>JAABUH010001166.1_pt1 | contig 31325 bp, 40 predicted proteins | sample 5559121 | NCBI WGS metagenome assembly JAABUH01 (sample SAMN10711871, study PRJNA513364) | rock metagenome | isolation source: Antarctica rocks | place: Antarctica: Victoria Land, Battleship Promontory nord | collected 2015-12-28
GTGTTAAGGGATCAGACGCGCCGCGGAAGTACGCGCGTCCGCGCGACTTAAATACAAGTCTTCATTCTTAGCTTTTACTCTTATGCATCTCGTACATTCAACAGGATCGCCTCCCAAGCCAAGGTCGCTGCCGCAGCAGATTTCGATCCCTTGAGTTTCGCAGCGCGTTCCCGACATTCCGTGGCCAACATCGACATATCCGCCATGAGTGATCGGAAATCATCCTCATCCAACTCCAACCCCAACGTGAAAGTATGCTTCAACCTCTCCAAACTCGACCGACCTGAAGCGAGTTGAACCCTCGTGATCAAGTTCGCCGAAGAGGTCGATGATCTGATTCGAGCCGCCGCAGCAACCGTAGCCATATTACTCGCCTGATCCAGAGCTTGTTCAGCCAATTCTACATGTAGATCCACCGTGGTCAAATCCGTCGCGAGGGTCGAGACCGCTATAGCCGCACTTGATAAGGCGAGGAAAGTCTCGGCCATAGCTGGTGCTTGTTCAGCCGCGTCATCCTGCCTCAAACCCCTCATCCGATCCATCTTCTCAGCAGCGACATCTTCGAGACACTGTAACGCTTCCCGAGCTAACGAGCCGATCTGTCCATCCCATGCTTTCCCTTCGTCGTCTGGATCATCACTCGTCTCTTGTAGGGTCTGTGACAAGAGCGCACAGGCTTGAGCGAGTGTCTCCCGGGCTGAAACGGATTTCGGGGCGACACGGGTGATCTCGCGGAGGAGGTTGGTCGCTTCCTTGAGGGAGACGACGGCGGTTCGGGGAGGTTGATAATTCATCGCTAGCTGGGTAAGGACCTTGGATTTGGCAAGTTGACCTCTGGGGTTGTGCGGTTTGAAGAAAAGGGAGTTTGCAAAACAGTCGAGAGCGCGGTTGAGGTGATGATAAGCTTTCTCGGTGCCTACTTTGTATGTCCCGGCCTTCGTCTCATGACCAAGTCCACCTGTTTCCTCTTCAGCTGATGTTCTCGAGGGAAGGGATGACTTGGCGACTCAGCCTTCATACACCCCTCGAAATCCGAGTAACCCAAACTCTTCCGTCTCGTCTCGGTAAGTGACAACCTGTGCTCCTCCAACGGATCGTCCAGAAAGTCCTGTACACTCTTCTTCCTCCCACTGACCGGAGCAGGTCGAGACGTCCATCTATCCTCGCCAAAAGGAGGTAAATTAACAGGTCCACCATGAGGGGATATCAACGGTGCGCTATAAGGGGATATTGGCGGTGCGATCCATAGGTCGGCGAGGGGTACATCTTCGGTCGGGAAGTTGATCTCAATCGGCCGAGGTCGGAGAGGGGAAGGTGAGGCTGGTGCGCTGGGTGTGAGGGTTCTTGCGGGTGGTGTACGGGTTGGGCGGGGTGAGGGGGAAGGTCGAGGGGAAGGGACGTGAGTTGATGAAGGTGAGTTTGGGGCTGAGAGGGAGTAATTGGATGCGAAGAGGGATGCTGCGGGGGATGCAGGCATGGCGGGACACCTATGGATGATTTAAGTGAGTCTTGCGGAGCGGGTGATTTGACGATGCTGCTTTATCGAGATTCTGTTGAACGCAGTTGAGATGTTGAGTTATTGAATGATACTGTCCAGATCAGATGAAAATGGATGATCAGTGCTCATGACGTCGTGAGCTTTCAGGTTCCATATCTGCGGAAAACGAGACAACAGAGGTGGCTGCGCCCAAAGAAAAAGGAATTACATGCCTCATTGCCTGCCCCTTCGAGGAGTGCATGCAGATTGGAGCTTAGAAGGCTGTATGCAAGATGGGAGATTGTTGACGAATGCGGAAGGATACTCCGACGCCACGGATTTGGGTTGCGGTCAAGATGAAATAGGCTCTCGACAAAGTTCCGGAGCTTCTTGCGGTTGATAGGCGCGATCACGATCTCTTCCACTGCTGGATGCGGACATCGCTTTTGCTATGGGCAAAATAGCTGTCATGGTTCGCATCCATACACCAGGAACTCCGGGCAACTGTATATATCGACCCGCACTTGGTACGAAGGCAATACCATCAACATAACCCAAACAGGTATCCTAACCTAAGTACGACACGTGACAGCGGGACCCGTCCGGGGCTCCCGCATCCTTTGTCCAGGTAATCCCCTTTCATGTATCCGTACTTAGGGGTAGCTTTGGGTTTGTTCCGTTCTCATCAATTCTGTGTGATCGAGTATCGAGCGCAAGACCTCGTCCAGTCCTTACCGAAAGCTTTCGCCACCCGTTTGATGACCATCAGCATCGATTTGGAACCTTTCAGTCCACAACACAAAGCGTCCATCATATCAACAAAATACCTAGTCATTGACGATTTCGATCGTACCTTCGACCAAACATCTAGTCGCATCGCGTTGTCATGCCACTCCACCCAGTCCCCATCATCATCGGGACCACCCTCGCTCTCGTCAGCTCGGGATATGCTTTCAAAAAGGTAAGCTTCTAAATTGATCCGGCTTGTTGCCCCTTTGTCCCACCACATTCCCTTTCATATCCCAGGACAATTTCGTTTTTTGGTGGAGTAAGAGCTGATCCGTGTCATGCAGTTCATCTACGACCCGCACCTCGCTCCATATATTGAGGCGCTCCTCGCAGCACACCGCCAATCTGTCCGTTCAACACCCGTCCGACATCGCCATGCAGACTCAGTACCCGTGCCATCTGTCGGTGTCAGTTCTGCGAGACGGGAGCATCATACCAAGTTGAGGCGGAGGACATCAAGGCAAGTCGGTGCAGAGCACGAGCTTCTTGACAACCAGCGGAGCTATGAGAGTGAGGGTGGTGTAAGGCGGAGGCCGATTGATGACGGGAAGCTGGAGAAGAAGGGCGGGTCTGAGGATGGACGGATGCGAAGTCCTGTTGGGGATGAGAATGTCTGGCGGAGAAGGGATATTGAGGAAGATGCTGACGAGATGTGGGGAAGACCTTCGGCATACGATCTCAAGGATTCCGTCCTGCTCATCACTGATACCCCGGAGCGATCAAGAAGCTATAGCCATCCTTCGCCATCTAGGCGAATATCAGACTCCGTGCAGCCCCTTATCGACCTCGATCCGATCCCTCATCCGACGACTACTCCAGAAGAGGAGATCCGATCTGTCATCTTTAATTACGCTCCTACACCTGCAACCCATCAATCGGGCAGTTCCACCCCAGCTCATCCCACCTCGGCAAACCCTTTCCTGACGTCTGCTACGATCACACCTGACATCCACGTTAATCCTTCAGCTGCTCCTGTGAATCTAACAATTCCTGGACGGGTCGAGAATCTCGATGATTCAATGTCGATGTCGTCCCTCTCCTTCTCCAAGACTTTCTCTCCCCCGCCGGCTCAAGCAGGTCTCGGCGGAATGTCAGCGGATCAATGGGCAAGCTTGAGCATGTCAAGCTCGCGAAGGGAAGAAGACGACCTGATATCGTTACCGGAAACGAGTACGAGTGGTTACGAGGACTCTGAGACGTACTCGCCAGTTTCCCGAGCGTTGAGTCCGGTCAGGATACACTCAGCTTTCTCTCCCCCTCACAACCCCGTTCTACCTTCTCACATCGCTTCGGAAGGTGATGGACTAGTGGATGAGCTGGGACTGAGCTATGCTATCCCGCTTTCAGGTGTACAGAGAGGTCCGATGAGCGTGGTGAGCCTGAGTGAGAGCGAGGGAGAGGAGATTGGTGATGGGTGGAGGAGCGAGAGTGAAGGGGAGGGTGTAGCGCGGTAGTTTCTGTATCATCGTGATCTGTTGTGTTATCGCGATTGTCGGTGTATAAAGGAGTATAGCATGTAGATCGTACCGGGTCATGGGTAACAAGGTAACAACAACATCTGTTGTCATCCCCTGATCCATTCCCAAGCTGTTCAGACAGTCAATCTAACTGGCTCGGCCACTCCCCGCCCCGAATTGCTCAAATCGTCTACGTGTACCCTACTCGGCCGGATGTCCCACCGGTCCACATAATAACCCGGTTCTTCCTCTCTTACTTCGGATGATCATTCTCCCAAGAGCCACATCCGATGATTCCCCTCTCTAAATTAGTAGCTCAGACTACACCGAGAGCGCCTCACACCACATCATTCTCGATGGGTACTCATTCATGGGGCGCTCCACCACCTTCACCTATCCATCCTTTCTCACCTACTACCGCGACCGGTGGGGATGGTAGTGGGAGTGGGGGTAAGAGGGTCAGGAGGGATAGTGAGGATACTGGATCTCTTTTTGATCATGATTCAGCTCGGTATGACTTTGTTACCGAACCCCATCTCACCCCGGCATAAAACATACACATGGATGTACTGATCGGAACGTACAGACCGCTGGCGATCACTTGTGCTCCTTGTCGGTCACGGAAGATCAGTCAGTCCGGTCTTGTACACGTTGCTTCGACATGTTGCACCGAGGCTGATGGTTTGATTGGGTAGAATGTGATAGCAGGAAACCGATTTGCGAGAATTGTATAAAGTGGGTTGAGGTCTTCTTCCTGCTTACCTATCCCTCCATCTCTCCGGCACCTGTCTGCGCCTAGTGTAGCCCAAACCCTCCTGCTTCCCCTCCTCGTCCAGCCTGTTAGACGGTTCCTAACATAATTTGATTACCACTTAGGACCCCAGCGGAATGTTATTACCCCGTCAAGCTGAAACCGGGTTTACGTCCTGGTACTGGTACCGACATGGCCAAACGGCTTGGTCAGTCTGGTTTACTGATACGCTCACCCCCCTCCCTTCCCCCTCTTCCTCTCTTTTCTTCTGCCGCCTCTTTGTCCCTTTCCCGCTGCTGAAAGTCGATTTCCGGTAGAGCTTCTCGAAGAGCGGGTGCAGCATTACGAGTCACGCCTCGCCGAACAAGAAGCCCGTCTCAACCAAGTCACTGCGACACAATGGCATCAACAAGCTCCCCTCCTTTCCCTTCCAACTCCCCACACACAGCAAACCATGACACTTACTACCACATCTGCCGCGCCAGACCTATCCAACCCTCTCGACCTATCATTTCCTTCCGCCTCACCGAGCGGGTTGTCGACCGTCTCCATGCCTGACCCGGTCATCCTCCCGGCCCACGAGGTTGTACAGCACCTCATAAGCCTTTTCTACAGCCACATCCATCCATGGGCACCGATTCTGTCCCCAAACCCACCTAACTTTCAACCTCCTTGGAACATCGTCGTCCAGGCTATCGTCGTCGTCACGCTCCGACTATCATCTGATCCCAGACTAGACGGGCGGAAGGAAACGTACAAACGGGCGGCGAAATCATACGTTCTCAGTCATGCCATCGAATCCACTTCCATCTCCTCGGTACAGGCTCTCGCCCTGCTAGCGATCGACCTAATCGGCTCCGATCAAGGTCCATCATCGTGGGGGATCCTCGCTCTTCTCACTCGCTCAGCTGTCCACCTAGGTCTAGCAGCGGAGGACGATCAACCAGCTGCTTACAGTCGAGCTCCAGCACCGAGTCTTAGTCGGACGAGCATTATCCCGCCTGCAGCGGATTGGGCGGAAGACGAGTCTCGCCGGCGGCTGTTCTGGTTAATCTTCTCGCTTGATCGATATGCCTGCGCGTCAACCGGTTGGGACTTCGCTCTCCCTGATTTCGATATCCGCCGTCGACTTCCGTGTGCAGACGAGATCTGGGCTCAGCCCGTGAGTCCTGTGTGTCACCATTTTGGTCAGAGGACTGACGATGGGCGATCAAGTTCGCGAGCGGATGGTTCCTCGCACCGAACTTCCGCCCAATCCCTCATCTCCTCACACCTTCTGACCCGACTGTTTTGAGCCCGCTAACCTACCTCGTCGAAGCGCTCGACTTGCTCGGTCGTGCTCATACGTTACAATCACAGACTATCGATGCTAGTGACGCAAGAGCGGTCGATAGGAGACGGGACGCGAGTATAACGCTTACTTCTTCGGCGAAGAGATGGTTCCACAATCTGGTCGTTGTGAGGGAGGGTCCGCAGACTGCTATGTCGCTCATGATTGTGCGTCTTCTCTTTCCATGGTCTTGAACACAGCTGACATTCGGTCGAAGCAAGCAATTCATCATGCGTATGCCTCCATCTCTTTTATTCAAACGGCACTGATCTTTACCAGGACCCTGCTCAAAGTCAACGCTTACTACGCCTTCCCGGCTCTTTCGACTGGCGAACCAATCGAACCATACACCTCGACATGTCTCTCTGGCGCTCGAGCGGTTGTCAGACTAGCAGGTGTGGCGAGAGAGATCGGTTTCTGCGCCAGCTCGACACCGTTATTCATCTGGTCTTGCTGGGTCGCAGCGCGAGTCCTCTTTGGTATGCAAAACCCTCCTCGAATATTCCAAGCTCATCGAAAAAAGTACACGCATTCGTCGGTCACCAGATGCAGCCTGATAATGATTTCGATATTATCGTCTCGACTTTGAAAGACCAAGCTCCATACTGGTCCCTCGCCAGTACGTCCACCTCCTTCCTCTATAATCCTCCCCAGCAGATCGATGCTAAGGCTTCATGGTACAGACGGGTATGTGAAACTCCTCGAGCGGGCCAAGCGGAAATGGCTTTCAGCAACCTCCGCATCAGATAATAACCCGAACCTACCCGACGCTATCCAAGTCCTTCTTGATCTTCGCCGAACCGCTTATTCCGCAGTGGTAGCCAACTCCGAAGCGACACCGCACGTCTCGCCGCCTGATGTAAACCTGAGTGGGTTGCCGGCTTGGGCTGTCCAGCCGTTGTTGGGGGATCTACATAGCTGGTTTGATCTGCCGGCTGGGTTGTTCCAATCGGATGGGTAGGAAGGCCTGAAATGAGGAAGAAGGTGATGGAGTAGAACCGAATTGATATCATTGTCATGAAGACCTGATTCCGAAGGCTTCATCGCGGTTGACGCCTTCCCTATCACGTTCCCAGCGTATCTGAACGCTTAATCACAGCGCGATCGAGGATCTTTCGAGCCTGGTCAATAAATCCCATTCGTCTCATCAGCTCAAATAGGCTCGAGGATCTTTCGAACAATGCTTCATGAGTGCCGCTTGACTCGGGATCGGCATTCGGCCCACGCTTGCATCGTTATCCTTCTGCAGAAGTTAAGAGATACATGAAGTAAGCGAATCCTTCCTTAGGTCCGACCTCGCGATACGACAACTCGAATCCAGGTCGGTCCTGCAGATACCTGAAACCCCTCCCATCAGCGTCACGAATGAGTATAAGGGAAAGCGATCCACACCGTTTTCGGAAGTGGGGTTGTCCGAAGGTAAAGCTGTGTCGCAAATATCAGCCTAACGATGTGATGAAGGGTTTGGCAAGAAGGGCGGACTAGACGAATCTCGAGCCTTTTCGTTTCTTCAGTACCCTGAGGAATCAGTGCCAGTATGAGCGATCGTATCGGACCCCAATACGAGACGTCTAACCGAAGAGCTTCCGAGACTTCTTTCATGCATATTTGGATATCTTTCTCTGGTGGATTCTGAATATTCAGCACCGTAATAAGCTTGGAATGGTTAACCGGCTTGGAGTCGCGAAGAGCGAGCGAGCGACTCACCCATGGATCGCCTTTAGTCGTCAACATCGCACTTGAACATTGTTCAGTCCTGGATCTTCTCAAAAGCAACACAGATGCTCACTCCATCGTAGCTTGATCCAAAACTCAGTATGTTGTCTGTGCCCTTGCTTCCTGGCTGACGGAAGTAGATACGGACCTTTATCCACGACAAGGTCGAATTCCTCACTTTTGAACTGAAGATCCAGCACGTCCATCTCCATCCACCTCATCTCGGGTCGAGACTCAGAATGTCGAGTCTTCATCTGCTCGATAACAGCTTTCGAATACTGCGTAAATGACCGTCACCTCCGTCCTGATATACGAAGGGGTAATGATCAAACCTACATCGACGTTCACGATGTCCCGCCAGCCTAAATTATACAGCTACTTCGAAGTCAGTACAGTCAGCTCAGGCGAGTAAACACACAGTAGAGCGCTGAACAGACCGCTTCGCTCAATTTCGAATTGCCGCACCCTAGCATCAGTATCCTCGCTCCCTTCCCCATCTCCGCTGTGAGCTCGTAAAAAATCGGGAGGAGGTAACTCGGCGAGAGGAACCAATCGAAAGTGGTTCCGGGAGGTTCACTATGTCTGCATCAATCACATATACGTGAGTGGTCGATCATTCAAAAGACGAACTTGGTATATCGCTGTTCCCTTGCAATGGAATTAGACCGGGATAGAGGAGGATTGGATTAGCTCACCAGTACTCTTTGCTTCCATATCCCTCATTTGTCGCCGGTAGGTTCTGATCGACACTGGAAGTCATCTCGGCTCTTTTGCTTACGTGCCAATATTCCACTTGCGCCTCAAAGCTTCGCGAGCTGAGCCGAAGACATTCAACTCGAAGGAGAATCTACTCGCATATCGTGAACTCAGGCACGGCTCGCACGTGGCTGCGTACAACGGGAAAATACCATGTCCCAATACCTTGCAACTGAAATTATGTCTCTTCCCTCTTCCCACCAAAACGGAGGAATTCTGGGAACTCGACGATTGATTGATCCCGAAGGATGGATCCCAATCTTGAGGACCGATCTCGGAAGGTGGAGATAGGTGAGGTGGAAGCGGAAGTTGATTTTGGGTTGAGAGTGGGTCTACCTCTTCCGGGTTGATTGAAGGACAATGCTGAATGATGGACTAGGATAACCCGGTCATACCTCCCCCTTTACAGCCGCCTCTATCGAGTAGCATCTTTCAGACGGCTTTTGGCTTACCAACGGGTAAACAGGAAACACGTGAGTATCTTAACAGGAGCAGCTTAAGCAGATCTACACCGCTAGAGCTGGAAAGCGGTATCACTTTAACTCTGTACAGCTAGGAAACAGGAAGATGTCCGACAATGGAACGAAGCGGAGTTCCAGCGAAAGATACGAGGAGAGTATGAAGTCGCTCAACAGCGATTATCAACGATTGTGCGTTGTTTCCTGGTGGTTGAACACCACCGACGCTAACTTTGTGAGCAGGTATCCAACAATATGTCTCGACCCCTTCGACTCACTTCCATCCGACTCGCTCCTTCACCTCCTACTACCCGCTCATCGTTCCTCTCCTCCATCCTAACACCTTTCCTTTCCCCTCAACATCCTTCCCTCCCAGCCTTTCTCGACCCCGCACCTCCCCCATCACAAACACTACACGACATACTCCTCTCCACCCGAGCTTTGGCAGCACACTTAGGGAGGTTCGACATCTTCGATATGGAACGTTTGGGTGTCCGACTAGAACCTAGCCGAGGAGGAGAGGGGGATGAGGTTGAGATGGTTTTAGGTTTACGAGAAAGGGGGAGATTCTACCTCAAATCCGGTACGGAGGTTGGTGGAGGAGAGGGAGAAGCGGTAAGCGTGCGGCAGCTAGTCTGAGGCTGATGGAAGAACGTCACGGCGAGGATGAGGAACGCTTTTGGTGGCGCTGAGACGGTGGAAGTGGTCGGGTCAATAGGGACAAAGACGAAGTCGGCATACCAAGTCAGCTACTGTCCATGGCTAGGCGCCGACCGGCTATTGGCTTCATGTATCCCGTAAGCTGACGGAGCGGGTATATCGCAGGCCTCACTCACAACACCTCTTTGCGCCTCACCTCTCCTTTCCTTCGCGCTTTCCGCTTTCTCACTTGATAGAGATAACTCCGCCTTCGCTTCTCATCGAGAAAGATCACAAGGTGGACGAGCGAAGCTGAGTGTAGGTAATTCATCGTTACCTGCTATTGTTAAGCTGATTCCGCAGTAGGCTATCGCTCCGTGGGGCACTCATGACCTGGTCTATGAATATGTGAAGCGAGATATCGGGCATCTCAGTCCTGGTGCTTCTGTCTCGTGAGTCTTAGCTGCGAGATTGAGCCTAGCTGCGAAGGCGCTACTCATCTCAAGCAATACTGACATGATACGCAGGATACGGGAACTCGCCGAGCCGTCTACAAAATCGTCCATCGTACATAACTGGACGAGTGATACTCGAGATGATGCTTGGTTGGGTACGAAGGGACGACTGCTCAGGACGAGTCAGGTGAGGGTCCCGCTGCACACCTGTTCTTCTCCTTTTGCTGCCATAGCAGAGGAGGTGGAGGGCTGTGAGAGCTGACCGACTCGCTATAGGAATATTCAGGTCTCCTGGGGTCTTCTGAAAGAGCACAGTTCCTCAAATCGACAAACCAGCTCGCCCTCGCTCGTCCCATTTATCCCGGCTCACCTATCGTCAGTCCTACCCACCGATCTTGTTTGCGTGTATCTAATGAGTCACCAGCACGTCTCCCTGTCATCGCTCGCCACAATCATTTTCCCTATGTACGACCGCTCTTCAGCATCAGGCACCTATCTTCCTGACCGTACCTTCCTTGGCGGTCCGAACTCCATACGCGGATGGAAAGTTGGTGGTATAGGCTTGCGAGATGGACCGGACTCGCTTGGAGGTGACCTGAGCTGGGCGATGGGGATGAGTCTTTTCGCGCCGTTACCCGGTATCGCACAATGGCCTTTACGGCTGCATAGCTTCGTCAATCTGGGGAAGGTGGTGGGATACGACTCAGGTTGTCCCCACTTCGCATATTATGATCATAAGCTGATTCCGAGGACGTATAGATCGGTCTGTACAGGACAACGCCGTGAAGATGTTTCGAGATCCCAATGTTTCGGTTGGCCTTGGAGTACGGTATCGGTACGCCGTGAGATATTGTATTTGAAGCTTTGGCTAACGATTCTGTAGGCTGCATCCTATCCTGATCGAGCTGAACATTACCTTACCTCTCGTTGGAAGGCGGGGCGAGCGGACCGCAAGAGGTTTCGGGGTGGGAGTAGGAGTCGAGTTCTTATGAGACATTGAGCAGGAGGTTTCATGGAGCACAGAAGGATATACGTAGCATTCACTATACCTAGCATAGCATCTTGACAGCATTACTCTTGCGCATTCGTTAATTCTTTGCGGTGATTTCGCCGCTGAAAGCGAGCGGCCCCGCATTGCGTTCCTTGATTTTGTTGCAATGGGATTCCGACAACTTTTCATCAGTATCATCATCATCTAAATTCCTCTCATAAGCTTCACTTCACGAAGCGATACAAGCCATGCCGATGCCCACTTCATCTTTATCGGTCTCACCAGCCATACCCACACCCCCGCCTCACCGCCTAGCAGCACTAGCAGCAGCCGAAGCGAGACTTCGAGGAGACCCACCAGCTCCAGACGCTGATGACCCCTCAACGTCGAAGAAGAAGGAGGAAGTATGGGCAGGACCTAAAGAGAAGGATGACAGGGAGTCGAGACTTCAGTTTGGGAGGTTGTTGGATCGTGGGATCGTGAGGGATAATGGGTATCGGCAAAGTGCTGAGGCTGTTGAGGTAGGTCCGGCTTTTTCCGAGGAGGCTTCCACCTCTTCTCTTCCAGTTGCGATTCCCCTCGTTCTACACAGACTCGCTTCATGTCATTCAGATCCACGCGTTCGTGAAGGGTTGAAGGCCGATTTCAATCTCTGAGCTGTGGTCATACCCTACGTCATGGCTGACGTTACATATGCCGCTATCACTCACTCCATCCGCCTATCATGCATCCTCGCCCTCTCGACATCCACCTGAACCTTCCAAACATAAACCCCTTGATTTCTCATCGTACCGTCGGCTCGCCTCAAAACCGTAGACCCTCTCCAAGATCGCTTCCAACATCCTTACCTTCCCCTCGGAACCGAAATATCGAACACTCAGATCGACAAACCCTTCACTGAAGAACAAAGTCCTGTCCATCAAAGGGGGACACGAATATCTCATCGCCGTACGTCTCAGACCCTCAAATCGACTCGTTCCTTCTAAACCTCTTACTCTTGCTGAAACCGTCTGCTTTTCGCTTCGATAGATGGGTTTCAGGACGCAGACTGTTGACTTTACGCTACAATATGTTTTGGTGCCGAGTTTGAGGAGGATGCATGAGCTCAAGCTTGGCGCAGAGGTGTTGGACGATCATGTAGGTCTTTTGCGATATTCCATAACACTATTCTCCATCCTATATGAAACACTTGGGGAGAGCTAATACGGTACTGCGACGTATAGCTTGAAGATCTACGTAATCGCGCATCTTCCTTGACGACATCTACATCCCTCCACAAATCCGACGAAGCGGAACGGAAAGCCAGGGCGCTGAGGGAGATCGAGGCGGATCGAAGTTTGGTGAAGGAGAGAGTGGAGAGGGAGAGGATGGTTCGTGAGGCCAGGGAGAGAATTATGAGGGAGAGGGAAGAACAGGAAGCATTGGATGCTGGCCACGAAGATGATGAGGGGAAGCAAGGTGGATCCAGATCGCCGGTCAAGCAGAAGAAGGAGGGACGAGCGAGTGCGGAAGGTGAGGCAGGTGAAGAAGGGAAGGAAGAGGAGAATCAGGAGGGAGAGGACTTGTCGGATGATGAGGAGTATGGGACTTTTACGGGAAAAGGACGGCAGTTGGGAGAGTAAGGGTAGATCGTGTCAGGATAGAGGGAGAGAGGAGGTTAATGTGCTTTACGATACTCTCAACGTTCAGATACTATGCATTTTCATATCCGAAAAGAACATCTCACTCCATCTATCACTCGCTTGGGCTTTTGGGCTGGGTCGGTAATTATACCCTCGCTACCAGAAGACCATACATTAGATGTTCGCCTTGTTCCAGCCAAAATCTGCTTCCGTGACCGAGATTCACCTTCGGGGAAACCGGTCAGGTCCCACCTCCACTTCTCCTGTCCACCACCCCAATTTTGCCTAGGCCAAGTATCAAATCATTCCCCCTCTCTTTTCCTCTACGTCAATCTAAAAGATCGTCAGATATCCTGTTACGATGTCTGAATCACCAACTCTCAAGGCTTCGACAATCTTTTCTGTCTCTGGAAAGGTAACGTAAAAACCTTCTCTAAAATGAGTCAAATTAGCGCTCATTTCTGATTGATTGATTGGTTTATGCTTTCGTTAGGTGGTGGTGATCACAGGAGGAGGAACAGGTATAGGTCGGATCTTGGCAGAAGGTTTCGTCGAGAACGGTTCCAAGGTCTATATAATCGGTCGGAGAGGGGATATATTGGATAAGACTGTTGAGGAGGTACGAGGCGAGTTCAGAGGTTCTCGAGGGGAGATCTATGCGTGAGGTTTTCTTTTCTTTTCAAATTGAAGAGGGTTCCTGGGCTTGATTTTTGTTTCGTGCGCTTTGCTTTTCGTAGTGGCTGAGTTTTGGAGGATAGCGTTCAGGGGGATGTATCGACGAAGGATGGGGTCAAGCGGATTGTGGAGATGATCAGCGCGAAAGAGTCAAAGGTATGCTGTTGACATGGTCTCGTCGTGACAGCTGAAAGAGCTGACTTGGATTAGGTAGATGTTCTCGTAAACAATGCTGCGATTCAACGACCTTGGAAGAATCCTATAACAGATCATAACCACCGTAAGAGTGGTCCTTTCGATGGCATGGTATATCGCTGAAGGATGTTCTAGCCGACGCCGTGGAGAAGCTAGTCTGGGAGGGGGTTGATGAGTGAGTCCCTTCCTTCATTGCAGTGGCCCTGGGGATTGAGGGATGGAACAGTGAAGACTGGAATATCACCAACTCAGGTAGGTCCACTTGACCTGCGCTACGATGTACTGAAAAGAGAGCAGTCAATGTGAATGGGGTTTACTTCATGACGTCCGGTCTTGTCCCCTTGTTAAGGAAGGCGGACATGCCGAGCGTGATTGTCATTTCTTCTGTTGCGGCTATAGCCAACCAACGGTGAGAATGTTCTAGCGACAGTCTCATTATACTGATATGCCACTGAAATAGGCCAGTTTCGACGATGACTTACGGAGTCTCTAAGGTATTTCGATATCAGTCGTGCTAGAGGTCGCTGATCAAGCGCAGGCAGCTGGTATGATGTTCTCGATCTAAGATATAGATCCGCTGAAGAATCGTAGCTGTGCATCTCGCGACGATGCTTGCCGGACGACTTGCACCGTAGATCCTACATTTATCACTGAGCTTCGCTTACATCCTATACAGGCTGAAAATTCGAGTGAACACAATTCTACCAGGAACCTTCCCTAGCGATATCACCACGAGACCAGACGGGAAGGGAGGACGCGAACTCCTTCCAGGTGCTCATAAAGCGGCACTCCGCTCGCCAATCGGTAGGTTGACCTCTCGAGATCAGTACAGAGCTGATGACGAGCAGGACGAGCTGGCTTCCAGCAAGAGATCTTCGGACCGGTGTTACTGCTATCCAGCGCGGCGGGAGGATACATGGACAACGCGATCATCTCGGTGGATGGAGGTCGAAATATGGTGAGTGAGCTAGAATGATGGGCCTGACGCCGCTTCAGAATGCTGGGACGGATGATGGGATTCGATTGCCTGATGAAGTTTATCATTGAGAAGTCTCTTCCATCTGCCCCTCCACACATGCGAATACTCGAAGTCTTCTCAGCAATCCGTCCCGTCTGGTGGTGCGTCTTGCGTCGACCGCCAAGCGGGACAACGAGAGTCGGGGCGATGATCGATATATCCATGCTTGCTAAAAAGGGATCTGTTTTCCGTCACTGCGATTCGATGAGCACTACGTGCGGAGCCTGTATGGTTGGAATGGACGTACGAAGTGTATCTGAAATCTGTACGGTCGTCTTCGGTATACCTTGCCAATCGGCCGTTGCATCCCCCATCCCTCTGTATCACTCAGCTCACATGAAGGGTACTGGAAGAAAGAGGATACACGTCGATACCCAACCTGGGTTGATTGCGAGGACGATTAAGTCCGGATGTTCATGATCTATCTTGGCAACCATGTAATTTACAGCTGCCTAAAACCAAACGAGCGCTTCGGCTGAGTCCCCCAAAACGATTTTTACTTTTGGGATCGAGGTGAGGCTGAGAGTTGAGAGATGGACGCACTTTTGATTGTCCATATGCTACCTCCCCGTACATGTGTTCCTTCCCGATCGATCCTCTCTCCGACGAGATAACTACGAACTTCCCTTTGGCTTTTTCGAGGAGAGAATATGTCGCTTGAAACAGTATCAAGGGACCTAACGTCTTCTCTTTCTATCAGTACTTCGTCCTATCTTTTCGAAATCATTGGGCTAAACTCACGTTGATTCGATATGTCATCTCTAATTCGTCCAGATTGACATCTTTAAATGCCTCTTTGGCAATGTTGATTCCAGCATTGGCGATCACTAGATCCATCATCTCCATCCCAAGACTCGCTACCGCCTAAGTAAAGATCTCAAGCTCAGCTATAGATCATACATTGAACGATATGGAGCTCACCTCTTTGGCATCCGTTCGTGAATCGGACGAGATCTTCACCACTCGAACTCCATGTATTCTTTCCATCTTGGATACATCCCGAACAGCGGCTATGACTTCCCAACCCCTCTCGGCGTACTCTTTGACCAGCGCCAATCCGATGCTACGAAAGCCTCATTAGTATGTCTGGAAGTGTAAGAGTATATCACCACACCCTCGATTGGAACCAGTGATCAGGACCGAGGGCATGATGTTCGAGGCGCTTGCGTCCAAAGAGACTATTTCCCAGCGTTTGCATCCTTCGCTGGTAGAGTATCTCCCGCTTTCAGATAAAAGGTGGAGGAAGGGTGGGTTGACTCCCCGCCGGTTCCCACCGGATTGTGGGTATAAGTTACAAACGATGGAAATATCCTGTCCAGCCGGGGGTATCCTTCACTCTCCACACCATCTCAACAATCTGCAACAGCATCGCTTCGCTCTTCAAATCTTCTGCCAAGTAGTGTAGTAGCAAATGACCACCGTCCTCATCTCTCAGGAGCCAACCCAGGGTTCGTCCTCCACATCCCTCGCTTTGCGCCCATAGCCAAAGTCAAGCTGATCATTGCAAATCACTCAGGATCGGTCTAGGTCTCGCCGAAGCCTACGCCCTCCGCTCAAACCACACCGTCATCCTTGCCGTCCGCGATCACCTTCTTCCGTCCCGAGTATCAAGACTGCCGAAGGGTCCAAGACGATTGTAGTGAAGATCGATGCTTCTACCGCTGAACATGCTAAAGAGGTACGTCGCACCGTGCTCAAGTCAACACCTCATATGGGCGGTAGCTGACTACTATTGACTTGATAGGGGATTGAGGACCTGAAGACGAAGCATGGGGGTTACGAAGCTAGAGCTGGTGATCGCCAATGCGGCTATCATGGAGGAATCCGTCGCGACTTCTAGGATCGATACCGTCAATCCTGTCGACTTCGAGAAAGACTGGCGAGTCAACGTGAGTTGTCACGTATCTTCTTATTCTGTAGGAAAACCACTCCAATATGTCGAGTCCCGAATCAGTCGTAACGCCTTTTCGAAGGCGAAAAAGGTCTCGAAAGTTAGAGACACAGCTGAATGACATCTTCAGGTGCTGGGCTACCTCTTGCTCTTCCAAGCGACCATTCCCCTCGTCCCTAAAGGCGGGAAATCCATCTTCATGTCCTCGGGAGCATCCATCATTGACCGAGTACCTGACAAGAATGACGTCGCGTACGGTATCACAAAGGTGAGTGAATAATTGATCTGGCAATCCTCTCGATTTTCAGCACGTATCTCTGCTTGAACCTGCCACGTTACCGTTGGCGGTCTTCCCACCTAGAAGCTTTAAAGAGGAGCCATCGAAGATATGCTGATCCTGTTTATTTCAGAGCTCGATGAATTACCTAGCCCGATACGCCCACTCCGAGCACCCAGACTCGATCATCTTCTCGATGAGTCCCGGATGGGTACAGACTGATATGGGGAACCTTGGAGCTAGAACTGCGGGACGTGAGAAAGCGCCTATCACCGTCGATGAAGAGTGTATATGAATTTTTGTTTTCCTTCCTCGATTACTCAGGACAGAGTAATCAGGACGTGGAGCTGATGAAGCGGGTAGCTGGGATGACGAAGGTCATCGATGGAGCTAGTCGGGATAAGGAAGGTGGATTGCATATGCGATAGTGAGTGTGCTTCAAGAAAGTCGAGCTGATATGTAGCGATGGATCCGTCTCGAAATGGTAGCAAGCGTAAAGACGTGTCTGAGCTGAGCAGGCAGACTTGATGAGCGTCGGATGTTGATACGATACACCGCAGTCTAGATGAGAATCTATAGATCTATATCCGATCCTAAATGGCGCACACTAACTCCCTGCTCTCTCGATTGCAATGAGCCTATGCCAAAGCAATCTGTCCACCCTGCCTGGGCATCCTGACGAAGAGTAGCAACAAGAAACCGACCATCGCGATGCACTGAGACCGTCAGCCTCAGCGTCTAGACGTTTTGAGATACCCATGCCGGACTACTCACCGCGTTGGCGAAGAACACCGAAGTCGGTTTCCCTATCCGACTAAGCGCTGAAAAGATTGCTCCAAATAGCCCGACCGTCGAGACTTGAGCTTCAGTCCCAATCAGTACCACTTACGACTGACAAGCCGATAAGAGCTCCACTCACCTAGCTTCTCGATCAAAGCAATCGCACCCAAAGCATCGGCCCTCTGTTCGGCCCCAACAAAATCCAATGCAACACCTTTACAAGCCGGTCCCGTCCCACTCGCAAAAGGTAAAATCGCAGCTGCAAGATACATGTGCCAACCTTCCCTCGCCAATGTCACGCAAGAAGTCAGGAGTCCATCGGTAAAGATTGAATAACGAAGAAAGTAGAGATCGAACTGTGAGCCGTGTCTCTTATCGGTTGGGCTACGGGCTTGATCTTGACGGCTGGAAGAGATGACGGAAGGTTCTTCTGCTTCGATGGGGTTATTTGGGTGTTCTTCGGTGGCGGGAGTGGAGGGAGAGAGGGTTGAGAGGGAGGAGATTTTTTGACGGCCGAGGGTTATTATTCGGGGGAAGCAGAGGGAGAGGAAGACTGCTTTGACTAGGAGGGTGAGGGACTACGAAGGCAAACGTGAGCGAGCTGTCTGAACAATCACTTGATCTGATCTGATTTCGGATACTTAAAAATGGACTTACCAGCATGAACCCACTCTCCGCCGGCTGAAACCCAAAAACATTCGTCCCAACCAACTGTAACGCCATCGGAACATAACCCGTAGCCAACACACTGAAGAAAGTCCCGGCACCAAGGAGGAAGAGATTGAAATCCCTCTTAATCTTCCCATCCTCCATCATTCTCCTTCTCGGTACGAAGATTTTCAGTGGAGCGAGGAAAGACCGCTTGGAGTTCTCCCGGTTCGGTCCGGTGACGTTTGGTTCTGGAGCAATGTAAGGGAGGAAGATCGATCCGAAGATCGTACAGAAGCAGAGGAGACAGAAAGTCACTTCGAAAGGCGCTAGTGGACCGAAGAAGCGGAAGACCAAACCGCCAACTATACCCAAAACTCAATTTCAGCTTCCTTCCCCAATTTCCCATAGAGGTTTTGGGTCAGGTCACACGTACATGTATACCCAGCAGAAGAACCCAACATCGTCATCCCACCTAAAACCCCAAACAAACTAGTCCTCCTCTCCGGTTCCGCCAAGATCGCGATAAAACTATTGGCAGCGAGTTGATAACCCCCGCCCGAACCCATGATATTGAACAACTGAGTCGTCTGGATGATCCGGATACCCGTCGCTCCACCTAGGGTCTGAGCGTAGATTTGACATAGGTTACGCATCGCTGCCCAGGCTGTTTGTTGAAACATTGCTGCTTTGACTCCGAAACGTTTTATCCAGAAGCCTGTTAGGAAGAGGTTGATTATTGCTGGACGAGGCGAAGCGAGGCGTTAGCCGAGCAAACCGCCCTCCATCACGACTCAACCCTTCACCTCGAGTCGTCTGAGAGTAAGAAAGGTTAGGAGGTACTCACTTGATGTCGTAGTTGTCGTACTCATCAAAGCAATACTCGAAGCAGTTCTCGACTCGATCTCTCTTATAGCACATCGATCGCCTAAGCCAATCCATTCATGACTCCTGTAGTACTCGTCACACGTCATCGTTCGAAATGCGTAGATGAGTGTTGTTTGGGTGAATGAGAATGTCATCTGGATGACGAAGGCTGTGAAGAAGACTCGGCGGATGGGGGGGAACCAGGATGCTTTCGAGGGGACAGATGGAATGGCTGGGTTGATAAGGTGTGTGGTTTCCGTCGGTGGGGAAGTGGATTTGGGAGTCATGATGACGATGCGCAAATGTCTGTCCAGATCAAGTCAGTGAGAGGAGATAGATGTGAGGTTCTTTATGAGAACACCGGGGATGGGCGGAGGTAACCGCAATCGGGCGTGACCGGCTCATCACGTGGCAGAGATTGTCGGGTAAAGTGCGAGAGGGGACGGCTTGGATAGCAATCAGTAGCGGGGTCAGGGGAAGATGGCCCAGTGGCTTTAAACCCCCGTATAACCGTCGAAGCTGTTATAGTTATAAGATCTGGAGAAGGAAAGTTCCAATTCTTAAACGATGTCACGATCTCGAAGGGCGGGTATGGATTAGCCGAGGAACTTGCGGAAATTACGGAGGCTCGTCTTGTCCTCGCACGGAATATCCTGCGCTCATATGTCCCTCTTACTTCCAGTCGGCAGAAAGGGGGATGCTTTTGGCGGAAGGAGAGGGGAGAGGAATTGTGACATGGTTACATGCAAAGCAACCAGATAGCTATTGGAGATTACTATTACCATCAGCTGTGGCCAGTAGTCAAATCTCGATTAAGCACTCCAAGAGAGACCAAGCCATGTATCCCACTATAGTGAACTTATCGCCTCGGACAGCTTTCGAGAAGTTCCTTTAGGTAGCCTACGAAATACATCTGCCGAGCAGGGTCGTGGATCGCTTGCGAAATCGATGAGGGACGCTTCGTTCTTGAAGGGATGCCGTTTCTCAGGTCACCTAGGTTGGCAGGTCGAAGGGTCCGGTGGTAGCGTAATCTAGTGAAAGTTGGGATGAAAAGCTTATGATGAAAAGGCGAAGGAGGGGAAGGGAATGGAGGGCGAGTACATCAGCGGGGGAAGGATGAAGGCCGAGCGAGTCCTGAGTCCAAGGTAGATTCGCCGTCATAAGGACGCCCATTCTCATCCCCTCACGCCAATGACCCTCCCTTCCTTCTCGAAACCTTCTCCGTCATCCCAAACAAGAGGTTCAGGGTCGTGCCAGTCCCGCGAGAGATGAGGCTTCGACCCGCTTTCCAGTAGTGCCTAAGGTACCGCAATGGTTCCATTCAAAGCTACAGGAAGGGTCATCTGTTTAGACACGTACACGAAGGTATGGGCGAGAATGGGAAGTTTGTATAGACCAACGCTTCTGATGAGCCCTTGACGAGTTCCCACTCCGATTCGCTGAAAGACAGCGCTCGCTCCCTAAGCTCCTTCAGACATGTTTCCGGGAAGTTACTGAAATCTACGACATCTTCCGTACGCCGACACTGATCGCGTAGCCGAACGAACAGATTGGGACTGCATACGAACACGACTATCAGCTGCTCACGTCAGCTCCTGATAATAGACTCACTTTACATGTGACTGGCTAAATCAGCCTCATCTCCGATCCAGAGCAAATGACAGTCTACTCACCTCTTGGATCGTGATCCACCCCTTGACCCCGTCTCCAAAGGGCTCAAAAAGCAGCCTCAGCATTAGACGTGGAGTCTCGTGTGATCTGCTCGTCAACGAAAGAGCGCCCGTACCGCTCTTTAAGTGAGAGAGGAAGGTCTCAATGGAAGATTGTGATGCATGGCTGGGTATCAGCTTCGAGAAGGACGTCGATCTTGCTCAACAGTCATCGGTGGAGTGAAGATACTACGAGGGGATGGAGGAGAGGCAGACGAGGTGGGAATAGTATTGGATTCCTGCTTCGTTAACCGGATCATATACTCCACCTGCCTTAGCACACCGACTTTCCTAATCTTCATAAGGATTCAGTTCAAGTGACTTACCAAGTGGCTTGACCCTCGCCCAGCTCACCGAAAAACCGATAGCAGGCAGACCCATACGTCTTCGACAATCCCACATCCTCCTTCCAGATATTAAACGAGTCACAAAGGAACCTCTCCATTCTCTTTTGTCCTTCACATACTCTTTCGATACGTTGAGGCGTTTCCCGTCGGCAAGATGAGCGGCTTCGGTTTGATATGAAGCGGAAGCGCAACCGTTGAGAAGGGTCGAGGGAAGAGCGGATCTGAGGAACGCGAGTTCAAAGGGATGGATTTAGATATCGTCAGATGGCGGTCCGTTAGAACGTCAGGCATCAGAGAGGTAAGGGAGCAGACGAAGTCATCTCCAAAGTCCAGTACATTGCGGCGACTTTCGGGAATACTGCAGATACAAGAGGTACTGCAGTCCTCGATGCGATGAGCGCCCGAAACCGGAAATATGTCGGAACAGCTGCTGCGGAGGGCAGCTACCCGTGATAGGCGCACGATTGTTCCCTGCCGTACCTATAATTGGTGAAACATGGCTCATTCCGTCCTACTCTCGGTACTCGAGTACTGTGCCCTACCTGTGGTTCAACGGCGGACTAGCAAGGCTTGGCAGCCTGCTCGTTAAACGGCTTAATAACCAATCTCCCACCACCGTTCCTCGGGTTCACCCCAACATGGCGTCCACTTCTGTCAACCCGGTTGCGTCTTCCACCAATCTATTCCGTCGACTGACATGGCAATCCTCGATCCCACTCGAGATACGTCTAGCGGAGGGCCAGCCTGGAGCTGGATCAAGTACAGATCGGTACTTCGTACATCTCATCCTTGCTCTTTCCTCGCACTAAGCTGTAGGCTGAACCTCAACACCCAGATGCACGCACCTCGATATACCTACCTCCCCCTTCTCATCCCCGAGATCCGAGAGAACCTCATCGAGTTAGCACTAGACGACCAACAGCTCGCCGAGGTAGATGAGAAGAATTGGTGGTTCGAGGAGGAGGTGGATCCCGAACCTGGGTCCTTTGCAGGTCAAGGGGTCTGTAAATGGTATGTCCTGCTACTATCAACCTAGCTGAAGACAGGCATTGGCCTCTAGACCTCATCAAACTGCATTCCACCATCTCACGACCACATTCCCCATCTTCATCAAGACCTCGACCCTTGAGACTGCTACTGCATTTGTCAAATCCACCGGTGGATAAGCTCATGATGTCGAGTTCGGTGGAGGCTTGTAAGACGCAGTTCGTCAATCAGGTGAAGGAAGGAGATTTCGTCAGATGGCGGAATACGAATAAAGTGACCGGGTTACGACGGCCGGATCTTGAAGCAGGATGGGATGGGATCGTTCAAGGTGAGTTGAGCTGAATATTCAAATCGACTTTCATGCTGACTAAGGGCCAGACGATTATGACCTGTATATGCGGATGGCATCGAAGGTTCTTCCACTTCCCATACCCGGTCCTTCATCATCGCCTTCAAGAACTTCTCGACCACCTAGTACCGATCCTGGAGGAAGTGCAGTCAAGCCTGAATCTTCATATACGGTCCGAGCGTTACCGGTGAAGATGTATTTGCCGGATGGAGCACCGGTGATACAGGGGATCATACCGCCTGTCGCTGAAGGTGAGTTGCGTCCTCAAATCGCCAACCCGAGAATAGCTAATGGACCCAGGTAAATCAATAACAATCATCGCGATGCTTCGACAACACCTTCCCCTCCTCTTCCCACCAAGTTCACCCGACCTATATCCAATCGCCTTTCCCATAGCGCAAGGGGTCAAATTACCGCCGGATGCGGAGGTGGCATGGTTGGCTGCTTGTATATGTGGTGCGGATGGTTGGTTGAGGATTGGTATACGGTTGAGGTCGGAGTGATTCCATGCAGATTTGATATCCCTCAATTCGGACCCCGCTCGAAGGTCCTCAACACAACACGCGCGATACGCACCCGACCCTCCGTTGTATTGGGTCTGTTTGTGAGGGGGCATGTAGGGGACACTTGACCGATTACGGCAGAGTCTCTCCAAGTGCATCCGCCTGGTTTGCGTTAGGGTTCATCATCCACTCAGATCACGGCTTCGCTTCGAGATCTCGTTAAAACGGTACTTGGAAAGTCTGACAGGGTGTGCAAATACAACGTCAGTCGGCTGGAAGAAAGAGATGTCGATCAATCAATATAAGTATGTTCAGATCGGCCGAGTCCCCGAGACATCTGTGTTCTTTTTTCACATGTTTGGATAAGCAGAGATAACGGAGTTTCTGTTCCTGGCGACAATAATAGCAAAACCTGACATTACCAGTGGCGGGACAACGCCGGAGACCTAGAGATTTGGAGCGAACGTGTGTCGTGTTTTCAGCCTGTCTCTTTTTGGCTGATAGCACGTTCGTTCGAACTAGTGACGGTATGAGTAGACCGACGCGGGAGTACCTTGAAGTCCGAGAAAAATTATCGATATAGGTAAAGGGGAAGGAGTTTGGTTTTGATATTAAGTGAGCAGTTCATCCCATCTTCCGTCAAGAACCTGTCAAAATGAAGCTAATCGCTGCTGCTTCGCTGTTTGCTATCGCTTCGGCAACTCCTTTCTTCAAGAGGGCGAAGGTGACTGCTGGAGCTTCGACCAGTGATTCCTACCCACCTACCGGGAGTAAGTCTCTCTCCCTTACACCTGTTCGTTTCCAGGCGATGTCAAGGCTAATACACTCCCAGCCACCGTCAACTCCCATCTCTTCCCCCCGGAGAGCGTCATCGGCTACCCTGGTGCTACACCAACTGGCGTTGAACCTCTCGCCATCGCCACAGCCCCTGCATACCCTACCAATGATCAATTCTTCCCTCTCGTTGCATCGCCCATATCAGGCGACGCTCCAGCCGGCTTCAATATCTTCAAGAACTGGGGTAACCTCTCCCCTTGGTACTCCGTCAACTCTTCCTTCTACGGTCTTCCCAAGGCCTCACCCCTCCTCCCAGCAGGGTTGAATTGCGAGATCACCCAGGTCCACTACCTCTACCGACATGGTGCTCGATACCCTTCCGTCGGCGCTCTTCCTTCAACTTTCGCTAAGAAACTCAACGCCTCCGTCCATGGGAACGTCAGTGCGTCCGGACCGTTGAGCTTCCTTAACACCTGGACATATAAGCTCGGTGCGGAACTCCTAACCCCTTTCGGTCGACTCCAAAACTACGCACTGGGTGTGGAGGGTCGTCAACTCTACGGTCACTTGCTCAACAACTTCACAGCTCAAGGTACCATCCCAGTCTTCCGTACCGAATCCCAGGACCGTATGGTCAAGACCGCCGAGAATTTCGCAGCAGGTTTCTTCGGCGTCCCAGAGTACCTTGACGAGGTCAATATCGAGATCGTCGTGGAAGCTGCGGGTTTCAACGATACTGGTGCACCTTATGAGGTCTGCAGAAACTCAAACAATTATCGTGGATCGCTCGGGTCGGCTGTCGCGAACAATTTCAGTAACACCGCTTTCGCTGGGACGGTGAAGAGGTTGCAGAGCTACCTTAATGGAATCAATATCACTGCGACGGATGTTCTCTCGATGTTGGAGCTTTGTGCTTTCGAGACGGATGCGTTAGGGTCTTCAGAGTTTTGCGGCCTGTTCACCGCGGATGAGTTTGCGGATTTCGAGTATTACTTCGAGTGACCACCTGCTCAATACCCGCCTGTTTCTGGCTGATACTTTCCGACTAGCTTGAGCTTTTACTACAATAATGGTGCAGGCAGTCCAGTGAGTATTCTGCTCCTCACCTGACACAAGAAAAACGCCATCTTATCAAAACCTTCCAGGTCGCCGCCGCCCAAGGCAAAGGTTTCCTCGAAGATTTCGTAGCCCGATTCGAACAAGTCCCCATCACAGTCGACAACTCCACTACCAACTCGACCCTCGAATCAGCCACCTTCAACCCGCTCAATCAATCCATCTACGCCGATGCCACCCACGAAGTCGTCGTCCTTGATACCCTTACCGCGCTCAACCTCTCCGCTTTGTTCACGTCCGGACCGCTACCTGCTACTGGTCGACCATCGGGCAGTCAGTCGTTCATCGCTTCGCAGGTCGTCCCTTGGGCAACTCATCTCACGATTCAGGTCTTGGAATGTCCGATTTACAAGCCGACCAAACAAATTCGGTTCATCTTGTGAGTTCTCCTCCCTTCATTTCCATAAACCTGCCGAAAGACTCTCACACACTTCAGTCTCAGTCAGGCTAACGATGTTTTTTATCATTAGGAATGACGCCGTCCTGCCGATCGCAAACTCTTACCCCGGCTGTCCACAGGATGACAACGGTCTCTGTTCATTCGACACGGTGCTCACAGCTCTCCGCCAGCGAGTCCAGGAGATTGACTTTGAATATGACTGTTTCGGTAACTAGTAAGTCGTCTCCCCTCTTCCCTGACGGTATATTAACGCTGATGGGATTTGCAGTACGGCTGTGCCGGGTATGGATTACAATGGTCGTGCCCCTCGATCGTAGATCCCCAGTAGATCAGGCTTTGCGGTAGCGGAGATACTGTCGATATCCATAGAATGTATCCAGTAGAGAGTACACCTGAAATGAACCTTAATATGCAGGGGTGTGTTGCGCCTGCAGCGATGACTCAGTTCGATCTCACAGAGCTGTTTCGCGATTCAGGGCAACACAAATTTTAGCAGCGCTGACCAGGCGCCGTGACTCGTATCAACTTGGGTCTCGCATAGTCGTAACGTAGATCGGAATTCGTCACCATCCATCTCAATCGTTAAGATCCTTTAGAATACAGTATCGACCCTGACACGATCTCAGTCTCTACAGTCTTTCTTCGACCCTCTTCACCAACTTCTTCAACCCTCCATCATCCCCATACTTCCCCTTGGCCCACTCAACCCACCTCTTCTTCCCGGCGTTTTTCCCCTCATAACGTCCTTCATCCTTCTCCTGTTCTCCCAAGAAAGCTCGCCTCATCGCTCTCATCCCCCAACCTCTCGTCTCCTCAAACCGGAGAAATTGGTACAGCCTTTGAAACTTCTTCCCATTCCAGACATACGCAGCTAGGTCGGCTCGGTTAAGGTCGAAAGCGTAGATATCTGCGAGACATTGTTCTCGAGGTGAGAGACGGCTCGAACCTTTAAGAAAGGCATGGTCGATGAGGGCGTACGGTGGAGAGAAGGCGTCGGCTTTGCAGGTGATGAATGACCTGGTATTATCGTCAACAATACAATACCAGACCTGGGCTTGAGGAAAGGGCAAGCAAGTTACCATTCCCAGGCGATGATCCCAATGAGGGCTTTCTTCGAGTCCACCATATAATGATCCCCTTTATCATCACCGTGCTTGATGTAACCAACTTTCTCATCCAATTCCGTACAGCCAGCCACGAGTGTCCTCGTCTCGAGAATCGACAGGTATCCTTCGATTTCCCGACCTGGTGGGTATCGTAACCCATCGAGGGTTTGTTGGATCATCGTGTCAAGGAGGGAGAGGTACATCTCCTTGGCTGTTCGGAAGGGACCACCGAAATAGGGAGGAGTGATTTGGGAGGGAAAGTATTGTACCCAAGGCGCCACTTGAGCATGACCGGTGGGAGAAGGGTGTAACGATCCGAATGCGGGGATGGAGAGTGATTCGAGGTGGACGAACCATCGTGCGAGCGAACGGAGGGGGATGATATCGGGTGGTGTGATAGGTGTGGGAATCGAATCTCGACGGACAGTCATCGCATTTCCGGGGAGGAACTCTTCGAAGAAATAGATAAAGTCCTTGCTCACTTCCATCAGCTCGGCCTAGATTATTTAAACGTACTATAAGCCGGCTGCCAAGCTCCGGGAACTGCAAGTCCCCTCTCCTTCAGAGTACGTAAAGTCGCCACCTCACTCCGAGCAGTCAAGAGCAATACCTCAGGACTCGGTCCATCCCAAGTCCGTCTCTTCATTCTCACCATCCATTTCACTTCATCATCAAATGTGAGAGGGAGGTGAAAGTTTGATCCTTGACCTACAAGGGAGGTACCGGTCGGTTTGAGGGGTTCTGATGGGGCTGTGCAGGTATGTCCCGAGCGGAGGGAGGATGCTTCCAGGAGAAGGCTAGGGATATCGATCTTAGCTATGAGAGATTCGTCCTGTGCGATCGTCAGCATCCACTTACCTAAGCAGTATCAAGACTTATGCCACCCCAGGCGATAGTCAGTGATAACAAGGGACTAAAGACACTAACCGCGCTGTTTTATTGATGGGCCATCCGCTTCGACCGCTCAGCTTTGGGTAGGTCGATACAATCGTGCGCAGAGGTATTCTTGAGATGCTCCCCGCGGAAATCCCGCCAGCAAATGGTGCAGACGCCGAAGCGGTGTTGAGCTTGATGTGAGCATTGAGGGATGTCGCACGTCGGCATGGAGTACGATCGTTACAAGGGGTTTATGTCAGTCTGTGAATAGGAGGGATAAGTTGGACGAGTAGGAAACGAGGATGATGTTAAGGAGAGGTTAAGGGGCTTATAAACGCGAAAGGTGGGTTGGGTGAGTGTATCCTGAAGTCATGTTCTGCACGTCATTTCCGCATTGTTGCCTCAGAAGATCAGAATCAAAAGCTGATGGGAGGAAGGATCGTCGGGTTTATGTTTGCCGCCAGGTGAGGCGGAACAGCGCTGGGATACAATGAACGATTTCCATCCCATCCTTCGTCGAAAGCCCGAAGATATCGTAATGAATGATTGAAGTGGGACAAGAAACGGAAGGAGGATCACAAAGGGGATCGTATCGTGAGTTGCGATGTCGAACAAACCGCATGGTAGTAAAGTGTCGAGTAGTCAGTTACGGGTGCCTGAACCATGAGTCGGCTATTATCATGCACCGAAAACAATTGCAATGAGCCGCAAATGATGTGAAAGAATTCAGTAGAATGAGGGATCACATGAGGACGTAAAAAAACCAGCTATGACAATGACAGCGTAATATCTTGCTTCCGAATCGTTCCTGGTACCTGTTTTCTTTCGACTCTTTCTTTGACCATGTCGTTCGTTTTTCCCTGTGGTCCGAAAGGATCACTATGGCTTCTTACGAGCTCTCCACCATCCTTCGGGCAGGGACACCACATCCACAAAACCTTGCGACCCCCTTCGACGCGATCCCACCTTCACTCCCCTCCAGCTCAACCCTTAGTCCAGACATTGAACCCTCACTCCAAGTCCCCACTCAAACCACCACTTCCACATCCGCCATCGACCCAAACCGCGATTCTGACTCAACCCCCTTCATCTCCGCCCTCCCACCCGTAGACACAGGCAAAGACGCCTACCTCTTCCTCCTCTCCGCGACCCTGATCGAAACCTTCGTCTGGGGTCTTCCCTTCTCAGTCGGTATCCTCCATGTATATTGGACGAACGAGCTGTTCAAAGGGAGTGATACGATTGTTACCCTCGCTGCGACTCTGCAGACCGGAATCCTATATATGTCGACTGGATTGCTTGGACCGTGAGTCGAGATTACGAAGGCTCGGTTGGATGATATAGGGATCTGAGCTGATAAGGACCCCTTGGAGAATAGGTTGATGGCTGCCTATCCGAGGTGGACCAGGTACATGCAGCTGGGGGGTCTGGTGGTTAGTTCGAGCTCGATGATTGCTTCGGCTTTCATCACGCAGGTGGGTCATGCAGAGTGGCGGGAAAAGGAACTCACGAATGGGTTCGTAGCCTTGGCAGCTTGTAGTGACGATTGGGGTCTTTTACCCTTTTGCTGGAGGTAATTTGTCCCGCTCTACCCACTCAATCGCATCCTCAATATCTTCTTTTCGCCTCTCTGATTCCGTCTGATTTGCTGAGCTCAAACTCGACTGACGCCCTCGTCCTCTCGTGCAGCCCTCTACCTCCCCTGCGCCACCCTCCTCTTCGAATGGTTCTACACCCGTCGAGGCCTAGCATCCGGGATAATGTACTCCGGCACCGGTATAGGCGGTACAGTCTTCCCTTTCCTAGTCAGCGGTCTTCTCTCCAAATTCGGTTACAAACCCGCCATGATCTCACTCGGCCTAGGTTTCCTCGTACTTAACGGGACAGCTCTGATGTTTATCAAGAGGAGAGTACCACTTGCTTTGGGGAATGAGGAGAGTGCGAGGAGGAGGATTAGAATCGATTGGAGTTTCGCTGGGAGGAGGACTTTTGCGGTTGGGTGTTTGGTCATCTTGGGTACGGGTTTGGGGAATTTCGTTCCGAGTTTGTGGTTGCCTTGTGAGTTTCGTAGTCGCTGCCTGCTCATCCACACGTGCGTTGTAACGTGAAGCTGAAGACTACTCTTAGCTTACGCCAAAAACCTAAGCGTACATAATCCAAGTGGTACAGGCTTGATCTCCCTCATGAATGGTGAGTACATCGATCTTTCGCTTTGATTTCCTCGCCCACTTTTTATCCTTCAAAAAGGTTATCCAGTAATGTACTGACCTTCCACAGCCGCCTCAGTCCCCGGAGCAACCCTCACAGGCTACTTATCCGACCGCCTCCCTCTCCGAACCGTCATCTTCCTCTCATCAGCAGGAGCAGCGGCTTCATGTCTCTTGCTATGGGGTCTCAGCACCGGGGATGGCCTCCTAATCGGGTTTGCTCTCGCCTTCGGTCTGACCGGATTGAGCTTCGTCGCTCTGTGGTCCAGGATGATATCGATCATCTCTAGTGAGCGTACACGTAGTAACCCACGAGTTTGTTGATGCTAACTTTCAAACAGGGGATGATCCGAACGCTCCAGCTTTGGTATTTGCGACGTTCACGTTTATCAGAGGTATGGGGAACATCACATCGGGTACGTGTCTTAAGCATGAGATTCCTTGCTGTAGTTTAGCTAATTTAGTATGTAGGACCGATATCGAACGCACTGCTCAAGCTGAATGTTTTGAGAGGAGCAGCTGGAGGCTTTGGGTTCAACAACTATGTGAGTTGAGTTTTCATTGTGGTTGTGTTGTGCTGTCGTCATTGTATGGATTTTGCCGAGAGATAAAATGCTGATGCTGCTCGTTTGGCTCAGGGAATATTGCTGATCTACACCGGAGCGACGATATTTAGCGGGGGAGCCATCGGTTTGGTTTTCAAGGATAAGCGATGATAGCGATATGTACAGAATTTGGGTTTTGCCGTTCCAGCGACCTCGACTAGCTGAAGTCTCAAGGCGAGTATCACGAGTCCAGCTTATCACCGGATCGCGTCATCAAATGGCCTACCTGTGGGGATCAGGTCTCGGGTTGTATGCGTTGATTGCGTGCTTTAGTTGAATCGCTCGACTACCTCCTTTATAAATACTGAAAGTTGATCAGTCAAGCGTATGCAGCAACAATCGTAGATGCGGAGATTAGCAGATGAGAGCGGGAAGACTCGGTCAACACGGCAACAATCTTCTTTCATGACGGACTCACACAGGACCGGATCATCCTTCGACCCCATACTCCTCAAAACCCCCGCGAAAGAAAGTCCAACTGACCCTCCTTGCCAATGATATCACTCGTTCAAGATGTCACGAAAACAGAACCAAATCGATCTTAATCACCCACCCACCCCACCCACAGAGTTCCCCGCTTCTGTGCGGCGTTAGTCAGTCGTAAAACCGGGAAGGAAAGGGAATCCATCAAGCGCTTTGATCCGCTGCTTATCTCTACCTCAGATCGTCCTGTGATAAGCTGGGTTGACGAGATCGACAGATTCATGGATTCGGTAAAGCAATATAATAATGATACATAATAATGTTCCGATTTCTATTGCCCTGTCTAATCGTTGCCAAGATGCTGTAATGATGGCAAAACCCTAATATCCCACAAGGTACACGATGACCCTACTATCATTAAGAAGATCAGTTAACAACGTTGCCGGTTTCGCCAAACGACTCACCAACTCCTGCCTGCCTCCATCCTCCATCACGTCGCAATAAAGCCGTCCCATGCATAGCATAGTAGAACGGTCCCTTCTTCTTCAAGTTCTCCTCCATATCCCTTCCGCAGGATACAGGAAAGCATCCCGAACAAGCATGAGGTTGGTTTGTAGTTGTTAGATTTCCGCCCAGGTGTGGTCCAGTAAAATCTCCTCAAGCCGGTCTAAGTCTCGGTCCCCTACTGTCAACGAGAATTTGGACCAGTCGAGCACGTCCCAGAATGGGTGATGGGTCTGATCGCCTATCAGGACGGGTATGCTGCCGCTGCAGTCGAAGTCAGCTCGGCATCGGCACTCGCTTGAGAAGGAGCTGTAAGGAAAGGAGATCCGACTTACGCCCAGATAGAGTCAGTCATCCGCGTAGACCAACCTAAGATCATCACCACTACACCGCACATAGTTCCATGATCAACGCACCGGTCGTTCCCCTCGGTAACGGACAAAACACCGTATCTCTCAACGTCTCAAGGTAATTCAACCCCGGTTTGTACTCATTCCAATGTTGAATGTACGAGATGCATAAGAGTAAAAGCTAAGAATGAAGACTTGTATTTAAGTCGCGCGGACGCGCGTACTTCCGCGGCGCGTCTGATCCCTTAACACTCCCACTTCAGCGCGATCGCGG
>JAABUH010001167.1_pt1 | contig 31323 bp, 37 predicted proteins | sample 5559121 | NCBI WGS metagenome assembly JAABUH01 (sample SAMN10711871, study PRJNA513364) | rock metagenome | isolation source: Antarctica rocks | place: Antarctica: Victoria Land, Battleship Promontory nord | collected 2015-12-28
CCGCTAACGGCACCTTCAATATCACAGGCGTCCTCGATTGGGACGACACCGAAGCATTACCCCCACTTGCCGCTTACATCTCTCCAAACTGGTTATGGAGGACCCCTCATCCCGACCTCAAGAACGGATCAATCACTCTCGACGACGAATCCGATCCGGACCCAGATGAAGGCATCGAAAAGATGGATCCGAGCGATGCGCTCGTACGGAAGACGTTCATCGTCTCGATCGAGAGGTGGATCCCGGGTTATATGGAGACGATCAGACGAGGTCGAAGGTTTGGGATCAAGAGGTTGATGGGGTTTGCGAGATCGAGAGTGAGGTGTAGTTGGGAGGAGGAGGGGGTGGGGGAATTGGAGGTGATGGCGGAGAAGATGAAGAGATAGGGTTAGGTGATAATGGAAGCCATTTTTATGACTCCCTGCCTCGTCCTCGGCTGTGTTTTCGCTCATTCACTCGAAGCAGAAGCCAGCGCCACTCTCCCCGACCAGTAGTCGCACAAGAATGTGCATGACAATCCGGTATGGTTACACGAGAAAAGCAAAGCTATTCACATACAGGTTATATACACCCTCGAACCAACTAGTCAGAGTAGAGCTTCGACCCACGCAGACCCATGCAGAGTTTTCTCAAATCTCCCATCTCGATCTCCACTTCCACCTTCCCTCATACCCAAGCCGTCCCCAAACCCGCTTATCCAGACTCAACAGCCTGAGACCCCTCTCGAGCTAGCAATAACTAGCTACACATCTCAGCTACACATCCCTTTCGAAGACCAGTACTGAGAAAGTATCCTTCCCTGGAGTCATCAGTGATTTGTCAACTATGGTCCACACCGTCCCGGTGAGGCCCTGTTGGATTTCTTTGACAGAATTTCGACAAACACTGCAAAAAGAGGATGAGTGAAAAGCTCTCCCTAACAAAGAGCACGCACATCACATAGCTCTCACAGCTCTCCGGTCCACTTGATTGGGTAAAGGCAAAGTCCCATCCCAATTGAGTTCCGGCGCTGAATGATTTGCTGTTGCTTGTCTCTCTCGTCATCCATCATTCCTCGCTCATTTCTCGTTTGCGGCATACCTCTCAATCTCTTGGACAAGACACGATGGCCTCCAAAAGAGATAGATCGGAGGGATATCGAGCTATTATGAGTAGGGAATCACATCGCGTTGAGTGATCCTTCAACGTTTTATCTCCTTTCCTGTCCTTAGATATCCTCTTCAGAAAACTTGCTGCTCATGGTTGGAACAACCAAGGAGAGAAAATTGGCAAGGCTAAGAGGAACTTGGTGACATGATGACTGAGCCTCATCGGTGGGTGGAGGACAATTTCTACATGTTTCCAGATACAAGCCACAGAGGCCTTCCTCATCGGGCAATCTGTCGTGAGCATCAGATCTCGCCCCCAGAGTTATCTCCTGCTGAGTATAGACAGTATTACGTCTCTCCGCACGTTTCTTATGGGTATCAATGAATGTCGTCGCCTGATGCAGAGCCAAGCAAGATCCGCGGTCAACGGAGCAAGGGATAGTGTTTTCCGAGCCAAGTTGGGAAGCAAAAGCTAACAAGCTTCGGATGAATGTGCTGTTGGTAGAGGACTCTTACAAGGCGGTACTTTCTCCACGATTGGATGTATCCCGCCAGGCATGGAACATGTTGAGAGTACAAAGAACACGTTCAGGACCCTAAGCCCAATCGAGACGGTGCGAGTGCCTATGAGACGTACTCTACTGTACATTCTTTGACCAGCTACGATTTCCCCGTCTAACTCGCAAGATGACAGCCCTTAAAGGATGATGAAAAATCATGAGACAGGTAGGTTCCGCTCTCGAAACACTTTGTGCAGGCGGTTACAGCGTTTGGGCGATGCACAGTACTCGAGTACACCCGGAAAGGAGATAGCATTTGCCACACTCTTATGAACGCAAAACGCCGAGTTACTCCAGATCACTACACGTGGCGTATGGTGTCCCGTCCATTTTCGGCAAGCCCGAGTCTGGTGTTTGCATCGCTCTGTTTGCTCGACGATCCGAAGCTTTCGAAATGGCAGATCTGTACAATCTATCCGCTCATTATTGGGGTGGAAGTGTTATCTCTCTCCACGCTTTCACCATTACAGGGGACATCTTTGCGACCATCCCCCTGAATTTCCTGCATAGCAACAGCGTTACCTCCTGGGACTATATTCTCGACCTCGCCAACATGCTTGTTGACCCAGTACCAAATTGTCCCGGCATAATTGAGACCGGTGATGGGGGGATAGTCGATTACGCGACTGCTCCGTCTGCCGGCGAGTTTGTATACAGACAGCCTGGTATGCAATCCCAGTCTGATTCCTTGTTTACACTACCCAACTTGTAAAGGAAACCGCTCACGCGATATTGTAGGATCTAGCACACCCGTCACCTACGCAGCGGGACCGTTCTACAAAAATAGGTGGAAAACGGCCACTACCGCAAGCCTCAGCTCGTCCGTCACTTCGTCCCATACTCCTTCCAATCATACAGTACGTACAAGGCTTACTTATTCAGTCCTCGCTCCACAACTCATCGCGCTTACAGACTGCCTTCCGTACGGCTCTTCTCCATCGTGATTACGACTGTATCATCACAGGCGACGACGAGGTGGATTGCGAATCTGCACATATAGTGCCGAAATATCGTGACGATGTGCGGCGCTTTTAAAGTGAATGGTTTGCACATATAGTAACAAATGCGAATAGGTCTACCGCAAAATCCTTGGCGTCCCAATCCTTGCCCGTGCACCCGTATACGACGTGTCATCAGGAATTCTCCTTTCGCGCAATCTTCATCATCGATACGATCGCATGGAGTGGTCAATCTATTACAAAGTATGTCTGGAAGCCAGCTGATTGCTTTGTGCCCATCATGCTAACGCCGAAGCGTTTTTCAGGATGAAGTCTACTACGTCCACTTCTTCGTCACTTCTCGCCACTCCATTCACCACGGTAAAGCTATCCCGAGGAGCGCTTTTCGCGTGAAGTTCACGTACCAGCTCCCCAACCCCAATCTCTGCGCGTGGCACTACGCGCAATGTGCACGGGCACATATACGCGGTTTCCCTGTTCCGATGTCTGTCACACAGCAATCAGCCACATGAACGTCATTGCATGTCCAGTTGAGAGGAGCAGTGGAGGAAACACTGTTGAGACACAATAGCAAGGCCATCTGATGGAATCATGACACGTTCGTTCCGATATAGCATTATGTATTCCATCATCGACTTAGACGATCAATCACTGGACAGAGAGCCGAGAGGCAAGGTAGAGGGCACATCTTCGATTGCGCCCCTGCGAAGCTACTTTCTTGTGGCTCAGCAAGTGAGTCGCCAGGAACCTCAAATCCTTGTCCTTCGATGGAGTCGGTCCTATCAACGGAGAGGTCCGGGCCCAAGGAATCACGGAAAGGATGGTAAGCGTGTCTGTCAAATATGAACGATAGGGCAATATTGAACGGGAAAGTGTTAATCCAAGGAGACTTTGCGCCACATTTTCTTGTCAAGCTGGACCTCAAAAGTACAGCCTGTCTTCGCGACTACCTTCAACATCCCTGAGCAGAGGGACATATCAAGATTCAAGAACGTCTTCTTTCGCCTCGATCTGTCGCAGGACGATCGCTGTCTCAGGGCGTTGTAGGGTGATGTAGGACAAGTGGGGAGGAAGGATCATCAGGTCGATTGCATGGTTCATGCAGGAAGCGATGGTTCTTGCCTGGACATGACTGCCGTGACCGTCCACAATGAGAAGGCAGCGTTGGTTTGGGTTGGAGGGAGTGATGCAAGGCTCGGTAAAGCTAAGTGACGACACTCTTTGGGCTTAGGTCAACATAAGTCTCTTACCATGTGCGGCTAGAGTCGCACTCACAGTGGCTGATCCTCCCTCCGGCCCCCGCCATGAAATTTCGAGGAATTTGACGACACCATGACAGTGACAATTTAAGGTGTAACATGAGCTTGTATGGCTAGCCGCCGAAGCCACAGGACCGGCCCCGAACACGCGCCATGACCGTTTGCGCGTAATGCTAAGCGGTAAGTGCTGGGTCTGGCGGCGGCAGGTTCCCATGGAACGCAGAGAGGGGAATCACTTTGCCATTAAGATTGCGCCGCCAAGCGTCGACAGGATTAAAAACAGTGGACGTAGAAAGAGTCGCCCTTTAAGGTGTCACTGCAACCCGTCCCGCCCGAACTTTACCTTGTGATATAAGGACCATTTAAGAGCGTCATACTCATGGTGAAGACGCGAGTCGAGAAGTAGGCCAGCTGAAGGGTTGTACGTTTCGTCGGAAAGCGGCACTAAGGACGCCCCGCAGCTCTGGCAAGGTGTGATGAGTGGAGGGGATTTTTTTTACGTAATACGGCGCTTGTCTCTTGCTCTCTTGAGGGCGAAGTGTCAGGACTCTTGACTTATAGGTCTTTAGCTCCTCTGTAGAGCCTTGTATTTCAGTCCGAAGCGAGATGTCACCCCCTAACCCCTAATATGCGAGGGATACATAAAACACATCTATTTTAGTCAGACATGTATTTAAGTTGCATCTGCTTTCACAGCGGAGATACACGATTATACACATGGCTCTTTGATCTTATATTTGATCAAGTACCAGTTGACTGGCAAGGCAGTAGCGAAACCGAGTGTCATCCCAACTTGACTAAATCCGAGCGTCAGTTCCATCACATCCAAGGAGAAGACAGAGCGAGAGATGAAAAGCTCCAACTCAGTGAGCCGTCTGTGCCACAGGTCCCAGGAAGCCTTCGTTCTTGATGGCGAGATGCCTTGGGAAGCGAGCTCCTTTGAGGTTGGTTCAATGACAGCTGGGAGCGAGTAAACCATGCCACTGAATGCATGTATTCCTGCCTTATATTGTATCCCCTTGATCACCCACACCTTCTGCTCGAGATCCGCACGAAGTACCTCGCTGCCCCCTTTGGTTACTCTGCAGAGCGAGTTCCCAAACACGATCTCCGCACCCGCACTGTCAAGTTTCGAGACCGAGAGGAGATTGAAGGCCAAACCGAGGACATACAGAATTCTAGTGAGGACAACTCGTTCGCCCCTGTGATTTGAAAGGTGAACTGGTCCACCAGAGTCCGAGGCAAGCGAGGCACCTCCCGCAGTAGTGATTCGAACGGTTGAACCCATAGGTTGGATAGACTCAAACGATGCCCATCTCCCGTCATGCTTTCCGAAGCACCCGAGTCCAGTATCCAATAACTGGAATGAGCTGCGAACGAGGTGACTTCGTCAAGGGTGAAAAGGAGGTGACTGATCTCGCTCTTGTCATTGAATGAGGTAATGCTGGAGTGAGCGATGAGTCCGGTAGGATCCCCCAAGGAGGGGTTTGAGGGAGAGGTCGAGATGGCCGCCTGTGCGCTCGCCTTGTATCCCATCCTCTTCTTCCCGTTCCTCGCCTTGAACCTGGATCCTTCATTCGCAATCGGAGGGCTTGGACAATCCACCACCCAGTGCTCGTGCGATTGACATCGAGCGCAGGGATGGTCCTTGCATGGTCCCTTCCCAGCTCTTTTCAATCCGGCATAAAATGCCTTCCGATCGCTCCCATTGGAAACCAGATTGACTTCGCTCAATCGTGCTGCCAGCGCCTTGTCGTTCGTGCGATTCATTTGACCAGCATTGATCCTGAGGGCTGGAACTCGAACGTCCTCAATGCTAGGGTTCTCGCTCGAGGTCCAGACTCCATCGACAAATGATGCAAATCGCTCGGGTAGACCATTGAGCATGACATTGACACAAAGGGCGTCGAGGTCGAACGATAAGAGCTTGAGCTCACGATACTGCGCTTGCACCTCGTTCACCCATGCCTCCACATCCTCTCCATCCTTGCACTTATTGTCGATGAACTTCCGTCCGAGCGCAAACGAATACTGAGCACCAGTATTGCCATAGACCCGGACAATCTCGAGAAAGACCGCCTGAGCACGACCGGCTTCGACATCGAGGAGGTGAATATGAGCAGTGAGGATTGACTCATCTGTGGTGGAAAGGATGGCAGCAGCAATTTGATGATCCCGATCGATCCAGTCTGCATTTGCCCGAGCTTGATCGACCGAAAGTAGAGGGTTGGAAGATACGACTGGGTAGGGAAAGGTAGCTGAGGGGAGCACGAACGAACTCGAACGTGTGAGTGAAAGGGCAAGTGTGATCCTCTGTCTCCATCTCACATAGTTCTCCTTGCCCAGTAGCTTTGGGACGTCACCGAACGATTTGGAGATGCTGTCACCGCTCGACATAATCGGGGTATACTAGAAGACCGGACGAGACAGGTCGATTTGATCGATATCGGTCGAGTGGCCTAGCTTTGTTATGCAGTCAGATGCGTTCGTGTACTACAGCGGATGACGCTCGAATAAAGCGGCTGTTTGGTTCACACCAGGCTGCGCCGCACTCCTACTCAGCTCTTTTCTATCTAAGACCCTTATCCTAGGCGTCTTGATCGTGATGATCGTTCGACAAGACAGGTCGTACTGATATGACGGTCGGTCGTGCGATCAGATGGTGTATGTCAAACGAGTGTATGTCAAAGCTGAATTTGCTTAGTTGGTCAAAGCCGAGGTCTAATAATCTGTTGTAGGTTTATAAAGAATGTATAAAATCACAGTATGAACGAACGCGACGCGACGCGAGCTTGAGCCTTCCAACACACCCGACAGACCCAGCTTAACCTCATCTCCCTCCGCCCTCCACAAAAACTCTTCCCGACTACCCCTCGAACAACTCTTCGAAAAACAACTCTTCGATCGATTTTGCGGCCGCTCATTCGCTTTCTCGGTAAATCGCCCAATCTCCTCTTCCACTCCGCTCTATCATTTTTTTAGTTTTTGGTTTTTGTAACGATCAACGAGTCCCTCAAACCATGCGCCTTCCGACTCCTCTCAATCCTCCTCCTCACCATCCCCTTAATCCACGCCCAATCCATCCAACTATCCCAACCGTTGCCCTAACCCGCCGTTCCCCATACCCACTCCCGACCTCCCTCAAAGAAACAACCGACCCAGAACTCCTCGAAGCCCTCCACAAACACAAAACCCAATCTTTTACTCGTTCTCGAAGGAGGGGGAATATGTTCCACGGGTTGGGTCATGAGGCTGATTTGTTGCCTTTGACGAATGGGGAGAGGTTGAAGATGGGCTTACCTTTGAAACCTCCTACGCCTGTGGAGGTGGTGACTCCGGAAGAGAGGGAGATGAGGACCGATGAGGAGGATGATGATGATGATGAGGAGGGGAATGTTGTCGAGACTGTTACGGAGTTAGAGCTAGATGAGATACTCACAGGAGCGAGGACTGCTGAAATCTGCTTTACATCGCTTCTTGTCCCACTTGTAGCTTTGATGTAGCGTACGATCCTCCTTCTTGCCATTCGGGGATACGAGCATCCAAGCGTTAGTCGAAATGAGTTGTCTAGATCTTCCGACATGCCAACTTGCGTCTTGCATTAGCTCGTTGCGACCGGGGTCGATATTGTTAGGTTGACAAATTAGGATAAAAGAAGAAGCAGAAAGCTAGGCAAACCGACGCGCCTTACTCATCAGTCTCTGTCCCTGCATTGTTAAAGGGCTTTCCATTCCCGATCGAGTCATGTCTTACCGTGTTGTTGCTCTCCCTTCCAAGCTTCTCCCAGGAAATCTAAGAGATCCGTCAAGAGCAGATCCGGATTCTCTAGAGCGGCGAAATGGCCACCCTAGTCCTCTTGATGAGCGTAGACCGCTGTATCGACTACTCAAGCGTACTTTATCATGCCGCTTACTCCACGAGATATCCTGAGCCTCTTTCACCACAGCCACGGGAAACGGTGCATTCTCCTTCGGGAAAAGACTGTAACTGACCGGCTTATTCGTTATCATTCCGGGTAGGGAGGACTTATCCGCCATCGCGCCGTAGCTACTGTAGTAGGCGTAGAGCGAAGTCGGGAAAGTCGAGGTGAGCCCGTAGAGTGAAGCTTCGGAGAGGATCTGATCGAGAGTTGGGTCTTGGTCCGTCCAAGCGAGGTATTTCTCGGCGATCCTGGACCGAATCAATACAGCTTAAGACGACTGCCTTTGACCAACGAGAAGGCTAGTGGGAAAGGCCCCGTCGCTAAGGAGCTTGAGCCCACTGATCATGCGAGTAATGCCACTGGATCGCTTCCAACAACCATCGCGACGGTCGCTGGCTTGGTAGATTGCCCAAGCTTATACCCAGTCCCTGCCTCTTCCCACGAATTTGCTTTCTCCACAAACGCCTTGTCCGTCTCGTCAAAGGTAGAGACATCGAGATCCGAGGGTAATGACATGTGAAATCGATTGACATGTATCGCTAAGCGCCGCTTAAAGAGAATCGCAGAACCAAGCGGAGAAAGCTCACCTCGACAGCCTTCGAAGTGCTGTCCTAGTAACCTCGTAACCCTACTTCCAATATATCCGCCTTGCGCAGCATATCGATCGAAGCCAAGACCGACCGTCAGTCCGTCCCATAATCCTGCTACGTCCAGAGAGTTGAACCTGTCATGAAGAGGTGGAGGACCGGAGAAACCGAAGCCGGGGAGAGAGGGGATGATCAGGTGGACAGGGAGTGTTTGAGGGGTGTTCTGGAGGTAAGATGAGAGAGGAGGCCGAGAAATTCGAGGAATGATCCTGCGAGAGATCATTTACTGCAGTGAAAATTCATGACAGAAGACGCACCGGGCCATCCATGAGTCATCACCACCGGTATCGCATCCTTCTCCGAGAATAGAGCGACGAAATGAACCTTGATGACATGTTTCCCGGACTTGAGATCCGCCGTGAAGTTTGGGTACCGATTGACTTCTTCCTCTTCCTTCCGCCTTCCTTTCCGCCTGAGCTTGCTTCCTCAGAGGAGAATGGAAAATGCTGACCAGTTAAACCCCTCTCGCCAGTACTCCAAAGCTTCATCCATCCATCCCTTCTTGATCCCCAAATCCCTGTCTGAGAAACTGTTTTCGAAGGTGATTCGGATCTCACCAGCATTGTTCAGTCGGGAGTGGAGGTGATCGAGCTCTGATTGTAGAATGTGTGGGGCAAATGGATGCAGAGGGATGGTCGGATCATGCGGAAAACTGGAGAATGGTTTGTTTGGGAAATCAGGCATCGTTCTGTTTTACGGCTGGTATTCTCCGGAATGAAAAGGTTCTTGAGGGGTGAGAGGAACGTCGGACGATAGAACCTTGCCGTTTTGGAAAGCCTCACTAGGCGACCGGTGTACAGCAGATAGATATGATTGATGATAGGAATTTTGCGGTGGTCGAAGAAAATCAGCCAATCAACCGGAACACGATCGTTAGTGATGATCTATAACTCTGTGTAAGTGGGTGAGGTAAATCTACCGGGTAAGAAGGGAAAAGGTAATTTCCATGATTCTGTCAGCGAGGATGTCGACGATGACGAAAATGATACGGCTCTTTCAGTCAGGTACGGATCGATATTTTGCCTCCACCCAAAAAGTTAGCAACCGATCCTCTGAGCTGAATCTTGTAAACAATCCCCAACCATCTCCTTAAATGCCCCCCTTCTTCCCTTCACCTCTGTCATCCTCCTTTCACTCAGTACGTGTAGGACTACGTCATGCTTCTACTTCAACCTCATCTTTGACTTCCCGACCAATTCGATCGAGGACATATCGATGGGCGAGGGGTAGCGTGGTAGTCCTAGCTGTCGGAGGCGGGGTATACCTGTATGATAAGCAGTTCAATGCTAGTGCCTTCAGTCGGAGTATGCGTACAGCCTACATAGGGTGAGTGTGTCTACCCTCTATCTCTCGAGCTGTGCAGTTCTGAGGTGAGCTCACACGACCTGACAGTATCGTATGTACAATAGACTGTCAGTCCTTCCCCTCGTGTTCAGCTATTCTAGCTTCCACAGCATCGAGGCGATACTGACAGTGGACTCTAGATAAATACAATTTTCAACCTCATAAAGCGGACAAGATCGATGCTTTGCATGAACGCGTCGCGAGTCGGTTAAAATGGGTCATCGATACGAACCAGGGTTTATACCTCAAACTGGGTCAAGCTCTCGGTAAGGCAACGGTCAATGCTCCTCCCCACTAGCTAACTTTTTTTTTAGGTCTGCAAGCGGCCCTGTTGCCCAAGCCGTATCGAGAAGCCTTCGGACATGTCTTTGATAAAGCTCCTTCCGTCTCATATGACGAGGTCGAAGGGGTAGGTTGAGGTTCACGTCTAATTTCCCAGATTTACTCTCCACGTCCCCTGTACAAGCTGAACAGTCCTCAGGTTTTTCAAAAGGATCTAAGTCTATCGCCCGAGGACGTCTTCGCTACTTTCTCTCACGAGCCACTCGCATCCGCTTCTATCGCCCAAGTCCACAAGGCGACACTGAAGCATGGAGTCGGCGGGATGGAGGAGGGTCATGTCGTCGCTGTGAAAGTGCAGAAACCGGCCATAGAGAAGCAGATGGAGTGGGACCTGTTCTCGTATCGGTGCGTCGGGCGAAATCTCCCCGCAGCCCAGCTGACGTCAAGAATAGGGCATTGATGTGGGCATGCGAGAGATTGTTCGATATGCCTAGTAAGCTCTCGCTCCGATTTGGTAGCATCCGCTGACTCGTGTAGTGTACTTCGTGTGAGTCCGCTTTGTTTAGCTGTGAACGCTATTCCGACCTGAGCAGGGCCAAGTATATTTCATCGCAAATGCGCCTCGAAACATCTTTCAAGAACGAAGCGAAGAACGCCCGCCGGTGCGCTGAGCTCCTCGCCCAGACTCCCGAGCTGCGTGACGATGTCTACGTGCCTCGAGTTTACGGTGCTGCTGAGGGATGCGAAGAGAGTGATCGGATCATGGTGATGGAGTGGGTCGACGGGTGCAGGTGAGTCGCCAAGTTGACAAGTAGGATGTCGCTAATCATTCAGGCTGAACGACCGGAAAGCGATCGAGGGGATGGGACTGAGACCCAGAGAAGTGATGGATCTGGCGATATCGACTATGTCAGCGATGAGTTTCTCGTGGGGTTTCGTGCACTGCGACCCTCATCCTGGAAACATCCTCGTTCGGAAACATCCGACCAGGAAAGGCCGACCTCAAATCGTCAGTCTCCCATCGTCCATTAGAAGCCATCTGACGGATCCGAGCAGGTCCTGATCGATCACGGCCTATACATTACTCTCCCGAAAACCTTCCGAGAACAGTATTGTACCCTCTGGCGATCCCTCTTTGTACTTGACGTCCCTACCATCGAGGATATCGCACGGAAATGGGGTATCAATCTGGACGCCAATATGTCAGTCGCCCCCCCTCCCCTGCACCGTGCCCCGATAGCTCACAACGCTGAAAGGTTCGCATCGGCTATCTTACTCCGTCCATTCCAGGTACGGAAGGGACAGAACGACAAGAATCTGGTACCGGAGAAGACTGCGTACGAGATTCAGGTGGAAGTCAAGAAGAGGTTCAGAGCTATGCTGGAGAACGAGAAGCTGGTCCCGAGAGTACATAAAATAAACTCTTCATCGGGCGCGCCCCCTGCTGACAGGGTTCTTACAGGAATTAATCTTCTTGACTCGATGTCAGAGGATGATGCAAGCGAACAATCAAGTGAGTCATGCACGTAGAAGTCTTGCACCCGTACTGATGAGAACAAAAGATGTTGGGCAGTCCGTCATCAAGAGTCAATCTCACCGCGAAGGTCAGTCCTCCCTGCCCGAAAATCACGTCCATTGACCCCTCGTAGTGGGCTGCAATAGGCTATGCCCGATCGATCACCGATCCACGCACAATATCTCGCGTTGGGCTGCGCATATGGCTCAAAGACCGAGTCGACTTCGTCGTCTTCCGGTTAACCCTAGGAATCGTAGATTTGGCATTTTGGTTAACCTTGCTGAAGCAACGTGAGCTAACCTCCCTGGATCATAATTCCCATTCTTGGAGGAGTGCAGTGAGGCTGACCGGGAAATAGGCTTCACAACTCGGGATAAGCAGGGATGGGAAGATAAGCTACAAAAGCAGTTTGAAGCTATGGCGAAGGAGGAGTTTGGGATCGAGATCGATTCATACGTAGCCTTTGATGGGTAGAAGGTCTAGGTATTTACTCAGAGAGACTGACGATGATGTCTTCCTCGGATAGCGGCTAGAGGATTAGAGGACAGCGTAAAGACGTATCGCGTAGATCATAGATTGGATCTTTGTCTTAGCATGGCTTGTTGTATAGCATGTATGAGACCACCGCTTCGCGAAAATCCTCGAGGAATCGACCTTTGTGAACCATACATTATACCGTAGCACATGAGGCAGGATGTTATCTGCTAGTTGAAATACCCTTACTGAAGCCACATCCATATTGTGAAACACTCAGTACAAGTATATGAAGGTACTTCATGCTTTGTCGGCGTCCAGTACCCGGTTCTAAGAGCTGTAACTAGCTTATCGCAACATCATAATCAAGGTTTTGCCATCTCATATAAACATGCAAGGTATGAATATTGCTAGATATCACCGCATCGCACAGGACTTCCTACTTACTCATAATCGCTAACCTCCGATTCTCCCTCCTCATACTCCCCTCCATCAATCGAACTATCCCCATCATCGCACGATCCAGACTCGGAGCTAATAATCGCAGCTGATAAAACCTTCGACCTCGTACCTGCCCTCCTTGGATCGTGTTTCTTCTCTTCACTGTGTAGATCTCCATTGAACGCTTTCATCGAGCGAAGTCGAAGAGCATGTCGATGTCGCCTGGCTTTACCGATCTCGGATTGAAGTTCGATGAAAGCTGCTCGTGAAGGTCCAATCTCGTCGCCCTCGTTGTCGTCATCCGCCTCGAGACTCTGCTTCCTCTTGGATCCCCTTTCCCTTAATGGAACTCCCTCGTCAGGAACCTCCGCCTCGATTGCCCTCCACAGTCCACCCTCGTAAGACTCGTCATCCGCTTGATCCAACGTGTCCATCGCTTCATCGAGCTGGGCATCCTCCTGATCCGACATCGTCGAGCTAGCATCGTCATCGACTCCTTCGGCTTCCTTGATCGGGCCATCAGGCTGGGCAAGGGGCATCTGCCACCATGCCATCTTTCCTGAGGGATCGACGTAGGTCGCAAGCTTAGTCCGCTTCACTGAACTCATGCCTGACTCGGCATTCTCCTCTGGCTCGTCGCCTTCCCCGTCCTCGTCATCCTTCGCTTTCCGTACGAGTCGACGAATGTATGATATCACCGTCGAGCCGGGATGATCTTCGCCACGAAGAGCAAGCACTTGGTAAACATGATCGGACGTGATCTCAGGCTGTTTCTCGGGAGTTTGATGCAGAGATTGCTCGGCCAAAATTACGATTCTTAGAAGGAGGGGTTTGAGGTAAACCAAGAATTCGGCATGGAGCGCCTCGAGGATGGTGAAGGAGAGCGATAGCTCAATTGCGTCCTCCTGAAATGCTCTGAGGCCTGATCAGTTGAGATGCGGCAAGGAGAAAAGGACGAGACTCACTGGAGGAGCTGAGACATGCGGTCGAAGTTGAACACCTCTAATCCGTTCTGCGTGAGACATCGATCCAACCCGATCTTCTTGAGCTGCCTCACATCGTGCTCACTCGCCGCATCTAGGCTCTTCGTCGCTGAGCTTGCTTTCGTTTGTCGGCTCAGGACGGGTCGGTGCTCTGCCTTTTCCCGCTTGGCGAATACTGCATCCGCCCCTCCTTCCGCTTCGATCTGCTCTGGCCTTACACCCTCAGTCAACAACTTCTTAGTCCTTCGCTTCTCCCGGTTATGTTTCCTGTTCTGGATCACCGCGAGCGCTGCTCTCTGTTCTCCCGTCCCTTCATCCTCAGGGATCGTCGAGAGCTCGTCGTACTGTGCTGTAACGCTCGCGATCCGGTCAACTTTATTCGTTGGTCGACCAGCGGATCGGTCAGTGGAAGCGGTGTCCGTAGGCAAAGGTGAAAGATGGGGGTCTTGCTTTAGGCTGAGTCGATCGGAGTACCACTTCGACCACTCTGGCATCATCAGCTGATCGAGCGTCGCGAGCTTCCTCAGGGTGATCTCCTCGCCCCAGGCTTCCATCGACCATTCCTTCTCCAGCTCAATCACAGCTGGATGATGTACCTCCTTCAGTTGATCCGCCTTTTTCACCCCAGTAGTCTTGAGCACCTCCTTCCGGCTCTTCCTCCTCGTCTTCTCCCTCTTCGACCGCATCACCTCCTCGTCTCTGGCAGTGACATCTCTCTCGACGACCAACGCCAACTCCTCCTCCCTCCTGACCCATTCATCCGACACCTCCCTTGCACTTTCCGCCCGCCCAAACATCCACCGATGACTTCGCTTCCACCGTCTCGATCTATCCCGATACCCTCGAACCAACCCATCAGTCCTTCTCACTTCTTCCACCCCATCTCGCAGGAGGTCAAGGTACCATATCACCTCCGCCTCGGATCTCGTACCGATGTCCGACGCGATCAAATCAGGCCTAAGACGGGATCGTCGAGAGAGCGATGCGAAGAAGACTTTCTGTTCGGAAATGGTCCAAATGGCTCCTGAAGGCGGGATTGAGGTTGGGAAGAGCGGACTGCTGTCGATGGAGATGTTGCCGAGCATTTGTTGAAGGGAAATGAGGATGTGAGAGTTTAGGTGACGGATATACCAGTGGAAGCCTTGGATAGGACTCGATGAGCTGAAAGATCTCGAAGGGCCAGCTTCAGCGTTACCTACATTGCGGAATCAGTATAAAGCCAGCCGAAGTCCAGTGTAAAGGGAGGCGAGGTGGTAAGAGCTCACCATCATGAGCTGCCATCCTTAGTCCCTCTCCGTCTCCGTCGAAGGATTGACTTGGTTCCCGCTCCGGCGGGAGACGATCTCCCTCCGCCGCGATCTCTTCCATACCAGCGCGCCATCAAGTGAAAAGTGAAAAGAATACGTAGAGAGAATTTGATGGATGAGTACTGGTTGGGAGGTCACGTTGTTGTCGAATTTAACCCAAAGTGGTCGGCCAGATGGGCCATCTCGCTGGGTTTAGGGATTGGGAATCCGTTGATCACCATCCGCTCATCCTCCCTCATCATTCTTTCCTCCCTGTTCAAACCTTATCCACCTCCTGACGTCATCCCAACACCACTGTACGCCACTTTCACCTGTCTATGGTTACTCACGCATACTGACATCGTCTGATTTTCTCAAGACACTCACTCGGTACTGCCCGTGTCCCGTTCCGACCCGACCGTTCCCGCTCGATTCGCGATCATCGCACCACCGCTCACCGGTACGTCCTCCCCCTACGTCCTCCCCATCCTCCTGTCGCCAAGTTTCTTTTGGCTGATTCACCCTGATTCCACTCAGGGGTTATGAATGCGATGAAGACACTTAGTCTTATGACGGGCATGACTCATATATGCATGGTGGGAATACCGGGATCTCCCAATGTATCCTTTTGCGGTCAGCTTAGTGTAGTGGTACCATACAACCATTATCTGACACTTGGGAACCGGTGTCAATGTTTGAGGAAACCATATGCCTGTATCTACCATTATCATCAGGAGATCAACACAGCTGTACCTTTGTGTACCTCCCATGACAGAGAAGGAGAGGACAGCTGTACCTTTGTGTACCTCCCATGACAGAGAAGGAGAGGAAGGATGAACAGTGGTATAGAGGGAGGTATAGGATGGGGATGGAGCCTCACAAAGGGGTTGAGAGGAAGAGGGAGGTAAATGAGAAGTTGTATAGGGGTGTGGCGAGTAAAGAGGAGGTGGAGGAGATGAAGAGGGAGCTTGAGGTTGAGAAAGGTAAGCTTCAGAAGCTGGAGAGAGAACAGGAGAAGAGGAAGAGGGTCTGTGGGTTGGCATTGCTGAGGGAAAGGAGGGCAAAGCAGGAAGTCAAGGCTTTGACGAGGCGTTTGAGGATCACTTCTTGATATCTCCTGGGTACTATGCTATTGTTACTTTGGTGATGCTGCTTGTCATTGTATGCAAACTCTTGAGCTTATTGCCTGGTGTGATTTCAGAACCTCTCATTCCAGGTGGAAGTGATAGTGACGGAGAGATAAGAGTAACCAGATCTGCTGAGCAAGTAAACCACGTCTTGCATGGCTGGATGGGGAGCGGTGAGACTCAAGATGTCTCTCGACATGGCATGGCAGGTGTGGTATAAAAACACGGAACAGCATGAAACAAGCAGGATTTTGGCTTCCACAGAAAAAAAATGTTGTGTCGCCAACCACCCCTCATTTCGTCTTTTCAACTATTGTGAAAATTCGAGACATCGTCAAAGTGAGCACAACAGTATGCCAATCGGACCATCACTTCCTCCACATCTCGCTCATCTAACCGGTTCATCCCGCTCACCCTCACCGCCCAGACGACCGGACAGTTCAGCAGATGACGAAGACGAGGATGAGGACGAATACGGTCCTGCTCTTCCCCCGATTCTTCCTTCCCAAGCAGGTCCTTCCCATCCTATCCCCAGCGTTCCTCAAATCCCTTCACGTCCTCTTCGCCCGACCAGTCCCATAGCTGACGATGACGAAAGCGACGATGAGATCGGACCGAAGCCTATTCCTACCGCCGGAATCGTTCAGGAGAAAAGTGCTGTTGAGGAGTTTTTGGAGCGTGAAGCTCGATGGGCGAAAGAGCGGGAGGTAGGTCTCGCTTTTCATCTCTTTCGTTGTGGGAGGGAGACGCCGAGCTGATCGGAGGCTCAGGAAGCGAGCAAGCCGAAAAAGCTCGAACGAGAAGAATGGATGCTCGTCCCGCCAACTTCCGGAGTCCTAGCATCGGGTTCGTCCACTGCTCTCCCCACCCCCCCTCCTGACTGCCTATCAGAACTCCCTCCATCATCCATTTCTTCTCGACCGTCTCCTCTTCCTCCTCGTCTCCCTACCTCCCGCCCCTTTGCCCCCAATCCCCACCTCTCAGTCCTTCTACCCTACTTGATTACTCAGGTACTCAGACCTCACAAGCATAAGCTGAAAAAGTCCCAGTCGACCCCCTTCGTAAACGCCCCACCACATTCTCCCGCCGCACCGCCCCACCAAACACAGACACCTCCATCTGGACCGAAACTCCCGCAGAAAAAGCTCAGAGAATAGCCGACGAAGTTGCCGGTATCAAGCGGAAGGTCCCGATAAAATCCGGTGAAGGGGCTGGTGAGGATGAAGTTGATTTGGCTAGGAAGAGGAAGAGGGATCGAGAGATCTTGCAAGGTGTTGAGAGGCATAATGTAGGTTGTCTTTCACCCTTCCCCCTTGTCATCGTTGCAAGGATCTCAACACCCCTCCCCTCCCTCTTTGAGATTATGGGCAGTCACTGTTCTACCTGAGATATGGTAAAGGGAGAGCTGATATGGACGGGTTACGTAGAAAGAGCAGAGAGGAGCGAGTTTATTGGAGAAACATGCGAAAGCTAAAGCTGAGGGGAAAGGGAAAGGGGAGGATGAGAAGGGGATTTGGGATCATGATCGGGATATGGGGATAACCGGGAGGTTGTTGAGTGATCATGAGAGGCAAGCGAAGATACGGTGGGTTCGACCTCGACCTCGGCTCGTCTTTCGGGGTTCGATGCTGATCGAAAAGCGTTAGTGATGCGAAAGGATTGAACGATCGGTTTGGACATTCGAAAAGGGGTGCATACGATATGTAATGGTGACGACACATCGTTGAGCATATACGCTTTACGTCGTACACCTAAAGACATACCGCTTCACATAAGTCGATGACTTCTGAGCGATATAACAATGTCGACTTGACGGGAGTTCCTTAAAGTGAAGGGAAGAGAGGTGATATATCATCAAGAGATCTGAATCGTTATATACAGATGCATATGTTCGTACTGTCTTCGCGCTACCCATGCTGGCCACCACTCGTCTACGCATATCGCTGTACTACCACCGCGTTCTGCAGCTTGGCTGCCTCCACTGTCTCGCTGGAGTCGGAGAGCTCACGACTAGGGAAGGTAGTTTGAAGGACGAAAGAGCGGGCGTCCGGACGGGCACTGCACCTTGATTAGAGATTTTGGAAGGGCACTGAACTGCACTCACTCCGAGACAAAGTTGCGCAGATCCCCGACTGTGTGAGTGAGATTGACTCTCGCCACCATCCTGTCCTAACATCAGGTCATCTCCAGGCGTAAGCAAGCAGCACACCTCGTCCCATCACCCAGCCTCACTTGCACACTGGTCGTCGGCTTGCTGTCGTCCACTTCAAACTTCGTGTGCGCGCCACCGGTAGTATTCGGAGCAGTTGTCGCTTGGGTCCCACCTTGTAAGATACCCTGCGGCCTCATCCCGATCGGCATGCTCGGCGTACTATTCCCCGACCCCGCACTCTCAGGCGCTGGCGAACCCAGTCGATTCCCAGACCCCTCAAACGGCTTCGCAGGCTTCTTCGGCGGCGGACGGTACTCCTCAGTCGTCCTCTGTGCCACTTCGAGCTGCATCGCTTGGTTGAACCGAATACCAAATAGGTGCGGCGGGGCTCGACCCGCCTGGATCGTCTCGAGGAGTTCTTTATTGCCGGGCTCATCGTAGCGGAGAAGTGGACCGTCCTCGATGGAGAAGCCGTCCCGCCAGAAGGTAAGATGACGGGCGACGGGTTCATCGTCCTCGTCTCCGGTTGGAGCTTGACCGCCTAGAGCACCTGCTGCACGGCCGAGAAGGGAGGAGAGAAGTCCGCTGGGAGCTGCCCGTACGGATGGACGTCCTGCTGGAGGGGCGGGAGGGGCAGAAGGGTCAGAAATGGCTGAAGACGGGGTCTCGTCGGAACCGAGGGTGTTTCCGGATCCTCCGAATGAACCTTGAGACCGTGGAGCGGTTGCTGATCCTCGAGCGGGATTCGCACCGTTCCTACGAAGTCAGTTTCGCTCAGAACGGCCACTTACGCCGCGGCCTGTCGGAGAATATTCTCCATAATGCCTCGCGCACCAGGAGCGGCATTACCAGCACCTTCACCGGGATTTTGGATAGCTAAGCCACTAAATTTTGCAATCAGCTCGACTACTTAAAGCTTTTAGGCACAGCCTGAGGCTACAAATATCTGAGCTCACCTGCGTTCTCCACCAGCATATAACTCCTCTCCACGTTTCCGTCTCGCCTCGTCACTATCCTGGTCATCAAACTCGTCGCCTCCAGGTGGCGGTGGGTTTGACGCAGCCACTCCCTGGACCACTTTTAGCCCTGCCGCCTCATCATGAAAAAAGAACATACAGTGTTGAACAGTGTGGCAATCCTGAGTCCCGTCAACTTCGGAAGAGTACTTTGAACAGTTATCCCACTCACCCGCCTGGCTTGGCCCCTCCCTGCCCAGCAGTCCAATCCCCAACCCTTCCTGACTTCCGCTCCTTCTTCCCCCACTCAGCAGGTAAGGAAGTGTCCACCGGCTGTCCACCTAAGGTCATTCCTCCAGCCTTCGCCCCTTGTGGCTGAGATGCCTTCTCGGGTATGTCTTGATCTTGGTGTGACATGATGGCTTCGTCTAGCGCGGATTCGTCCTCTTCGTCTTCGAGATCGTGGTTTGGAGCTTCTACACCTGCTGTCTGGGCAGCAAAGAAGTCTTCGATAGCGCCCTGGATACGAGATGATCAGACTTCGCAAATGAGTCGAATGTTATCGGAAGCGGAAAGAAGCGACTCGAACTCACCTGGAGGGTAGTACCAGATGAAAGGAAATGTTGAGCGTCTTCGTGAGATGCCTGAGTGATGGCTACGAATTGCTCGATGTCTAGCCTGGATCAGCGATCATGTTCAAGTGACGACCGGTCCAGAGTCACCTTCCTGTGCTGGATTGAGACCGGGCATGACGAGGTAGAAGATAGTAAAGGATGAAAGGATCATCATGAATCGCAAGCGACTGCGTCAGCCAGAGTGAGACGGAAGCAATTTTGCGAAACACGGAACTATCTTTTTGGGCGACTTTCAATCTCCAAGTCTATCATTTTTACTTTCCTTGGCTTGTCTTTCCGGCTTCCATTTTTTCTCTTCTCGGTGTACCCATCATGTCTGCTTCGCCCGCTACACCGTCAAAATCACAATGGTCCGAATACAAGAACTCGGAAGGTCGAGTCTACTGGTCTCATGCCGTGACGAAACAATCCGTCTGGGAGAAACCTGACGAACTCCGGACTCCCTTCGAAAAAGCACTGGGGAAGACGAGTTGGAAGCAGTATATCTCGAAAGAAAGACCTTACTATGTGAACAGTCAGACGAAGGAGACGAAGTGGGAATTACCGCCTGAGTTGAAGGTGTTGAAGAGGAAGGTTGAGGTGAAGGTCGCTTATGAAGCTGAGAGGGAGAGGAGGAAGGCGAAGGGAGACTCGAGGTGAGTCGCGACTTGAGCGTGCACAGGCAGGAAGATTGAGTGCTAGTAGTCCCACTCCACCGCCAAGGTCACGCTCCGTAACTCCGGAAAACCTTCAAGCCCGCTCGGACAATGCTTTAGCGACATACAATGCTTCTTCAGCCAGCCGAGGCTCGGCCACACCGAACATGTATCCCAACCGAGAGACCATCACCATTCCGCCTGGTGGCTTTTTGACCCACGACAAGGCAGAAGCGGCGTTCATCCACTTGCTGAAGCGGGAGGGAGTGGACGAGACTTGGACATGGGATCAGACAATGCGGAAGATCATTATGGATCCGCTATACAAAGCGCTCGACACGCTTGCTCAGAAGAAGGCGGCGTTCGAGAAGGTGTGCCATAGGACTTGCGAGTCGAGTTTGAGTGCTGATGAGGTATAGTTCACGACCCAAATTGTCAAAGACCGCCGCGCCGACAGGGAAGCGCGGATACTCAAGCTTCGACCTATCCTTCACCGCCTCTTCGTAGCCAATCCGCATATCAAGGGCTACTCTACGATGAAGATCGCCGATCGGGTATTCGCTAATGATCGGCATTGGCGAGAAGCAAAACCTGACGAGCGGAGAATGATCCTGGAGGAGTATGTCACGGATCTACGGAAGCGCGAGGAGGTGAGTGGTTTATCGGGTCAGATGGTCGTACTGACGAAAACAGACCTCCGACCGTGAGCTTCGTACGCGTAATATCCAAGTCCTCGGATCGCTCCTTCGACAGCTGGACATCTCTGTTTCCACCCGCTGGCGAGCGGCGCACGAAATTATCCTCTCTTCCCCTTCTTGGAAAACAGACCCTTCCCTCCAGAAGATCGACACTATCGACATGCTAGGCGTATACGACGACTATTCCCGTCAACTCGAACAAGAGCACGAAGAGGAATCTCGTCGATACCGGGTTGAGAATGTTCGTCGAGCACGAAAAGCTCGAGAAGGGTTCAAAGTTCTACTTCACGAGCTTCAAGATCGAGGGGATTTGACTCGATCGAGCCAGTGGAAACACACCGTGCCGAAGATAAAGAAGGATGAGCGATACATCGCTCTATTGGGTATGCCGGGATCAAGCCCGCTGGATCTGTGGATGGATATGGTGGATGATATGGGGGAAGAGGCGGAGAGGGCTGCGGAGAAAATCGAGAAGGCTTTGGCGAAGGAGGAGAAGGTGATCAAGCTTGAAACGTCGAGAAAGGAGTTTGAGGGGTTGGTCAAGGATGTGCATATGGATTCGCAGATTGATGCGAGGTTGAGGCGGGAGGTGTATGATATGGTGAGCGATTTGTTGTGTTTCGCGACCGGTGCTAATGGCGTAGACACATGGACGGCTGGCTCAAACCGCAGCGGGCGAAGCGAGACGAAGCGAGAGGAAGAGGAGGCACCGGATCGATGATCTGAGGTATGCGTTGAAGAAGGTTCAGAGGCATCTCGACCTAGATATGACGTACGAGGAGGTATGTCCAGCGTTTTTGTTTATCGGAAAGTAGCTGAAAGCTGATATGACTTCAGGCTATACCGCATATGAAGGATCTTGACGAGTTCAAGGATATCACCGAAGAGGAGGATCGGCAGACCGCGTTCGAAAAGTTTGTCAGGCGTCAGAAGGTATTTTGCGCACTCGTGCGAGGATGTATAGTCAAAGCTAACGTCATGTATTATGATCAGGAGAAGTTGCGAGAAGCCGAATCGAGTGAAATTGGTTCGACGAGGTCGAATGATCGGAAACTGCATTCAAAGTCGCACAGAGAGGAGATGGACGTTGATGATGATCGTTCGAGGCGATCTGACCGGAAGGAGACGAATGGTCGGGACAAGGACAAGGACAAGGACAAGGACAAGGACAAGGACAAGGACAAGGACAAGGACAGAGAAAGGGACAGGGATAGGGACCGGAACAAGGAACGGGATCGCGATAGGGATAGGAAGGAGAGCCATCGAGACAGGGACGATGAGAGAAAGGAGCATCGCTCTTCTAGGCGGGATGATAAGGATCGAGCGCGAGACCGAGATAGGGACTATGGCGGTGGTATCAAGGAGAGGAAATTTCATCCGGATGGCGAGGTGAATGGACGGGAGAGCAAGGTGAGCTTTTCAGCCTGCGGAACGTCGCGATTATGAGCGATTTGCAGTCCGACGGGTTGCAGCTGACAATAACATGTAGCGGCCCCGCGTCGAGTCTGAGGATGGGGAGAGGAAAAAGGAGAAGGATGGGGACGACGTCGAGGAAGGAGAAATCTGATAACTCAATCTTCCCTCGTCTCGAGCGGTACATCTTGTATCGACCCCAATCGTATTGCGAACCGCATCAAGCTTCTTCGTCCCTTTTAGCTTCATTGATGAGCAACCGAAAAGGCGATGCGATGCATCATGCTGATAGTGTATCTCAAATGAAGACTCTATGCGGAGGTATGACATCCTGACATCTACTGCTTCTCCGCCTTGCGCTTCTTCTTCTTGATCTTCTCCTCGCCGTTCGTCGTCGCACCATACTTGCCGGTCTTCTGTAAAACACTTGGCGTCAGCAAAGCCCAAATGTAGCGTCATATCTCCTCATATTGACAGCCCCTCCTCCAAAATGTGGAAGTTGAAACGCCGAAATACTCCGGATACAAAGCCATGACTCGCTTGGAAGGTCGCGATAACGCCGCAATTGTCCGGATACACGAATGTGTCCATAGTGGAGAGAGGAGAGCAATATCCCAATGGTCCAACAATGGCCATTCAACTCACCTTATTGATGACCCTTTGTAATGCTCTCCGAGTCTCGCTATTGTCTGGGAAGGTGGTCGGATCGAAGTACTGCGGTGCGTATTCGAGTAACCATTCGGGTCGGACCTCCGTGACCGTCCGGATGAACTAGAACCAAATGAGCGATGCAAAAATCGTGTAACACTCTACGTACATTCGCTGTAGTGAGCACGAACTCGTTGTAGATGACCCATTCCGGAGTCGTGTCGAGTCCGCAGGAAAGATGCAGCCGGACGACCTTGTTTCCGTCAGACACGCTCAATTTTCAATCTCAATCCAATACACTCACTTGGTTGTCCTTAACTGTGAGGTAACTTCCCTTCTCCCCCTCCTTGTGCGCGACTTGCATGAAGAATCCACAAGTCAAAGCCTGCCTGATATTGTTCCAGTAGTTCTTATCCTCCCAAGCGGTACTGCACAGCTCGAGATCAAACCGCTCCATACTTCGCTTCAGCTGTGTTCGGACGTTGTCCGCTTGGGCAAGGGATCGAGCGTTGAGGAAGTTCTGCCAACACCAGTTCTTTGCGTCGCCCTCGTTGGATTTGTAGGCGTGGTAGACGTTCAGAAGGGTAAGATGATCGCCGTCGGGATGGGTAAATTGAGCTTTTGCGATGTCGGCCTCTTTCTTGGCGGCAGCGGGGCGCATGAACACGTTAGGAACTAAAAGGGTCAGCTGCATACAGGAGTACTTAGAGGACTCACCTGAGAGCATCGCCGTGAGACTGAGCATCTCGTTACTACAGCCGAATTCGGGGCTGACAATGAGCATCTTGGCCATCTACGACATATCACCGAAGTACTGAAATAGCGACAGACTAGCTTACTTGAGGATCAAGAGGGAACTCCGCCATGATCTCGCCAAGGGGTGTCAAGTTCCCCTCGTCGTCGAGAGCCGCAAGGTAATGTAGCAATTCTAGTGCTCGCATGATCGTTTCTGGCGCCGGTGCGTCTGAGTGGATCAGGATGCTGCTTCCGAAAGTTTGCACTGCAAATGAATAGGACTTACCCATGTAATCGAAATGTACCAAATCCTTGATACCCAGCTTGATGAGCTCCAACACCGTATTAGCCAGATTACTCCTCAATATCTCCGGATGTGTCTGCTCCTCCAGCTCTTTGACGAAGTCCTTCTCCGTATACAGCCTGAAGCACTTTCCCGGCCTTGTCCGTCCAGCTCTACCAGCCCTCTGCATGGCAGAAGCCTTCGATATCGGCGAGACGAGCAACGACTCCACTCGTATTCGAGGATTGTAGACTTTCTGTTTACAGAACCCTGGATCGACGACGTAGACGATCCCGTCGATGGTAAGGGATGTTTCGGCGATGTTGGTGGAGACGACGATTTTGCGTCCCGGCATACCGTCGGATACTCGAGGTGGAGGTGCTGGGTCAAAGATCTTTTGTTGCTGGAAAGGGGGAAGAGAGGAGTAGAGTGGTAAGACGAGGAGTGGTCCTGCCATTCCTTTCGCGGAAAGTTCTTCTCCCTCGGCTCGAATCTTTCGACACGCATCCTCGATCTCCTCTTCTCCTGTCAAGAAGAGCAAAACATCTCCCTCGTCTTCTGCTTGGTGGATGAATAGCACCGTCCGGATCGCTGCTTCCACATAATCGGTCTCCGGTTCTTGAGTGAAGAAGGTTTCGACGGGGAAGGTTCGGCCGGACACCTTGACGACGGGTGCGATACGTCCAGACGTGCCATCGCCGAAGTACCTCTGGAATTTTGCGACATCGAGAGTAGCGGACATGACGATGATCTTCAAGTCTGGTCGATTCCGAGCGACCTGACATTAGCGGCTTCTAGGTGCAGTCGACTCACATCTTTCAGCAACCCCATGAGAATATCCGTCGCCAACGTCCGCTCATGTGCCTCATCCAATATAATCGTCGAGTACCGCTCCAACTTCGGATCATTCATCGCCTCCCTCAACAACATCCCATCCGTCATGTACTTCAAGAAAGTCGTCCCTTGTTCCGTCATATCCTCGAATCGGATCGAATACCCAACCTGCTTCCCAAGCTGTACTACTCGTTATCAGCACGGCTCAACCTGGAGGCAGGCGAGAACTCACCATCCATCTCATCTGCCACTCTCTTGGCGACACTCATCGCCGCAACCCGTCTAGGTTGCGTACAAGCCACCATCTTCCCCCTCAACATCGGTAAATCCGAATAACACACAAACTGCGGTATCTGAGTTGTCTTCCCCGATCCCGTCTGCCCTTCCATGACCGTAATCTGATTGGCAGCAAATACAGTGAGGAACTCCTGCATCTTTTGATAGACTGGGAGGTTCTTCCTCTGATCAAGAATCTTTCGGTAGGAAGGCGAGAAAGGGGCGAGGTTTCTGAAAGGGTTAATGTTGCCATCCTGTCCTAGTCAGCGGGTTCAATATAACTCTAACCCACCATGATCGCTTTCGCCTGATCGACTGTCACTCGTCTAGGTACAAGCCCATTCAATGGGTTTGACACCTTCCCCGTTCCATTTACACCATTCGGTCCGGAGGCAGTCCCATTCATACCCCTCATATGGGGAGGAAGGTGGGCGAGGTAGGGATTCTCGACCGGCGGTGTCAATGGTCCAGCATCATCGGACATTGTCGATGGTTTGGATCTCTTGAAAGGAGGCTCTGACATGCTCATGGCGATTCGACTGAAAATCAAGTTGAAAACATAACCTTATGACTTCTCCGAATTTGAGCGGCGAGAAGCGACAAAGATAGGTTTCGGCTCAGAATCGCGCCTAATTGTACTCAGGCGGATATTATCCCGGAACCAAGAGGGGGCCGCGGAGGATGCTGGGGAGTTCTAGCAACGATATGAGGCAGCGTTTTGAACTGTATCGAAAGCTGATATTCACAGGTGCTATGCGACTCACCTGCTTATAACATGCATGCGCATTTGGTTGAGCCCGTTATCACTGATGGGTCAATCTAGTAACGCATGGACCCTCAATCCACCGGCGATCAAAAAAAAACCAGTCTTACCTCGGGTCCGAGGCATCCTCTCGCACGTTGGGGTCTAAATCCCCTCTATGACGACGACTGTGGAGCCTTGTGACCCATCAAATTCTGTCATCCGCCAACGTTTGAGTTCTGGTCATCAGCCAAACGTTTTCACACCTCAATTCTTCTCGTCCAGCTTGACTACTCCTCCTCATTCGTATTCGAATCACCAGGTCTTCAGTATACGGTCTCGCTAGTAACAACCGGCTTCAGTAAAGCCACTGATCATCTCAGCTTCCTCATCCCCATCCCCAACAAGCCACAATGGATTCCATCAATACGTTCGATCTCGATGGCTTTTCGATGATGGGCGAAGACGAGCGGATTGTTGTCCTAAGGCTAAGAGGTGGAGCTAACAAGGGGAAGAACAAGGTGAGCAGCGAAAGAGACGTGGCTGATTGCATGATAGTCAGCACAACCAAGTCTTTTGAGCTTTGGCTTTGGTAGGAAGCCTCCGCGTACAGCTCGAACGCCTTCTCCCTTGTCTCAAACTCGTGCGGGTACATCATCAGCACTTGTCGACGTTACCATGAGTAGTCCTGAGGAACCCCTTGGGCCACAAAAACCTCCTCGCTCCACCACCTACTCTTCCGTCTAAAGAGTCGCGACGGGAACCAGCTCAGAGACTTGTTCGTACCTTTTCCTGACACCCTCAAAAGCTGACCCTTCGTAGCGAGCGGACAGTCCTCCCAGTCCCCTTCAGCATTACTCACCCCTTCCTCCTACACGTCCTTCCACTGGGTTCCTCACTCCATCCGATCTCGCTCAAGGGAGCTCCCATCGTCCTGTCTCCGCCACCTATAGCGACCTCCCATCAGACACTTTCCTCTTCCGAGGAGCTACGGTTCTCAAGACCCTCACGCTCCGCTTCTAGGTTGGGCCGAACCATCGAAACTGAAACTGCGGAGGAAGATGACGAAGAGGGCGACCAGCATGACGCCGACGCTGTCGAGACGAGTGAGAATATTCGGGAGATTCCGTTTGAAGAGAGCGAGTAAAATGATCAAATCTATCGCTGACCCCAAGAGGCGAGCCTAGTCCGCATACAGAAGTATAAGGACGGCATAAAGGAGATGTCGAGGAGCTTTGAGGGTGAGTGTGATGTCTGGGGGGAGCTGACTGTCTCAGATCACTTGAAATCACTCTCTCCTACCGCATCAGCTCGCATACAGAAGGCTCTCGAGGAATAACACCGGATTCCCCTCCAGGAATCCGAGACTATCTTCGACCAGTTCAGGTACCAAACCTTGAGCGAGGAAGGAATGGAGCAGACTCAACGAAAAGCCAATCAGCGGCGCACCAAGATCCAATCAGTGGCGGAACGAGCTGGGTTTCAATACGTGGACATCATTGTAAGTGAAAGTAAGCGTGGCTGTAGCTGACAGGAAGACCCAATGGATGTGAGGACAACTTGGTCCACGAGAGGCAGGCCTGGCCAACGACGAGGAAAGGTAAACGCCTGAAGAATGAAGTTCTTGTACCGGAGTTGGTGACTACCGATTCGCTGCTCGCAAAAGGTCTCAATCCCCGTAATCCCAAGGTATGTGCATTCCCCGGACTGAGCTCATACTCTAGTGCTTCGTAAGGGACGGTATCGAATGCGGATGAGCGACATTGATCATGACAATCTTCCTCAATACCGAAAGGACTTGAGGAGCGCAGCGATCCAGTTCCTCAAGCACCGGTCGTACACTGAGGACGAAGTTAGCGCAATGATGGAGATCATCGACATCTCGCGAAAGTACGATCACGAGTTGCTTCTCGATATGTCTCGACCACGCTTCATCGTCAGGCACGGTACCTTTGCCCGGAACAGCGCTTTGCATGCTTATGAGAATCCACCGGATGGATGCGAGCTTCGGAACCTCAACGTCAGCGTAACGGTCCCCTCATGCCTGCTCTCGACGAGGACGAGCCCGGTCCTACCGAAGTCGACATTCGGATTATTCTGAAGCTCAACCGTCTGATGGTCATCCACCCCTTCGTCCTCCATGGCTCCCCACCTTACTACCCTTCACCGAAAGACATGCAACGTTTCGGAAAGGCCGTCGCTCTAGTGAGTAGCTTTGCCCAGAGTCGATAGATGCCATGGAAATGCTAGGACTTTTGTATGAATCTTTTGGTTCAGCTACAGGGGGGTACGGTTCCCGACGGGGCATATGGCTGGTACACCGTTCAAAATCTGCCCAGACCCGATGGTATCTACGGCAGCGGAGCGTTCGCATTCACCGCCCTCATCTCTGCTCAGGACGAAACCGGCAATCTCGACAATATCCGCTTGCACAATCTCCGGCCCAACCTTCAAAGATGGGTTATAGCGCAATGCATCAACATTCCAAATAAAGACCCCTATGAAGGTACGGCAGAAGCAAAGACTTGGACTCGGAGATGGACATTCACGTACTAGCGTTTATGCGGAACGCTAGTACGTTACATGTCGTCGCAAAGAGGCTCATGTTTTTAGAAGCTATGAGCGCTTCGGCGAAGTTAGGACATCAAAGCCGTGAGTTGAATTTATTGCGAGCATTATCCTGACTCGTCTAGGAGCCGCCGTGCCGGGAAAGGTGGAGATGATAAACGACAAGAGGCAAACCTGTGAGTATCCTTCGTGTCCGCACTGTCAAGGAACTGGGCTGACGAGAGAGCAGTATTGAAAAAGCCGGCTCTGACCAAGTCCATCCAAGCGGGCCACGACCGCGCAAAGTATAATCCCGATTTGAACCTGCCCGGCTTAAAAGCGATGCATGAGAAGGTCAGAGCAGACAGTACGCCGATATGACAGATCTGCGAGAAGCGCTGATACAGGTTTTAGATGCCAGACGTACGCTTGAAGAGAAAGCCCTCTACTATTGCCAGATCGAGGTAGGCAAGGACCGTAGGGGCAGACAAAGGATCTTCTTGAAGTCATACAACGATGGCAAATCAACCGTGGGTCAAGAGGATGTCCTGTTGCCTGACGACACTCCTCTCGGCGTAAACTCGGCGTAAGTCAGGCCGAGCGTGGTCAGATGGTGACAGCGGATGTGTCGGTCAATATCACGAGTACGTCTCCGTTCTCCTGAGGGTTTCACTGACTCCTCACCAGACGCTTTTAGGACAACCATGGCTGCCTCGAGAGAGAGCGGGATCCTGAGGGATTGAAGTATGGGTATGGCTTGGTACGTCTCCCTGAGGCTCCGGTCGTTGACGCTTTTTTAGGCGAGCAAGTGTATTACTTCCGACCCACCTCAAGAGATCTTGGGCGAAAACTACTTCTCAAAAAAGGCTCTGTCGCGACATGCCCTATCTGCAAGATCAATCTCGCCAGTAAACCGAAACTCCCGATCTCTCAAATCTGCCGCCCAATCAAAGCGACGCGGAAGGTTCTCCTCGGGAAGAAAGACGTTTTGTATCGCGAAGTCCACTTTCAGGACCTACACCATATTGTCAAATTCATTGACACTCCGAGACCTTCGGACCAAGGGGTAGCGGAATTGACGATTGAAGCTAGGAGCAAGATGACGACGAGGAGTCAGCGGGGAAAGCGCGGATTCAGCAGACTGCGTCGAATTTAGCAACAGCAGTGAAAGGTTTGTTTTCGAGGAGTCCACAGGATGGCGAGAAGGATTGTACATAGCCATATATCATCATCTCTGCAGACTTACTTTCCGCACCATAGTCAAGTACAACTTGTTCCGCAGCAGTATGGTGAGTATTTTAGTACCTTTTTCACGCATCCTTAACTACCTTTTTCACGCATCCTTAACCCCTTGGTCCAAGCATAGTAACGTCTGCATAGGAGGTTTGAAGTCAACCACTTCTGCCACATCTCGATTTTACAAAGGAATGCGGGGAATCGCCTTTCTGGCCAAGAGTAGCCCGCTTGGTCTCTATTTTCCATGCATAAGGATTCGTCAATCTCTCCCAAGATCGTGCTCAAAGACTCATGTCATCCCTGTCGAATTTACCGGAGCGATGGCATGAAAACCAAAGAAAGTCGGATCGGCACAAGGCACAAGAACACACCCTTCCGGTTGACATTTAATGAATCCCGACCACAAAAATACCGTGAAGGTAGATATCAGCACACCGTCACAATGGAAGTAGCCTGACTGGGATGTACGAGCCCAGATGTAGTCTTGTTTCAACTTGCAAGCAACCCGTTTAGTCAACTCTTTAAACTAATCAAATCGAAACAGTGTCTTGAATTTACGACCTCACACTCGACAATTCTGTGAACGTCTAAGGATCGGTGACATCAAAGGCAAAAAATGACCCGGCGAAGGACAAAGAAAGTCACCTAATGACAGCCCAACGCAGTGATCGAACCCGCGACCCATAGATCGAACATCTCATCTTTTCTTTGAACAGATAGGGTTGAGTTCTGCTATAGAAGAGATCAGCACCCTTTGGTCATGAGAGCCGTCTTGTCGCGGGGCATGGAAGATATGTCAAAAAAGGCTTGTAACCAGCGGTTGAATTCTGTCCCGTTTGATTAGGTGATGGGATCAGCTACTAGGGTCTTCTGACGAGTTTACACAACCACACATTTCCTACGTCAGTATGATTGCGCTGCAGAGCATCACAAGAAGCATATACATCGTTGAGTCAAGTTGAGACGAGGAAAGGGGAGAGAGATGTGATGAATGGAGAAGCGAAGGAGTATGATGCCACCGAGACGGCTCTGGCAAGCGAAGAGAAACGATCCAAAAAAGATAGCCTCGTCACGGGATCGAACCGTGGACCTCCCGATTGAACATCATATGTAAGAGTCGGATATTATAACCTAGCTAAATTAACGAGGCTTCAGGATTCTCAAGAGATTGGCAAACATTATCAGAACCACCAATCAGTAACCTGTTGAGTACTACATCTGTAAGTTACTGCTGGTCTGAAACTGTCACGGTTCGACCAGCAGTATGGCCCGACGCTCAGCTCCCGGAATCGGCGACGGTTGACTTGGCTTCGGCGAAGTTAGGCTACCGTTGTCGAACTTAGCTTGAATAACTCGAGGACACGCGTGGGTGTAGCCGAGTTAAGTGCCGGTCGAGTAGCGTAGGCTTAACAGTGCAGGGGGTAGAAGTACGGCAAAGCTAGGAACTATGTATGACTATCGTTGACTTTCAATGACTTTCAATCTCGAATCGCTGGTTCCCTTCGTCTCTTAAACTCTTCTCTCTTATACCTTCTTCTCCTGGCCTATCTTCGACCTTGTCTTGTTTTGAGATCAATGGTGTTTCGTCTTTAGGCGAGGGGAAGGGTGTTGAGTACAATGGATTGATCGGAGACAAAGGGGCGAA
>JAABUH010001168.1_pt1 | contig 31319 bp, 36 predicted proteins | sample 5559121 | NCBI WGS metagenome assembly JAABUH01 (sample SAMN10711871, study PRJNA513364) | rock metagenome | isolation source: Antarctica rocks | place: Antarctica: Victoria Land, Battleship Promontory nord | collected 2015-12-28
TACCAGGGTGGGCTTTAGCGCCACGACTGAGGTCAGCCGCAAGGAGTTCGGACTGGAGTGGAATGCCTTGCTCGAAGGCGGCGGAGCGGTGGTGGGCGACAAGGCCACCCTCACCTTCGAGATCGAGGCAGTCAAGACGGCCGGCCAGGCGCCGTAGGCACCTCCGGCCGGCCGGAACAACAGACAGTCCCGCCGCAGGCGCCGACCGGCCGGGCGCCGAAGGCGCCTTCGGTCGGTCGGAACAGCTAGACAGTCCCGCCGCAGGCGGGACCACGCCTTCGGGGGGGTCCTCGGGGGGCAGAGCCCCCCGAGTGCTTACTTCTTGGCTGACTCGAAGTAGGGGTTGGACCCGCTGGCATGATCGGTGACGTCCACCACGGCGGTGATCTCGGGGACAGCACCCCGAATGGCGCCCTCGATTCCCTGGCTGAGCGTGACGGTAGCCATGCCGCAACCCTGGCAGCCTCCCGAAAGACGCAGGTAGGCCGTCCCCTCCTCCACGGCTACCAGGTCGGCCCGGCCCCCGTGGGCGGCGATACCGGGGTTCACGTCGCGGTTGAGGGCGGCGATGACCCGCTGAGCCACCTCTCCCGAGAGATCGGCCGGCGGGTGTGCAGGGGCGGTGGTCGGGCTGTTGGGGTTGACGATCACCATTCCCGCCTCGTCGCCTTGGCTGGACACGTCGAGAGTGGCGCCCCGCAGCTTGTCGGCGCTGGCCGCGGGAATGACCACCGCCAGGCCGTCGTCATCCTGCTGGACGACATCGTCGGCCCCAGCATCGGCCATGGCCTCGAAGTACATGTCGTAGGTGTAGTTGGGCCCTGCCGTGCCACTCACCTCCAGCCAGAGGGCCAAGGGCTCGCCACCCTCCTCCTCGGCCTGGGCACCGAGCACCATGGCTCGGGCGGCATCGCTGATCCTGAGCACCGGCTGAGTGTCGGTGATCTCCTCGGGGCTCATGTCCCACCTCGTCTCTTGGTCGCCTGCATGTCTCTTGGGTGTCCTGACCTCGTCGAGGCGCCACCCGAGCACCGAGGCTGTGACCCCGGCAACAAGAGGTGTCCCCTCGGCATCGCGCCTACCCGTCATGATAGGCGCATGGCTCGGATTGTCCTGCTGCTGCCCACTGCCACCTATCGAGCGGCCGCCTTCCTGGCAGCCGCCACCGAACTGGGAGCTGAGGTGGTGGTTGCCTGCGAACGGCGCCAAGCGTTGGCCAAGGCCATGGGTGACCGGGCACTGGTAATCAACCTCGACAAGCCCCAGGCGGCGGCCGAGACCATCGTCGAGCTCGGTCGGCGCCTCCCTGTTGACGCCGTGGTGGCGGTGGATGATCAGGGCGTGCTTACCGCAGCTCTGGCCTCGGCGGCCCTGGGCTTGGCCCACAACCCGCCAGAGGCGGTGCTTGCCACCCGAGACAAGGCGGCGCTCAGGAGCCGCCTGGCGGCCGCCGGGATAGCACAGCCGGACTGGAGGGTGGCAGGCCCAGAGGTCATTGACGACCAGGTGGTCCGGTTGTGTGACGAGGTGGGTCTTCCCTGCGTGCTGAAACCGGTCTCGCTGGCTGCCAGCCGGGGCGTGATCCGGGTGGATGCGGCATCGAGTGTCCCAGCTACCGCGGCCCGCGTACGAGCCATCGCCGCAGAGGCCAAGGCGAGCTCGGCAACCCTGCTGGTCGAGCGGTACGTCCCCGGCCGCGAGGTGGCGGTGGAGGGATTGCTTCGGCGGGGGCGCCTCGACGTGTTGGCCATGTTCGACAAACCCGACCCACTGGAGGGGCCATATTTTGAGGAGACAATCTATATCACACCGTCTCGTCTGCCCACTGATCTCCAGCACCGCATCACTCGTCTGACGGGGGCGGCGTGCGCCGCTCTGGGACTGGTGGAGGGCCCGGTGCACGCCGAGGTACGCACGGATGGAGAGGCCCTGTGGCTGATCGAGGTGGCGGCCCGGACCATTGGGGGCCTGTGTTCCCGGGCGTTGGTCCTGGGCGCGGGGATCAGCCTCGAGCACCTGGTGGTGGCCCACGCCCTGGGAGTCGAGGACCGGGGACTCGAAGACCGGGGCGGTTTGGATCGGGGTGGTTTGGGTCCCAGCCAGGCAGCCTCCGGAGTGATGATGCTGCCCATCCCGGTGGGTGGCGTGCTGGAAGGAGTGGACAACCTGCACCGGGCACGGGAGGTCCCAGGCGTCACCGACCTGGAAATCTCGATTGTCCCCGGTCGGCGGGTACGGCCTCTCCCGGAGGGCGACCGCTACCTGGGTTTCATTTTCGCCCGGGCCAATACCCCTGAGGAGGTGGAGGCTGCCCTGCGTGGCGCTCACAACACCCTGGACATACGCATCAAGCCCGACGAGCTCACGGGCCCTGGTTCACCCAAGCCCTCAGTCACATGAGACTTCAGTCAAAGCAGTGCTGCCACCCGGTGACGGGAAGGGGCTTTCCTCTGAGGCGACGCTCGGACGGATCAGCGGTGCACACGCCGATACGAATGGGAGCTGGTAGCCCGGCATCGGCAAAGGCACCGGCGACCGCTTGGACATCGGGGGCGGCGAACACCAGCTCATAGTCCTCGCCGCCGCCCAGGGCATCCTGCAGCGTCGCCCCGTCGGCAATTGGTACCTCGTCAAGCTCCACTCCGACTCCTGAGGCCGCGGCCAGTCGGTCGAGGTCGAGGCCCAGCCCGTCGGAGACGTCGATCATGGCCGTGGCCCCGGCCACCGCTGCCACCTGGCCCTCGGCCACTCTCGCTCGGGGCCGGCGATGGGCGGTGATGGCGGCGGCGATGGCGGCTGTGATGGCAGCAGTGGTGGCGGCTCCCGCTCTGGCGGCTGCTTTGGTGCGAGCCGCTCGAAGGTAGGACAGGCCGGCAGCCGAGGCGCCCAACGGACCGGTTGCCCACAGGGTGTCGCCGGCACTTGCCCCCGATCGGAGAACTGGGCGTCCACCAGGCACCATCCCGGTCACCGCCACCGACACCACGAGCGTGCCGGCGTTGGCCAAGTCGCCTCCCACCACCGGACAGGCGTAGTCCCGGGCGGCCGCGGCCAACCCCGTATAGAGCAGATCAATATCCGTTCCCGCCGGTCCGGCTACTGACACCAGAGCTCGCTCAGGCCGGCCGGCCATGGCTGCCAAGTCGCTCACGTTGACGGCCAGCGCCTTCCACCCGAGGTCGTCCAGACCGACCAGCTCCAAGTCGGCATGAACGCCAACCACCACCAGGTCGGTCGCCAGGAGCAATGGGCCCGCCGGGGGGCACACCACCGCAGCGTCGTCACCGATCCACACCTCTCCAGCAGGCGCCCCTGGCAGCATGAGCTGGATTCGCTCGAGAGCGGCCATCTCATCCATTGGCTTCAGCGTACGGGGGCAACGCAGCGTGGACGGATCGACCCGACTCGACGGGGCGCCCAAGCCCCGGAAGTGACCCGGCGGCGAAGGGCACCACTCAGATCCAGATTGCGGATCCTGACGTGACCCCGATGGGCGTGGCACGATAAGCACAGTGGATCATTACCGGACCCTCGGCATTGACCGGGGGGCCAACCAGGACCAGGTGGCCCGAGCTTTCCGTGAACGAGTTCGATGCACCCATCCAGACATTGACCCGTCGCCGGCTGCCACCGCTCAGCTACTGGCCGTCATCGAAGCCGGCGAGGTCCTGCGCAGCCCGGAGCGCCGCCAGCGCTACGACAACTGGCTGGCCAGCCTCGACCGCCCAGCCCCGACCGTTCGCCTCTACCGCCACGCCAGTCTGGCCAGCCAGGTGCTGACGGTCATCCTCGGCCACCTGGCCCGGCGGGCAGCCGTGGCCAACCGTGCACAACAATCTGGCCGGGTTCGTTAGCACGATCAGGGCCTGCTCCAAGGATACCTTCAAGGTCACCAATGTGAGGAGCACCAGTGTCAGGTCCGTGACCGAGGCGTGGACCACCGATTGGACAGTGCGCCCGGTGGGTAGAACCAATAGCATCTTGAGAAGCGCAACCCCGGCTGCAACCTCAACAACCCAGGAGACGGAGATGGGCGTGTCACGTCGACAGTACGGCTTTTTGATCGGTTTCCTCGTGGTCTGGCTGGCTTGGGAGGCGACCTGGGTGGTGCTGGCTGCCATCGCCGCCGGACTCCTCTGCTACCTCGCAGTCAAGGTGCTGGAGGGCGATCTGGACGTCAACGAGCTGACCGACCGCTTTCGCAACGACCGTTCAGGACGTTGAGCCAGCGGTCTCAACCGGCGACGACCAGCGTAAACGTCGCATCCCACGTCTGCACTCAACCCGAAAAGGAGTCTGCCCATGTCCGAGACCATCAAGGCAACCACCGAGTCACCCGTGACTGAGGCCCGGCCGGGCCCTGGTACCTCTGCAGTCGAGCGACGGGGAGGCGGTGCCCGGCTGCGCACTGAGCACGGCACAACCCAGATCGCCGACACCGTGGTAGCCAAGATTGCCGCATTGGCCACCCGGGAGATCTCAGGGGTCCAGGCCATGGGCAAGGGCATGGCTCGGGCCTTCGGCGCCATTCGCTCTCGGGTTCCCGGTGGCGCTCCCGACACCTCGACCCAGGGCATAGCCGTGGAGGTCGGTGAGTCACAGTGTGCCATCGACATCGACATCGTCGTGTATTACGGCCAGAGCGTGATCGAGGTGACCGAGGCGGTACGGGACAACGTTCTCAACCGCTTGGAGACCATGACCGGGCTGCAGGTCGTGGAGGTCAACATCTTCGTCGACGACCTGTACATGGACCCGGACCCTGACACCGAGCCCGCCGCCCGCGTCAGTTGAGCCTCGCCAGGCGGACTGGCCAACCGGGGCGACACCCCCAGTGACGTCGGATCGGGTGAGCCGAGCAGCGCTGGCCAAAGCGATAGCTGAAACCGTCGGAGCCGTGCCCGGCGTGGCCCGCCTCTCACCTGGTGGCGTGGTGGAGGTAGCTACCCAGTTCGCCGGGGGCAAAGTGGTAGGGGTGCTCCTCACTCCGACCACTGTGAGGGTCCACGTGGTGGTTGACAGGGTGCCAGTGCCGGTGGTGGCGGCCGCCGCTGGGGAGGCCGTTCGCGCCGTCCTGGTCGGTCTGGCTGATCCCCGGGCGGTGGATGTGGTGGTGGATGACATCGAGCTGAGCGCCGTGGAGCCGGCTGGGCGGTGGTGAGGCCCCTCAATCGCCTGTTGGGCCTCCTGCTGGGCCTGGCCCTGGCCGGGTCGGGGGGCTTCACGGTGGTCGAGGTGATCCTGGCTGCCTTCAAGCACCCGTTCGTGGTGGTTCCCGCCGACCGGTGGCTGCACACCCTGCGAACCACCGGGTGGTCCAGCGAGATGGCCACCATAGGCTCGGCGGTGGCCGCCGCCCTCGGCTTGGTGCTGCTGGTCACCGAGATCCGGCCTCGCCGGCCTCGGAGGGTACGACTGGCTGGCCAGGTCGCCACGCCGGGTGTCTCATACCGCTCCCCGGCTACCCGTACCAAGGCGGAGACCGACGCCCGCTCGGGGGAGTCGCTGAGAGACGACCGCCCGAGCGACGATGGCCCGAGCATCGAGCACATGGACTGGTGGCTCCTGCGCCAATCGGTGGAGAACCACCTCAAACGGATCGTGGTGGCCTCCACCCCGACCAGTCGAGCTCGGGTCCGCTTGATGGCCCGACGTCGGCATTGGCGGGCTCGCATTCGGGTAAACGCACCGGCGGCGGCGCGCCGTGAGGTCGGGCAGGCGGCGCGGGCCTCCCTGGAACGCCTCGGCGCCCCCACGCGCCGGGTGCGGGTGAAGGTGCGCAAGCTTCGCTTCCACAAGCAGGTACGGGTCGGATGATGAGCCCGGGGGGGCCATTGGCACGCCCCGGGAGGGGCGCGTGAGCGACCGGGGCAATCGCGTCCTGTTGGCCCTGGTGGCGCTGGTGCTGGTGATCGCTGGGGGCGGCGGCCTGGCCTTCTCGTTGGGCGCCCTGGGCTCCAGGTCCGCTCACGCCGACATCATCACCTCCACCCTGGTCCACCAGTGGCACCGTGGAGGAGCCATCTCGTTCGCGGTGGCCTCCGCCATCGGCCTGGTCCTGGTGGTCGTGGGTCTGTCACTGGCCGTCGCCGAGCTGTCACGCGACGCTGGCCGCCCCCGCCTGGACGACTTCACTGTGGCCGACAACCCGCCCACCACCTCGATCAGCCGAGACGACATGGCCAGCAGTCACAGCGCCAACCACCACGGTGAGGGAGCGGGGAGCTGGGCACCCGGCTTCACGCTGGTCCGGGCCTCATCGCTCGCCCATGCCCTGGAGGCCGACCTGGGCCACATCGCCGGAGTACGGGGAGCCCTGGTGCGCCTGCTCGGCAAGCCCGGACAGCTCGAGCTGAGGGCCCGCCTGGACGTGGCCGACGATGCCAGCCTGGCCTCGCTCACCTCACTGGCCCGGGGCTGCGTTCAACGACTGGAGACGACCAGTGGGCTGCACCCGGACGCCATCGACGTCACCGTCTCCCTGGTGGCTTCCAAGAACCCCCGGGTCGGCTGAACCGGCGACGGCCGCGGCCGTCTCAATAAAGGGCCAGGGCCCTGGCGGCTCCGATGATCCCTTCCACCTGGGGCAGGATCGCCCTCTCCAGACTGGGCTCGTAGGCCACCGGGGTATCGGTGGCGCCTACCCGGCGGACCGGGGCATCGAGGTCGGCGAAGCACTCCTCCCCCACCCAGGCCGCCACCTCGGCTCCAAACCCACAGGTCAGGGTGTCCTCGTGGACCACCAACAGCTTTCCCGTCCGCCTGACTGACTCGGCCACCATCTCCTGGTCCCAGGGGATGAGGCTGCGCAGGTCTATGATCTCGATCGAGAGGCCCTCGGCGGCCAGAGCGGTGGCAGCCCGCCGGGACAGCTCGACGGTGGCCCCGTAGGTGACAATGGTGAGGTCGTCACCGCCGGCGACCAAGGCGGCACGGCCCAGAGGAACGTGCTCCCCGGCGGGCGGGTATGGGTCTTTGGTGTAGGCCTGGCGGAGCAGGTGCTTGTGCTCCAAGAACAGCACCGGTCCATCACAGCGCAGGGCCGTGCGCAGCAACCCGACGGCATCCCGGGCGCGGGACGGGAACACGATCACCAGCCCGGGAACGTGGGCAAAGATCGACTCACCGCACTGCGAGTGCCACAGCGCCCCGCCGGCCACATAGCCGCCGATCGCCACCCGCAACACCATGGGGCACGAGAAGTCTCCGTTGGAGCGCCACCGGATGGTGGCTGCCTCGCTGCGAATCTGGTCCATGGCCGGCCAGATGTAGTCGAAGAACTGGACCTCCGGACAGGGTCGAAGGCCCCGGATGGCCTGGCCCACTGCCCGGCCCACGATATTGGCCTCGGCCAGCGGTGTGTTGTAGCAGCGGGCCACCCCAAAGGCGCGCTGGAGACCCCTGGTCGTGCCAAACACGCCGCCCTTGCCCTCCACCTGATGAAGCACCTGGGTCCGGGCATCGGCCACGTCCTGACCGAAGACCCGAACCCGCTGATCCACCGCCATCTGCTCGTGCAGGGCGAGGCGGATGGCCTCTCCCATGGCCACCGTAGAGCCGGTCGCCACCCCCGACGGCGGGAGCGTCTCGCCCGACACGGAGGTGTCCGGCAAGGCGCGGACGTGGTCGGTGACGCTGGCCGGGTCAGGTCGGGGAGCGGCCAGCGCCTCCCTTGACGCCTGGGCCACGATGCCCCTGGTCTCGACCCGCAAGTCCTCGACTTCCTCCTCGGTCATCACGCCGGCGCTCACCAGCGTCTGGGACAGGAGCAGGATCGGGTCATGCTCGGCCTCCTGGACCAGCTCGCCGGCCTCTCGGTACTTGCTCTGGGTGTCAGCCGAGGAATGCGAGTAAGGACGGGCGACGGTGGCGTGGATGAGCCCCGGGCCCTCCCCTGCTCTGATCCGGGCGATGGCGGCTGCCCCTCGCTGGCGAGCCGCGAAGTAGTCGCGACCGTCCAGGTGGTGTACAGCCAATCCCCGAAATCCTCGGACCAGCTCGAACACGGGTGCCGGCGCCTGCTCCTCCACCGGTACCGAGATGGCGTACCCGTTGTCGGCCACCACGAACAGCACGGGGAGGTGCAGCGTACAGGCCGTGTTGAGGGCCTCCCAGAATTCGCCCTCCGAGGTGGCCCCCTCTCCCAGTGACACATAGGTCACCTCGTCGCCACGAGCGGAGCAGCCGGCCATCCCAGGCCGACGGGAGATGTACCGGGCTGCCTCCGCGCAACCCACCGCCGGCAGGCACTGGCTGCCGGTGGGACTCGACTGGGTCACCACGTTGAGGGCCGACGACCCCCAGTGGCAGGGCATCTGGCGGCCCCCAGACGCCGGGTCGTCGCCCGACCCCACCGCCTGCAGCAAGATGTCGCGAGGAGTCACCCCCAGGGCCAGCAGCAAGGCTCGGTCCCGGTAGTAGGGGAAGAACCAATCGTAGGCTGGGCGCAGGGACCGGGCCAGGCCCAGCAGCAGTGCCTCGTGGCCGGCCCCGGAGATCTGGAAAAAGACGCGGCTCTGCTTTTGCAGGGTGATCTCACGGTCATCCAGTGCCCGCGACATCAAAGCCAGGCGCAGGTCCGCCACCAGCTCCGCCACTGGGACTCCCCACAGTGTTCCCCGCCCTGGCGCGACCGCCCTCCGCGGTGCCTGGCCGTCCGCATTCGGCGGCTGGCCAGCCCCGGCGGTGGCGGTCGGCACCGCCTGGGGAGACCTCACGCGCCGAGGCTACCCGGCACTCCCACAGCTCTCGGGCCGCCGGTACCATGGTCGGGCCGTGGGTCTGTCTCACGGGTAGGGCCAACCACCCCCAGGAGGATGCGATGCCGGTGACCGCATACGTACTGATCCAGACCGAGGTCGGCAAGGCGGCCCAAGTGGCGTCCGAGGTGGCCGCCATCGAGGGGGTCACCCAGGCCCACGACGTGACCGGCCCCTACGATGTCATCCTCCAAGCCAAGGCAGACACCGTCGATGACCTGGGCCAGATGATCGTGAGCCGGGTGCAGATGATCGAGGGCATCACCCGCACGCTCACCTGCCCGGTGGTCAATCTCTGAGCCGTCAGTCTTCTGAGTTACAGCCGGTCCAGTAGCTGGGTCTTCTTGGAGTCCAGCTCGGCCCGGGTGATTATCCCTCGGCGCCACAGCTCGTCGAGCTTCTCGATCTGCTCGGGAATTGACAGCCCGCCCTGGCCGGTCCAACGCCGGTTCATCTGGTTCATCTGGGCGTAGATGCTGCGCTGGACGGCTGACGGCTGGGCCACGTGGTCGAAGACCTCCTGCCCCCTCTCCCCCCCGGACTCGATGACCAGGTCGCCCGAGCCGACCAGGCGCTCGAGGATCGACTGGCGAAACCCGATGTCGTTCACCCGCTCGAGCGGGATCTCCCGCCCCCGACGGGCCAACACCCCGGAGCGCACGACCACTCGCTCGGAGGTGACCAGCAACCGGGTAGTGGTCCAGCGGGCGTAGCGCCCAGCCAGCCAGGCTGCCGCCACCACCAGCAGGACGGCCAGCCCCACGGCGGCCCACGACGGCGGCCCACCGGGTACGACCACCGCGACGCCCAATGCCACCAGCAAGACGACAGCCACGGCCGCCACCGGGCCGGCCATGAACGACCAGTGGGGCCGGAGGTCGACGACCGTCTGCTCGTCTACCCGGTCGTCGCCATCGCCGGCCCCAGGGAACCTCACTGGTTCTAGCGTACCCAGGGCCAGAGCCACGTTCGTGGGCATCCCCCACCACGTCCCACACTTTGTCACAGTGGCTGAGTACGGTCAGGGGAGTGGAAACCGAACGCTTGCTCGATGGGCTCAACCAGGCTCAGAGGGACGCGGTGGTGAGCGATGCCAGCCCTTTGTGCCTGCTGGCCGGGGCTGGCTCGGGCAAGACCCGCGTCCTGACCCGGCGCATCGCCTGGCGAATCCACCAGGGCACTGCCATCGGCCCCCGCGTCCTGGCCCTGACCTTCACCCGCAAGGCGGCAGGCGAGCTCCGCACACGTCTGGCCAACCTGGGGGTGCGGGACCAAGTGGCGGCGGGGACCTTCCACTCAGTGGCCCTGGCCCAGCTACGCCGACGCTGGGCGGACCGGGCAGAGATGGTCCCTACCCTGCTTGATCGCAAGGTCGGGCTGCTGGCGTCACTTGCCCCTGGAAGCCGGCGGGCCGACCTGTCCGGCCTGGCCGGAGAGATCGAATGGGCCAAGGCGCGCATGGTCCGTCCCGAGGGCTACGTGGCGGCGGCCAGCGGCGCAGGGCGGCGGCCGCCCCTGGAGATCTCCGACATGGGCCGCCTCTACCAGCGCTACGAGGAGGACAAGCGCCGGCGGGGTTTGGTCGACTTCGACGATCTCCTGGCCGATTGCGCCAGGGCCTTGGAGGACGATCCGGCGTTCGCGGCCAGCCAGCGATGGCGATTTCGACACCTCTTCGTGGACGAGTTCCAAGACGTCAACCCCGCTCAGTTCCGCCTGCTCAAGGGCTGGTTGGGGGATCGGCTCGACCTGTGTGTGGTGGGCGATCCCAATCAGGCCATCTACTCCTGGAATGGAGCTGATCCCTCTCTGCTGGGCGGCCTGGCTGACCGGTTCCCCACCGCTGAGATCCAGCGCCTGGACGACAACTACCGATCATCGCCTCAGGTGCTGGCGGTGGCCGAGGCCGTCCTGGTCCAAGGCGCCCAGCCTGGATCTGGTCCAGTCTGGCCCGCTGGCCGGTTGCGGCCCAACCGGCCTGACGGCCGGGTGCCAACGATCACCGCCGCGGCCACCGACGTGGCTGAGGCCCGGACCATCGCCCGTGGCCTGCGTCTGGCCCACCGTCCCGGCGTGGCGTGGGCTCACCTGGCCGTCCTGACCCGCACCAATGCCCAGCTGGTCCTGCTCGAAGAGGCCCTGCGAGCGGCAGAGATCCCGTACCGGGTGAGAGACGGCGCCTTCCTGGACCGTCCCGAAATTCAAGATGCCCTGGCCGACCTGAGCCACGGGCAGCCGCCGCTGAGCTTGGCGGCGGCCCTCGCCGACTGGGAGGAGACCGCCCGCACGGCAGCCGCTCAACCCGACAACCGTGGCGCTGGCGACATAGGCGCTGGCGACATAGGCGCTGGCGACATAGGCGCTGGCGACATAGGCGCTGGCGACATAGGCGCTGGCGACATAGGCGCTGGCGACAATGGCGCTGTAGAGCGCCGTCTCCACCTGGAGGCGCTGGCTCGTTTGGCCCGCGAATACTCCGCCCTGGATGCCCGGCCCAGCGCCGAGGGCTTTCTCGCCTGGTTGGACGCCACCGTGGGCCGCGAACACGCCGGGCAGAGGGACGCGGTGGAGCTCACCACCTTCCATCGGGCCAAGGGCCTGGAGTGGCCAGTGGTGTTCGTGGCCGGGTTGGAGCAGGGCCTGGTCCCCATTGGCCACGCGGTGACAGCCTCAGCCGAGGCCGAGGAACGGCGACTGCTCTACGTGGCCGTCACCCGGGCCCAGAACGAGCTTCACTGCTCCTGGGCACAGCGGCGGACCTTTGGCTCCCGAACCCTGAGGCGGCAGCCTTCTCCCTATCTGGAAGCAGTCGACGCTGCCTGCCAAGCTCTGAATGGCAGCGGCTTCCTGGGAGTTGATCCGGCCAACCGCGTGCAGCCGCCTGGCGTGAGGGCGGTGATCAACCAGGCCAAGGCGGCCCTGGACGGGGGGCAGACGGAGGTCATCGGGCGTCATCCGAGACGACCGGCCGCCATCTTGCCCGGTGGCCCGGCCGTCAGCCCGGCCCGCACAACGCCCGGCGGCCCAGCGGCCGCCCCGGCAGACCCGGTGGCCGAAGTGGTCTTGTCCGCCCTCCGGACCTGGCGAGCGGCCGCCGCTCGGGCGTCAGGGGTACCGGCCTACGTCATCTTCCACGACTCCACCCTGGCCGCCCTGGCCGCCGCCCGTCCCACCTCATCGGAGGCCCTCTTGGCCCTTCCCGGTCTGGGCCCGGTCAAGGTGGCTCGCTACGGCCACACCCTCCTCGACCTGTTGGGGGGCTGTCGAGCCACCGCCTGAGCAACCCGGCAGTGGCTTATCGGCCGAGGTCCAGGAGGGGAAGCGGTGTTTGCTCGTCGGGTCGCCGTGCCGGGCGGCTCGCCGGTGCCTGCTTGACCGGAAGGACGAAATGCTTCCCGAGCGTCTCCTCCTGCTGCTGGTACTTCGACCCGATCTGCTCGCCGTAGAGGACCGACGGTTGCTCGAGCATGCGCTCAAAAGTGAGCTTGCAGACTCGCTGGCCGTGCTCGACCATGAAGGGAACCTCATGGGCCCGGACCTCCAGCGCCGCTCGGGACCCCCGTAGCTCGAGGCGATCGTCGAACCCGAAGCCAGGATCGAAGAAACCCGCGTAATGGGTCCGGAGCTCTCCGCTGGTGGGATCGTACGCAGTCATCTCGGCGGCCAGGCTGGGATGCACGACCACCGCCTCGCGGGACATCAGCAGGTAGAACTTCTGTGGGGTGAGCACCACGCGGTCCCCGTCTTCTGAATTCACCGGCTCCCAATAGGTCCCCGGGGCCGCTGCCCGCTCGCGGGTCAGGTCCAGCAGGGGGGCATTGTCCCTCGCCTTGTACCCCACCCGACGGGTGTGATCGCCACGCAGATCGAGACTGAGGAACATGCCGTTGGCCAAGGCCAGATCGTCCGGCGCGACCGGCTGCTCGTCACAGAACAACAACGGCGCCTCACCATGGAAGTCACGAATCGCCTGGTCCGAGAGGTCGCAATGCCCCACCGACAGGCGCAATTGGTTGAGGCTGAGGTCCTCTCGGACCCGGACCGGGAACGAGAGGGGAACGACCTCGAGGAACAGCCCACCCCGGTAGCCGAGCCGCACCTCGTCGAATCGATAGCTCTGGTCGGTGATGACGCGGGTGAACACGTCGGCACGGCCGGTGGAGCTCTTGGGATTGCACTTGCCCCGCACGCTCGGCGGCAGCGCCAAGCGTTCCTTCAACGGGATCAGGTAGGGCCGGTTCGTCTCCAACACGGCACCCTCGTTGTGGAGGTTGAGCTCGTCGATGATGAAAGCCCTGACCTTGCGGTCGACGGTCTGATCGTCGGGCAGGAAGCTGCAGCGAATCCGGTAGGCCACCTCCCCCAGGCGCAGATCCAGGCTGGCTGGCTGGATGTTGGCTTCGGGGATCTTGAACCCACCTGCGTCAATCCAGCCGGCGTCGATGGCTCCTCGGAGGTGCTGGTGGGCCAGGACTCCTTCCCGGCCAACTGGTAGCCCAACCGGCCGCTCGACCAAGGCGTCGGTAGCGGGCACCCCCAACCGTAACGTCTCAGCTTCGACCGGGCGACCTGGAGGTCCAGACGGTGGTCCGGTCACCCGCCGTTCAGATCCACCAGCACCGGCGCGTGATCTGAAGGGGACTTGCCCTTGCGGGCGAACCGGTCGATCAGGACGAACCCGACCTGGCCGGCGAACGTTCGACTGACCAGGATCAGGTCGATACGCATGCCCCGGTGTTGGTGGAAGTCACCCGCTCGGTAGTCCCACCAGGAGAACAGGCCCTCCTCGACATGGCGCAGGCGAAAGGCATCGACCAGGCCCCACTCCAGCAACTGCCTCAGGCCCTGGCGCTCGGCGTCACTCACGTGGGTGGCTCCTTCGAACGCCCGTGGATCCCAGACGTCGCGGTCATCGGGGGCCACGTTGAAGTCTCCGCACACCGCCACCGGGGCGGCTGGGTCGCAGGTCTGGTCGAGGTGGCGGCGCAACTGGCCCAGCCACTCCAGCTTGGCCTGGTAATGGGGGCTGCCGACACTGCGCCCGTTGGGAACGTACACGCTGCACACCCGAGCTCCGCCACAGCTGGCACTGATGATCCGGCTCTCGGCAACCTCGTCCTCGACCTCACCGCAAAACCCAGCCCCCACGTCGGCCAGCCCCACCCGGGACAGGATCGCCACCCCGTTCCAGCGCCCATTGCCATGGTGGGCCGACTCGTAGCCCAGCGCCGAGAAGGCCATCGACGGGAATGCGCCATCCGCCATCTTGGTCTCCTGGAGGCACAAGACGTCAGGCTGCGCATAGCCCAGCCACTCCTCCACCCGGGCCAGGCGGGCGTTGAGAGAATTCACATTCCAGGTGGCTATGCGCATCCAGGGCCGCTGGCTTTACGGATTTGTCATCACGAAAAGGAGCTCTGCCTGGCAAGCCATCTCCTCGCCCACCCACGCCTGTCCGTGTCCCCGGCCGGCCCTGCTCGACACCTGGCGCAGCTCCACAGACAGATCCAACGTGTCTCCGGGTACCACCTGACGGCGAAAGCGGGCCTTGTCGATGCCCCCGAAGAGGGCCAGCTTGCCGGCAAAACGCTCGTCGGCCAACACCGCCACCGCTCCCACCTGGGCCAGCGACTCCACCATCAGCACGCCTGGCAGAGTCGGTCGGCCTGGGAAGTGACCAGCAAAGAAAAACTCATCGCCGGTGAGGCGCCACCGTCCTTTGGCCGACTGCCCGGGCACCACCTCCATCACCTCATCCAAGAGGAGAAAGGGTGCTCGATGGGGCAGGATGTCCCCGGGTCGCACCCGAGTGACCCTAGTGGCGACCAACCGCTTCATCGGCCATGCGCGGGCCAGCCTCAGCGTCGGGTGATAACGTCGCACTGCTTGGGCCGTTGGCGCAGTTGGTAGCGCACTTGCATGACGCGCAAGGGGTCAGAGGTTCGAGTCCTCTACGGCCCACCCTTTAAATAGCAGGCTCGGTAGGAGCCAGTGCCCCTGATGACTAGCCGCCCGGCCAGCTGCGCTGGCCGGGCGGCTAGATCTGACAAACTTGCGCCTGACGGACTAAGTCTGGCGAACTGCTCCCTTGACATAATTGCCGATGGTGTCGCTAACCGTATGAACCTTGTGAACCTTCTTCACATGGGTGGCCACCTTGCCCAACAGCAACTCCTCATTTTCGGCTGTCCCCTGCCAACGGCAGGCGTGGTCTGCGTCTCTTCACCTGAATTGATAAGCCATGTGCCCCATATTACCACCACGACCTTGGGCTCAGCGCGCTTCCGGGCGGCAACCGAGCGGTAGCCTGGACTTCCATGGCCCCTCCCCCACCAGCCACTCGGCGTCTGACCCAATTCAGCCACGGCGCCGGCTGAGCCTGCAAGCTCGCACCCGGCGAGCTGGCGCAGGTTCTGCGTCGTCTGACTCCCTCCAGCCATCCCGACCTGCTGGTCGGCCACGATACCGGCGACGATGCCGCCGTGTGGCGACTGGACGCGTCACGGGCGCTGGTGGTCACTGCCGACTTCATCACCCCGGTGGTCGATGATGCCCGGGCGTGGGGCCGGATAGCGGCGGCCAACGCCGCCAGCGACGTCTACGCCATGGGAGGTAGGCCCCTTTTGGCCCTCAATCTGGTGGCCTGGAACTCCGATGAGCTCAGCCAGGATCTGCTGATCGAGGTGCTGCAGGGAGCGGCCGAGGCCGCCGCCGAGGGGGGCTGGGTTGTCGCCGGTGGGCACACAGTGGACGACCCCGAGCCCAAGTTCGGCCAGGCGGTAGTCGGCGAGGTGAACCCGGAACGGATCCTGACCAATGCCGGCCTGCGCTCCGGTGATCTCCTGATCCTCACCAAGGCACTGGGGACCGGCATCGTGTCCACCGCCGTCAAGCGCGGCCTGGCTCCACCCGACGCCGTTCACCAGGCGATCGCCTGCATGACCCGGCTCAACGCGGAGGCGGCCCAAGCCGCCCTGGCTGCGGGGGCCACGGGCGCCACCGACGTGACCGGCTTCGGTCTGCTCGGCCACCTGGCCAAGATGGCCGAAGCATCCGGGGTGAACGTGGCCCTCGATGCCAGCCGCGTCCCTCTCCTGCCCGGCGTCACCGCCATGGCGGCCGACGGCATCGTCCCCGGTGGGACCGACCGCAACCTGGCCTGGGCTCGAAGTCGCCTGGATCCCTCCAGTGAGATCGACGAGGCCAGCCTGATCCTGCTGGCCGATGCCCAGACCTCAGGTGGCCTGCTCTTCGGCGCCACCCGGGATCGGGCTGACGTGGCGGTGGATCACCTGCTGGCCAAGGGCTACCCGGCGGCCGTAATCGGTCGGGCCGTCGAGGCAGGTCCTGGGCTCATCAGCATCTCAGGCCGGACCGGCTGAGACGAGACTCGACCGCTCGGGGCCATGTAGGCCTCGATGACCGAGCCCCCTCGGGCTACCAGCGGCCCCAGGCCCGTCGGTCGGGCCCACGTGGGCTGCTCGGGTTGGTCCTACTCGGACTGGCGCGGCCTCGTCTACCCGGCCAAGCTGCCCCAGCGTCGATGGTTCGAGCATTACTCGTCGAGGTTCGACACCGTCGAGATCAACAACACCTTCTACCGACTGCCACCGCCATCCACCGTGGAAGCGTGGGCCGCCCAGGCTCCCAACGGCTTCGTCTACGCCCTCAAGGTCGGCGCCTTCGGCACCCATCGCATGAAGCTGCGAGACGCGGCGTCGTGGTTGCCGAATCATGTCGACCGGGCTCGGCGCCTCGGGCCAGCCCTCGGACCCAGCCTGGTACAGCTGCCGCCCCGGTGGAAGCGCAACCTCGAGCGCCTCGAGGAATTCCTCTCGGCCGCACCGGACACGATGCGCTGGGCGGTGGAGCTGCGGGAGCCGTCCTGGTTGCACGATGACGTCTTTGACCTGCTGGCTCGCCATGGGGTTGCCCTGTGCCTTCACGACCTGTTGGCAAACCACCCATGGGAGTTGACGGCCGACTGGACCTACCTTCGCTTCCACGGTCCGGAGGCTCTCGAGCGCAAGTACTGGGGCCGCTATGGCGCCGACCGGCTGTCCCCCGTCGCTGACCGGCTCGGCGCCCTGGTTGGCGAAGGCCACGATGTGTACGCCTACTTCAACAACGACCACCAGGCTGCGGCGGTGGCCGATGCTGCCTGGCTGGCTCAGCGTCTCAGCCCCGGCCCGGGCACCGATGCTGAGCCACCAGGCAGCCAGTCAGCCGTCGAGACAGTCACCGGTCTAAAGTTGATTACTCAAGTCAGGAATGCAAGAGTGGTCGCGGATCGCCTGTCCACTACAAAGCTCATCGAGGAGCGCCCCATGCCCGCCAAGCCCAATGCCCTGGTTACCACCGAATGGGTGGCCGACCACCTCCGCGACCCCGACGTCGTGATCGTCGAGGTCGATGAGGACGCCTCCGCCTACCAGACCAGCCATATCCCCGGAGCAGTCGGCTTCGACTGGCGGGCCGACTTTCAGGATCCGGTTCGGCGCACATTTCTGGGGCGCGAAGGCTTCTCTGCTCTCATGGACTCGGCCGGCACCAGCAGGGACCACCATGTAGTGCTCTACGGAGGCTCCAACAACTGGTTTGCCGCCTATGCGTACTGGTACTTCAAGATTTACGGCCACGACAAGGTGAGCCTCATGGACGGTGGGCGCAAGCGCTGGGAGATGCAGCACCGGGATCTGACGTCGGACAAGACGGACCGCCAGGCGTCCAGGGGCTACCAGGCCAAGGAGGCCAACGCCTCGATCCGGGCTCGGCGAGATCAAGTGCTGTCCGACTTCGTGGGTGCGCCATCGGGCAAAGCCATGGTTGACGTGCGGTCACCCGAGGAGTTCCGCGGCGAGAAGCTCGCTCCCGAGCACCTGCCCGGTGAGTCGGCCATGGTCCCCGGGCACATACCCGGCGCGGCCAATGTTCCCTGGAGCAAGGCGGTCGACCCGGACACCGGCGCCTTTTTGCCCGATGAAAAACTGAAAGAGCTGTACGCCGCCCAAGGGGTCACCTCCGATAAGGAGGTGGTGGCCTACTGTCGGATCGGTGAGCGCAGCGCCCACACCTGGTTCGCGCTGTCCGAGCTCCTCGGCTTCGACAAGGTCCGCAATTATGACGGTTCTTGGACCGAATATGGCTCACTGGTCGACGTGCCGGTCGAGAAGTAGCCGGCCGCCCCAACCAGCCCTCTTCACAACGGAATGAGCCAAGCGGCCCCCAGCCCACGGCTGGAGGACCGTGATAGGCATGGACGTCGACCCGGCAGACCCTTGTACGCTGGAAGCGCGTCGGACATGTCGGGAGCCTGCATTGGGGGCTGAGCAGTTGGAGCCAGTCGGGGAGCCTGCCACAGCAGAGCTGGTCCAGTCCTGGGTAGAGAGCTGGCCGGGCGCTCCTGAGGCCTCTCCGCAGGGCCGATGTCGCTTCGAGCTCAGCCCTCCCCGCCACTTCCTCTATCCCGCACTGCTCCTGCTGTTGACCGAGGAGCCCCGCCACGGCTACCTGCTGGGCGAGGCTCTGGCCAGTCTGGGCTTGGGACGGATGGACCGTCCGAGTGTGTACCGAGCGTTGGCGGCGCTCGAGCGCGACGGTCTCGTCCACAGCTGGGACGCAGCGCCCAGGGCTGGCTCCACCCGCCATGTCCATGCCGTGACACCAAAGGGCGAGCAGGCGCTCGAGGCTTGGATGTCGATCGTTTCTCAGGAACGCAACAGCTTGGACCAGGTGTTGGAGCGGTACTGGTATTGCAACGTCCGGCGCCCGGAGGCCACGGGGAGCGGGGACGCCGATGGCGGAGGAGCTGAGCCTGTCCCAGCAGGTTCGGGGCAGGTACCGGTTGGCCACTCAGCTCGCTTCGACATCTCGGCCCATCGATCCAGTCTGATGGTCGAAGCCCGCTCCAGCGTCGGACCGATCGCCTTTAGCTCCAGCGGTCTCGTTGGCTGGATAGACGTTGAGCTCCACCACGGCTTGGTGACCAGGGACAGTGACCCGTCTGCCCACCTCGAGGTACCGGTGAGCGGGCTGACCTCGGGAAACCCAACCTACGACCGGGAGCTCCTGCGTCGCCTCGACTCACGCAGTTATCCGGTCGTCTCCGTGGAGCTGCAGAACTTACAGCACATAGGGAATGGCAACTGCTACAGGATCGCCGGTGACGTGACCCTCCACGGGGTGACCCAGCGACTCGATGGAGTGCTGACCGCCACCGTTCACGAGCGCCGTCGGTGCAGCGTCACGGGACCCGAACAGTTCGACTGCAGAATAATCGTCGCCGGTGAGCAAGTCCTCGACATCCGCCAATTTGGCCTGGTCCTGCCCAACATGCAGCTTGTCAAGCTTTACCCCGACGTCCGGCTTCGCCTTCATCTAGAAGCAGACCAGCAAACGCAACAACCGGCGTTGGAGCCCTGAGGCTGAGCCCCTGAGGCTGAGCCCCCTTAACGCTGAGGCGACCTCATCCCGGTGCTCCACCGCCCTTACCGAGACGCTCGACCAAGGCCCCCGCTCCCTGGCGAAGGAAGTCGGGGGCCATGTTCAGCCCCTCGGTAAGGAGGTCCTTGAACTCATCCGAAGAGGCAATCTTCTGCCACGATTCGAGTAGCTGACTCCATCCCCCCTCCCCGGCCCGGGTACCGAAGGCATAGCCCAGAAGGAACCCGACGATCGCACCCATGGCCGTTCAGCCTCCTGCAATGGTGGCTGAGACCGGGTTAGCTGTCTCGATGACGCCTGTCTTGTCGATACGCGATTCACGTAGCGCATCGAGCTCGTCGGTGTAGGCCTGACCCATCAGCTGCAAGCCCTCCAGAGCTCGATCGGCTTCTGCCTCGTCGATCTTGGACATGGCAAAGCCGACGTGGATCAATACCCAGTCGTCGATGGTCAATCCCTCATCCTCCAACAACCCGATATTGATCATCCGCCGCACCCCGGCGACATCCACCTTGGCCAGGTGCTGGTTGTCAGAGAATTCGACGACTTGTCCGGGGATACCAAGGCACATCTGCTTCTTTCCTCTCAGGGTTGACTGGCTGAGGCGGGTCGCCAACCGACCCGCCGAGGCGGCATTGCGTCACATCTTCTTCACTCGTAGGTACCGCTGAAGGTCGGGCAGAGAGCGAATACCCACCGCCAAAGCGACGATGATGAGCAGCACGATGATAGCCAGCATGATGATGCCAAAGATGCCGAAGGCAGCCATGCTCACATCTCCCTGATCTTGAGGTAACGAGCCAGGTCAGGAAGAGACTGAACGACGAGCCTGGCGACGGCGATGAAGCCGAGGGACACTACGAGACGGCGGATCATGATGAGGCCTCCTTGGGGATTGGGTTGTCTTGGGTGGGGGACAGGTCTTCGGTGGTTGGGTCTGGGCCGATGATTGACGCCAGTAGCTCTTGGACGGCGGCAACCGCGTGCGGCACCGCCTCGGCGACAGGGTCGGACAGTCCGATACCGTCGCCTACCTCGGCGGCTTCGCACGCTACCACGAGCACTCGCTCGATGCTGGCGCCGAGGTCACCAGCCATGGCCAGCACCGCAGCCGGGTCCATGCCGTGTGCGTCCATGGCCGCCAGTGTCCCCTCGTCGTCTCCAGCGGCATGCTCGATGACCGACACCGTCCCCGCCGGATCACCCCGGGACACCGCGTCGATCAGGATCAGGGTGTCATAGCCCTCCAGCAACTCGTAGGCAAGGTGCACCCCGCGGATGCCGAAGTCGACCGTCTTGACCCCGGAGGGGACCGTGGCGGGATCCAGACGGCGAGCTACCTCGACTCCGAAGCCATCGTCACCCAAGAAGATGTTGCCGACCCCGGCGACAAGCACCCGGGGAGACGCAACCTCGGTCGTTCCGCTGGTATCGGCCTGGTGGCCCTGTGCCTGGCTTGGTGGGCTCAAGAGAGCTCGACCTCGTCAGGATTGAAGTACAGGTAACGGCCGTGCCACTGATGAAGCTCGGCGTCGGGATCGTCCACGTCCAAGGCCACGGCCAGGTAGACATCGCCACTGACGTCGTTGAACACCCCGGCCACGGTGGCGCTGCGGCCATCGACGAACAGGTCCTGAGCATCGGAGCGACGCTGGGGATGCAGGCGGACATGGGTGCCGGCCCCCACGGTTACACCATCGATGTCGATGGTGTCGGTCCAGGGATCGAACGACGCGTCCACCTGGGGCTCCCACCACGGCGCCTCGTCGTCGCCCAAGCCGCCCGGAGGTCCCCCGGGACCGCCCAGGCCGGGGGGCCCACCAAGGCCCTCAGGGCGAAGCGACCGGATCGAGCGAAAGGTGCCATGCAGGGCATCGAAGGAGTCCACTCCCATGGCGTCGATGCGGTCGATGATGGCTGCCGAGCGGGGATCGGTGCTGCGGGCCTGGCGCTTCTCGTCCTCGGTCAGGGTAAGGACCCTGAGAGCCAGGATTTCGTCGATCTCAGCGGCATCGAACATGTCACCCTCGCTCTCGGGGGCGATCACGGGGTAGTCGTAGAGGATGATCGGCGACGCTAGCACCACGTCCTCGGCGTCGCCATGGCCCACCAGCACCGGGAACAGGCCGGTGTTGGTGCACGAAGCCACCGCCTCCGAAGCGAAGCGGGGCGGCTCCAGGGAGGAGATGAACCGACCGTCATCCACCGCCACCAGCAGGTGAGCAGCAATCAGGGAACAGCGCATGGCCTGGTCTCGGCTGGCCTGGGGATCAGCCCAGTCGGTGTCGTTGTCCACCCTCAGGGTTACCCGAGTGAGGGGGTAGGGCCCATCCAAGGCACTGGCCATCACCTCCAGACGGGCACTGACCGGCCAGCACTGGCGCACCACCCGACCCAACAAGGCGCCGTCCGGGGCCACGATGGGCTCCTCGTGGCGACTCTCGGTAAACTTGACGGCCAGGCTGCAACCCCGCTCAGCGCTGGCGTCCCCGGCGCTGGCGTCCCCGGCGCTGGCGTCCCGGTCGCTGGCGTCGAGGCCGATGGCGTCGAGGTCGATACCCACCAGGTCGGCCTGGTGCTCGACCGCCTCGTCAAACGAGGTCCACACCTTCTCGCCATCTTCCAGGCTGGCCACCGAGACGAAGTCCTCATCACCTCCGACCTGGACCACCCGCTGTTGGACCACCCGCTGTTGGACCTGCAGCGCCCTCAGGCGAACCTGCAGCCGGGTGCCGGGGCGGGTCTCGACGATGATCTCGGCTTGGGCGCCCGACGGCTCCGAGCCTCCAGCAGCCACCGACGGGGGGGCCAACACCCCGAACTGCCAGCGCAGCTGGTTCTTTTGCGACGACGCCCGGTAGGGATAAAGGACGTAACCCTCATAACAGACGGTGTCAGCCACGCTCTTGGCACCGGCAAAGCGCCGATCAAGCTCGGATCCGGCCCATACCCTGGCATCGTCATCAGGTCCGGCGCCTTGTGGGCCGCTCACCCATTCTCCCCCGCGGCTTTGAACAAAGCGTCCACCGCCTGGTCCCAGGTGGGCGCGGCCTGCTCGGTCCGGTAGCGCTGGAGGCGGTCGATGGTGGCCCGGTCGAGGCGCAACCATCCCCCGCCTGGGAAATAGCGCTCCATCGTCTCGCGCCACACTGCCACCGGCAAGCGATAATGACCCTCCAGGTGCCAGGGCACCAGCTCGGCGGCGAAGCCGGCCTCGCCCTTGGTGAACACCGTGCCGCTGAACAAGAACACCAGCGGCACCTCGCCACCGTCCAGGCTGTGCAGGTACTTGGCCCCCGCCACCTCGAAGTCATAGGTGCACACCATGGGCATCTCCACGATGTCCTCGCCGTCAAAGCCACTCACCATGGTGTCGACGTGGGTCCACACGAATGGGCGCAGCGTCTCGCTCCACTGGGGGGCCTCACCAAACATGTCCAGCAGCCGGTCCCGCTCGAGATTGTCATAGTGGCGCCGCTGGGGCTCGATGCGCACCTGGGTGTGCAGGGCAATGGTGTGCACCCGCACCCCAGTGGCCTCCGCAAAGCGCAGTGACCAGGTGATGGTGGGTATGGCGGCATACGGCTCTGAGCGCACGCCAATCACTTCGATGCTGAGATCAGCCATTAAAGCCCCTGGTAGATTGTGTCCTGGCGACCAACGGGCTTGCCCTGGTCTCGCAGCCGTGCGAAGTAGGAGGCCATGGCCTGGTGGACCTCTCGGCCACCGTCAAAGCCACGCCACAGTCTGCGCAGCTCACCAACCAACTCATAGCAAGAGTCAATCGGCACGATGAAGCACTCGACCCCGTGACCGTCATCGTCTCGGTAGGTGCGAATCAGCGCGGCCTGCACATCGGGCTCCAGCGACCCGACAATGGGATTGGCCGCCTCCACCTCGGCCCAGGTCTCCAAGGGCAAGAGGCACTCGGTGGCTCCCGCTGGGCTTGGGAAGAAAGCAGCAGTGGTGTCGAGGTGGGAGTTCTTGAAGAAAAACGCCACTGCCACCGGGATCTGCAGCGAGTCCCACTGAGCTGGGGACAGCTCGAAGTCGACCACCGTGGCATAGCCCTCGGGCACCGCCCGATAACGGCCCCCCGCCGCTCCTGGGGCATAGAACAGCAAATAACACGCCCGACAGGTGCATACCAAGGTGCGCTCGCGTATGTCCACCACATGGGCGTGCTCCGGGCCAATGGCCTCCGTGCACATCTCGCAGCGCTCCCCTGGGTCAGCCGCCTGGACGGGCTGGCGCAAACGAGCCAGCACCCCCAAGGGACCAGCCTGAGCCTGCGAGCGTGACTGCGACACCGCACCGGGACCAGCGGAACCGGGACCAGAGATACCGGGACCAGGAATACTGGGACCAGGGATACTGGGACCAGGGATACTGGGACCATGGCCGGCCCCAGTGGTCAGGGGTCCCGTCATGGGCTCACCCGTCATGGGCTCACCCGTCATGGGGTCGACGTCATTGGGCCGGCTGGCCCGGCACCGATCCCGCAGCCACCGGTTTACGGCCCAGCCGCACCGGGGTCAGGGTCGGGGCTGGATCAGCCAGCATGACCTCGATCTCTGCGTCGGGAGCGGCGTCGCCCACCGCCTCGCGCACTGCTTCCACCAGCGCCCCGGGCCCACATCCACCGCCCGGAGCGGTAACCATGAGCGTCACCGCGCCAGCCTCAGGATCCAGCTGGGTGACCTCGACACTGCCTCCCGCCTTGGTGAGCACGGGAGTGACCACCTCGACCGCCCCGGCCACCCGCTGCTCGAGCGGCTCGGGGTGTAGGTCGTGGAGAACCAAGAGACTACTGATCAGCTCATCGCGCCCAAAAGCGGTGATGAGGTCGGGCTGGCTCGCAGCCAAATCCAGCATGCGAGCCAGACCCGCCCCATACAACTCGGTGAGCAGACGGACCAACTCCTCGATTCGGGGCCACACCCGCCCCTCCGCCGACGACCGCAGCTCCTCTAAGAGGGCTTCGATGCGGTCGCCGACGGCATGCAGGTCGGGTGCGTCCACCTCAGTCGAGGCTCGGGGCTGCAGCGGGCGAGTGCATCTTCTTCAAGGTCTTGCCCTTGCCCAGGTACATGTGGACCCCGCACGGCAGACACGGGTCGAAGCTGCGCACGGCCCGCATGATGTCGATGCCCTTGAAGTGCTCCAGGTCGTTCTCCTCGAAGATGGGTGTGTTCATCACCGCATCCTCGTAGGGGCCGGGAGTCCCGTAGATGTCACGGGGGTTGGCGTTCCAAGGGGTGGGAGGATAGGGATGGTAGTTGGCGATCTTGCCGCCCTCGATGACCATGTGATGGCTGAGCACGCCGCGCACGGCCTCGGTGAAGCCACAGCCGATCCCCTCGTCGGGAACGGTGAACTGCTCCCAGGTCTTAGTGTGCCCGGCACGAACCTCCTCCAGGGCCTTCTCGGCAAAGTGCAAGGCACAAGCCGCCGCGTAGGCCTGGTAGTAGGTGCGAGCCCGGTTGCGCTCGAGGGCATTGCTCCACTGGGGAACTTCCCACTCGAAGCTGACCTCGGGCTTGAGGGCAGTGCGGGGCAGGTTGATCTGCACGCTGTGGCCGGTGGCCTTGACGTAGCCGATGTCAACCAGGCCCGACAACGCCGTGGACCACAGGCGGGCAAGGGGGCCGCCGCCGGTGTCCAAGGCCAAGTGGTCGGTGCCGTCGAACCAACGAGGCGACATGACCCAGCTGTACTTGTCGTCGAAGTCCCGCTTTTGGGGCTGGGGCAAGGTGTGCTGGTTCCAGGGGTGGTTGCGATCAACTGGGTTGCCCAAGGGGTCCTTGGCCACGAACATCTTCTGGTCTTCCCAGCTGTCGTAGTAGGAGCTGCCGAGCAGGATGCGAATGCCCAGGTTGATGTCAACCAGGTCGTTGGTCACCAGCTCACCGTCGACCACGACGCCGGGGGTGACGTACATGGCACGGCCCCACTCGGTCATGTCCCGGTAGTCGAAGTTGCAGACATCGGGATCCTGGAAGCAGCCCCAGCAGTTGAGCAGCACCCGGCGCCGGCCAACCTCTTCGTAGCCCGGAAGGGCCTCGTAGAAGAAGTCGAACAGGTCGTCGTGCAGCGGCACCACCCGCTTCATGAACTCCACGTAGCGCATCAGGCGCGTGAGGTAGTCGGTGAACAGCTGGATGGTGGCCACAGTGCCCACACCGCCGGGGTACAAGGTGGAGGGGTGCACGTGGCGACCCTCCATCAAGCAGAACATCTCCCGGGTGTAGCGGCTCACCTGCAGAGCCTCCCGGTAGAACTCACCGGTGAACGGGTTGAGGGTGCGCATGATGTCGCCGATGGTCTTGTAGCCATGCTCGGCGGCATGAGGTGCGGCGGTGCGGTTGGCCATCTCCAACACGCCCGGGTTGGTCTCGGCCACCATCTTCTCGCAGTAGTCGACTCCAACCAGGTTCTCCTGGAAGATGTTGTGGTCGAACATGAACTCGGCGGCCTCGCCCAGGTTGACGATCCACTCACCGAGGGCCGGGGGCCGCACGTTATAGGCCATGTTCTGGGTGTAGCAGGAGCAGGTGGCGTGATTGTCCCCGCAGATGCCACAGATGCGACTGGTGATGAAGTGGGCGTCGCGGGGATCCTTGCCCTTCATGAAGATGCTGTAGCCACGGAAGATCGACGAGGTGCTCTGGCACTCCACCACCCTTCCCTGGGAGAAATCGATCTTGGTGTAGATGCCCAGGCTGCCCACAATCCTGGTGATCGGGTCCCATGCCATCTCCACCAGGTCAGCGTCGGCCTTGGGCCGAGCCTTGGTGGTGGCCGTTCTCGAAGTTACGGTCCTTGCCATGTTCTAGTTACCTCCACTCGCTCTGGTAGCCGGTAGTGAGCTTCTTGCCGGGCTTACGCCACTTCGGCTCGTCGTCCAAGGTCTTTGCCGTGATCTTGCGCAGCGGGCGGATCAAGTTGCCGTAGGCCCCGCTGGCTCTGGTCGATACGTGGGCGCCCGGCGGCTCGTCCATGAAGGGCATGAACTTGTCGGGGAACCCGGGCATGGTGCAGCCGATGCAGATACCGCCCACATTGGGACAGCCGCCAATGCCCATCATCCATCCACGCTTGGGGACGTTGCACTTGACCACTGGGCCCCAGCAGCCAAGCTTGACGATGCACTTGGGGGAGCCGTACTCGGTGGCGAAGTCACCCTGCTCGTAGTAGCCGGCCCGGTCACAGCCCTCGTGCACGGTGGCCCCGAAGAGCCACTGTGGGCGCAATGCCTCATCCAGGGGAATCATCGGTGCCTGACCGGTGGCCTGGTAGAGGAGGTAGACGAGGGTCTCGGAAAGGTTGTCGGGCTGGATGGGACAGCCGGGCACGCACACGATGGGCAGACCCGCCTTGGACTTCCAACCCCAGCCCAGGTAGTCGGGAACTCCCATGGCACCGGTGGGGTTGCCGGCCATTGCGTGGATGCCGCCATAGGTGGCACAGGTGCCCACGGCCACGATGGCCGTGGCCTTGGGGGCCAGACGATCCAGCCACTCACTGGTGGTCATGGGCTGATCAGTGGCCGGGTTGTTACCAAACCCACACCAGTAGCCCTCGCTCTTGATGGCCTCGTTGGGGATGGACCCCTCCACGACCAGCACAAAAGGCTCCAGCTCACCACGTTCGGCCTTGAAGAACCACTCGATGAAGTCGTCAGCACCGCCCACCGGACCGCACTCGAAGTCAATCAGCGGCCAGTGCACCGCGATCTTGGGCAACCCGGGCAGAGCGCCCAGGGCTATCTCTTCGACGCTTGGCTGGGTCGCGGCCGTGAGAGCGACTGAGTCGCCGTCACAGCTGAGTCCCGCGTTGATCCAAAGTACGTGGATCAGTGTCTCATCTACACCTGCTGCCACTGTGATCCCCTCCACTCGCGAATAGGCACTCGCTGAGCCTACGCCTATTCCCCGAGGGGGCGCAATGGGTGCATTTCGCACCCTTGGTCCTGAGGCCCGCTTGGTCCTGAGGCCCGTTGGACGACGCCGTCGCCCAGCCTAGGCTCGCGCTCGGGTGGAGGCCTACCGCATCAGCTCAGAAGACCGCGAGCTTTTCAAGCGGTGCCGGCGGGCCTGGGACTTCGGTGCTCGCGCCCGCCAGGGCCGCCGTCCCCGCCAAGAGTCGGGACCGCCCCGATTGGACCTGGCCCTGCGCAAGGCCCTGGATGTCTACTACTTCCCCGGCATGTGGTCCTGGGGGCGCAACATCGTGGTGCCCCTCGTGCACCGAGCTCTCGATGACGCCATGCGCTGGCCCGGGGGGTCGCCCGCCCTCGGCTTGGAAGTGGCCCTCGGCCACCGATTGATCGACGCCTACGCCGCCTGGGCGGCGCCCCTCGATCGCTTCACGCCGGTGGAGGTGGCTTCTGAGATATCTGTCAACGTCCCCGACCCGGTGCTGTGGGACCGTGATCTCACCACCATGGAGGGAGGCCCAGTGAGCTACTCCACGTGGCTGGACGCCATCGTGGTGGATGACGACAGCCGGCCGTGGCTGGTTTGTCACCGAGTGATCAGCGGTGAATTCAGTGATCCCGAGGTACTGGTCCTGGACGAGGCCGCCCTGACCGACTGCTGGGCGTGGGGGTACTACTCCCTTGGTCCGCCCATGGCCGGGGCGCTGATCACCGAGATCCGCACCTCCACCGAGATCCGCACCTCAGAAGTCACATCCTCAGAAGTCACATCCTCAGAGGTTCCCCCCTCTGTCCAGGCCCCTCGAGGCCAGGAGGAGGACCAGGAGGGGGAGATGTCCTTTCGGCGCCAGGTGGTGGAGTACTCGAGCGACGAGCTGGCCTCGGCCGGGCGTCAGCTGGCGGCCGAGGTCCTCGATATGATCGACGCCGGCCTGGTCCTTTATCCCAACCCGGCACCGGACAACTGCACCCGGTGCTCATTTCGACAGCCGTGCCGGGCGGTGCGGGCGGGGAACGATCCCGAGGAGCTGCTGGCGGTGGGCTACGAGGACCGCCCAGAGGCAGTACTGGTGGAGGGGCGCCTGGGAGGACGCACCTGGAGCATGAACCGCGGCGCCCGTCCCAATCGTTTCGGAGAGTCGCTGGCCCCCTGACCGGGGAATGGTCTTGCGATCCGAGGAATGGAGGTGGCAAACATGCTCGACTTGGCCTCGCTCACTTTTGCGCTGGAAACGGCAGGGTGCGTCGCGGCCGACGACGAAGCCGAAGAGCTCATCCAGAAAGCAGTTGGTGACGGTGAGCTCGAGCGGATGCTGGCGCGCCGCCTGACCGGCGAGCCCATCGCTTGGATCACCGGCAGCACGAGCTTCTGTGGCCTGCACGTCGCCATCGAGCCCGGCGTCTATGTTCCCCGATGGCAGTCCGAGCCACTGGCTCTCATGGCGGCCCGATTGCTACCGCCCACGGGAGTTGCCGTGGATCTGTGTACGGGAGCCGGAGCCATCGCCATGGTCATGCAGTCTGAGCATCCCGATGCCCGGATCGTAGCCACCGAGATCGACCCTCTCGCCGCCAGCTGCGCCCGCCTGAACGGGCTGGTGGTCTACGAGGGCAACCTCGATGGGCCATTGCCTGCGGAACTTGAATCCAAGGTCGATGTCATCACGGGGGTGCTGCCCTACGTCCCAAGCGACGCCATGCACTTCCTGCCCCGAGACGTGCAGCGGTTCGAGCCACCGAGAGCCCTGGATGGCGGTGTGGGCGGGGTCGAATTGATCTCGGCTGTGGTTCGCACAAGCCCCCGATGGATCAAGAGCGGTGGATGGCTGTTGCTCGAGGTTGGTGGTGACCAGGTCGCCGAGGTGACAGCGATGCTGGTTGCGTCTGGGTACAGCAATATCGCCGTGTTGGAGGACGACGACGGCGATCCCCGAGGAATATACGCACGACTGGACGCATAGGTCGGGCCCGGCTGGCCCTTTGCAGTCATGCCCGGCGCCCAAGCGGCGGTCTGCGACTAGGTCCCGGCCGGCTGGCCTAATCGTGCTGCGGGAAACCCACCTCCCTTGCTTGCGCTTGCGCTATCATTATTGATATCATCGGTTCATGTCGAATGTGCTGATCAGGGACGTACTCCCCGAGGACCTCGAGCAGATCAGAGGGGCCGCCGCTGACCGCGGCACCACCTTGCAGACCTACCTGTGGCAGACCGTGCATGCTCAGGCGGCCTACCTGCGTCGCAAGGACGCCCTTGCCAGAACAGCTCAGCGACTTCGCGGACGATCTGCGGTGCCCAGCTCGGCGCGAGAGGGCGTCCTCGACGCCATTGAGACGGCACACGAACAACGGGGGGATCAGCTGAGCGAGCGCCCGACACGGTGATCGTCGATGCGTCCCTGGTGATAGACGCGGTTGGCGACAGCGGACCACGGGGAGCAGCAGCCCGCGACAAGCTGGCCGGTCAGCCAGCAACTGAACCCCTGGCCGCACCCGGGCACTTCGCGTTCGAGGTGATGTCAGGACTTCGAGCCGCTGCGAACCGCCCCGATCATCCGCTGCCAGAGGCGGAGCTTGCCGAGGCTCTCAGCGACGCGGCGTCCTATGAGATCGAGATTGAAGGGACTCCATGGGCCGATGTGCACCGTGCCTGGACGCTCGCCCAGGCATCGCTGCGTTACGCCGACGCCATCTATGTCGCTGCGGCCGAACGGCACCAGACCGCCTTGTTGACCGCCGATGCTCGAATCGAGCGTTCAGGAGCACCGTTCACCTGCGAGATCATCACCGTCGGACTGGCCCAGTAGACGATCCACGGTGCCCCCGGTGCGACTCGAACGCACGACCTGCGGTTTAGGAAACCGTTTATGTGGGTCTGGAGAAGTAGCCCGTGACCTGGATATTCACGTGTTTCCCCTAGTCAGAGGCAATCTTGATAGAAGGGCCGGGTAGCCAGCAGTACCCCCGATTACCCCTCATACGCCAGACCGTCTGGCGCGCGTCTGGCGCGGACTTGGATTTGGTTCAGTGACAACGACAGGAAGGGCCAAGCCAGTGAAGCCACCGCAAATGCCCGTCCACCCCTGTTTGTCCACCCGATGTGGGATAATGTCGACGTGCCTGAGATGGATGCCGAGATGGTCCCCGAGGACCCCTGGGGACCCACCCAGCCATGGATGCCGGGCGCCCCGGTTTCGACCTTGGCGATGGGCGGCTACGCCCTCCCAATAGAGGTAGCGACCGACCCACGACCCGTCATTGTGACGGAGGTGGACCAGCGGGCACACGACGAGCTTGCCCGGGTACTCACTGGGCTTGGCTGCGTTGGCCTGGCTGGTGAGCCGGTACCGGGCGTGGCCTATATCGACCTCCTACAGGTGTTCCGCCGGCCAGCGTGGTCACCGAGCCTGTCCCCGTGGTGGGCACCGGGCGAAGCCCCCAAGAGCTATCGGCGGTTGGACCCCGGTGGCCGCCGAGCACGGCTGGCCCACCTCATCCGCCGGGCCGAGTCCCTGTTGTCCATCCGCCCCGACGATGAAGCCCAGGCGACCATGCTGACGCTTGCCCGGGCCATCCTTTTCGTCATCGTCGCCCACGCCAAAGCCCTTCTGGCCCTGGCTCGCACCCTCACCGTGTTGGGCGAGCAGCAAGAGCCCGAGGCCATCGACCATCCGGTCATCCGGGTACTGGCCCCGCCGGGCGAATCGGTCATCACCTCGCCCATCGCCGCCAATGCACCTCCGCGCGCCTCCACTCCGGTCCTGTTCGCCCGGGAGGCCGTAGCCGCGTAGTCATCGCCGCCGGTTTCCCTCGCACCCGAGAGGAGGCCGACGACGTTGGCCACTACTACTGCACCTTCATCACGTCGCCGTCGAACTGGCGGCACCCCTACTACTACTGGCCCCGGCCCGGCTGACCTGGCCGCGGCGCTGACGGCCCATCGGCTACCGGACTGGCTGACACTCCAGACGGCATCCCAGGAATACCCGGCCAGCACCAAGACGCTGCGCCGGCGGGCCAACGAGCACCGGATTCCCCATTACCGAATTAATGGGGCTCTACGCGATGAAGCGGGGGGCGTGCTCAGGAGGGGTACCACTCCATAGATCCCACACATGAGCCAGAGGTCCCGCCATTCTTGTGGTTTGACGACTACGAGAACAGGAGACCTCTGGTGGGAT
>JAABUH010001170.1_pt1 | contig 31301 bp, 33 predicted proteins | sample 5559121 | NCBI WGS metagenome assembly JAABUH01 (sample SAMN10711871, study PRJNA513364) | rock metagenome | isolation source: Antarctica rocks | place: Antarctica: Victoria Land, Battleship Promontory nord | collected 2015-12-28
GCAACACCTGCGAGACGGCATGACAACTCAGAAACTCTTTGAGAAGATGGACAGCATGTACCATGTGCACATGGTCGAAGTGTGGGGCCCGACTGCACTGGCCAGGATCCATGTCGCCCGCTGCAATGCAAGCACTGCTCTTGCAGATTTGGGCGAGGCACCAGACAACCTGGGTGCTAACAAAATCTTGCAAAAGTTGCACACAGCGGTAAGAAGCACGTACCTTCACTCCACTGACATCATGCACGTACACAACGAGCATGCTTTGGCTTCACTTGTTTGAAATGTATATGACATTCTATGTATTCTATGTGTATGATGTATGCACTTGATTGCTCAATTTGTCTGAAAAAGTTTCTGCCTTGTCATGCCTGCATATCATTCACGGATAATAATTGCCTGCCAAGCCAAGTCATGCTCCATGCCATTCCCATTTCTGTTACTTTGCCTGAAAGTGCACCCAACTTTGATTGGTGCAAGTGGTAGCTGTGCTAACCATGATACTTGTGACTGCAAAACAGTGGCCGTGTCTGCAGGTTGACTTTGAGGATATTTGTGTCAGAGTGGACCAGATGGCAGCGCAGCTCATGCAGCCAATGCCCAGCTATTCAGCACCCGATCCAGCATCCAGGGTGCTGTCAGAGTGGGCAGAGGCCATCATTGACCTTGAGCCCAAGGTACACAAAGCAGTCAGTGCAGCCTTGGACAGCAAAGCCTACATGGACATCATCTTGGCAGCCTATGACCAAGCCTTCAGCAAAGGCAAACAGCTTGGTCGCTTCTCCACCTTGCGTGAGCGGCTGGCAGCTAAGGAGCTGCCAGACCTGGTTGGCAGAGTCATGCATGACTCAAGGACTTCCATCAACGCTGTCAGGGACGCCACACTGCGAGAGCTGCACAACAGTGCAGCAACAGGTGACATTTTGGAGCCACTCAGAAGCTGTGTGCGCAACTACCTTGTCAAGCACATGGTCTTGAAGCTCAAGGTGAAGCCTCTGGAGTTGCAGTCAGGCTTTGACTTTGTCGAGGACCCTGAGACAATGGCGAAGCGCAAAGCTCTCGAACTCAAGGTTCACAGGCTGAACCATGCCCATATGACCATTGGTGAATTCACCAACCCCCAGGCTGATGGCAATACGCTAGATTCTGCTGTACTTCATGCTCAAGAGTCTCCACTTGCTGGTCCGAGTAGCAGCGTGTCGTTCAATGCACGCCTAGATCCAGTGCTGATGATGACTGGCTTGAGAGAGGAATCCGCATCACCAACTTGTGCACATGGTGACCTGTTTGAGCAAGAGTCCATGGGAGGCAGCGATGATGGACTTGTCATAAATTCTGCAGGCCTTCCGTCACACTCACAGCTCAGCCCACTGTGATCTGGCTATGTTTCTGCCAGTTGTGAGGCTGCTCTGTGAAATTGAGCTGCACAGCTACAGTGTGTGTTGACTTGTTGATACCATGGCGCAATGTGTGGCTGAGTTTGTGCTGGGTGCAGCTGTATAAAGCTGCTCATCTCTTTGTGCAGATGGTACTTTGCCTCCAAATAAACATCTTTTGCGTGTATCTTCACCTTGCTGTCTGCACAATGTTTTGCAATTGCTTGGGTTGTCTCTAGATGTGAATACTTTTTCTGCCCACTGACAAACATTTACTCTAGCTGGTGAAGGTTTCGCTGCTGGACTCATCTGCACATGTTGTGCACTGCTCAATCATGTTGAACAGCCTGTGTGAATGACGACATGTGTGCTCTGCATGCATGTGCTTTGCAATCATCCAGCGCAGGTCAAAGCCCAGGCCTATCAGACAATGTCATGGCAAGCAATGTATAACAAGGCTTGTGACAACCAGCATGACTGATTGGTCATTTCTCCATCATTCGTACTTGCAGGACTATCACGCGATTGTCACGCAAACCAAAAGAGCGTAGTCCAGTCCTGTCAGACCGATCAAATGAATCACTTGACGAGCAATGTATGGTAGACCGGATCCCATAGGTTGGATTCCATATACACTGCAAGCAACATTTGATGATTTGAGAGCTGCCAAACCAAAGACAAGAAGTAATGCTGGAATTGTGCAAGTACAAAGGGAGTCATGCTCAAAATGAGCAGGTCATTTTTTGTCTCAGAGTCTGTTCAAAACCAGAATGGCGTGATAAAACACATTACTGCGCTGTCCAGGTCAGAAGATAAGCTGGGTAGCTGGTGGCTGCAGATGTGTATGTAATGAAGATTGGAGTCTGGCCAGAAGGATGAATGCCACCAACTGAATCATATCGAGGCTTTGCTCCTGCCAACTGCCTGCAAAACCAATCAAATATTACAGTCAGGGGTCCATATTTCTAAGACATAAGTCTCATGCTTTGCTTTGTATAGCAACTATGCTTGTTTCATGCACTGCACAGGCCCCACATCTGCATGTGGAGATGCATGCGCATGCTTTCAGCACAGCAACGCTCAACATTCAATGGTTCTGACAAGACATGAGGCATCACAGCGTGTGCACTTCTGCTTATGCATTGGTTACCTAGTCAGAGATGCATCCTCAATCTCTGGAGGCATCTTGATGCTGTTGTCTGGCAGCAGCATCTTAGCCTTGCCAGTCAGCACATCTGCAACCAGTATTTGGTACACTGGCTTCGACACATCAGCGCTGCTTATTGGCATTTGATAGCGGTACGACTTGAACAGCTTCATCTTGGTGGAGAAGTATGTGCCCCTGCCCCACATGCCACTAGCATCGGCGCTGAACAGCATGGAGAAGCCTGCGTGGGATGAGAAGCTTCCAAAATAAAGTGTGACAGGCACACACTGCCAAACACAATATCTACATGCGCACAAGCAATCAAGGGTTTTGCTGGTCCTGCGTATGGTGTCCAGTTTTGGCATGACCAGACAAGTTTCTCTGCAGTAGCCTTGGAGGATGGCAAGCATGACTGCCGTTAGTGCTCTATAGTACATGTCATAGTGCATGAGGTGGAACTGCTAGAGCTGAAGCGCATCAGCATAAGAGGAAGCAACAAAATGCAAAGAAGATCATGAGCATTTGCAAACAGGGCAGGACAGGTCTGTCATGAAGATGCCTAAAAGAGGTCTGTCACAAAGATGTCTAAAAGATGCTTGCTGCATGCTGCTGCAGGAGACTTGCCTCCTAATGATAGCGCAGTCAAGTCTGACTTACAATCTGCAGACTGTCACTGGTATGATGTGGCTGAATATCTGACAGATAGCATGACAGCTGCAACCACACTCAAGGCCTGTGCAAAGGGGACTTACCATCCTCTGAGTCATGGATGACAGATGGCTCTCTGTAGTGCCTGTTCCATGCCACAGTCTCATCACTACCTGCAGCTCAGGCTCAATGGCATGCCAGCGATTCTTGACACGCCTTTGCTGTGCATCAAAGTTCTGATACAGCAGCTTGTTCTGAATGCGCTCCACCTGCATGTGCAGCCCGGCAGACCCATGAAGCAAACCAGCAAGGACACAGTGGCTTGCAGCAACACAGACTAATGTCCCAATATGGGCACTGACATGAGGTGATGCAGACACCCTTGCATTTGTGGTGGCGAGACAGCTGCACAATGTATGGGGTTCAAGTGCTGGCTTCGCATGGATGTCACAGCATGTCGCCTGTACATATATGTCTGATGTCTGATATCATCGATGAGTGATGCCCACCTTCAGCACTTTGCAGTCACTGTTCTCGGCTTCTTGCACAAGGCTAATGACCTCGTTTGACTGCAGAGGAACATCATACAGCCGCAGATTTGAGCTTTGCTCCTCCACACCCTCCCAAACAGCTGGGTAATGCACGTTTTGGGACATCAACATCAGCATCAACATCTCTATCACATGCTGCTCTGCCAGCAGGGATCCATACACAGTTTGCCTCCTTGGCACGACCACTGTACAGTTGCACGCACTATGAAGACCCACTCGTCGATTTTCGGGTCCCTGTTGGCTCCTTAGTCCCTTAAGGATTCGTTATGCTTTCCCTGTCCAGTCGTTGCGCCGGAACGATCCAATTCCGGCGTATTGTAAAAATGTGCTGCAGCGATGAGCGCAATTGAACTACCTTTGGTTTCGGAGCGCACAGCTATCGCCAGCGATTGTAAGCTTGGGCTCAACACCTGCAGTCCAGGTCGCCAGCATAGTGTTTGCAACAGCAGCCCTGCTTTACTAGAATGTCCTCACACTCCGCTGTAGTGCTTCATGGGTCGTAGATCAGAAGCCAAAGCCCCAAGATCACATGTCCCGCATGCAACTTGAAGGCCGTATAAAAAGACTTGTCTGCAGTCCTGAAAAGGCAAGCCGCAAGTTATAAAGGCTTGCCCAGCAAGGTGATAGTCCTGTCATGCTGCTTCATCTCGACCTATCTCGTCAGGCGGTCACCGGGCTGAAACACGGGTGCTTGTTACAGGCCCTTCTGGGGCGGATGGACCAACACCAGCAGTAGAAGATCAGCCCGAACCTACCGCACAGACTGTCTCTGCTGGGTGAGCACTAAGGCTTTTGTGTGCCAACATGAGTATGAATGCAGGCTGACTACAGAGACATATGTCGAAACCAGAGCAGGATCGCTCACAGGTGTAGAGCCTGTGAATCATGGGCTTGCTGACCATACAGCTGCTATCACTGTTCTAACAGATCCAGCTGTATTGCTCAATTGCAGGGTCCAACGCACTTGTTCATGGTGTCTGACCCGATGTAGTACTGCAGCTCCCAGCACAAGCACATATGAAGATTTCTTTGAACAGCCGCCTGATGAGCAAAGCAATGACCGAGACTCTAACGCAGAGCTTGAAAGGTGGAAGTCAGAAGTGTCCAACTGAGCAGACCTGCAGCTCAGCCAGGACACTTTAGCCCTCTATGTTTGATGTCTCTGCATCCAGTGGCATTACATCCAATGCTTGTTACCTGTTCATCTTCAGGATGAAGATGGACACTGTCAATGCACCGTCTGACAGCCTTGCAATAGACTTGCTCCACGAAGCACCAGTATCTGCTGCAGGATTGCCTTCTTCTCCACACCTTACATGAGATGAGACAGGGACACATTCAAGTCTGACATACGTACTCATGCTGCATGCAGGCTCTTCAGACCTGACATGCCCTCCATACATGGCTTTGTCACCAGCAGACAGAGCAGAGGTTGCTGCAATCTGGACAAGCTGATGTGCCAGTCGCTACAGGAACCTTGATTCATGCACACGCGGACTGCACAACAAAGCCAAGCTTCTGATTCCTTATAACAGCACATATGCGTATGCAGCTCATCTTGTTCTTGAGCATTTCCTGAGACTCAGCAACACACGCTGGCTCAATGATGAAGTGCTGAATGCCTTCATAGAGCATCTCAATGCTAGAGCGTGATCCCCAGCGTGTGTCAGCCTGCCGTCATGCTTGGTCCTCAACACTTCCTTATTTGCTAAGCTGGCTTAGTAAGCTTTTGTCTTGGCAAACATCAGTAGCTTCCTGCATCACAATGTGACATTACTTATGACACAACATTGTTTGCATTTGCATGCAAGCACACCGTCACACCAGTGCTGTTATGTCACCATATAGGACTGCTTTACTCATAACAGCTGATATTGTGTGTACAAGTGCAGAGACTTGGAGGACCAGCCTGGTATTGACTACTCTAAGGTCCAAAGATGGTTTACACCCCTCAGGGTGCAAAGAATGGGTGTACTAGACAGCAGATGCATACTAGATTTTGATCTCATTTCTTTTCCTGTGAACGTCAGCAACCTGCACTGGACCACTGTCTTATTATACACCAAGCAGCGCAGAGTTCATGTTCTGGACTCCATGACCATGGCAGAGGTATGCATTGGTCTACTCTATCATGTGTTTTTCACAATCTCCCTCATCATATAGCTGCCATTGCTTTGGAGCTTCAAGTCCTTGATTATATGCAGGGTGCCTATGATAGCATATACAACAAAGTTTTGGAGTGGCTGCATCATGAGATCCAAAATGACAGGCACCAGCATTGCGACCACAGTTCGCTTTGCCCTTGGTCTTGCTGGTTGTGCGGGTAAGGTGTTTGCTTTCAGAGATGTAGCTTGCGTCGGGGGTTCCTTCTTAAAGACATGGACCATGTGCTGTCTATCGATAAGCTTGTGCTTGTAGGTACACTGATCATGCAGTGCAGAGCAGTATGACTGTGGTGTCTTCACAGCAATGATGTTGAGTCAATCAGCTGTCCGTGGCTCTCTGATCTATATGCAAGAAGACAATACGCCAGAGTTCGGAACATACATAGCTCACTGCTTGTTGCATCAGCAGCAACCTGGGAAGCTGTATCAGCCACTTGGTGACAGACCAGTGTCAGGTGCATTTGCAGTTTATGTTTGACTTACTGGTATGCATGCCCTACATTGTGATCTACATCCTCTGCAAGTACTGATGTTGCTTCAGACTCTCCAGCCACTCAGCCTGACCTGATGGACCTGACGGCAGCAGAGGCTTCTGATGCCCAGAATAGACTTGAGAGTAACATAGAGCCTCAGTTCCAGGTACAGCCCTGGTGTGCTGCTGCTTCAGCTGCAATTGCTGACAGTGATCTTGTCTGAGCGCTAAAGCTGCATGCAAGGTTGAGCAGACCAGCAATCAAATGGATTCTGAGTATGACCAGTTTGAGCATGACCAGCTTCAGCTAGAGCAAGGTGAGACTGCCTGCACTGCTCTTTACGCCCTCATGCGCTTGTGTTGTATGCAGGGTGTCTGACAGGGTGTCTGACACTGTGTGTACCAAGAACTTTAGGATTGCATTAGCTTTAGGTAGACAGCTGATGAATGACAAGCGTTTTTTTGCTGATTGCCTGTGTTCCTGACAGACATGTCATCTGTTTCTCATGAGCTACTTGAAGCTCCTGGTGCGACTGCTGAAGCATACCTTGATGACTTTGGTGTGGAAAGAGACCATGAGCTTGGGATAGACCCTGGGGACAGGTAATGGCTCCTTTTGGCCTTCAGCTCATGTTGTATTGTTTGTAAGCTCTGCCATGTGCAAACTTTTACAATCTTGATGTAGATTGCTTAGCTGCTCTGACTACCTGCAGGATAACATCTTGACAGCATGTTGGTCTTGTCTGCGATTGAGCAATGCGTGAAACCTGTCATGCTTGCATGTTGACTGCCGACATGCTCACAGGGAGATAGAGACTATGACCCAAGCAGACTTGACAGCCTTCCAAGACTTGTTTTTAGACAAGAAGGCTGCTGAAGCAGCTGCTAAGCTAACAGAGAAGAGGCACCAGCCATTGCCTTTTGGTACCAGCAGTACAGTTCTGCAGCATTGCGCCGAGCGTCTGCACTCCAAGGGGAAGGACAGTGTTCGCGACAACCCCTTTGACAGAGATGCTCGCATCTGGCAAAATGTATGTATGCTTGATGGCGACAACAACCTCCCAAAATCCTTCTATGAGGTCGAGCAGGTGAGTGATTCTGTACAGCAGACATAACTTGAACTTGCTGCTACTGTTTGGGTTTGATGTCTTTTGAGCAGGAATAAATACATCAAGTTTTGAGCAGCTGCAGGAAAGATGCATTGAGATGTTGCATCATTTCATGTTGTGCTGTATGTGCGCCGTCTCAGCTATATGTATGCCTCCCAGCAATATGCATGCCTCCCTTGTGCACTATGTAACTATGGCCATCCATATTCTGCATGTATCCAGATCGACAGCTTTGCATGTTGTCTGTGCAGGTGCTTGGTGTGTGCTTAGCAGCAGATGCTGAGGAGCATGTATGTGTCAATCACTGTTGGGTGTATGACAAGGTCCCCCAATGTGACTGGAAGTTTCACAGGGATGAGCAGTGCCCGAAGTGTCATGAGCTCAGATTCAAGGTTTTGTCCTGTGGGACGGGATGCAAACCTCAATTGCTCCCCCGAAGGCGTTGTGTGCATTGCGCAAACAGACTTCAGAGATAAGCTTTGCTTCCGCCATTCGCCTGGCTTCAAAGACCTGATGGCACGTCTTGCCAAACAGAATTCTGGTGTCCTAGACAATCAGGACGTTGGCTTGTGGGTTGCTGGCTGTGATTGGCTCTGGCCCTATGAAAGCAGGAGTCACAGTATGGGTGTCCTGGGCATCAGGTACATCTATAAGATGCAAGGTGTTGCAATTATGCTTGTTTATGGCAATGCATATGGTATCATGACTTGGCACAGCTGGTTATACATGTGTCCCTTCATGCAGTTGCTGTTGATTGCTCTTGAATATGACTACCATGAGGCTCCACATCATGCCATGTGACATGTGTTCTAGCAATTCATAGTTTGTTGACAGTGCTAGTCAGTGCAAGCCGGAGCTGTGTTGGCCCTGCATCGAGCTATATTCGTGAAAGCTTACTGAGCATGGTAATGCAGGTGTGCTGATAGGCCACATGAGCACCGCTGCAAGAACTTCAATGTGCATCCAGTGGTCATCATCCCGCCTGTGCCCGGTGGGGGGGAGCTGCCAAAGCTGGATGTGTATCTGCAACGCTTTCTGGAAGCCGCAGCAAGGATTGGGCCTGCAGGAGGTATGCTTCAGTCTGCTTGTAGCCTAACTCTGTCGGAAGGCAAGAATACAGAGGTGCAACAACATGGGCTAAGCATACACCCAGTTGTGTCTGCATTTTCTTGAGCTGACTTAGCATCCCTTGCGCTTTGTATAGCCTTGAAACTCATGCTGCTTCTTCGTGCACTGCATGCGATGCACCTAGTGAGCATTGCTAATGCATGCAGTGAATCTCTGCATGAACTGGGGCTGGCCTTGCAGTTTTTTGATGCACACATTCCTTTCCTGATGTTTGGACAATGTCTCTTCCGCAGGTGGCATGCAGGTGAAAGAGTATGCTCTTGCAAATGGACTGCCCATGGTGCAAGAGTGTAGGCATTTTGTGGTGTTTTCTTCCCTTGCAGCTGACACTTGGGCTCAGCAGAAGTGGCTGCAGTTCGTGGCACATGATGGGCGTCTGCCTTGTTGGGCATGCACCATACATGGAGTGCAGTTTGAGACACAGAAGGCAGATGGCACCGTCTCTGTTGCTGGCATGTGCCAAGCTGTATCAAGGAGACTGAATATGGTGAATTTCATTTCTTTGTTTGGTGCATGGCTCAGTACAATCAATAGTACAATCGTCAATAGGACTGATCATCACGCGACGCTGTGCTCTGTTGGTCCAGCTGAGGGATCACATGTGTTAACAAGGCTCTGGCTATATTGTTGTTATTGCTGCAGCAATTATGGTGCAGAGACACTGTGTACTTCTCAGTATTCAACCCATGTTTTGTGCATTTGCTGAAGATGCTAGTGCTTGTTAAACAGATAGACATGCTCCCTCAATTTTTTTGTTGAGCCACTGCTTGGCTCGTTTGCTGCAGCCACACATGCATGTGAAGTTTGCAATTCTGTGTCATGACATGTATTGCTTTGACTGCGATTCAGGCCAAGCAGAAGCCAAGGTCTGCTACACAGAAGGCTGCTGGTATGTTCCCACGGGCCACAGTCCCCAAAGCTAAGACTGTGTACAATGTGAGCTGTATGCCTAAGCACATGTCGACATGACTATTCAGATCTGCTTCAAAGGTATTCCATACAAACACAGCTTATGTGCCTAGTGTGTAGCATGACAGCAGCATCTGGCAACTCCCCTTTGCTTGTTCTCAGTATTGACATGCACGTGAAGCAGATGCACATCTGCGGAACCATGCTGTTCAAGGAATTTTGTATGTCTGCAGCTGTTCTGTGTCACCAAGCGCAAGGAGATCAACCAGGCCCACCCTAGAGCAGCCCAGCGGGAGCTTAACAGTTTGCTGTTTACTGCCTGGAAGGAGTGCTCTCCCAAGGACAAGGCCAAAATTCCCAAGGAGCAAAGCCAGGTATGCCTCAGCTGCATGCCTCAGCTGCTACCTCAGCTGCTACCTCAGCTGCATAGAGCACCGAGTTGCATTGACAGAAAAAATCATGTGCTGTATTATGTTGTACAGTCCTCTTGGCGGTTTTTGCAGCATGGCACAATAGGTTTTGCATTAGTAGGTTCCCAAACCATCCACTATTGCCATGCAGCGTGCCAAGAGGGACCTCAAGGCGGCTGCAACATCTGACACACTGAAGAAGGACACAGACGCGAGTGATGTGCCGTCATCTGACATGCAGGTATTATTTCCTCTGTGCTTTCAACCATTCTGTGACCACACTTGTGAGAGTACTCTGCCTTGCTGTCGGCACAATATAACATATCACAGCGACGCACAAGTCAAGCCGCTTGCTTTTGCCACCAAATCCTTCACCTATCTTGGCAGCAATGCACATGATTGCCACATCCACGTTCACATGCCTGCAGGAGTCAGACGGTTAGACCGTCAGACTCTTGTATAAAAGTTGCCAAGGCTGCTCTTATAATGTTACATAAGCCCCTTGTGTACAGTCCTCACTCGAAATCTATGCCGTTCCCTTTGCCAGGCTGAGGGAGACTCATCAGTCAAGGAATCAGTCAAGAAGAAGCAGAAGACTCCCATGCAAGATGGCGCCAACAATGCCAAGGCAGTGCAGACCCCTCACGCCAAGACAGCATACCTGGTGAGCTGAGTGCCCAGTAGCTGTGCAATGACTTGCATACAAGGCCAGCAGAGCTGTCTCAAATGCAGATGCAAGCACTACTCACAGTTGATCACATGATAATGTCAATCAGCTCTGGCAGCAAAATGTGTGTTTGCACCTTTTTACATGGATGCAGGCAGCTGGCAAAGTAGGCGATGAGAATAGCAGTCCAAATGCTGACAGGGATGCACATGCTGATCAGGCCTTCCCATCAAGCAGCCTGCTGATTTTATTGTCAGTTTTGTGGTCTTGCTGTGCCATCCCATCAGCAATACAAGAAATGCTAACACTTGCTGCAGCAAAGTGCCTCTGCTTTCTCCTTCGTCTCGTGTCTATACTGCAAAGTTTTGCACAGTGCTGTCCAGTCACCTGCATGCAATCTTACATTTTGACAGTCACAGGTGACATAACATCACACTACTAGTACCAGCCTTTTGCGCAGACTTGCAGTGTTGAACATGCTTGGCTTGAAACAGTACTTACCACACACTGCAGGACATCATGGCAGACGCAACCAAGCAGCCTGCTGCAAGAGCAGTTGTCAATGCCCAGTCAGTGCGAAGGTCAATTAGGCACCAGACACGCAACAAATAGGCACACCGCATGGAGCCCAACACCCGGCAGGACAGTGCACGGGCCTGGTGAAGTTCAAGTTGGCTCCCAGTGCATGTTATTGTGGCCATCAACTTCTAACATTTCTCAGTCTGGATTCTGATTTGAGAGGATTTGTACATTGTGTTTGCAGACTAGCTAGACTTGCTGCAGGTAGTAAAAGTTCTACTCCAGATGCAAGTCTGCTGCTAGGTGAGAAGGTCTAGCACATGCTTTTGCTCCTGTTTTCAATGATTAAGGACTGGTCAACGATTTCATGTCTAGCTTATACCGAATCGTTATCGGATCGTTTGTGTCGCTATTTCGCACCCTGCTGTCACCACTGGTTTCTCCCTATGCAACGACACGGCTGGTCGTTAATTAATTGTCATCGAGCAGTAATCGGGTCGTTATCCGGTCGCCGTGCGCACGTACTCAGCTCGTTAACAACGAACCGATAACGATCAGCCCGACTTCACAGTTGCGCAGGTCATTTTTCGGCTCAGAGTCAAAAGCAGAATGGCGTGATAAAACACATTACTGTGCTGTCCAGGTTAGGAGATAAGCTGGATGGCAGGTGGCTGCATATGTGTATGTAATTACATCAGACTGGTATCAAGCTAGCTAATGAACATGCTTTGCATCAGGTCAGCATCTCCAATGCCTGCAGCAAAACGTAAAAAACTTGGGAGCTGCAGCATTGTTCAAAACGCTTTGCTGCCTCAAGCAGTGTGGAATCTAACCTGCGCCACCTCATTTGCAGTTGGCCGGTCTTCCGGCCTGGGTTGCAGGCACTGCAGGATGATAGCAGCAAGAAACTCTGGAAGTCCATCATCTGCTGGACGGTCATGCAGCTTTGCAATTAAAACTCCCAGCGGCCAGCTGGTCCTAGTATACATCTCCAGCAGCACACAACCTAGCGCCCAGATGTTGCTGGTGGCAGTCTGGCTTTCACACTTGCTTCCAAGAAGCTCTGGTGCCCTGCATTACAAGATCCTGACGCCATCTTGCATTTTTCTAGAGTACTGGGTTTCAGAGCCAGCAGCAATGCATGGGGGTGCATGGATATTGCTGCAGAAGAGGTTTGTGACTGCTTTATCAGAGCACATGTCAGCCAGCTGATGTGCATGTCCAAAGATGACAACAGGCAAATGCACAGCATTGACCTGCACAAATTTGCTTTGAAGTTTACACTCAAAACAAAGCTCTGCACTCACTTATAGGCTGAGCTCCCCACTCCAAAAGGGTCTGCATGACTGCATGCGTCTTGCTCTGTATGCACCAGATGGTCAAATGCCAAGCACACTTGGCCTTCGTTGGTCAGCCAGATTGTGGCCTGCACTCACTCAGAGCATCACGTTCTGCTCTGGATCAATAAAAGGTTAACAATCCTGATTTTGCTATCTCAGTAGTGCCTAGATGCATAGCAGCCATCAAACGTACGCATTCCAACAGGCACAGCGTCACAGCACAGTATGTGATGCCAGTACACATCGAGTGAGTCATGCATGGTGCAGATGACAGGAAGCTAAATATCATGACCGAGATGTAATGCTACACTGACTGCTCAGGTGCTTGCATGCACATCACTAGCACTAGCTGGCATTGCTTGCCAGCAATTTTGGCAAGAGAGATGAGCAAAGACTCACTGGGGTCAGTGTTTTTGCAACCAGATTGCTACCATGCAATGCCTTCAAGGCATGACTAATCTCTGCTCCGTGCCTAAGCATCTGCTGCAAAGATCTTCTATGCCCTGCACGTGTGTCATGAAGCTGCAGTCACAATGTTGTACTTACAGCATTGCATGTCAAGAGGTCTGTGGTCTATCATAATGTGTTTCAGCAGCTGTTCTTTCCAGCACAAATGGGAGGCATTGGCCAGACATGCAAAGATGGCATACCTGACATGCTTTGCATTTCAGCTGCTAATGTACGAGACAGGGGCGCAGTGACAAAACAGAATCGATGGTGAAGCTGGCTGACCCCCAATATAGGACAAAGATGACTATGTGCGAAGCTGCTGCACAGTCCAAGATACTGCTCAAGGTCAGAGACCACCAAGGCACTACCCATCTCTACCCGATGCAAAGCAACCTGCAAAATACACCATCCAGTCTTTCAAAGTCACTTGGTCACTGAACTGTTCAGACACTTTCAGCTACCACAAAGAGTCCTGGAAGACTGTGCACATGCTGTAGCACAGTAAGCAGCAGGCATATAGCACCTACAGTCAGCTTGCAAGCATTGGCAGCATACATGATGTGCTGCTGCAACGACAAAGGGGCTTGCGGTCTTACCGATACAAGTGGGAGGTCATCAGATTTTCTGTATGTGGCAGTATAGACCGTCACGTCGCCGCCATCATTAAGCTGCATACCTGCTGTCAATCTGCTAGGCGGGATGATCGGATGCTCCAGCATTGCAGGCAAGGACAGCATTCTCCTCACATTCACCACCTGCACATGGACAGGCTGCCCACAACAATTGACACGCATAACAGCCAACCAGGACGTACACTGACATGTACGCATGCAGGCAAACAAAAAAGGCAGATGTACAATGCTGTACAGTGCAGAGTGCTAGCGCTGCTTGTATACAAGAGTGAAGCCCATGCTGAGCAACACAGCAGCTGCTTCGTAGATGTCCAAGAAGAAGCATTGATCCAAAACACAACACTTTTGCAGCAATGTGCAGTCTCTTGCAACTGCTTCATCATTACAAACAGCCTACACTGCCCAGGGTATGCTTGCGACATACCTCAACTTCCTCACTGTTCAACCTCTGCATGACTGGTGTACCAACATCAGGAGCCAATTGAACAGTGTCTGTTGTGTCCATGACACTGCATTGCTGCATGGCAAACTGTGAGCCTTGCTGACTGCCTGACTGACCATCAGGAGCAGCATTCAATGTCATGGCTGCATCATCCACCAGTGCTGCGGCGCCCTCGCCTTGCTGGCCCAGGCTTCCTCCCAGCTCGACACCGTGCACAGTAGGCTCCATTTGTAAGCTGTTGCCACTGCCTGCTGCCACACTAGTAGGCTGCATGGCTGAGTGCATGCCTTGCTCATTTGCAGCCTGCTTGTCGCTCACTGAATTGTACAACACAGATTGCATGTTTGTTGGTGATGTTGGACTTGTAGTGACTGTCTCCGCCAGAACCTGCACAAAAATCCCGGCATCTTAGTGTGATTGTCCAAATCATACCTGCTACCTCGGCATCATAGTCAGGCAAGGCTATTGAACATGCTAGGTCGTGGCGAGTGCAGCTGATGTTTTGAGCATTTCAGGGCACATATGCTGCGTCATGTGACGCAGTGCAAGTACGGCATACATTGATACAAGTCATGTTGGCTCGCCCATAATAAGCAATACAAACATTCAGTCATTTCATCGGGTTCAAAACTGTAGCACACCTGGGCAACAGCATACAGAGCAGACATCCCTGTTGCCATGTCTGCAGCTGAGACCTGTGCAGATGCCTGTCATGATTACCATTACAAAGCAGCAGTAAACATGTGAGAGAGAGTTAATTACAAGGGTCTGCTGACAACCGCACAATGTTAAAAGACTACTTGAACCATTGTGTTTCTGACCAAGGCAGACTGTGGCTCCTTCCCATCATCTTGAACAAGACACAAGGGTTCAGGTGAGCAGCCAGCACAACCTCTCCACTGTAAGCAACTGCAGGCAAGACCTGGCATGCTGCCAAGAATGTCACAGTCTATTTTCTCAGTGCTGGTACATAATAACTCAAACATGCTTGCAGAGGAACGATCATTGCACAGCTGTGTTGCACAGCGTGTTTGCCTTTGCCCTGGCATGTCAAGACTAGGGACTACACTGCCATGGTTCTCTACAAGGACACAATGCCATGCACTACCTGTGGGTCTGGCACAGGCAGCTGTTGATGCTGCATCTGGTGGTAGTCATCCGCCAGCACAGCACACACCTCCACAACCTCCCACTCTAGCCTCTGCAGTGGCAAAAAGTGTTGCACAGGTTCAAGCCCCATGCACTAGATGAGCAGCGCAGCTTGATTGGTGCTGACAGCAAGCAAGAGGGAATTATTATAGTACCTTGTGAGGGTATGCAACATTGACATATCCTGCAGTTGTTGCTTGCCACTGTGCAGCACCTTCACTGCCATGGCCGCCTAGCATGTGCTCTGCATGGGGCTCTTCAGCTGCTTGTAGCATGCTTCCTTCAGCGCTGTGACAAACACACACCTGGATCATGCTCTGTTGGTGTACATCACAACAGTCCCTACGTATAATATGAAGAAGGACATATATGCACAAGAGTTCTATGTGTATATATAACAGATGTATATCTGTGTTTGCATAATTGAAGCAACATACTCCTCTGCAAAAGACAGTATGTACAAGCAGGCAGCAGGCAAGTAAAGGCAGGTATAACAGGACCTAAGCATCAGCCGTGATGACGGTCGATATCATGCTAGCAGGGTGCATTGTGTGGCTGGTGCAGCTGAAAAGCAACATCAGCTCACCTTACAGAGCAGAAGCTATAAGTGCCTTGATTGCCGCAGCAAACCACAAAGACAGCAGGAAGTGGAAAGCATTGTGGGGTGGTTGTACCTGCAAAAAACATGACAATAGCTCAGACAGCTGTTAGATTGACCACCTGCACTACAGTATTGATGCGATTGACCAGCCAGCCTACTCATGCTGGTTCAACCAGGTCTCATGCTTGCCTGCCAAAGTGTGCAAAGGACAAAGCGTGCAGTGTATAGACAGATGGGACTGCCAGATGTTTGGGCTCATTAGGCTTGCCGGCCAGGGGATTGCATTATTGCATGCAATCATAAGCAAATAGGTAGATAGACGCACCGGCAAGACGACAAGAACTCAGATCATATCCAATCCTGTTTTGCTTGACCACTACCACATCTTCAGACGGCACGCGCATGCAGAGGCAGACCAGACTGCCAGTGTGCAAAGCCAATGGACTGCACTGCAATACAGAAACACAAAATTTACATAGCTGTTGAAATCACACACAGCTGCAAGGTCCTGAGCAACCTTTTTGCCATATCAGGCTCAGCAATGCCTATTGAATTGATTGTAACCCAACATGAGGACATTGCATGAAAGCACAGCAAGGCATGTACCTGCACACATTCGAGGTCATATACATTGCAAGTGAGCAGAGTTCTGGCATTGACACAACACTGCTGTGCAGAACGGTCGCACCTCTAACTCAGTTTCTGACAAGCATCCATCCCCTTCTGCATGGCCAGCAAGTCTTTCCACCACTCCCTTTGCCACAATGCATACGTCCTTGATGTCATATCCCAGTGTCTGCAGACCCACATTTAACGTAGCCACCTCAGCTAAAGATTTGCTGCTGCGCAGTTATTCAGCTCATGACAAGTCCGTGCATCTCACACACAGTATGATGCATATGCCAACAAGCTCTGTGTCATGCAGGATCACAACAAAACCTGATACGGCAGCCCAGCATTCCTGTAGTCAGAGGTGTGAAGCCACTGTTCTCTGCCATCAGCACAGCACTGTCTCACAATGTGCGGGGCAAACAGTGGAACAGCGTGCAGGCTGCAAAACTCGGCTCTGCAGCAAATACGTATATCAGTCAAGCAGCGTGGACAGATGCCAACACTGCATTGGAAACAGTAGAAATCGTCACAGAGAAAGTCACCGAAGTCACACTGCAAGTATATGCCAGGAATGCCAACTGCCACAGCAAGACCAAGCTGAAAAGATCTGCTTAGCGCTGACTTTTGACAAAGACACCTGTATATTTGTGCTTGAACGCATGCTTACAAGATGTAGTCAAGATGTAAAGAAGACGAAGAAAAGAAAAAGAACACTAGTCACGCTGCATGTAGAATGAGCATGTATGAGAGCTTACGCGATAGACTGAAAAATTGTGTGCCTGCCTCTCCTGACTGCAACAAACAGTCCGTCGACTGCAACCAGGACGCTCCCTATGACAAACGGTTGACCGTCAAAGACTTTACAGATGGACCTGCACATATACTTTATGTCGAGCCTTAGGGCATCGCACGTTCAGCTGAGAGCTCGAGTTCCTGAAGATCGCAGGCTAGCCCCGAGGCGGCCATCGATGGCTCAAATGCAGCCAGCTGAGAGTAGATGGCAGGTGCATCCTTGCTGTATTGTACGACTATGAGACTAGAGTGTTTGCGAAAACAGATGAGCCGTTGCGCCAGCTCCTCCTCCAAGAGCAGTCCACCCATAGAGCGTCTAATCCGATGCTATCACGTACTACTGGAAAGTTTCACCTACAAGGTTGCGGTTGTGTCGTGCAGGGACCGCAATCGTCGCCTCGATCTGGTATAACTAAAGTAACGCTTCTGAAGGCCCTTGGGGCGTTACAGGACCGACTCGCCCGCATTTTCCCCAAGCCTTGCTTTATGCTCGATGAACTTGAGCGGACCCGGACAGAGAGACAATATGACATGCGTTTGCAAGCGATACTTTGCAGCTTAATCACGCCCTTTTACCCAGGTCTTTCGCAGCACAGGTGCGCAAGTGCTCGGCAACTCAACTCGCTGGACAACAGCACTCAAAAGCTGTCCCATAGCTGCTAGCCCCCGGTCTTACGCGCTTAAGATCCTCTTTGGCCACAACCTGCGGGTATGCTCAATTTACGCTTCTGGATGAGCAGCCTGTCGACGAATGCCTGAGATGTGCCTCACTCTGAATAGTCTCCAGCACGTATAGCACGTATGATGCACGTATAGTGACTTTGTCAACTTTAAGCGGATAAAATCGCGAAGTCATGCGTTCGCAGGTCGCAGTCGTAGTCATGACGAACTTTCTCCGGCCTCGACGGAAGGACAACAGAAGAACTTTGATACTCTGGGACCTTGGTACTTGCTTCTCTTCATGTTTGTGCTGTAGCACGTCGTCGCGTTCAGCCGGCGGTTTTTGTTCCTTCACAACTTTCTGCTGTCAAGGCCTGATATGGTGCATTTGAATGATCTCAGAGAATTGTCGTCTGCCGAAAGACCTCTGGAGGAAGGACTCTCCTACTCACGTGGCAATACGCCTTGCTAACTTCTTTGGCACGAGTCGTGGTCAAGGTCACCCAGATTTGTTCTTCAGCCACCGCAGCCTGCCTGACAATGCCCCATTTGCTCATGTATTGGGCGAGCTGACTACCAGTGGCGGGTTCAGACAACTTGGATTTCAAGCCATGTTTCACCCTAATGGGGAGGCAGTCAAAGAACCACACCGCCGACTACCAGCTACAGATGGTACTCAATGACATGCAGTTCAACTAGTTGGTTTCAGAGTTGACCATCGGGCAGGCAAACATGCACTAATACTCAGTAGCTTTTCATGTTTGCGACATGAAATACTGAAAGACAGTGCAATGTCAAACTTTGCAAAATGTCCTTCTGCATGCAGGAATTGACATGTTGGATGTCTAGCAACTGGCAAGATGGCGGTCTTGTTGTGTTCATTACCTCTGATAGCGACTTTCTTCGTGAAGTGAGCACTGTCGTGGAAGCTGATGGCTTTTCAGCTGAGCTGCTGTTTTATGGCCCAAGCATGAGCCGTGCGCCCGGCATGCGTGAGAGGGTTGATCAATACTATGAATGGTTGGACTGGCTGCGCACAGAAATGCAAATGCCACAGCTGCAGATGCATCCATTTGCTAAGATAGATTTGGTCTCGCCAGCCAATTTCTCTGGTATGTCTGTCTTGATGGCATGTACCACACCCATAGTAAGCTATGGCAACTTATCATGTCACATAAACAACACTGTGTTTGGCTCACACTCAACAGTAGCAATGCTTCGTCATTGCAGTGATGACATGCTTCAACATGAGCATGTGTTGCCAAGCGACTGCCAAGCGTTTTTACTGTGTTTCTGAGTTTAGGTTTCCAGTGTAGGGATGACGTTTCTGGGTTAAAACAGACGTTTCGGGATTGAAAAGAGCTAGTATGTCTGTAAGCATCGGCAATATCCAACAGGGTTGCTTACAATGCATCATGCAGAGTGCCAACTGCATGATTTGCCGGCCGCCATGAATGGAGGAGATAGCGGTGCTGGGTCATCTACAGGACCAAACACTATTGCAGGGGTCATAGACGCCTTGGCTCCCATAGCCGGCAGAGGACATCGAAATGTTGGAGGCAGGCCTGAAGCTGGTGGCAGATGTCCTCAGCATAATGCAGGCAGGTCTGGACTTGGCGGCAGGGGGCCTCAAGGCAATGGGGGCAGACTTGGACCCAGCAATAGGGCCAATCAGCTTAGTGGGGGCAGATGTGCAGTGGGTGGCAGGACAACCCACAACTATGGAGTTGCTGGTAGGGGATCCCACCCTTTTGGTGGCCGTGCTGGCGGCAGAGGCCCTGGGGTCAACAATGGGGCTGGCTATGCAGTGGGCAGTAGGGGTGGAAGGGGTCAGCAATGCAGTGGGCCAGCAGTCTTAGAGGTCCCTAGGCCAACTAGTGCAGCTGTGCTCCAAGTCTTAAGGCCTGCTGCACAACAGACTCCGCCAGTGATTGGGCATGAACCAGCAACGCTTGCAGCAGTTCAAATCACTAATGCAGCAGAGCATGGAGGTCAAGTGGCAGCTCAGCCTTCCCCTGCTGTCTCAAACTTTCATGCAAGCGGTGTAGCAGCCAAGATGTTTGGCTTTCCACCAACTGCTTCCAGTAGTGCAGTGATGACAAGCGTTCAACAAGTCATGAACACTTGCATGCCAAGCCTGAGGTACAGAGCATTGTCAGGATGACTGTGGATGGCCTTCCCATGGCCACTATTGCTTTCCCCAACCTGGAATCAGCAAACCGGGCCGTGCAGCAGATTGATGGCAAGCAGCTTGGCAACCTGCATTTGGCTTTGCGCCTGGAAAACGCCAATGCCGGCCATGTAGCCGAGCACCATCCGCAGCTTGACAGCACGTCTGGTCAGCAAGGCTGGACTTCTGCGCAGCCTGGCTTTGGGGTCCCTACCCCACACAATGGCAGCCCAGCACCACCTCAGACTACAGGGGATGGCCAAGGGTGGGGGGTGTCTGTGGTGGCTTGTGTACAACAGTGCACCGATCAGCCTGCACTTGTCAAGCTGATACACAGGCATTTTGTGGGCTATGAAGGAAAGCCCTTAAGGGAGCTGGAAGATCTTAGGATCAAGCTGAGGAGCATGAGGGTATGCCTTCATATGCTGTATATGTACCTGCTTCTTTTATCCATGGCATCCGCCCTTTGTTGAAGCGTTGCCTACGGAATGGCTACTGTTACTGAGAGCTGAGTTCACATGCTGAATTGTGCACAATCATCACATTGCGTCAGCATCTTGCAGCCTCAGGCTGTAAAAGGCTGTGCATAGCTGCAGGTGTTATACAACACAACAACCTTCCTGAAGGCCGGACAGATTATCCTGCATGGTGCTTCTCTGCAAAGCCTCCACACTGCCAAGAAGCTGCTTCAAGACTTCTTCAGACTGATTGAGGCTTTGAATACAAAGGATGATCAAGTGTAAGCAAGTTTCGGCGCTGCATTGCAAGCATCTCATTGCACAGAATCCAGTGACGCCTTGGTAAAACATGATATGAGTGCACGGAGTGCATGCATGCTCTGAGTGTCTTCTTTTCAAAGTAATCAAAGGCTATGCCAAGCTCCTCACTCAGTCTGAGACTGGTATGTCTATGTGCAGGGTGTTGCAACCAGGACAATACTCACCCCAGCAGCTGCTGTTCCTGCAGCGGTGCCGTGCTGATGCATTGCGCGATGTCGCATGGCCGTTTGGTGTGTGCATGCACTTTCAGTTTAACCGACAGCAAACCCTGGAAATGGTTGCAAAGGGCAAACCTGTGAAGATGAACGGCTTTTTGAGTGCATTTGAAGACAAGTTTGATCAGCCAGCCTTTGTGCAAAGGACAATTCCAGTGTCTTCCAGCACAGTCTGCCCTGTGCCATTGGGAGCTCTGCACTATCCAAAGGATCTGCTGGAGTTTGTCAAGAGTCATTTGCAGGTTTGATCACCTTAGTGCACAGCATTGACATTACCACATCTATATTGCCCAGTGCGGTACCTCGGTTTACTTGTGGGACCTGCCTAGCCACCTGTCTTGACTTGGCTGATGTGCTGCATTGCTGTTCATGCTACCAAGTCAGCAGACAGCAGGTTACATGTCAAGCTTTCTGATCCAGACTTGTCGCTGTCATAGCGTTTGTCAACGTTCTTGTGCACTGCGTTGCTTTATTTGCAGACCAAACTGTGTTTGGCGTCCTGAACTATACATGCACCAGCTGCCCCATTTATTTTCTGTCCATGACTCTTTGTACTAGATTATACTTCAAGAGCCGTTGCAATTGGAAATGTCCATGTTCTTGCTGGGGCATGTTTCATATGTACTTGCTTATCTGGACGTAGCTATTTGTTGACTTGCAAAGAGCACAGGCTCTGTCTTGCTCAGCCCAGCCTTATTGTGTGGTGCAGCTCTTGGGAAATGAAGTGCAGAAGTCTCAAGATGTCATGATCTCTGTGAACGCCCTCCAGAAGCGTGAGCAGGCAGCTGGGGCCAACCCTGTTGTTGTTCTTGTTTCCATCCTTGGGGAGGATGTGCCACAAATTGATGCAGCTGAGACAGCCATGCAGGAGAAGGTTACGGCATGGAGCACCGAGTGAGTGCTCTGTCAAGGGGCATATATGCATGTGTGTCTGGCAATATCTTGACCAATTTGTTGAGGCTTTTTGCACAAGCTCATCAGCAAGGAAGACATTGCCCTGGGTGTAGCCCTCACATTCGCTGATTATGTACCCAAATAATGAAAGTCCCCGAGGTAATCATCACAACACAATCACAGTATTCTTTCATAATTACGACCAGTGGTATGCTGGGCACTGCTGGGCTCTTGCCCGTCTTGCAGATTATTGCTGCTTGGATGTAAGCTTGTATGGTGTTTGTAGGCTGAGGGAGATACCCCTGGGCCGAGAGCAGATGGTGCATGGCTATGTCAACAATTATGTGAGGCTCATCAAGGACTGTCTGGCCACTGAGACTAAGAATGGCAAGTTGGTCATCACTTGTGCCACTACAGAAACCTTGGAGAATGCGCTTGTGGCTCTTGATCAGGTGACAATCTGCAAGCCTCACCTCGTACATGACGCGGTGTGTAAGTCTAGGTGTATGATGAGGTGTATGGACCTAGGTGTATGATGAGGTATGTGGATCCAGACAGGTCAAAGGTGTTACACCTTTGACCTACAGTAGCTCCAATCACAAACATGCAGACAACTGGCATGCAGCAGTGAGGCATACATGTGATGTCTAAGCCTTGATGTGGCTCTTTCCATTGTGCTGAGACCTGTGTGGGTCTGCTGTCTGACATGCAGTGTATCATGTCAAAATGTCTTCAAATTTGTCAGAGGATTGACAGACGCATGAATGCCATTCAACCCTTTGCTTCTGGCCCGCACAATGACTAGCTGGACCAGCTTTACCCAAAGTCAACTTTGACTGGCGTTCAGCACTTCTTCACCTGCAGGTTTTGGAGGATGTCAGGCCTGTGATGCTGTCATTCACGCCTGACGAGAGGATCAGCTTCATTGTGCGCAAGCGACACTGGACATCTCTGGTGGCAGCAGCACGCTCTGAGAGAGTGCAGCTGCAGCCCCAGGTGGGATTCAGCCCACTATGCCATCACCTGCCGCACTGACATGTCTTTGCCTTTTGCATTATCATCACCACATTGCTGTGTGCCTGAGTAACAATGATGCCTTGCAAGAAGTGCAGCAGATCAGGCTATTTGTTGCTTCACAATTGCTGCACACAGATTCTACCTTGGCATGTGCATCACCGTGCCTCAGGTCATGTAGACCAGCAAAAGCAGCTTGCAGAAGCTTTGTTGGAGATGGCTGTGATGCAGGCGTTTGCTTTTTTGTTGTTGTGCTGACTTGCATACACCTTTGCTGCAGGGTGCCACCTTCACAGTGGCTGGAGCCAAGGCAGGGGCAGAAAAGGCGCTTGCAAAGCTCAAAGCGGTGTGCGGTGAAGTGAAGAAGTACAGCACAGAAGTGCATCTGCCTTTGCTGTTCTGGCAAGCCCCATGGTTCTTTGATGACAGCACGAAGCATGCTGCCAAGAAAGTGCTGAGCGGCATTGCTCACCAGCATGTTGTGTGGTGGAGCTTCGATGCCGCTGATCAGCAGGCCAAGTCAGCACAGGCAGGGTGTGGTGTGGCTTCTGTCAACTCACCACTGATGAGCTTGAAGATTAACCACCGCATCGTCAAGGTTGTCGTGCTGACTTTCATGGTGTCAGAAATCAATGCCAAGCCAATTTTAGCCAGCGCCACGACTGAATGCATGCTCACTGATGAGCAAACACTTTGTGACTATTGCTACATACACCCAGCAACCTGCCATGGGCAACAGCACAGTAATAGTCCAGTGTGCAAGAATGGTACTCTCTGCCGTGTCACATACTTTGTATCGTCTTGCCTATTAGTGTTGCGATGCAGTCATCAGCTTCAGACATACAGAGCAGTGATACACTGCTGTTCAATGCAGGTAGTCAAGGGTGATATCACAGTACAGACCGTTGCAGCAATTGTGAATGCTGCCAACTCTCAACTGTGGCACTCTGGAGGTGTTGCAGAGCACATCTCACGAGCAGCAGGACCCAACTTCCAGGCCATGTGCAACATGGCAGTTGCAGCGACGCCTCAGAAGCAAGTTGATGTCGGATGTTGTGTGGTGACTGATGCTGAAGAGCTGCCATGTTCCAAGGTCATTCATGCTGTGGGGCCAAACTTTGCAGGTATCAAAAAGCTTGCAAACAGTATAGTCGCCCCAAGAAGCAAGCGTGCAATGTCTTGTATATCCCTGATTGATTGCAGACTGACAGGGACGTGCAGAGCGCCACACTTGGTTCAAATGACAGCTAGGCAATGTAATGAGTTCCCTGCACATGGCTGTTGTTCCATCACGGCTTTGTTTGAATTTGGTGCTGTTGACTTCCACTCTGGCTAAACATGCTGTCATGTTGCATGCACATGTACAGCCTTGAAACTTGTGACGATTGCTGCAGAAGCAACTGGTGATGAGCCTGAAATGCTGCGCAAGGCTGTGACCTCAGCTCTGCAGGCTGCTGTAGACTGTCAGATTGCGTCGTTGGCCCTGCCCCTGCTTTCCAGTGGGATCTTTGGCTGTCCAGTCTTCCTGGCTGCTGACATTGCAGTGGCAGCTGTGATTGACTTCCTGCAGCAGATTGGACCAGAGTCAGATGACTACCTGCAGGTGCTGTTGCACCCCAGCTGTGGTACACTGTGCTGTGCTGTGCTGTGCTGTACAATGTGCTGTGCTGTGCTGTGCTGTGCTGTGCTGTGCTGTGCTGTGCTGTGCTGTGCTGTGCTGCGCTGCGTTGCGCTACGCTGTACTGTGCTTTGCGGTGTGGAGCAGCTTCAGCTTCAGCTTCAGCCAGTGGTCCCTGTCAGCACTATGTTGAGCAGCTGATTGCTGCATGCATGTTGGCACCCAAGCTTGTGTGTGTCTTGCCAGGCACCTGAAGCAATTCTGACTGTAGTCACCGATGTTTGGCTGACATGTGCAGGAAGTGCGTTTTGTGGATATTGGTGACGAAGCAGTGGCAGCCATTATGCAGAGCCTGAAGCAGCAGGCAGGTCACATGCAAACAAATCTGGTGCAGCATCCTGACCTGGCTGAAGCCATGATGCATTCTGTAGAGTTTGATTATGTGGACGGTATGGAGTGGGGGTTCCACTGTGCCGAAGAGCGCAAAGACATTGCGTACAGTGTAAGTCAGGCTCACCGTGTAACAGTGCAGAGCAGTGCTGACATGTGCATGTGACGTTGCACTGCCCTGTGCATGTTGCATTTATGTCTGTGTTCACTGGATTGTGCATGTCGGTCAGCTCAGATGACATGCTCACCCCTTGCTAATCACTTTATTGAGGGTCTTGTCGGCTGACGAGTAACTGTCAGACTGCTTGACTGATTTCTTGATGCTACTGCACTGCTCACCGTTGTCAATGGTCTTCAGTGCCAATACTACATTGCAGTCACTTACAGGTGTCACAGATGGCATTGTTTGCAACCACATGCTTGAAAGCAGATCCTTGCTCCAAGAAGCATATCTGAGTCATTGACCAGCCTGTACAAACAAGGTACTTCAGCTGTGTAGGTGGGAGATTCTATTGCACTGCAGAAGCAGTACAAGCTTTGGTCAGCAGAGCCCAAAGATGACCAGGAAGGGTCTGATTACAGGCATGGCCCCAGCAACGCACTGGCTTGCATGCAATTAGACATCTGCTCATCATGCATATGGAGTGCGGAGCTCCAATCTGCTTCAATGTCTTTGTAAGGCTACTACGCATGCTGTGAACCTTGCTTACCATGCTCAATGCAGAGGTCTTGAACCAGCAAAAATTGCGTCTTTTGCTTGCATCATGCACATATGCACTACATGATGACTGCCAGACTGAAAAAGTATAGGGTATGTGTCTAAGTTGTATGCAAGGCAACACCCAATGCTACTGTGTGGGGATGATGCAGGCATTACCAGCTGATTGCAGATCCTTCGCGGTATGCCCATGGCATGTTGTATGTGGTGGATTTCCACCGCATGAAGCAGAAAAACTCCAAAACAGAGTTTGAGAGGAAAGTGTGGTTTCGGCCTGTCTCAGCAGCCAAGATTGCCGCAACCGCAGGTGAAACTGACTCCTTCTCAATATGAGGCCGCGCGTCACCATCACATGCCCATGTCACATGACCCCATGTCACCCCCATGTTGTGCATTTCCTATTCCTCAATGCCTCAATTAGCTGAAATTGCCCACTATCTGAGTAAACTTCCCTGCCACTCCCCCTCCCCTGCCCTGCCTCTCCCCTCCCCTCCCTCCATTGTGCAGGCTGTTTCCCTGCTTGCGAGTGTTGATGATGATCTTCACAGACCAGAAGCTCTGCCCTGTTGCGCAAGCGTGGTGGTCAGTTTCATATACAGTATTGACTGGTTGCAGTTGCCAGAGGTTCAGCGGCAGCAGCTCTCCAGGTCGCAATTCAAAGAGTGAGCAGGCCGGGCCTGCCAAGTGATGCAGGCCCCAGCACCAGTGCAGCAGGCCCAAGCAGCAATGCAGCACCTGCAGGCATGAGCAGGAGCGCTGCAGGCCAAACCAAAGACAGAGGGCCTTGAGCAGCAGGTTCTGACCTTGTATGGAAAGGCTGAGGACTGCCAAGCGGCCGAGCAGACCATCAAGCAGGCAATGCAGGTCAGTATATGTCTGAATCCTGTCAACTGTGATAATCTAGAGGTACAAGATAGTGCAAGCCTGCTCAGCAGTTGACACACAGTCACGAGCAGCAGTAGTCATTGTGGCTGTCTCCACCACACTGCCATGCTCCTTAGCCGGGTGCTACAGACTGCAGGGCATCAGTACAGACTATGCAACAATGGCAGCTGTACTTTGCTCTTTGAAGAGATATGCTGTGCTGCAGCCAAAACATTTGCCGAAGCGCTGCATAGCTTTGTGATAGCGTTGTTTCTGGCGCATCCACGTGTTGTGGGTTGTTTGCCTTGCAGAAAGTACATGAGATGCGTGACTTGCCTGTGTACCCGAGGATGATGTCTCAAGCAGAGCAGGCCAAGGTATTGGAAGCATGCACCCTGTTTCATGTTGACATCAACATTGCCACCACTGTAGCCTCGACCAGCATCTCAATGCAAGGTCTCACTGAGAGGGTTCGAAAGGTAAGCAAGGCTACTGCCTGATTGTTACAAAGGCTGCTTGCATGCTCCAGGTGTGTGCTGCCTTGCTTTGTACCTGGTGCAAGCATACAGTCAGAATCAAAGTCTCATCTAGTCGCATGTGCATTGATCAGCACACTCAGACACCGCTGCTCAACCTGCATCTGCAGCCATTACCATCGGATCACTGAGCTTGTCAAGTAGCCTCAGCCCAGCAATCAAGACTGTAAGCAACGGCACAACACGGCGGTACAACCAACACTAGACTGCTTGCGCGCAATTGTGTTCACGGCATGAATGCAAATTGTGTATGGATCTCTGCAGGCAGAGCAGCATGTGATAGACCTGATGTTGAGGTCCCAAAACGTGCATTACCCAGCTGTTTGGGAGGGAGTGGAGGAGCAAAGCTCAAATCTGCGGCTGTGTGATGTTCCTCTGCAGTCAAACGAGGTCATTAGCCTTGTGCAAGAAGCCGAGAACAGTGGCTGCAAAGTGCTGAAGGTGGGCATCACTCATCGATGATATCAGACATCAGACATATATGTACAGGCGACATGCTGTGACATCCATGCGAAGCCAGCACTTGTACCCCATACATTGTGCAGCTGTCTCACCACCACAAATGCAAGGGTGTTTGCATCACCTCATGTCAGTGCCCATATTGGGACATTAGTCTGTGTTGCTGCAAGCCACTGTGTCCTTGCTGGTTTACTTCATGGGTCAGCCGGGCTGCATACGCAGGTGGAGCGCATTCAGAACAAGCTGCTGTATCAGAACTTTGATGCACAGCAAAGGCGTGTCAAGAATCGCTGGCATGCTATTGAGCCTGAGCTGCAGGTAGTGATGAGACTGTGGCATGGAACAGGCACTACACAGCCATCTGTCATCTATGACTCAGAGGACGGTAAGTCCCCATTGCGCAGGCCTTGAGTGTGGTTGCAGCTGTCATGCTATCTGTCAGATATGCAGCCACATCATACCAGGGACAGTCTGCAGACTATGACATGTACTATAGAGCACTAACGGCAGTCATGCTTGCCATCCTACAATGCTACTGCAGAGAAACTTGTCTGGTCATGCCAAGACTGGACACCATACGCAGGACCAGCAAAACCCTTGATTGCTTGTGCGCATGTAGATTCTGAGTTCGGCAGTGTGTGTGCCTGTCACACCTTATTTTGGAAGCTTCTCATCCCATGCAGGCTTCTCCATGCTGTTCAGCGCCGATGCTAGTGGCATGTGGGGCAGGGGCACATACTTTTCCACAAAGGTGAAGCTGGCCAAGACATACCGCTATCAAGTGCCAACAAGCAGTGCAGATGTGTCAAAGCCAGTGTACCAAATACTGGTTGCAGATGTGCTGACTGGTAAGGCTAAGATGCTGCCGCCAGACAACAGCATCAAGATGCCTCCAGAGATTGAGGATGCATCTCTGGCTAGGTAACCAATGCATACGCAGAAGTGCACACGCTGTGATGCCTCATGTCTTGTCAAAACAATGAATGTTGAGCAATGCTGTGCTGAAAGCATACGCATGCATCTTCACATGCAGCTGTGGGGCCTATGCAGTGCATGAAACAAGCATATTTGCTATACAAAGCAAAGCATGAGACTTATGTCTAAAAATCATGGACCATTGACTCTGATATTTGATTGGTTTCGCAGGCAGATGGCAGGAGGCAAGCCTCGATATGATTCAGTTGGTGGCATTCATCCTTCTGGCCAGACTCCAATCTTTATTACATACACATCTGCAGCCACCAGCTACCCAGCTTATCTCCTGACCTGGACAGCACAGTAATCAAGCCATTCTGGTGTTCAACCAAAATAGCAAAAAAAAATGAGCTACTCAGTTTGGGCATGACTGCTTTTCTGCTTGCACCATTCCAGCAGTACTTCTTGTCTTTGGTTTGGCAGATCTCAAAACGTCAAATGTTGTGCGCAGTGTATAGGGAATCCAATCTACGGGTCCGATCTACCATACATTGCTCGTCAAGTGATTCATTTGATCGGAATATAGAAGACATGACCAATCAGTCATGCTGGTTGTCACAAGCCTTGTTATACTTTGCTTGCCATGACATTGTCTGATAGGCCTGAGCTTTGACCTGCGCTGGATGATTGCAAAGTTCATGCATGCCGAGCACATATGTCGGCATTCATGCAGACTGTTCAACATAATTGAGCAATGCACAATATGTGCAGATGAATCCAGCAGCGAAACCTTCACCAGTTAGCGCAAATGTTTGTCAGTGTGCAGAAAAAGTATTCACATCTTCAAACAACCCAAGCAATTGCAAAACATTGTGCCTACAGCAAGGTGAAGAGACACGCAAAAGATGTTCATTTGGAGGCGAAGTGCCATTTGCACAAAGAGACATAGCAGATGGGCAAGAAGCAGCTTCATACAGCTGCACCCAGCACAAACTCAGCCACACATTGCTCCAAGGTATCAAAAAATCAACACACACTGTAGCTACGCAGCTCAATTCTACAGAGCAGCATCACAACTGGCAGAAACATAGCCAGATCACAGTGCGCTGAGCTATGAGTGTGATGGAAGGCCTGCAGAATTTATGACAAGTCCAGCATCGCTGCCTCCCCCGGACTCTTGCTCAAACAGGTCACCATGTGCAGAAGTTGGCGATGAGGAATTTTCTCTTAAGCCAGGCATCATCAGCACTGGAGGCAAGGGTGCCTTGAACGACAGGCTGCTACTTGAACCAGCAACCGGAGACTCTAGAGCATGAGACATAGCAGGAGCTGGCATATTGCCGTCAGCCGGGGGGTTGGTGAAGTCACCGATGGTCATATGGGCATGGTTCAGCCTGTCAACCTTGAGTTCGAGAGCTTTGCGCTTTGCCATTGTCTCAGGGTCCTCAACAAAGTCAAAGCCTGACTGCAACTCCAGAGGCTTCACCTTGAGCTTCAAGACCATGTGCTTGACAAGGTAGTTGCGCACACAGCTTCTGAGTGGTTCCAAAATGTCTCCTGTTGCTGCACTGTTGTGCAGCTCTCGCAGTGTGGCGTCCCTGACAGCGTTGATGGGAGTCCTTGAGTCGTGCATGACTCTGCCAACCAGGTCTGGCAGCTCCTTAGCTGCCAGCCGCTCACGCAAGGTAGAGAAGCGACCAAGCTGTTTGCCTTTGCTGAAGGCTTGGTCATAGGCTGCCAAGATGATGTCCATGTAGGCTTTGCTGTCCAAAGCTGCACTGACTGCTTTGTGGACCTTGGGCTCGAGGTCAATGATGGCCTCTGCCCACTCTGACAGCACTCTGGATGCTGGATCAGGTGCTGAATAGCTGGGCATTGGCTGCATGAGCTGTGCTGCCATCTGGTCTACTCTGACACAAATATCCTCAAAGTCAACCTGCAGACACAACCACTGTTTTGCAGTCACAAGTATCATGGTTAGCACAGCTACCACTTGCACCAATCAAACTTGGGTGCACTTTCAGGGAAAGCAACAGAAATGGGAATGGCATGGAGCATGACTTGGCTTGCCAGGCAATGATTACCCGCGGATGATATGCAAGCATGACAAGGTGGAAACTTTCTCAGACAAATCAAGCAAACAAGTGCAGTATATAGAATGTCATACACATTTCAAACAAGTGAAGCCAAAGCATGCTTATTGTGTATGTGCATGATGTCAGTGGAGTGAAGGTGCGTCTTACCGCTCTGTGCAAGTCTTGCAAGATGTTGTTAGCACTCAGGTTGTCTGGTGCCTTGCCCAATGCTGCAAGAGCGGTGCTTGCATTGCAGCGGGCAACATGGATCCTGGCCAGTGCAGTCGGGCCCCACACTTCGACCATGTGCACATGGTACATGCTGTCCATCTTCTCAAAGAGTTTCTGAGTTGTCATGCCGTCTCGCAGGTGTTGCTGAGCTGTCTCTTCAGCATAGCTGCTGGTTGCTGCTTGCAGCATTGCTTCAAACTGCTGATTCTCCTCGTCCACTGCTTGGAGCAAGGTCACCGTATCGGTGTGCTTTCTGTTTGCAACGGCAACAACACCCTTCAGCTCACTGAAGTATTTGCAGTCTGAAGCCTTGTTCAATATACGGTCAAAGATGTACTCATTGACATCTGGCATGCCCTCTGCAAAGACCTTGTCAGCCTTCGTCAGCACCAAGATTGCCTGGTTCAGCTTGCCCTGGCGGCGTACTGCTTCTAGAGCTGCGCAGTCGTCCAAGGGTTCCGTCGCATCCACAACACACAGCACCAAGGTGTTGTCGTCACGAAGGTAGGGGTTGAGAAGGTCAAGAGACTGCGCGTGAGCTTGGGGGGAAGCAGTCTGTATGCCTGGGAGATCAATGAACTCGAAAGTTGGTACATCAGCCTGCAAGCAAAGACAAGACGTTCAGTGGCAAATCTATTTGAGCT
>JAABUH010001171.1_pt1 | contig 31284 bp, 37 predicted proteins | sample 5559121 | NCBI WGS metagenome assembly JAABUH01 (sample SAMN10711871, study PRJNA513364) | rock metagenome | isolation source: Antarctica rocks | place: Antarctica: Victoria Land, Battleship Promontory nord | collected 2015-12-28
ATGAAAGACGAGGGGGGACGGGCGATTATTTATGGACTGGGAAAGCGGCGAGGGGCTGTGCCGGCACGCTTTGCCCGATGCGGGGGGGTGCCAAACCCGACACGGCAAACACCTGAAAGTAAATAACAGAAAAAATACATATTGTATGAAGTGATACAAGAAGAAAAATAGTTTCACTGTTAAGTCTGAATAAGAAGAGTGCGTTTAACAATGTAATGCATAGCAAACTCTTGCATGACATGAAAAAGAAAAGAGTTTTCAGACTGCTTCTTGAATTTGTGAAAAACTTTCTGAAAAATCAATGCATCACAATCACAATCAATGATTACATGATGATGAAATGCAGCGTGAACATTAACATATCACAAGACTTTTTACTATCATCAATATTATATTTGTTTTACAACATGAACTTGTTAAAAGCATGTAATGACATCAGATTGAGAATAAACTTCACAGATTTTATAAATGATGTCAATATTTTAACATATGAAAAGTTCATGAAGTGCAACTGCAAAGTTCTTAGCAAGATTTATGATAAATGCGAACAGTGATCAAAAATGCACAACATAAAGTTTTTAAAGACAAAGCATTAGCTGATTCACTTTACAAAAACTTCTAAGTAATTCAATATAAACATCAACATAAAGTTGATGAAACATCAGATTAACTTGAAATCAAATATCAGAATTTTGAAAGTTCAACTAAACTTCAAGCTGAAATGAGTAACTCACATGCATCATGTTGAAGCAAAACTAGTGATTAAACAAAAGATTATGCAGACAATCATCAAGTTCACTTGAGATTCATCAATGATGATGAGAAAGCAAATATACTTTGTGATGATGCGCTTTCTGCTTAGTCACGAAGTCATCATATAATACATGTCACAGAAGATGAAGAATCATTGAAAAAATTTGAATGTCAAGCTGAAATCAGTACAAGAAAGAGCATTGCAACAAATCATTAATGTTTATCATGCAACATTAACAGAGACTTTACAAATAAAAATAAACATAATGTTAATAGATATTCATTTACGAAAGCTGATACAAAAGTTGATAATGAACATGAACTTTCAAAAATCAGATGAAGTTATTGAGATGATAATGCATTGAATTCGCAACGACTTGATATTCAAAAGAAGTTGAAAATCAAAGTTGTGCAAGATGTTTCTGCAGCTGAAGCGAAAGTGAATGAAAGAAACACTTAAACAGATGAAGATGAAGTGAAGTCATCTTTACATGATGATTCTTTGATCAAAGTCATCAAGAATAGTTATAGCTGCAAACAAGAAAATGTCAATAAATTAACATTGTTTTGACACATTCACATCAAAGCAAAGAGTTTACTTAAATGATAACAACAGTAAAGAGAATGTTACAACAATTACAATGAGAATTAATTGAAAGTTAAATAAAAGATTGAGAGAATCGACTTTAATCATCATTCATCATTAAGAGCTGAAAGAATTGATCGCGAGAGTGAAACATTTCACAGACGTAGCAACAGAGAATCGAAAGTATCATGAAAAAATATACAAAGTATACAATGATAGTCAGACTTCTCTGAAAACAGTGAAAGCTATGATATCAACAAAAGATCAGACACATCTGCAATGAGTTCAAATTGTACATGAGAGCATTCAATCTTAAAAAGTAATGCTGAAGTTACATTGAGTGATAAAACATGCAGAAGTACTTGAAAATGAAGCAATGAACAAAATGATTGACGATGCATATGATTTATTTCTATCATTGACTGAATATCAATGCATTGAAGTGATGACAAGACTGATGCTCATACAGAAACAGATTAAACAAACATGAAGAATAGTTTGAAAAGAAAGATTCAATGCAACTCATTTTTAATATTTGACATCAAAGATGACACATTAACATCTGTGACTGCATAAGAGTTATGCAAAGTCTCACAGTGAATTATTGATGCAGCTACGCATGAGAAAAATTGACTTCAATCAATTTCTACATGAGAGATGAGTACTTAATGTTACTATAATGATGTGCAAGTGTAACAGAGATTAAATGTTGATCAAGCACATTTTATTAACATGTCTCAGATGAAAAGTAGAATGAAAAGCAATGCAATGAGAAGAGAACATCACAAACTTGAAAAAGCTTTTAGAAATCATAAGCGCAGTGATGATGATCATTCAAATGATACTCTCAATGAGCATACTGAATCAATTTCAAGCTGTGATGTCATTAAAGAATCAGATGAAAGAGAGAAAAAATAAAGAAGAAACAAATTCATAAAGTTTTTGCATTAAGAACAGTTATAATATAAAGCGCGAAAAGAAGTGATTTTTGATGCAAAAAGAGCATTACATTAACACAGTGCTCATTACAGTATATAAAATCTTATATAGATTCATAATGAGTGTTGAATTGAGTAAGAATTAAAAAAAAACATAAAATATAAATAAAGATCAGTATAGTAACAAACTAATCACTAAACTGAAGATTTAAGAATAACTAAAACAATAAACTGTATTGACTATTACATGAGTTGAGTACAAAGCTTTTATTTAAAAAAACGATCATCATTATATAAATATAGAAGAATCATGTTAAATCATCTCTGCTTTGAATGATTTCTTTGATCATCTTCAAGCAAGATGAGCAAGATGAGTATCATGCTCATCATGCTCACTGTGATCACTTCTGATTCAAGCAATCAAAGCAATCACTTCAAGACTCTGATTACACAATGATTATTTAATCATTACTTTATTTAATTATCTGTGAAAGAGTTTTAACACTAGATTCTCTTTTAAGATTTTCATCTTGAAAATCACTTTTCTTTCATGTTTTCTCATTGCACAACAAAAAACTTTATCTTGCGTTGCAAAGATCTTCTTCAGCGTATGAATTTTGAGCGTGCTGTCATGCGTTCTTGTGAACACTGCAGTCGCTTGCAAAAGAAATGTCGTGTCAACAATGAATTCAATCATTGCATTAAGTGTATGCATCTCAATCACAAGTGCAATCTTACTTTTTCAATGATGAAGTGAAAAAGAATAAAGACAGAATGCAATTGAATTCTTCATGAGTTGCTGAACATTCACAAGCAGATGCAAGAGATTTTTGCAAAAGCTACTCATTTGCAAAATCAATTTGTATTTCTGAAGAATAAGAAACAAATGATGATTGAACAAAAGTTTTGAAACATCATTAAGCTTGAGAAAAAAAAGACAAGAATTAGTGAATCATTGTTGAATGATTTTCTCTTTGATGTGTCTTTCAAGCAGATTGAGATTTCATCAGACTTTGACTGACTGAGTTTCTTAATTGAAACTGTCACAGAAATGTCTGATAGTTCTTGAAATTTTTTCTTGATTCTCAAGTGTTCTTGATATGTTCATAATCTTTTCACTTGACTAATCAATGAGACTGATCTTTGATATTCTGTTGATTTAATATATTTTCTACTTCATACTTAGCATTTTGATTCTTTGAATTGATTTCTGAAGATTCTGTTTGAATTGATGAATTCAAGTCTGCAGACTTCAAAAGAGAAATATGAAATACTGAGTGTATTTTCATAGATGCTGAAAGATTCAACTCATAGTTAATCAATTTCTTTTCTTCTGGAATTTCAAATGATTTTAGTTTCGTGTGATTCAACTTGTTACTTGATCTTTTCATTTTGATATTTTGTCTTAGTAAATAAACTTTGTTTCTCTTTTTAAGAGTAGATTCTCTATCTCTTTTCTTATTTGCATACAGAGTCATACGCTTGCTTAGAAACTGAATATTCTTCTGCAACTTTTTGTGCAACAAATGTATTTATTCAATCTGTATCATAGCTTTTTAAGTTATTTGTACAAACTCACATGATTTCTTGAGAGTCTTTGACTCGAACTCATAGTTTGCAAAGAATGATGACATACTGATTACTTTCGTTGTTATGCTATTGAAAGTCAACTGTGCTATTGATAGTAACTGTATTCAATCATTCTGTCTATAGTTGATATAGTATCTGAAATACTGTTTCAATGTCTGATTCATTCTTTTCATCTGTTCATTCATTTGCAAATAATAAGCTGTGAACAGCTTATGATGAATTTTTAGTTGATTCATCAATGATTTTCAGAATTTCAATGTGAAGAGCTTGTCTCTATTTGAAATTATCTTATCTGATAATTCATGATTTGCTACAATCATTCTCAGAAACATGTATGTTAAATCTTTTGTGAATGTTGTTTTCTTGTATGACAAGAAGTATTCATACTTGATTAATCTGTCTGTGATCATCAATATAAAGTTGTACATTGTTCTTGTAACTCTTTCTTTTGACTTTGATAGCTTGACTATAAAGTTCAAAGCTATGCTTTTTCATGCATGATCTGATGTGCTGAAACTTTTCAAAAGATTGTAGAATCTGTGTTGACTATGCTTCATTTGAATGCATATGTTGCACTTTCTTATGATATTCTTTATTTGCTTTCTCATCTTAAAGAAGTAGTAGATTCTAAATATTCTTTCAATGATTTTATTTGAACTCTGATGTTCATGTATCATTGACTCGTAATAATCGCTTATTATCTCTTGTCTACATCTTGTTGAAACATAGATGAGATTTTGAAATGTTAGTATCTCGTTGATTATTTCAAAGTTCGCGTTGTCAGCAATATTCTTTATAATATTCTGTGCAACTGAGTTCTTTGCTAGCTTTAGCTTTATTCGTTTTTCAAGATCTCGATTGTAAATTCATAACGTAGCTGCATTTTGTTTATTGTAAACAATAGAATCATTCTAATTCTGTTGTAAGATAGTCTGATTTATCTGTGATCTATCTGTCATGTGATCTGCTCTTCTACTTAAGACATTGATCTTCAAGTTTTCAGATTTCTTTCAATATTGAATTTGAAAGTTGTATAATGACAATTTCTTCAATTATCTGATCTGTCTTCAATTCAAAACTTTTATGATCGTGAAGTATAACAGATTCTTATAATCTGTATATACTTGAATTTAATGTCTAGATTCTTTCAAATACACTCTTTATTGTTTGAAAGAGTTAATAATAGCTAGTAACTTCTTGTCATGTATCTCATAGTTCAATTCAGCGACTGTAAGCTTACAACTGTAGTAAGCAATAAAGTGCAGATGTTTCTTATCGTCTGATTGACTAATACACGTCTCAATAACTTTGTCTGACGCGTTCATCTTAAGCGTAATAGATTTTTCTGATTCAAACATGATCAGTACTGACTGAAAGATGAACAATTTCTTCAGCTTCTTGAAAGCTTCTTCTGCTTTCTCAGTTTACATGAACAATATATTCTTCTTTGTAAGATTCATAAGTGACAAGATGATTCTGAAGTATTTCTCTATAAAGCATTTATAAAAGTTCGCGAATTCTAAGAAGAATTGAACTTCAATCTTTGACTTTGACGTCGATCAAGTCGTAACAGCTTCTATTTTCTTTAAGTTCATTCTTAAACTTTGAGACATGACTATGAATCTCAAAAACTGTACACTCTGTACATGAAATTCACTTTTTTCTGACTTAATGCGCAGATCAACTTTCTTTAAAGTCTGTAGAATCTTTTTAACATATTGCACATGTTCTTTCTTCGTCTTTGAATATACTAGTATATCGTTCAAATATACTATGATGAATTGATTCAAATAACGTCGTAGCACTTTATTCATAAATGTCTGAAACATGATTGAAACATTGATTAGATTGAAAGACATGATCAAATACTCGTAATGTTATAGTCAAGTGCAAAAGACTGTCTTTCACTCATCTTCTTCTTTAATTTGTATTCAATTGAACACTTCAAGTATGTTAAATTTCGTAGATCACTGTGCTCTCTGAAGTCTGTTCTGCAGTTCAGATATGAGTGATAGCAAATAGCTGTTTTTAATCATAATGTTATTCAATGCTCTGTAATTGACACAAAGTCTTAAGCTTTCATTCAATTTCAAAACAAACAGAATTGAATATTTTACTGATGACTGCAATTCTCTAATGAATTCTTTTCACATGTTCTCTTTCAGATATTGTTGCAAAACGTTGAACTTTTCTGTCAACAATAATTAAATGAAATGTTTTGTAAGTTTCTTGTCATTTATGAGCTTGATCTCATGATCTTACGATTGATGTTTGAGTAGTGTCTCTTGATCACTTTCTTTCTTAAACAGAATCTTATATTTCTGATATTCTTTAAAGATTTCAACGATAGCGAGATTACTTTTAATCTCTTTGCTTCATAACATCTGTGCATCTGAGCTGTTCTTCAGCTCGCTGCGCATATCATTTGCTATCATTACGAAGATTTTCACATTCTCTGATGACTTCAATATTGAGTGCAATCGCGTTGTTTCTGTACGAAGAAAAGTGATTATCTCATTGACTCAATCTATTATTGAATTGATCATATGAAGTCATGATATGTCTAGAATTATATCACTGTCTGACTGCTTCGTAACATTTAAACGCAACTTCTCTCAATGACATTTGAGTCTCAAATGAATGAGTTGAATCTTTTGATTTATTAGTTCATTATTATACTTCATGAGTGTTTCATCAAAGTTTTGCAGATTGTAAGATTTTTTCTTTGTCTGCAAAGATATTTGCGTCTTTCTAGCAAATTCTGAGAACATATAGTTTCTCATACAGTCACTGTCAATGAATAAACGTGCTGTATAATCGTTGATTTTGACTTAAACTCGTAACTGCGTCAAGTTGTTTGTGAAGATAAATATGCTTTCAATTTTCAATCTTCGACTAGACTTCTTTAATGATCTGTCAATCAAAGAGTCTTTTAGTTTTTTGAACTAGAAGCTTGCTTCTCAAGTATCTATTCTATGTACTGAAATTGATTTGAATTAATCTTCTTCTGTGAATATTTCTTTGAATCACACAGATTAAATCTCTTTCTGATGACTTTTGTCATCTGTCTAAGTTTTTTGAATATATGATCTTCATTGAAGAGTACATATTCTTCTTGTTTAATGAACTTGACTTCTGTGAATGACTTCTTCATGACTATGTCACGATATCAAATGCTTTTATGCAATGCAATTTGTTACAATTCTAGTCTTCATCTATTCATTCTAGCCTTCATCTTGATTTCATTCTAATCGAGTCTAGTGAGCATTCGAGCTAGAGATGATGTCATTGAGACTCTGCATCATATGTATAAGACGTCAACTCAATCAAGTCTAGCACAGAACTGAGAAACATACATATAAGAATCGAGTTCATTTCTGTAGATACTTTTCTTTCTTAGCATTTCTCTATTAGTTAAATGACACTCATATGACTCGCTCTATGCTGATCTCTAACACAATCAACTCATCTTGAATCACGTTATAAATAGCTTGATGTATTTCATTCTTGATCTGTTGCATGTGCTGTGAAAAATCTTTCTCTTTCTGTCTAAAGAAAGTGTACAATTCGTTGTACATGCTTATAAAGCTTGCTTGATTTGTAAACTTTCTAAGATCTTTCTTTACTTCAAGATGATTTTCTTCTTCTGTTAGAGACCAGCATAGAGCGAGTCATATGAGTGTAATGTAACGAGTATATAAATGCTAAGGAAGGAAAGTATCTAGAAGGGAAGAGCCGACTATCTATATGACTCAGAAGAACATAAGCTAACCCTGAATAGGGTTGGCCTCGGAACAATTCTATAGTCTAGCGACGAGCGGCCGGCGATAGTCATCAACATAGTCATCAACATAGCTATCAACATAGGTGCGTAGCTAGAATCGTAACATTATCCCCCCTCTTCAACGATTCATGTCCGCATGAATGTATTTTCTTAGCCTTGTGTAGAATCGAAATGTCTATTGTAGCAGGCTCACTATGCGAGGTAGAATGATGCCATTGTAGCAGACTCACTAGTTGCACATGAACGTATGATCAGGTTCACTGGTGGGTAGAGCGATGAGAGTGAGTAGACCATCGCATTGACCGTGCCATTGAAGCAGGCTCACTAGTTGCACGTGAACATTTGACCAGATTCACTGATAGGTAGAGCGATGTGAGTAGGTAGATCATCGCGTTGACGAAAGGCGCCTTTGTAGCAGGCTCACTATTTGCATGCGAACGAGTCGGCAGATTGATTCACTGGTTGGTAGAGCGATGTGGGTAGCTGGATCATCGCATTGACGGAAGGTGCCATTGAAGCAGGCTCACTAGTTGCACGTGAACTCGATGACGGGCCAGGTTCACTGATAGGTAGGGCGATGAGAGTGAGTAGGCCATCGCATTGAGGATGTCGTTGAAGCAGACTCACTGGGGTTTCGATATAGAAACAAGCTCAAAGGTTTGCTTGTTGCCGAAGGCATTATCGTGCCATTGTAGCAGGCTCACTAGTTGCACATGAACGAGTAGGCGGACCGGTTCACTGGTGGGTAGAGCGATGAGGGTAGGTGGGTCATCGCATTGACGGTGGGTGCCATTGAAGCAGGCTCACTGTTGAGGTTTGCTCATCGAGATAGAGACTTCACGCAGTCCTTGACTGGCCTCTTTGATTGCTCTTTGGGATAGAGGCTTCACGCAGTCATAGACTGGTCTCGTTTGATTGTTCAACAAATTCGAAGAATCCCTTGCGAATCTGAATGAACGGTTAATTCGCTGATCTTTGATCTAGTCGGATGGTTCCGATCGTTTGTTTATACTCGCTGATCAGCGCACGAGTCCGAATCTTTTGTTTATCCTCGCTGAATCAGCTCACGAGGGAAGGGAGATGAGTGCTGCTGACGATTGCAAGCCGGCTAGACCAAATGTCGATAGTGGGTTGAAGAGTCGACAGAAGCACTCGGGGGTCGATGCAGATTATTTCACTTCGCCTGTAACGAAGGAGCATTTATATAATGTTAGGGGCCAGCATAGAGCGAGTCATATGAGTGTAATGTAACGAGTATATAAATGCTAAGGAAGGAAAGTATCTAGAAGGGAAGAGCCGGCTATCTATATGACTCAGGAGAACATAAGCTAACCCTGAATAGGGTTGGCCTCGGAACAATCCTATAGCCTAGCGGCGAGCGGCCGGCGATAGTCATCAACATAGCCACCAACATAGCTATCAACATAGATGCGTAGCTAGGATCGTAACATCTTCTTTGAGAGCATCTTCTGTCGCGATAGTGAATGCTCATAAAGTTTCGCTAAGTCGATTTTCTTTCTCGACTGCTTGATGAATAACTTCTTTTGTGCTGTTTGATCTATTCGAGTTATATTCTTTGCTATCGAGAATCTTTGATTTCACGATCATAGTGAACGAACTTTCGTCACTTTTCTCATCATGCACTTTCAATTGACGATGAGTTGCTGCGTAGAAATGATTCTTTCATGAGAATTTCAAATATTATTCAAAATCTTTCTTATTGCTCAGATGAATGCAACAATTGTCTTCATAACATGCTGTTCACGACAACGCTTGATGCTTGTCTTTCTGATCTTCTTTTGTTGCTGCGAAAAGATCTGTCTTGTTTATCATAGAGCTTTGACTTGTTTTTGTACTTGTTTTGAGTACAATCTTTGAAGAAATGATCTAGCTTTTTGCATGTGTAACATGCTTTGCTCTGCTGAACTGTTTTATCACAAGCATTCATTAATATCTTTCAAGTTACATATATCTTCATAGACTGAGAATTGTAATAAGATTGCTTCTTCTTTCTCTTATTTCATGCAACTGAGACATAAGTGATCTTGTTCTTCTTTTCAAGTCTTCGCTCGTACCGTCAATTATTCAGCACGATTGTCTTACTAATCATAGCATGCAAAGTCGCAAATTTATTTGTATGAGCTATCTTATTCTTTATCACATTCTTCAGTTTTCTATAGAACTGTGCTGTAAAAGTTGAGTCATTTTATTTGATCTTTATTGCAATTGATTGAAAAGCAATGATGTACTTGAATGCTGATTCTGATTGCTTAATATCATACAGCTGTCATTCAATAATTCGTTTTACATTTATGTCTTCATACATTCTTCGTATTGTTTGCTCAAAGTTAGAAAAGTTCTCAAAGACTCTGTTAGTCTTATCTTCTCAATCTTCTGACTTATTCTTCAAGTGATTCTTTATTAATGATTTAAATCATTTGAAGACATTTTCTTTGAAGTACAAGAATGCAAACAATATCTTGTCATGAGATGAACTTAGTTTCTTGTGTGCTCTGACATAGATGTTCACTTGTATAAGAAAAGCGTTAAGCTTGTCTCTATCTTCATAGTACAGATTCAATGTTGATATCTTAATTGATGACTTGTTATTTAAGAATACAGTGATGTTTACTGATGTGATTCGTTCTGAGAATGACATAATGATCATGATAAGATGATGCTCTGATATCTTGTGAAAGAGTGATGCTCAAAGTGTAATGATTGTTTCTTTAACAATACAAGATATAAACAAAGATCAGTATAGTAATAAACTAATCACTAGACTGAAGATTTGAGAATAACTAAGACAATAAACTGTATTGACTATTACATAAGTTAAGCATGAAGCTTCTATCTAAGAAAACGATCATCGTTATATAGACATAAAAGAATTATGTCAAGTCATTTCTGCTTTGAATGATCTTTCTGATCATTTTTGAGCAAGATAAGCATCATGCTCATCATGCTCACTGTGATCACTTCTGATTTAAGCAATCAGAATGATCACTTCAAGACTTTGATTACACAATGATTATTTAATTATTGCTTTATCTAATCATCTGCAAAAGAGTTCTAACACTCAGCTTTGATGTTTATTCATCAGACATCTGTGTGACTGTCAGCTCAACAGACGATAAAGATTTTCATTGTTTTGACTATTCTGACTTTAAAGCTTTTTTGAAGTCATTTTCTTTAATCAGATTCTTTCTTTTCTGAAGAAACTTTCATTCATCTGAATGAAGCTTTGAATGTAGAAGTCAGCAGCTCTGTTTGCTGTGACTCTCTTGCTCGCAATGAGCGCATTTTTTGATTCTTTTTGAAATTCACTGTTGTTTTCAAATTTTTGCTTCTTGTCATTAAACTGAATCATCATGCTCTTGAAACTGAGATTCTTCTCTTCGTTCGCTCGTTTGTCATGATCAACTAGAACGATAGTCATCTTATTAATTAGTAGCTTGAATTTATTGATCTTAATGCTTTGTATCAAGTTGAAAATGTATGATTCTAAACTTTCATTAAGATTTAGAAGAAAGAAATTGTTCAACAATCACAATTCTATTGTTTTTTCAACGTTTGAACATTTGATGATGATTTTCTTAAGTGAGTCAACATAGTTTTAAATGAATTTGAAATTTAATTGTTTTAAACAATTAAGTTCTTTGATGATCAGATATAAAGTAATCAAGTTTAAACTAATCACATCAAGTTGAGTCATTGAGATTGAGTCAAGTTTTCAACTCATCAAGACTTGATTCAAATCAGAATTCTTGACTCAAATATTCAAGTCAAGTCAGAATTCTTGACTTAAGTATTTAAGTTGAGTCAGAAGATTGAAATCAAGTATTGACTTGAAATACTCGACTCGACTCATCAAGACATGAAGCGAAGTACTACTAATATTTATCTGAATGTCTGATAATGCAACAGAATAATGCAATTGATTGAAGAAAATTCATGCTTGTTCATTTACTATTACTAATCTGAGATCACTATTATCTCATCATTCTTCTTCTTCTTCTTCTTCTTCTTCTTCTTCTTCTCGTACTTCTTCTCATACTCATTCTTGTTCTCAATCATATCTGCATCATCATCTTTCTTGCTAAATTTCATCTTCTTGTCATCGTTATCAATCTCAATGATATCATCAAATTCATCATTTGATGAATCTAGTGAATTAACTATCTTTCGATCAATCGCATTTTTTTCATTCGAAAATGCGCTCATGAATTTGTTAAATTCTTGTATGACATCTGAATCGTTCATCATCTTCAATTCATTCAATTCTTCATGATGTAAAATGCGTTGCTGAATTAGTTCAATAGTAAATATCATGTATCTTAACATGTTTTTCCCAAGTTCATCTTGTTGTGCAATAGTCTAATGCATACGTTAGTTTTATCTTTCACATCAAACACAGTACATACATTGACAGTAGAAGTAGTATTGAACGTCGTCTTCATGATTATTGCTTCGAGCTTCGTTCGCTTTGCAGTCTTCTTCTCTCTCATCTTCTTCATCAAATTCGTCTTGAAGCATTGAGCTATTATACAATCAGCTTTTGAAACACATATGCATTATTCAAATGCATTATCATGTAGATTCTTTCTCACTCAATCATTCGTGATCATATCTCGCATATTGTTCTTCATTTTCATCTGCTTCGCTTTGATGACTTTCTGATAAACATTAATGCTTCTTAATTTGATGAGTTGTTTATAAAGAGTCATTTGATCTGCACTCTGTTTGATATAGAGAGTTTTCTGATCTTTATTTCATCTCATTGCATGATTTCTACTTGCAATTAACTGCAACTTGATTGATAGATTAAACATTCTGCGATTTTGATTAGTCTCAATGATAATGCATATAAATAATGCATAACAATCTTCTTATCTGATAGTGATGTTGAAGTGCTTTTGCTAATGAACTTAGTCACAATAGATGAGTGCAATGAATAGATGTGAAACGTAGAAAAAGTTAGAGTTAGAATAAATCTTTGACATAGATAAAGTTAGAATTAGAATGAATGTGAGATGAGATGTAAATAAAATTAAAGTTAGAGCTGAATGTTAGAATTTATTCATCATCTTAGAGCTGCGATCAACACATTCATCATATTAGTGCTAATATCAAAACATTCATCATATTGATTCTACTACAAACACAGTCAACAATCATCATCTTTTGTTTACACATCATCTTTTGTTTATATCGTACTTCACTTTGCTTTCACTTAACTTGATAGTCTCAATTTTTCAAATCATTGTCAGTTAATATACATCATGACTCGTTGCAAGCAAACAAATAATGCATTTAAATAATGCATTTCTTGTTGCATATTGCTGACAGACTTGATACAGAATGAAAGTTTAAAGACGCATCATGTGATGATTTGAGAATCTCAACTTGTGATAATATGACATCAGATAATCATATCACGAATGAATCAAGAGCAAACTTCAAGACTTTATCTGAAAGCAAGATCAATAAAATTCAGAAAATAATGCAAACAAATAATGCATTAAACTATTAACAGCTAATTTATCGCGACAGTCAAACAGAAAATGAAAGTCAGAAATTATTGCACTTCAAGAGATACATTATTATCAAAGAGATGTAAATTTGTTGATATTAAAGATCTCATTTGAAAAAATAGTTCATGAAATCATGCTGTTATGAATCTCGCTCGAAAATACTTTTGAGCTCACTTTCAAACTCATTCATGATTTCTTTCTATTTTAGTCATGACGATACATAAATATCTCAATCTTAGATAAAGAATGTCATGTCTTCACTCATACATAGTTCTGATCGTATGACTTTTGTATCAATGATAGCATTAATCTGATCTTACGATCTAAATCTCATCATGATTTAGAAAGCATCAGTTCAATAGTTTCAACTATTACAATGATCAAAATTCTTTCTTTTGTTCTTCAAGCTGACTTCTTCAGATCAACAAGTGATGATGATCTCATTCTTGCTCAAGACTTTTATTGATATCAATCATTCTTTTGTCACTATCGTACTCAACGATGTCATCAAAGTTGTTGTCGAGTACGTTACTTTCTCAAATTTTCGATCGTATGACATTTCTTTGATTGCAAAGAGAGTCGAGCGTACTACTAGATTTAAGACTAGAGAGATTTTCGTCAATTTCATCAACTACTTCATTAACTTTATTGATCTGAACTTCAGCTCAGTTGCATGATCAAATGAATGAGTCGTAGATAAGAAGCAGCTTCGAACGAACGTGCGTAATTTCAATACAGTCACAGCAAATATTGTCAAAGCTCTGTTGATCAATTCGCTGATCATCGAGATTGCTCTAATTTTCTCACTCAATTCATTCTTCACAGAGAACATCTCATTAAAATCTAGATTCAACATTGATTTTGAAATTATCTTTAATAAACGACTTGAAATTTCACTCAGTGTCAGTTCAACACTCACAAATCATTTTGCATCTCAACAAGAAAGAATGAATAAATTGACAAGTTAAACTTTCATAGACGAAGAATTTTCACGAAATCTCATCAAGTCTCTCGAAGATTTAGACGAAATGTTTACTCAAGAGCAACAAGATCATCAAGAGAGAAAAGAACAACAAGATTAATTTGATTGAGATGAGCAGAGACAACAAAATGTCTCACAGTCTATAGCTTGAAATTCAGAATACGATGCTTGCGTCATAGTTAAAGACATAGCTCGATTTATGTGAGATTATTCAGCTCGACAGAAACTTTCAAGCTCATCAAATGATCATGACTCTTCAGAATTTGATGACTCAAGTGACAATGAAAATGTCAATGATTGCTGAAACTCAAGCGATCTTGAATATTTTGATTCTATGTACGATGACAGATTCGTCAGCACAGAATCTGCTTCGAAGCACACAAGCAAGAACATGTATTTCAGAGATGTTCATCTTTTTCTTGAAAGAGAAAAAGAAATGATGATTCTCAAGACAGATGAATTGATACAAATTAATCTATGACTAAGTCTACGAGAAGATGTCTTGAAATGATAATATACACTAGATGATATTGAGAAACATATCATGAAATATGAAAACGACAATAGTCTTGATGAATGAGCTCAACTGCTGATCAAACAGTTCAGTCGGTTATCAAATGTGACTATTGATTCAATGCTGAATGAAAAGTATACTCTTCAAGACGCGTTCAATCGACGTAAGTCTCGATCTTTTGCTCAGAAAATTATTCAAGCAGTCAAAGATGCAAGACTAGACAATGTCAAGAATCAACTTAACATTATGTACAATGTCATTGATTTGAAACTTCGACGAGACATCAAACGTTTGAATGATTAAATCACACTGAACTCGTTCATGTTAGATATAAATGACTGCAAACATGAATGATGAGTCATAGCATTCAGACTACTGCGTAACAATAGTCATCACAAATGAGAAAATAATCGATCGAGTCAATCAGATCAGAATGATTAGTATAATGAAGGTTTTTCATCTAATCATCAGAATCAAGAGATTCGATCTATCTTTCAATCATTCTTCTACTCAAATCGTTTTCAGAATTCGACTTATTCAATCTATCAGCATCAGTACTCATTAGAAAGAAATGATTATGATCAATCTCAAGAGCAAAATCAATACTCAAACGTCAAGCTATCTCAGTCGCAGTCACGATTGCAGATCATCGCGACTTTCACAAACGAGTTCAATTTACAGAATGAACAGAACTTGAGACAGCGTCAGTCTTTTAGATCAAACTCAAATCAAACAACTCAAAACAAAGAATATGATCAAAACGTTGATCATAACTCAAGCTCATATTATGAGTTTCAAGAACATAACTTTCGAAAAGAATATCAATAATAATCACAAAGAATCTATCAGATCAGTGTTGTCAACGAGAATACAAGCGATGATAATATCAATTTGAAAAAGAAATTCTATCACAGCGAGAATATGCATTCAAGAAATGATGTCTATGACAATTTTTATGACGAGTTCTACGAGTTAGAAAAAGCTTATGATAATCAGAACGTTAATTTCGTCACGATGATTGAAAGAAATATTCTCGAACACATATACGTGACGTGTAAAGACAGTTTCACGTTGAAGACAAAGTTATTTAAGCATCTAAGAAAGACTCATTGATCAAATCAAGATTCACTCATTGAGAGACTTGTATCAATCGTGATCAATAATATACTGTTGAATGATACTCATCATATTATACAATCTTCAGTACAACTTGATGAATTCTATGAAGACGTCGACTATGCTTTTCATGAAGCGCATTATGCTACAGTCAAGACGTCTTTTGACAATGATGTTTTTCATGATATCTGCATCGATTTCGACAATTCTATTATAATGATCGATAGAAAGTTTCTTTCAAATAGCATTTCAGATCTTCAGATTCAAATCATGAAGTTCTTGATCTCAATTAGAAGCGTGAGTAACAAATTGATCAACACTAACAAATTTGCTATCATAAGTATTCATCTGAATGAACTTGCAAACAAAAAACTCGCTATCACTGTTCTTATCATAGAAGTACATTTAGTAAATCAACTAAATGTCAAAATGCTTGTTGAAATGAATGTGATCAGTTTAGAGCGCATAATACTGAATTTGCATCATCAATAAATAATTATTGAAAGCTGTCAAGATCTGATGATCGATATTGACAGCAAAGCTCATCTTTATTCTAACACTAAATGCATCATTTGAGCTCAAAAATTGATAAATCTTTCATCAGAACTTACAACATCAGTTTTCATCTTCTTTAATGAGAAAAGTTTATCTGATGATTGAAATTTCTTATTTGAATCTCAATACAGTCAGAACTTGAGACATGATGATGATGTTTTCACTCACATTGTGAACATCGAGCTGTCTTTCGTTCAGATTTGAAACGCGACAAAGAGTTTAATAACTTTGTCACGCAAATTCAAATTAGACTTCATCATTAAGTACAACATCATTCAAGAATGTTACATGATTATATCTTCAGATGTGAATCTGACAGCATGTGAATGAATGAATTGAGACGAAGAAAAAGTTAGAAGAAATCGTGTCAACAAAAGTGTTGTCGCGATTATGATCACTCACGTCATGACGTTCAATGCTATTTTCGAAATTGATCTCAAGCTCAAAATCATTCTTCTCAATGATGTCACTATATATGAGTCTAATTCTTTGAAATTAGTCAATCTAATTAATGAATATCAAGATCTTTTCAAAGATAAAAACACGATAGTTACAATATTCAAGAAAGAATGAATGTCAATTATCTTGAAATCAAATGCAATTCTCAAATTCGCGCGCATATACTCTGTAAAGAGAAAGAAAAGAGAGATTATTGATTTTACGCTCGACAAATTGCACAAGAAGAGCAAAATGAGATTTTTGACTCAACTCATCGATTTCAGTTTCTCAGTATTCATGATTTGAAGAAATTTTTCAGATGAAATTCGCAAAGAACGCATGATTGTAGATTTGAGAAATCTCAACGAAATGATTGAAATCAATAACTATTCAATGAAACAACAAAGCGAGATCATTGCAGTCGTTGCGAAATACTCTCATATCTTCATCGTAGATGCAATCGACTACTTTCATCAATTTCTTGTTCATCGATCGAATCATTCTAAATTCATCATCGTAAGTCACAGAGAACAAGAGAAATTCAATGTGACTTTTATGAAGTACAAGAAATCATTCTTGTATGTACAAAGATAGACTGACGCAATGCTGCGTTCATATCAAAAATTTATTCATGCTTACATTAATGATATCATCATTTTCTCACTCATCTTGAAGAATTATCTTCAACATTTATGAAACATTTATGATTTATTTCACGCATGATGTGTAAATCTGATCTCTAATAAAAGCTTTTTAAACTACTCTTCAATCATCTTGTTAAATCAATGAATTGATAGTTTGAAAATGTTCACTTTCAAGAACAAAATAAAGATCATTATCTCTTTTTAATTCTCAAACAATCTATGAGATTTAAAAACGTTTTTAGATCTCATTGAATGACTTTGTTTCTCAATATTATGATATGCTCAACGAGCATGATTCTTACAGAAGAGAAAAATGATTTTATTCAAAGAAGTATTAAACATTAAAGATAACAAAGTTGAATGACTTAACTTATTTAAAACTTCTTCTGTGAACAAAGAATTAAATTCAACAATAAAAATTTACATCAATCTCTTTTAACAATAAAACATCATCAACATGATGCTTATGCTTCATTCTGATTGTCAAGAACAGATGATGAGCATCATTAACATGACATCAGTGAGTGAGCGAGAAGTAAATATTGCTATCTTGCAGGAAAATTCAATTAAGACGAAGAGTATACATGAGAAATTGAACAAGCTGCGAGTACTCTATGAGCTCAACAAACGTAGAAACAACGAGCTAATGCTCTGGAAAAAGATGAGAAGATTGACAAAGATGATAGAAAAGCTGATGCATCAATGTGTCACTGTGTTAACTGTCAATCAACACATGAAGAATCAGCTGAAAAGATTGAAAAAAATAATGAGCAGACTTGAAAAAAAGTTCACAAAGAAGAAGAAATGCGTTGACAACTGAGTGAAGAAAGTAAACGAGAAGTTGATGATGTTGTTTGAGAATCATCTTGTTCTCAGCATCAACATTGCATCATCAATGCAAAATCATTGCAAGAAATTCAAGATTAAAATTTTCGTTAAAGAGAAAAAGAAGATCAAGAGAATCATGATAACAACAACAGAGAACATAGTGAGATGAGTGAAAGAGATTGACGTCAATGAGACGTTATTAACACGCAAGAACATAAAGATTATGAAAAGATGATCAAATTTACTGATATTTTGAATTAAGACAAAAGATAGCAAAAGAATACTGAAGAAAAACGATTTTTGAATTAAAGAGATTTCATTGAACATAAGTTTGTATGAAGTTAGTTTTGAGATAGTGATACATGAAATTAAAGTCGAAGAAATGTTTAAAGACATAGAGAAGAAGAGAGTGAAAGCACTCATCAAGATCAATAAAGATATACACTTGAAGATGATGATTGAGAAAGTTGAGTGACTCACAAAGAATAATGAACAGAAGAGATACATTTTGCTGATGATACACGTAGTCAGTGCTGAAATGATGAACAAGCTAATTAATGAAAGAATATGTCATGAGATCAATATAAAAATCACGCAGTTTTATGATTCAAATTGTAGAATACATCAGTGTTTAAAGTATCAAGACTATGATCATAAAACATATGAATGCAGAAACAAGTAAAGATGCATTTATTATGCATTAAATCATCGCTTGAAGCATTGTTTTTATAAACAGACTCAAGACATATAAAAATGTGAAACATGTCAAGATATATACAAAGTCTTTGACTTTCAATGTCATAAACAACAGATTGAAAAAGAAAGAATAAATAAAGTTATGAAACACAGATCTTTATATCATGTCGTACAAGAGCAGAAAGAACTCAAAGCAATAATGTTGAAGATGTTCACAGAAACATTTATCAGTCTGAAATCGCTGATAAACAATGACTTGAAGAGAAAACAGAGATATTCAACAAATGAAAGTCATCTGCTCAGCATGATCATCACATTCGAAAACACTATATTAAATCATCTAGTCAAGAAGTCAAAAATAAATGAGTTGAAGTCAACATTAATTACATCAATTTCAGTATCATCTTTTTTTGAAGATTTTACAAGAAAAGCAAGCACATTACAGATGCTCAAGAAAACATCAAACAGCTTTGAATGTAAACTTTAATATTTCAGCAAAAGAAGCTTCAAATACTACAGTACAACGTTCACAAGTTCAGAGAAAAGATGATGATAGCATTACTACATGAGAAAAAGATAAAGAATTATGACATTTTGATTCTTCAAGAACTTTGATGATTTGATGAGAATTTCAGAGCGTACTGCTTAACAATTGTTGATTTCACGCTGAAGAATAATAAGAATAAAATCTGTTTCTACATAAACAAGAGAATTGACAGCAACATTTGACACTCAACATGACACTTCAAAGATATAAACATGATTACATTATAAACATTAACAGATGACACACAGATGATTCAGAAAGCTATACACATTCATGAAGCATACAATTTATCACTCAGAAATCACGAAGTCATTCATGAAAAAGAAAGTCTTTCAAACATTGAAAAGATGTTACACATGTTGAAAGAATGCGTTCTTGTAAAAGATTTCAATCTGCATCATTTCACATGAGAAAAATCATTTTATTCAAGATAATATCTATTGTCAAATGATTTAATCGAAATGATCACAAATATTAATGCATCATTGATGTTATTTTGAAACATGATTACAAAAGATTATTAAAAATCTCAAACAACAATAGATTTGATCTTTACAACAGATGACATTATAAATTGATTAATATGATGCAAAATCAATGAAGAAATGAAAAACTTTTCAAATCATTTATTGATATAAACAATTATAAATTTCAAAGTCTGCAAAAAGTCAGCGCGAAAATCGCGTTGCAACTGAAAAACAATGAATGAAAAGAAGTTCATTAATATTTTGAAAGAACAAATGTTAAAATCATTGTTGAATCATGAAATGAAACGTTGATGCATAAATGAGTACACTAAGTAACTGTTGAATGCATTAAAGAAAATTATCAAGATTTTCATTCTTTGAGCGAGATCATATGAAATGATCAAAGCAGAATGAACGAAAAAGTGTATGAAAATCATCAAGAGCATGCAATGAATGAGAAGAAGTTGTTAAATTGTTGATGATTGAACAAAGTACATTTGAGCATGTGATAAAAAGAGTAAGATCATCAGAAAACAGAAATGCAGTGAATATCAAAAGATCATGCAGAACGTTGAATAATTCTTGAAAGAACTGTTCAAAACTGCGAAATGAGCAAGAAATGCAGTCACAAACACATTAATTCAAGCAACAATTTTCTCTTTAATCAAGTCAGAGTGCTTTGACATTGTTACAACAGCGCAGAATAAGATGAAGATGATGTTTCAAACTCACTTTTCATCATCTTCAAAGATTCTCATGCTGAACACAGAAGACTTCAAGTACTCGCTCTTGATTGAGAATAATGCTTCGCTGATGCATCGTAAGATTAAGAGAGTCATTTACAAAATGATGTTTAACAAGACTTCAAGACACACAGAATATATAAATAGAAAAATGTGCAGACTCATCAACAACATGTTAAAACAAATATGCTTTCTTTTTGAAAGATGTTTGCAGAAAAGAATACAATCAACTCAGTTCAAGAGCGCGATCACAATAGTGATGCAAAAGTCAGACAAGAAGAATTACTTTAATGCAAAAATATATAAATCAATTGCATTATTCAACATGCTGAGTAAAATACTGAAGTTCATCATATTTAAACATTTGCAAAATGTTGTAGAAGCATGCAACTCAATATTAAACATTCAGATGAAGATTTGCAAACACAGATCAATAAATATGACTTTGCAACTGATTATAGAAAAAATACATACTGTATAAAGTGATACAAGAAGAAGAGTAATCTCATTGCTGAATCTGAATGAGAAGAGTGCATTCAACAATGTAACACATAGCAGATTCTTGTATGACATGAAAAAGAGAAAAGTTTTCAGACTGCTTCTTGAATTTGTGAAAAACTTTTTAAGAAATCAACGCATCACGATCACAATTGATGACTATATAATGATGAAATGCAGCATGAATGTTAATATATCACAAGACTCTTTGCTATCATTAATATTATATTTGTTTTACAACATGAACTTGCTAAAAGTATGTGATGATATCAAATTGAAAACAAGCTTTACAGATTTTATAAACGACATTAATATTTTAATATATGAGAAATTCATGAAGTGTAACTGCAAAGTTTTTAACGAGATTTATGATAGATGCAAACAGTGATCAAAAATGCACAACATCAAGTTTTTAAAGATAAAGCATAAGTTGATTCACTTTATGAAAATCTTTAAGTTATTCAATATGAACGTTGATGTAAAGTTGATGAAACATCAGATTAATTCAAAATCAGATATCAGAATTTTGAAAGTTTAACTGAACTTTAAGCTGAAATGAGTGATTTACATGCATTATAGTGAAGCAAAACTAGTGATTAAACAAAAGATCATGCAGACAATCATTAAGTTTACTTGAGACTCATCAATGATGACAAAAAAGCAAATATACTTCGCGATGATGTGTTTTTTGCTTAGTCATGAAGTCATCATATAATACATGTTACAAAGAGTAAAGAGTTATCAAAAAGATCTGAATGTCAAGCTGAGATCAGTACAAGAAAGAGTATTGTGACAAATCATCAACATCTATCATGCAACATTAACAAAGACTCTACAGATAGAAGTAAACACAGCGTCAATAAATATTCATTTATGAAAGCTGATACAAAAGTCAATAATGAACATGAACTTTCAAAAATCAGATGAAGTTATTGAGATGATAATGCATTAAATTTGCAATGACTTGATACTCAAAAGAAATTGAAAATCAAAGCTGTATAAAATGTCTTTGCAGCTGAAGCAAAAATGAATGAAAGAAACATTTGAATAAATAAAGATGAAGTGAAGTTATCTTTACATGATGATTCTTTGATCAGAATCATCAAGAATAGTTATAGTTGCAAACAAGAAAATGTCAATAAGTCAACATTGTTTTGACACATTCACATCAAAGCAAAGAGTTTACTTAAATAATAGCGACAGTAGAGAAAATGTTACAACAATTGCAATGAGAATTAATTGAAAGTTAAATAAAAGATTGAGAGAATTGACTTTAATCATCATTCATTGTGAAGAATTGAAAGAATTGATTGCAAGAATGAAACATCTTGCAGATGTAGTGACAAAGAATCGAAAGTATCATGAAAAGATATACAAAGTATACAGTGATATTCAGACTTCTCTGAAAACAGTAAAAGCTATGATATCAACAAAAGATCAAATACATCTGCAACAAGTTCAAATTATGCATGAAAGCATTTGATCTTAAAAAGTCACACTGAAGTTACATTGAGTGACAAAATATGCAGAAGTACTTGAAAATGAAGCAATAAACAAGATGATTGATGATGTACATGATTTATTTTTATTGTTGACTGAGCATTAATGCATTGAAGTGATGACAAGATTGATGCTCATACAGAAACAAATCAAACAAACATGAAGAATAGTTTGAAAAGAGAGATTCAATGCAGCTCATTTTCAATATCTGACATCAAAGATGACACATCAACATCTGTAACTGCACAAGAATTATGCAAAGTCTCACAGCGCATTATTGATGTAATTATGCACAAGAAAAATTGACTTCAATTAATTTCTACATGAAGAATGAGTACTCAATGTCACTACAATGACATGTGAATGTGACAAAGATTGAATGTCGATCAAGCATGTTCTATTAACATGTCTCAGATGAAAAGTAGAATAAAAAGCAATGCAATGAGAAGAGAACATCACAAACTTGAGAAAGCTCTTAGAAATCATGAGCGTAATAATGATGATCATTCAAATGATACTTTCAATGAGCATATTGAATCAATTTTAAGCTGTGATGTCATTAAAGAATCAGATGAAAGAGAGAGAAAATAAAGAAGAAACAGATTTATAAAGTTCTTGCATTGAAAACAGTTATAATATAAAGCGCAGAAAGAAGTGATTTTTGATGCGAAAAGAACGCTGCACTAGCGCAGCATTCGCTACAGTATATAAAATCTCACATAGATTCATAATGAGTGTTGAATTGAGTAAGAATTAAAAAAAGAAAAATAGCAAAGTTACTTGAAAACAAATAACAGACAAACAGTTCTATGAGTCAACGAGTAGAGAGCTCAAGACTTTTAGCAATCTCAAAAACATCTTTAATGTGTTAATTTTTCTCACTTATTTCGATTTAAAACATCAGCTTTATATTGATCTTGACGCATTCAAAGCTTGAGATTTCGCTTTCATGATATATCACGTCAAAGACTTCATCGTTGATAACATTAAACTCATTTTTCATATCTTCATCGAGTTTATTCTGTTTCTCAGCAGAATGTTGAATACTGCAGAAGCTAACTACTGATCAACAGAGCTAAAAGTTGTAGACATCATCTGAATCATCAAAAGAGTTCATCATTTGATTGATTTCACAGATGTTTCTTTGATCATTATCTACATTGATCATTCGACAGCAATATCAATATCAAGACAAACAAGTTTTTTCACTTCAAGTATCAACAAACTTAATTTTAGATTGATGCGCATCTCTCAATATCTTTCGAATTTCAATATTGTCATACATCACAAAGTTGAGAAAATAAACGTTGTTTTAAACACTTTATCTCGTTTGAAGATCAACATTGCACTCGACACTCTGAACGAGACGAAAGTTCTTGACGTACTCTACGAATATTCAGTAGAGATTCTTAACTTCATGAATGTCAAATTTTAACTTATGTTTCATGTAATATTGATGAAAATGAAGAATGAATTCAAGATACGTTTAAAGAATGAATACAAGATTGATGATCATTGAAATAATATACTTAAAATGATTAAGAACGTTGAAGAACAAGATGAGCAGCTTGTCGATATTAAGTTCAAGCACAGAAACAATCTACTATACTACATTAATTCAAACGACGAAAGAGAGAGATTATGCATTTCGATCGCTATGAAAAAGAAGATTTTTCAAATGACACATGACAGTCATCATCATGTGAGTTTTCATTGATCATATAATCGTATTTCGCGCTCTCTATACATTAAGCATCTGAATAGATGACTGAAAACTTATATTGCTCATTGCTCTGAGTGTAATCTCAATCAGACAAAGCATCATAGACTCTACGAATCTTTACAATTCATAATCAGCTCACTCATATCACATCACATCATCATCATAAATTTCATCATGATGCTTCTCATAACTAAGAACGATTTGAACTCATTACTTATGATAACATGTAAATTCTCGAAGAGAATTTTGTTGTTGTCTGAAAAAATGATGAACACTATCAAGAATTGAACTCTTTGTCTTATCTCAGTTCTAATGACTTACGAGTGAAACATTTCTTACGTCATCATTAGTAATAAAGACTTCAAATTCATGTCGTTGTTTTGAAGATTCATGTTTGAGAGATTGAGCACTACGTTGCTTACGTTTATCTTGTATCATTCACAAATAAATGAAATGTTCAAGCGAATAAATCAGATGAAGATTAAATCATCATACTATCTTATCTACAAGATACAACAAACAATTTCAAAAATTAATCAACAAGAGTCGCGCTTAACGAAATTCTTTATGATCAAACAGTTAAAGACACAGTTGATCTATTGCATACATTCAACTTGTCACTCAAGAACTACATGTGACTACGTCAAATGAAGAGAGATGAAGCTGATAGCATCATGATCTTCGCAAATGTTATCATGAAAGTCAGATATGATAAATCTCATAAACTCATTACAATAAAGCTTGATGATGACGTTTATTTATGATTACATCACGAGTATGAGATTTCTGACGTCAAGAATCGAAAGCTGACATTACAAAAAGTGAGATCATTCAAAGTATTGAAAATGATACTCAATGATTTAGTCTGCAGATTGATGTTATCTTCAATCATGAAGATACATTTGATCATCAGCATAGCTTAACTGAAATTGACATTCGAAGATCAGAATCTCTACAATAAAGTTTAAAATAATGAATCATCTCTCGTACAGAAGAAAGATAATCAAGAAACATTTGAGTACAAGATAGAATGACTCATTCATCATTGCATATTTCAAGATTAACGTCAATATCTGATCAAATGAAGAGAATATGATGATGAGCACAACGCATGATACTTCATTGACGATTTGAAAAACGCAGTGAAACTGATTGAGCAATATGAAACGAGACAATCTTCTCAAGATTGAGTTTACACTTGAGAAAAAACTCATTTATCTTAAATCATTGAATGAAGCTTTCTAACATTTTTACACTAAGAAAGAACTATTAATTTTCGAGTATTCACTTTTTTCATAAATATTCACTTATCACTAGCTTGAATATTCACAACGATAATCAATTTTCTTTCATGTTCATCTCATTTACATTTTACAAATTATCGACATTAATCATTTCTACATACACTTTTCTTATAAACGCACATCTATTTTGATTATATCATATCTTTGAAACAATATCATTGCAAGTTGAATCAAAGTTTCACGTCAGAACAAAATGACATCTAATTTTGCAACTTGTAAGACAATCAGAAGCAATCTCATTAAGACTGCTTTCAAAGAGATTGATGATGACAAGTTGTTAAACATGATCAACTTTAAGATCACTATCAATATGACTGTGAATGACAAGAATGTAAAAATCTTAAAGAACGACGAAAATGTAAAGATTTCAGCTAAGATCAAGAAGAGTGTGTTGTTTAAAGATGAGAACGTGACGATTTTGAATTCATTCATCAGCGCAATGATTATTCATTGTTCAATTTATCAAATTTGTAACACAAGCGCTTCTCAATCAAAATCGATTATCATCTCAATAAATAACGTCAAGATGAATCTTTTTGCATCATATTCTTTGTATAACACATACATGAATTGTGATTTTGACAAAATTGAATCGAAATATTTATCATCAGTAGAAACAATTCTCTTCAACTATTGAATATGAAAAATTCTGAACATAAAAATAGCTGATTTCAAAGAATAAAACATCGATTTTGTCAAGGGTGATCTGCGAGTCAATAGAGTTCTCGTCGATCGTCTCATCGTCACTTTCACTCATACAACGAAAACGTGACACTATATAGTGATGTATGAAAACATTGAACTACACGAAGATGACGAAAGATGTCTGAGATGATCTCAGATACTTAATTGAAAGCTCAAGAAGAAGCTCATGATTTTCATTGAATGCTCAGCTATTCAAGTCTACATCAATAAGATTTCTTTCTCAGTAAATCTGCTGAAGATTGAATTGATTCATCGAGACTTGATCTCGACTTCTTTCATGTGATCTGAAATCTACACTTTCAATAATCAAAAATTCTTCTCAGTCAGCAACTCTGCATCGATCGACGCATCTATCGAGATGATGATCATCACAGATGACAGCGCATCTAAGCGTAGAATTGCAACGTTCGACAGTTCATCAAAGAAGATCAAGATCACATCTGAAAAGAAGATCAAGAACGATAAATATCTTGTGATGAGCTCCAGCGAGAATGAACAGATCTTCAAGAACGAGATTTGATACATTTCTCTAAGCAAATTCAATGAGCTTTATGAGAATGTCGAGAGTTTTCAACGCATGAGTTATGTCTTGCTGCGCGAACTTAAGAACGAGATCATCAACGCAACTACATACAATAAGACTATCACAGAAATGTATGAGAACAATCGAATTTTGCATCGATCGTTGATCAAGAATATGATGACTTTGAATGATGTCAAGATTATTGTACAAGATCACAAGAAGAATATCGAGTGAAGTTTTATTTTCTTTTCACGATTACAGCATTGATGTTCGATTTATTTTATTTACTACTTTGTTTTCTACATGATGAGAACGTCGTTCTTTTTTTCAAAACGAGAGAACTGTTATGAATCTCGCTTGAAAATACTCTCGAGCTCACTCTCGAGCTCATTCATGATCTCTTTCTATTTTAGTCATGACGATACATAAATATCTCAATCTTAGATAAAGAATGTCATGTCTTCACTCATACATAGTTCTGATCATACGACTTTCATAACACATGCAGAATGAGACTGATATAAACAAAATGAGTCAGAAAATGAGCGATGCAAACTATAAAATTCAGACTTCGACACTGCTTGTTCTTCAGAAGATCACAGAAGCGTTTCTATGTAAATTTCTTGTTAGTAAGTGCATTACTCATTTGCATTATCATTGATGTTTTACAACATTTACTGATATAATGTTTTACATATGCAGATAGCAATCTTCTTGCTATTCATGTTAAATGAGTAATTCTTCAGCAAAGAGATTTGATACTCATGAAAACTTTGATGCGTAATCTTAAAATTCAGTTGAGTGCTCAATGAAAATAGCATTTGTAATATCTTGATCAGATCAAGTTATCTAGCATAGCAATACACTTTATTAACTGCATTATTTCTTTGCATTATCTTGTAACTGTGTTATTATACTACATACATTGACAATGCAAAAGCAACTTCAAATGAAATGATATTGAACATTTAAACATTAATAGAACGTAAAACATTCTGCAAATCTGTCTTGAAAGAATCATTAAATTCATTAATCGCGTTATTTTCATCTTCTTTTCTGTGATAAATATTTTATGCTTTGATGATAGTTTTTTCAGAATTCAAGTTCATAATACAATTATAATACTTAAGAAGCATTATTTATTCAACTAATTCTGAAGTCATTTGTGATCAATTTCATCAACAAACTCTTCTTGCAAGACTAAATGTTCATTCAATATTTATAAAGAATATTGAACATGAAAGAACATTCTTAGTCATTTGAGTCATTCTTGAATAGTTCAAGATGTTGTCTCTTCAATACTTTCATGTTGAAAACTTCTTGACAATAGCATCAGTGCAAAGATATTGATCATCTTCACTAATAAATACAGAACAACGTTGAGTTCTTTGAAGAAAAATTTATGTAATCATCACAACAAACTATAGTATTGTCAATAAATGATCAATTGCATTATCATATTGTATTATCTGATCAACATTACTAGTCACTTGCGCTTTGACTTCTGCAGTTGTAATTTTCTCTTCATAATGATGATGAAAATAGTTCTTGAACTCTTTTCTGTACTTGTCATAATAAAAATAAGAATTATTCTTATTTACATCTCAATCTTGATACAAATTCAGCTTTTGAGTAGAATTTAAAATCATAGTGAGATTGTATATTAGTTCATCTTTGCTCTTCATCTTAAAATAGTACTTTGCAAGCTTGTTAGAAGTTAGTTCGCAAGCTCAAAGAACAAGTGCTTGTGAAGTACATGCATTATCACGTACTATCGTCTCAATAACATTGAGATGATTGAAAAAAGCATCAAACATTCAAAATTCTAAATGTATGTTAACATTGATGATTCTAAATATGATCAGAGTTAGCTCGTAGAAAGAATTTAACATGTTGTCAACAAGCAATACTAGTGATCATTCATTCTTCTTTAATCAAATAGCTTGAATCTTTGCATCTGTCAAGAATTTCTCGACTCATATATCGATCATGTCACGCAGTTGATATGCATGTCAAAGCATCAAATAAATAGAGTTTCAGTGAATGCAAATGTCTTGTATCAATTTTCAAGATTTTGTGACTTAAAGCTTTAAAAAGCGAAGCTTTCATTGAAAAGAACTGTTGATGACAATAGTAAAAGCGCGAATCTGTTTCACTGATTAGTAAATGCATTATCTTTTTGCATTATCAACTTGATAAATATCTTTTTGACAACAGTGCAAAGATCATTACTTGTGATTATATTCTCAACTTGATCATCGTTTAATGACACAGCGAAATTGTCATTCAAAGTCTCTGATTCAATAGCTTTGATAAACTCTTGAGTCATTAAATTGATGATATAAATTATACAAGATATTGAGTTTTGTGCTCTATTTCATGAAATGTCACATCGACTGAGCACTCTTTCAAGCTTCTTCTTTAGAGTGTCATTGTTGCTTGCATTATCAATAACAACATCAAAAAGCTTGTTCTTAATGTTGTATGTATTCAAAATTCTGAACAGCTTTTGCATTAAATGATGATCAGTAAGCTCAACTTGAAGAAATGTAAATTCAATAAAATGTTCATGATATTGAAATGTAACATTCATTCAATATATTAAAACTTTCAGATAAGCGACTTTTTGAGAACTAAATCATGCATTCAACATAATAAAAATCTGTCGTGACTCTTTTAAGTCTTGCTTTATCTTTGCATGAATTTCATCATATTTTGAGAAAATCATGCTTGACAATTTAGTGCAATAAACGAAAGTAATTTCTGAACGAAGCATTTGTAGTAACTGTTGAAAATTCTCATTTTCAATGATTTGAAAAGACAAATTCAGTGCAATGAAGATCTTGCACAATATCTTTTTTCAATTCTGTTGATTAAATTGAGATGATAAGTTAATATGACTTTTCTTCTATAAATGCGTCAACTTTGCATTATCTATTTGCATTATCATATTGAATTTACACGACTGAAAAATATCTTCATCTGTGAAAGAGAGTTAAGTCGTTTTCATTCAAATCGTTTCATGCAAGCATTTGTCTTAAGATGCTTAATCATATTGATCGTACTAAATTCATCAATAGCTGTAGAATGATCTAGAATTTTAAGACAATTCTTGCATGAAATCTTAGAATATTCTTTCAACGTCAAGATCATTTGAATAAACTTGTTTCAGATGCTGAATTGTTTATTTACTTCAATCTTCTTGATTCAAAGTAAATTATCTATCTTTTTTTGAATCTTGTTGATGACACTTTCATTAACAAACATCTGTAATCATCATTGTTGAAATTGAGTATTGATATCAGCACTTCACTCAACATACTGATTATTTTCTCTTAAGATTAAAAGAGAAGTATCACGATGAATTTTATTCATCACTTCTTGAAGAGTTTGTTTCTTTTCAACGAAAGCACAATTGATGTTTCATGAATCTTGACTTGCGAATTCATTAAAATGAAGACTACTGAAAGTAAATGAATGAACGATCAAGAAATTAAACTCTTTCTCGATTGAAGATCTTGACAATTCGTATGTCTTATCAGAATCAAACATCATACAATATATTTTATTGATAATGCAACAAGATAATGCAAACAACGAGAAAAGAAATAAATTCATTTGTTGCACGGAAGTTTTTCAAATATAATGACGTAACAGATTCAAAAATAGTAAATCTTGACATTTGATGTCATTTTCGATTGCTTGACGAGTCGAGTCGAGAACTCAAATTGAACTCTGACTCGAGATCGATATCAAGTCGAGTCAGAAGGTTGATATCGAGTAATCGAGTCGAGTCAGAAGATTAATATCGAGTAATCGAGTTGAGTCAGAATGTAGTAGGTATGAAAACTCGACTTGACGATCAGTCTAGTCAAGTTTAACTGCTCATATTGAGTCTCTAGAATGAATTACATCTTGATGACGTCGTTTATCTTGAATATATGTACTCGAGATTCTTTTTCGCAGTTATAGATGATCATATCACAAACTCTGTCATTTTTATTCGCTCAATACATCGGGAAATCTCGTCGAGTGCCTAATCACGTAATTAGTCGGTAAATTAGGTGATTTACCATTTTGGTCGACCTCTCTTCTTATAAGACCACTTTGACGTGATTAGCTGCGAGCGCATGTCTAATAGCTTAAATGACATCGTTTACCACATTGACACGAATCATCAAAATGACATGAATCATCAAAATAACACTGCTGACACTGATTATTCTGATTCTATATGCTCAATTCTATCTGCTCAAGCGCATGCAAAAGCAAGGTATTAAATCAATGAATTTATTATCTAACTAGTTATCTAACCA
>JAABUH010001172.1_pt1 | contig 31262 bp, 40 predicted proteins | sample 5559121 | NCBI WGS metagenome assembly JAABUH01 (sample SAMN10711871, study PRJNA513364) | rock metagenome | isolation source: Antarctica rocks | place: Antarctica: Victoria Land, Battleship Promontory nord | collected 2015-12-28
GCCCTCGATGCGCCAGGCCAGCGCCCCGAGCGCGACCAGAAGGGCTAGCACACCCGCCGCGATCATCCGTCGTCGTGTGACCATCTCGCGCCTCTCTCTTTTCTTCTACGTCGTTTTGTCGTTACCCTGCGCGCCATCGTTGGAACCATCCCCTCTTGCGCGCGGCCTGCGGAGCAGGCGGTACAGGGGCGGGCAGTGGTGTTGGTGGCGTGTCAATCGGTGTCTGAAGGGGCAGGTCCACCACCCCCAGCCGTCGGTCGAGGTCGGCCATGCGCGCCGCCTGGTGCTCCCGTGCCGCGGCCAGGTCACGTCCGCGCGCCGCCGCGCGGAACGACGCCGCCCGCCTCACGCCGATCTCGCGCAGCACCTTGAAGTCTCCCGGCCCGAAGCGAACCCCGACGCGTACCCCCTCCTTGCAGATCGCGGCCGCCTCGCCCCCGATCAGGATGTGCGCGTGCGGGTGTTCCGTGTTGGAGTGGATCGCCGCGACCCACTGGATATCGCGGTCGAGGTGCGTGGCGTAGTCAGCCATGCAGGTCCGTACCCACGCCTGCATGTCGTCGAGTCCCCTGATGCCCAACCCCTTCGACGGGGACATGACGAGTCGGTGCATTAGCTTCCCCTTGCCGCTGCGGTTGGCCCATAAGAGCGTGCGCGCCTCGGCCCGTGTCACGTCGCCCGTCGTCGCCGTGAACAGCTCCCGCGTCGCGTCCTCCACGGGGCCGTCCTTGCGCGGATCTCGATTCTCCAGGTAGTAGACCGCGTGCTGGATGACCTTGCGCGGCCGCTCCACCTTGGCGTCCCAAAAGACATTGTGGGCCGCGCAGTACGGTCCCGCGTCGGTCGCTCCTCGTTGATCCCGCTCCCGTGCCTCATCGAGCGCGTCGTCCCTGTCGTCGTCCCACATGGCCGGTGATCCTCTCGTCTGGTGGCCGTCGCGTAGCGGCGGGGGTGGTCGCGTGGTAGGGGTTGGCGGTTGGTGGCCGGCTGTTGACACGTCAGGGAACCCGCTTATCTTGTCCGTGCCTTTTGGTCCGCAAAAGCACGCCCGTGGGGGTTGCGTAGACGCCCCCCACGGGCGTGTCTGTGGACGTCTAGCGTATGACCTGGCCCCCGATGGTCGGGCTCAGGAGGACCGTCCACACGACCCAGCCGAGGATGGACCAGAGCCAGGGCCGCGCCGCCAGTGGGCGCGCACGGGCCGTGATCCGTGGCCCGACCGTCACGAGGGCGGCCGCCACGGTGAGGTAGGGCAGCGCGATAAATACACTCCCGAGCGCTGGCGCGATCAACAGCAACGCCTCGCCCAGCCCCGCGCTCTTCCCCGCTACCACGGTCTCCCCGAGGAGGGATACCACCGCGACAGCGACCACGATAACCGCTCCGGTCCAGCCGCGTTGCCCGCCGTGGCGCTGCGCGATCCAGACGCATCCAGCCAATACCGCGAGCGCCCACACGTCCAAAACGATCATCGCCCTCCCCCTCTCGTGTCCGCGTCGCGGCTCTCGTGGTGATGGAAGAGGCGTTCCCCGATCAGCACGCCGAACAAGCCTGTCCCGCCGTACAGCTGGGCCGCCAACCGTCGCCGCCGCCGGCGGCGGACCACATGCGCCGCATCGACCAGTGGCGCAGGTGGGAACGGGATCGGCCGCAACTGGACGCCGCAGTGTCCGCAGAAGGTCGCCTCCTCCGGTCCCCAACGGTGGCACCGCGCGCAGAACTGTGCGTGGCTAATGTCGTCTATGTGTGCACTCATGTGGCCCCTCCCTGTCTCTTTAGGCCGCCATGGCGGCGCCCTTGACGGTGTTCGCGGCGTTGTCCGCGAAGGCGTGCCCGATACCCCGGACCTCGACCACGAGCAGCGCGCCCAAGATCGCCGGCACCAAGTCGATAAAGAAGAATCCCCCGATCACGGTGATCGTGTTGCCGCCCGTCGCCGACACGGTAATCAGGAACAGGCGGACGGCGATCCCGAAGGCCGGCCCCAGCAGCGCCAGGTTGGCGTAGGCGGCCATCCACTGTATCGCGTTCCGGCGCGTGCCCGGATACACCAGGCACAGGATCATCAGCGGCGCCACCACGAACAGGAACTCTTGCGCGTAGAGCGCGATGGATCGCTCGATCCCCGCGATCACCAGCAGCACCCCACCGACGGTGAACACGATTGGATTGACGAGGCCGTGGAGCGCGGCCGTCAGCGTATCGGCGGCCAGGCCCGGTCCCACCAACTTCTCTCCCAGGCCGCTCGCCAGGAGCGCCACGATGTGCAGCAGCGGTTGTAACGCGTTAACCGCCGCCTCGGCAAAGACGGCGTGCCAGAACAGCGAGACGCCCTGGCGCACGTCGCCGAAGAACAGCGGCCAGATAATCATGAGGATGCCCAAGCCGAGCACCACGGCGAACGCCTCGCTCTCCAACGTCACCGCCCGGTCCTGCATGGCGATCAGCTCCCCCCAGCGGCTCTTATTGGTCAGGTCCTCGCTGCCGGCGAGCTGCGTCAGCACGGCCGCGTCCGCTGCCGTGTAGGCGGCCATGGACACGCGACTCAAGGCATCGAGCGCGGCCGTCCCCACCGCCCCCAGCAAGCCGCCCGTGTCCATGCAGACCGGCTGTCCGAAGATGGTCACGATATGGATACCGCCGGCGCACCCGTTGTCCGCCGTGCCCGGCCCCACGCTGCCGTTGCCGATGACCGGCGTCGGCGAGGCCGTGGGTGTGGGAGAGTTGGTGGGGGAGGGGATCGTCGTGGGCGACGGCCGCGGGGTCCTGGTGGCCGTCGCGGCGTGCGTGACTGGTGGGAACGTTGGAAAGGGGCTCACCGCCTCCGCTGTCGTGAGGCGCGCCCCCGCGAGCAGGGCCGCGAGCAGGGCGGCCGTGATCATGTATCGTCTGTTCATCCAGCCGCGCTCCTTTGGGCCTGATACTGCCGTCGCGCCTCGGCTCGCTTATAGTCCGCGTAGGCGAAGATCGCCGCCGCGACATCACCCCCGTTCTTCTCTACCCAGGCATCACGCACGCGCACGTCGTCAGGGTTCGTTTCGAGCAACACGGCCTCCTCCTCCGATAGCTCGATCCGCGCGACGCCATGGAGATCGCGCGGACTGGTGCGGTCGCGGCGGCTCACGAAGATCGGGTGGTACGCGCCGGGCACGCCCACCATCGATGTCGCCGTCTTGACCTCGTGTTCGGCCAGGTTGAGCTTCTGTGCCAGCCACACGCGCGGGTTTGTCTCGCTCTGCTGGCCGCTGTCCTCCAGGCCCGCCAGGAACTTGATCGAGGACTGCGTGAAGAACGTGGCCGCCTCGCGGTTCTCGGTCATGTCGGCGACCTCCTGGCTGACGAAGGCCACAATCGAGCCGTTACGGCGCCCGGTGCGCCCGGTCCGTGCGATGAACCCGCGCGCGTCCTCGTTAGCCAGCAAGCTCCACGCTTCTTCCAGCGCCGTTAGATGGTCAGCCGTGCCACGCCCTTGTAGCGTGCTCCGACGCCGCGCCTCGGCCTGCCGGCGTTGGACGACACTTAGGGCCGTGAACACGGCAAAGTCGCGCACGGCCGGCTCCTGGTGCAGCGGCTCGGTGTCGAGCACCAGCAGCGGCGGGTGCAGCACGTCGAGCGAGTCCGGTCCATCGACCAGGCGCGCGTGCATGCCTGTGCCGGTGTAGGGCCGCAGCTTCCAGCCCAAGGTGCGGTAGGTGCGGCGGTCCACCGGGTCGAGTTTCCCGCTCGCGTAGAGGTCCGTCGCGTCCACCATGCCCTGTAACCACGCCGCCAGGTCTGCCATAACCGGCGTCCTATCGGCCGCGCAGCCCTCGTAGACGGCCGCGACACCCTCATAGAGCAGCGGCTTCTCGTCGCCGCTCACGCCGCCCAGCAGGAGGTCGAGCGCCGTGGTCACGAACTTGACCCGCTCGGCCGCGTCCTCGGGCGTGGCGCGCGCGCCTGACCAGACGTTGAGGGTCGCGCTCGTTGGCCCGCCTAACCGGACGATCCGCCCACCCGCGATCGCGCACAACGGCGCCAGGCCGCCCACGGCGTCGACCACCGTCGCCATGTCTCCCCTAAGCAGCATCCAGAGAATGATCTTCCCCAGCAGCGTGCTCTTGCCGCGCCCGGTCGGCCCCAGAATGCACATGATCCTGTTGTAGAGGCTACTGTCCTCCAACGAGAGCGTGAACAGCCCCCCGGCCGTGTCCGTCGTGCCGAAGGGGATACCCGCCCGCGTGCCCGGTGAGTAGCGCAGGAGCGGCAAGGCGTTGCCCCAGGTGTCGGAGTCCCAGCGGTAGGTGCTGCCCGCCAGGTCGCGCCCCAGCGCGACGGAGCGCCACAACGGCGTCTGATGCGTCCAGGCGTAACCCGGCTCGATGGACATATCATCCTTGAGCATGGTCAGCAGCCGCGCGGCGCGCGCGTCAACCTCCTCCTGCGTCGCGCCTTCCAGCCGGACGTAGACGCCCACGCGCATGAGCGTCTGTGTGGCCTCGTAGAGGCGCGTCGCCTGCGTCCGCGCCTCGGCTTGGGCGATGTCGCCCTGGACGTTTGTCGCGGTTGCCGACGCCGACAGCAGGCGTAGGCGCCACTCCTGCCGCTTGCGCTCGCGTCGCTTCTTGAGCCCGCGCAACGTGACGAATACCGTGTGCGGCTCCTCCCACGCGATCAACCGTTCCATCCAGCCGGGGCTTGTCTCCGGTGGTGGTGTGACGAGGAAGATCGAACGCGCCCATACCTCACGGCCCTCCGGCGTCCGTAGGCGTAGCGCCGTGACATGCTCCTCCGACGCAGGTTCGACCAGGCCACCGCCGGCACCGACGGTGATGTGCTGCCGCGCCAGGACCGCACGCACGCCGCCGCCGTCGAGGCGCTGGGGCGTGGCGCCGAGCGCGATCAGCCGTTGCTCCAGCGCCACGGTCGCCGCCTCCAGTCGTCCGAGCGGCCCCGCGTCGGGGAAGCCCTGCTGCGCCGGCGGCGGCGACACGACGACGTGATAGACGAGGTTGGCGACGTGGCGCGGCGGCTCTCCCCGCAGCTCCGCTCCTGCCTCCTGTGCTTCCGCGCTCTGTGCGGTCAGGCGCGCCTCCCACCAGATCAGCAACCGCTCGCCGAGCGCGCCTAGCTCCGGCGTGTGCGGGACCGGGGCGAGCTGGGCGCGCAACTCCGCGACGATGCTCCGGGCGTCGGCCGGAAGGTTCTCGACCAGCACGCCGAGCGCGCCCTTGTGCGGCACGCTGGCCCCGATCAGCGACCACAGCGCCGCGCGGTCGTCCTGCTCACCGAGGCCCATCCCGTCGAGTAAGAGGCCGCCGACATGCACGTAGCGGCGCGGCACGCCGTCACTCCCCCACAGCAGGCCGGCGGCGTCAACGCGCGCGGCTGCGCGCCCGTGCAAGACATGCATGATAGCCCTCCCTTCCTTTGCGCGTGAGGAACCGCACGAGCTGCGTGGTGTAGCGGAGGCTGATGCTGGCCGCCTGGCTCGACGTGCGGGCAAGTAGGCGGCCAGCGTAGCGCGTCGATTGTTGGGGATATCTTTCTATGCCGCCGCGCGTCAGGGCCAGGATGGGCGCGCAGACCAGGATCGTCGGGAACACCACGAGCGCGAAGTGATGCCCCAGGTCATGCACGCCCGCCGTGAGTTGGCCCAACCCGAGCAGGGTCAGGCCACCCACGAGGATCGCGGCGACGTGGCCCAGCGTCAGGCGCCCGATGCGCGTGGCGAGGTCCAGCGTCGTCGGAGTACGGTGCTTCTGCGCCATCGTCACACACTACTTGATCGTGTTGGCGATAGCGTCGGCCGCGCCCAGGATGATCGAGGCCAGGCCCGCGCCGGCGAGGTGTTGCTTCGCCTGGTGCTGGCTTAACCACATGTGAACGCCGGTGCCGAACCACACCGCGCCAATAAGATAAGGGGCGACTTCGGTGTAGATCGTCTTGACCTTGCCCATGCCATCGGTCCACGCGTCGGCGAAGATCAGGGTGGCCAGGGTCGTGATGTGCGGAATGAGGTGCAACATGATGATCTGTTCTCTTTTCTCTGTGTATGGTTGACTCGCTGGGTGTATCGTCCCATCGGTAACACAGGGACGGCCACTGAGCGCCAGTCATTAGGTAGTTGTCGCTGTCGTCGCCACACCGCACCCGTTATGGTAAAGTTGGGTGAAGCATGTGCGAGGACTCGCTAGCCTGTTGGGTCGAACGTACCGCTTCCACCGGGCCGGGCTGATGACACAGCGCCGGCCTTTGTCGTGTCCTTTCCCCTCTGATGCTTACCTTTCTCTATGTCCCTTATGCTGTGGATAACTCCTTGCTGTTCAATGACGCATAAATAGCTGCTTCTAGCTTGCTTTGGAGTTACTCTATAAAGCATAATACAGGGAGGGCATAAATGCCAAGGAAGCGGGAAGGGGAAATTATGAACTATAAAACAATGGTTCGTCTGCCGGATCAGGCGGGGGAAGAGTTACAGCGCGTAGCAGGGGAGAAAGGCCTCGACCCGGCTGTGTTGGTACGCCTATGGGTCATGGAGCGCCTGCAAGACGAGCGCCGCCGTACAGAGCGCGACGGCGAGCGCCGCCAATGAGCGCCGATGTGTCAAGCGACCGTCGCGCGCCATAAATGAGATGTGGCCGGCGATCGCGCGAAACGATCCCGGCCGTGACGCCACAAGAAGCATTGGAGGTGATTCGTGGCGCAAGATAATTCTACCAGCAAGACGACACAGCCGACGCCTCCGCCGACGCCCACCCTCGTTTTCGAGGATGGCATCGCCAGGGCAGGCTTTACCATGATGCCCAACGCGCATCATGAAGGCGCGCAACATCACGCATAGCGCCAAGATGCTTTACGGCTTCCTGCTGCTGTACGCGCGCCAGGATCACGAGTGCTTTCCGGGGTACGACACGCTGGCGGCCGATATGGACATCACTGAGAAGAGCACGCGCAAATATATGGGCGAACTTGAAGCGGTTGGTTTGGTGCGCCAGAAGCGGCGCGGGCTGGGCATGACGAACATCTACATCATCGCCGACCTGAGAACGGTAAACTTTACCGTTCCAGAAAAGAAAGAAGTACGGTTGCGGGCGGGCAATTCTACCGTTCCTAAAGGGGAGCAGTTACCGACTACTAAGACGCAGGGTACTAAGACGCATTTTAAGAATAAGAGCGCATACACCCCTTTGAATCAGAAAAGCTACGACGACGACGCCTACACCAGTGGCCCGTATAGCAACCTCGTGCAGCGCTCTTGACACAAAAAAAGACCCCCGCCGTCTAGCAAATCCCGAAAGGGGGCGCTAGACGGCGGGGGTCTTTTTTTGTCTGTATAAAGGCGCTACACGCCACCACATGCCCCGTGTGGCGTTTTACCCACTCGACGGGCACCGCTGGCTAGGGGCCACAACGGGGGCGTAGGGGGCTTCTCGGCGCCGCATGCGGGTCAGCGGCTGGGAGCGCCGCCCCAGTCCGTGCCCCCGCCACCAACGGCGCGCTTGTCCTCCTGGCCTGGTAGGTAGCGCGTCTGTGAGGGGGCACCCGCCGCGATGCAGGCGGCGCAGTAGGGGTGCCTTTCGATGGCTTCGTGGGCGGGCGTGAGACACGCCCAGCAGGGGATAGGGCGGTTGGTGTGGGTGACGCTGCTTCTTCGGTCCCATTTAAGGGGGGGGGCGAAGCGGTCGTTAGAAGATATCGTGCGTCCCTATACGTAACCACTCGACGTGTGTTTCGCCGGGGTGAACCTCATCGCCATAGCAGAACAAGGCGCGGCCATCGGGCGCCCACGTCATCTCAAACACACCGTCGCTCCCGTGATAGAGTTTGACACGTAGGCCAGGTGGCATGTGCCCAGAACGCAGCCCCCCAATGAATTGTTGGAGGGCCTGGCTGAAACGCTCCTTCTGTTCGCGCGTCAACCGATCCCATTCGCGCAAGAAGCGCGCATCCTCATTGTGGGTCGGCATCTTCCGAGGCCGGCCTATTCATGAGGAAGGTCAGGAACTCGTCGGTACTGTCCTGCCGCGCGGCGACACCCTCGCGGCCCTCAAGCACGGCGCGTGCTTCATCATCCGGCAGACGACGCACGCTATAGCCGTTGCCCTCAAAAGGGGTGTCGGCCGCGTTTGTTAGGGAACCCTTGTCGTACGCCGTAGCGCTTTTCTTATCCATGGTTTTTAGGCTTTCCTCCACCGATCCCTTGACGAACGGCTGGATATTGTCGCCCTTTTCATAGGTGCTGGTATTATCGTCCGGCGCCACAGGCGGCGTGCGCGGCGTTTTTTCCATTGTTCGTCTCTCCTGGCATCGTAGTAGCCTTTTAGGGGGTTGCGCAACAACCCATTCGGGCTATACGCGTTGCCCACATGTCCCCTATAGATACTAACCCACTCTATGGAACATATGGTAGCCCGTATGAGGGAGGCTGTCAGCAGCCGCGCAATGGCAGCAGGCCACCGACCGCCGCACCCCCGTCGCTCGGCCACACAGCCAGCTCTGTCCGCGCAGCTCCGGGTGATGTAGATAGTATAGACGCACTATCGTACGTCTGTTGGCGATAGACCGCGCCGCGGGCGGCTAAAGGGCGCGCTACCCGCCGCCGATACCGAGAGTGGGGCGACCTTTGGCGTATAGGGCTTATACACCGGCGGTCGCCTCGACGGGCCGGGCGGGAAGTATGGCCCTACCTCCCGCCCGGCCCCTCCTGGCCTGGTCCCGTCGCGCGTCAGTGGCTACAACATGAGCGCGTAGGCTAGGCTATAGCCCCATGAGTCGGCCGTAGCTGGCGTCACGGACGCGGTCCACACGCGCGGCAAGATGCCGTTCTGCGCCAGCGTCAGGCCACCGAGCGCCGCCGCCGTGTTGGGCAATCCAGGGTAGTAGGCGTTGGTGTAGAGGCCGGCCGCGCTGTTGGCGGTCGTCGTGGCCGTGAGCGCCGCGCCCGTCAGCAGGGCGACCATCGCCGTCCCGCTCACCGGCTCGATGGCCTGGAGGCGCAGGGTCAGGGAGGCCGCCGCGACGGCGGGGGAGGCGGTGATGTTAAGGAACAGCAAGACGCCCCGATGGTTGAGGTTGGCCTGGGTCGCGATGGTCGGCGCGGCCGTGCGCGCCCCGGCGGGCACGAGGACCGCCTCGATATTATTCAGCGCCAGGTCGGTCCCGATGCCGTTTGAGTAGGTCATCCCCGTTTCCGGCACGTCACCCAGCGCCGTCGTCTCGACGCGCACCTGGTTGCCGCTGATGATGTCCGCGCGTTCGCTCATCGGTCACTCCTCGCGTCTACCTCGGCGAGGTAGCCAAAGCCTCGCTCCATGACAAGCCGCGTGAGTGTCGCATCGCGCCGCACGGGCTCTGTTTCTATGTGTTGTAGGTCGTGATCCTGCTGCATTGTTGTTTCCCTAGGTGTGTGTGGCGCGGTTAGGCACGGTCTGAGCGGCCTCGTTAGGAGGCGGCTCCCCAGTCAACCGCTGTATCGTCGCCGGCCCAATCATCGACTCTATACCCTGCGGGTACTCGCCACCGTCCCGGCGTGGGCTCCTCGGGCTCTGGGACGTGTGCCGTCGTGGCCGTGGCAGGCACCCGCTTGATGGGTTCGACGTTCATGGCGATGTAGCCTTTACCGCGCGGGTCACGGGTGCGCCGATACGTCATGATGTCGCCGGGACGCAACGCGTCAAAGGAGACGCCCACCAAATGAGAGGCATGCAGGAAAAGATGTTCGCCTGTCGTTGTGCGGACAAACGCGAAGCCGCGCGGGTTGATGCTGCAAATTGTGCCCCGCTCCGGCGCGGCATTGTGGCCGTCACCGTGCATCCGCACGATGCGTATGAGATGAGTAGCCCGCGCGTACTCCGCGTCGGCGAGCAGGCCCGCTCGTTGGTAAATCGTCACCTCGCCGCGCTTGTAGCGGCGTTCGACGGCCTGCCGGTACTCCTCGTGGTCGCGCTCAATGTTGGCCCAGGTCTCGCTCCAGGCCGGGTCCTGCATGGCCACCTCGGGCGCGGGCTGGGACGTGTGCCGCACCTCAATGGCCTGGCGCGGCTGGCCCGGCGCGCTGTTCGTCAAGACATACGTTACCCAGTCGCCCGGGCGCGGCGGGCGCGCGTCGTCCTGGGCCACCGCGCCCGCCGTGTAGCGCGTATCGGGCTGCCGGCGCAAGGGACGTATCAACCCATCCCCCGTGTCACTATCGACTGCAATAATGCGGCCTTCTGGCATGGTTCTTTACCTTTCGGTCATGGATCGTCTGTCACGGAGGCGCGTCCTACGCCCCCTGATTTAGCGTGCGGTCCGGCTCTGTCGCCGCACGCTCGACGGGCTATCGTCGGCCTCTGCACCGTGCGCGGGCTCAGATGTCCACGCAGGCGGCTCTGGCAGCGTGTACGACTCCACCAGCGCGGCGCCCTCGCGTTCCCATACCTCGTCAGCCGCCGCACGCGCGGCCGCATACGCTTCTTCTTGAATCGCTTTCAGCCGCTGATCCGCAAACACGTAGACATAACGGCGGCTCAGGTCTACCCGGCGCGTTTGCCACTCGTTGTGCAGGTCGCGCTGGCGCTGGTCGTACTCAATACCCGTGAGGTCCCGGCGCTCGCGGTAGCGGCGCTTGAGCGCTTCCAGACTGGCCGTGTAGAGCGCCTTAGCCAACTCTTCAAGACGCTGCTGCTGATGCTGTATCGCCGCCTGACGGGCTTGTACGGCCGTCCTAACGGCAAGAGGCGCTTCCGTCCACACCATGCGATGCTCGCGCTCCCAGTTCGCCTTGTGCTGGAGCGATAACTGGGAATCGCGCGCCTGCGAGATGAGCGTGTTTTGGATCTGTTGGTAGGCGGCCGCTTCCATGCCTTGCGGTGAATCAATGCTATTCATGTGCGTATCCCTTGCTACCCAAGAATCTCGTCAATGCGGCGGTGGGCCTCGGTCAAGCGCACGGCGCGGCCTTCAGCCTGCGGGTCGACCGGCGCGACCTGGCGAGGAGCCATGCGCGCGTCGATTGCCTCGCGCAACTCGTCCATCCGTTCGCGCAAGCCGAGGGGGTCGCTCTCCATCGGCATGGGGTCATAGAAGGCCTCCAGCGACTCGTTTAAGCCCTCAGAGAGGTCCGCGTCGAACGACTCTGCTTCGCGCAACGAAGCGCGCGCCTGGTCGGACCGTGCGGCTAGGGCACGCCGCGCGGTGGCGCTCGCGTCGAGCACGCCCTGCAAGGCGTCTACTACAGATCCGGTGTCAGCTTGTCCCGCCGCCGGCGGCTCCGGTGCGACAGTGGGCGTGGGGGACAAGAGGGCGTCGAGCTGGCCGTAAAGTGCGGTGCGGGTGGTGTTAGGGGTCGTCATTGAATCGGTCTCCTGTGACGGTATTAGGCGCCCCACTGGCGGCGCCACTGGTTGAGAATCTGCTGATGGGGGTCCTGGGTGGCGACGACGCCACCCAGGCGCGACGCGCGACGGTACTCTGCTTCGATGTCCGGTGTCCATACGTCGTCTAGGTAGACGATCTCTTGCCGCGGCGGTTGGTACGTCCTGACCTGAAGCGCGACTGCCGCCGCCATCACGCGATCATCGAACAGGTTGCCACTGGCCGCCGTTTCGCCGTTGTCCCGCACCACGTAGGTTCGACACTCAGAGATAAGGGCGGCGTTACGAAAAGGCCACCGCTCGGCGATGGCCTGCCCCAGGCCGTCAATCGCGATAGGCTTGGTCCGGGTCGTGGTGGGAAAGCCCAGGCGCGGCGTCGGGTTGCCCACCGCGTCGAACTCCTGGTGCGCGTAGAGATAGGGATAGCCATAGCGTGGCCCCAATTCGGAGAGGACGGTCCCGCCGTGGTTATTACGCTCGACGGCGAGCAGGGCCGTATTGTACCAATAGCCGAGATCGTTCAGACACGCCGCGAACTCAGCCGGCGGGAAGTGTCCATGCAACTCGGCCACGTCCAGCCCCGTCTCACTGTCAATGACGATAGCTGCCGAGAAGTCGCCCCGCGCTAACCCTTCGGCGGGGTCGGCTCCCACGACATAGGAGCGGCCCGGTATCGGCAGTTCCCAGAGTTTGAGGTTTCCACTTAGCTCGGTCGCTATCGGCTCCGTACACCCCGCCAGGATCGTTTCCAGGGCCGCTGTATCGAACCGCCCCCTGCCCGAGAGGATAAAGGCTGTTTCGGCGTTTGCGGGATATTCCTGGGCTGCCTTGTGAGCGCTGTAGCCCTTCGTGGCATTGGCGTACCATGCCTCATCCCGCCCCGGCCGGATACTCCACGGCAGGAAGATGGGCCAGAGGCCGCCCCCCTCGACCGCTTGCCGCCAGTGCGAATGAAAGGCATTACCCGCCCCGTTGGCGGTCGAGATGACGAGGATACGCTGGCCGGCACTGCGGGCCGTGGCGGCCGCCGCGTCGAAGATCGCGGCGCCGTATTCCTGATGCGCGAACTCATCTAACACCAGGAGTTGGCAATTGAGCGAGCGCGCCGCCTTCTCGGTCGCCGCCTGCGGCAGGATGCGCGACCCGTTGCCGAGTTCCAATGTCGTGGTCAGTTGCGGGTTAGACAACGGGACTTGCAGCCACACCGGGAGGTTATCCCAGGCGACGCGACACTTGCGGGCAAACTCCTTCGCCTTCGGCTCGTCCTGGCTAAAGACAATAACGCGGTTATGCGGGTGGAACGACACCTGCCACAACGCGAGCGCTGCCGCAAGCTCAGTCACGCCTAATTGCCGCGCCTTCAAGGTAATGGATTCAGGGTGCTCCATCCACTGCCGTAAGACGTCGCGCTGATAGGCGTAGAGGTGAAACGGCACGACGCCGGCGCCGGTATCGGCTTCAACGCGACAGTACGAGTCGATGAAGGACTCAGGGTCACGCCGACAGCGCGCGACCTCCTCGGCGACCCACGCGGGATCAAGGCCGCCCAGGTCGGCGTCAGGGTTGACCAGGCCCGCCCGGTCCTCCTGCGTGGCGTCCTGCTCCAGCGCACGCAAACGGCTAAGCAGTATCCGGTCCGTCGGCATGGTTCCCTCCCTCCGGGCGGTGCTCTAAGGCGGCGACACGCGCCGCGATCTCGTCCGCGTCCACCACGGAATACAGCCGGACACACGCACCCGCGGCGGCCGCGAGGGCTGAGAGCCGGGCAGGCTCTAACGTGCCGTTGCGGCACTCGGTCATGCCCGTGACGAGCAGGCCGAGCAGCGGGCGTAGATCGCGCGGCAAGACCTTCTCCGCCCGTACGGAGTTGGCCTTGTTGATGCCCCCCGCACGCCGTCCTGTCGTGCGCGTGCCCTGCAACGAAGGTTCATGCGCGAAACACCAGGTACTATCAGGCAAGGCGCGAGCGCGACACGCCGACCCATCAGCCCGCGTCGCTTGACACAACTCGTCGGCCATCACTCACCCCTCCTGGTCCTGCATCTGCCTCTACCATGTGCTACCATCCACTAGCTTCACCCTATGCCGCTGGCGCGTCGCCACGGTCTTGCTCGACGGCGGCTAGCGCGGCGTCACAACCCGTCACGACCTCCGTGGTTAAGACCATCATGTCACGGACCAGCGTCAGGAGTCTAATCATGACCCCCGATACGTCCGCCAAATTGGGCTGCGGCATATCATCGTCGAGTGCCATCTCGGCGAGGCTGCGCCCAATGTTTTGACAGGCCAGCCCCTTGCTCTGCAAGGCCGCATCGACCTGCTTGGCCCGCGTCAGCACCTCACGGGCGGCCTGTAACGTATCAGTCATCGTTACGCCCTCCGCGCCTGGTTTGTGAGCGCCGCGGCGTTCCTGCGCCGTATCGCCGCCGGCAAGCCGCTCTCGTCGGGGTCATCGCCGACGCGCTCGATGACGTAGGCGGGGTACGCGAGGACGTAGTCCACGTCGTCGGAGTGGACGAGGGTGGCCTTACCCAGCTCGAAGTGGTAATGGATGCCCGACACCGTGAGGCGATCCGTGAGGGGCACATACGGCTCCGGCGCGCGATTGCGCAGCGCGGCGGCCCTGGCCCACGCCTCACGCTGGCTATCCTCGTCGAGTCCGCTGATCGTCTCCTGAAGGAGAAAAATGCGCTCATCATTGTCCTCATCTGGCACCAGAATGTCGATGTGCTGGTCGTGGAACATGCCCTGCCGCTTGCCGCGGTACACCAGGGGCTCCTCGTCCGGGTCACGGCGGCGTGAGGGAGCCACGCGCCTCCCGGCTTGATGATCGGCGAGGTGGGCTAGGTCCCGATCCAGTTTCGTGTCGGGGGCCAGGGTCGGCCCGTCCGCCACTGCACGCGTCTCACGGGCGACCTGAGCCGCTTGCGCGGGTGTCAAGGGCATGTCGCCGCTATCGACATCGGCGGTCGCGCTGCTTCGTGGAACACGCGTGATCGCTGCCTTGCTGCTCGCGGCGTTTGCGCGTGCGCTGCGGCTAGGCTTGGCTGGCGTGATGGTGGTAGTTGCCGGTCGGGGCGCTGTGCTGGCGGTTCGTTTCGTCATTGTCGTTCTATTCCTTTGCTATGTCTATACGTATCTGTCGCGCGTCCTGCGGCCCTGTACGGCCCTGCGCGGCATCGGTCGGGTTTATCGTCTTCTGCGATCACTGATGAAGCCCAGAGCGCCTGAGACGGGCGCGTAGGTTCAACAGACCACGCCAATCCGAGGGGGTGGACGGCGTGATTATTGGGGGTCCAGTCGCGTCCGGTGGGCGAAAACGCAAGTGGCCACCATCCGTGCGCTCGACTTGCCAGCCCTGGTTTCGTGCAGCGCGGATGAGGCGCTTTAGGTCTGACATTGGCAATCGTCCTGTTTACTGCCCTCAAAAAAGAGCGCGCCACCTAGCGCTGTAGCGGGCCACCGATGTGCCCCGTCAGATTCGGCAATCCCGGCGATGGGGGTCGCTGGTCGGGACCATAACTCGTGGCGGCAACGTGCTTCCTGGATGGGTCAACACTATGGGCTGCTGACGTCCTGACACTGTGGGTCGTGTGCGTCTGCCCCACCGTCTTGCCGCTGGTCTGATCCTTCACATGGACGACCACCTCCAGGCGGTGTTCCACGTCCTGCGCGCTCCCATAGACCGCCGTACCGTAATCACGGCCCTGCCCCGGATGCCCCGTATAGTTCCACCCGTTGGTTCCCGCGTTGTTCATCGCCAATGCCTTCTGCCAATTGCCACCCGCCCGCTTATAGAGGTCGGCGTCCATCTCAGCCGCGCCTTCGGCTGACCGCTTTGGATCATACGCCGCGCCGTGCCAATCCTGTCCTGGGGCAACATGCAGGTACTTGCGGGCGCTGGCGTCATCCGTGAACTGATACGCGCCGTAGCCCCCATCGGGGCTGACCGCGTGCGGATCGCCGCCTGATTCCTGGGCCGCTTGCGCCAGCAGGATGGCGAGCGGGACTCCTGTCTTGCGCGACGCCGCCTCGGCCCCATGCACGATGTTGGGCTTTAGGTAAGCCGGGCCGTGCGTCGTCTGCACGCGGATACTTTGCGCGCCGAGATCGCCGGCGAACGGGTCGCCGACACCAGGGGGGAACGGCTGACGGAGCGCGGGATTCTCCGCGCCCGCATTGAGAATAGCCGGTGCGCCCGACAGGCTGGTGCCCGTGGCGTTCGGGTCGGCCTGGAGCAGCGCCCGCTCACGCGCCGCGATAACCGCGGGGCTTTGGTGCAGGCGCTGGGCATTAGCGAGTTGTTGGGCGGCCTGGTAGGTCGCCTGCGCATTGACGACGTTGTCGTGGCCGCTCGGAGCAGGAGCGATCTGGCCCGTCGCCCGGACAATGGCTGCGGCCCCCGCCTCAAGGTTAATCTTCAGTTGCTCGCCGACGGGTGTCACCTGGTCGGCGAACGCTTTACCAGCCGCCGCGAACTGGTCGGCTGTATGCGGGCCTGCCGCTCCGGGCGCGGCCTCCTTCTTCTGAAGGCTGGCCTCGTATGTCTGCGCGGCGTTCGGGCCTTCGGCCACGAGCTTCTTGATGAAGGTCTCGGCCTGATTACCTTTCATCCCCGAGAAATCGAAGCCCGCCTCAGAGAGCGCCTGCTGGGCGATACGCGACCCGCCCGCGCCGACGTCGTAGCGCCGCGCCGTGGCGGCATATGCGTCCCACAGCCGGGCCGGGTCACGCTGCGCGTTGGAGAAGGCCGTGGGATCGAGCCCAAGGATCGCCCCTTGCGCAAGAGCGCTTGTGCCTGTCGAGCCGATAGTGCCGGCCATTGCCTGCCCAATGTTGATCTTCATGCCGGTTTGGTCGGAGAGCGCCTGCGTCGCTGCCAGGCCATTGAGGCTGATCTGCCCCACACCGGCCGCCGCGTTGACCGCCTTAATCGACTCTGTGATGCGACCCAAGCTGACGGGAATAAGTCGTGAGACCTGATCCATCTCGGCATATGCTTGACCAACCTGATTGCTCGACATGCCGCCCTGCATCATCTGGCCGGTCAGCGCGGTCGTCTGGTCGAGGCCCACGCCGCTCAGACGCGCCAGGGCCATGCTTTGCGTGAGGGCGCCGCCCATCTGGTCAGACGTGACGCCCACATCGCCTAACTGCTGCGCTGCTTTCACAGAATCCGCTTCGTGGTACCAGTACCGCCACCCAGCATTCTGCGCGGTCGTCAGTTCGCCTTCGGGTGTGGCCCCCGTGCTCGTCCCCACGCTGCCGGCCAGCGTGCGCTCTTCGCCCGCATATTTCGATTGCAACGCGTTGACGCCCAGGCCGATGCCCGCCACGCCAGCAACAGCGCCAATAGCGCCAAGGGCGAGCGGGGCCGCCTCAACGGCCATCGTCATTAAGGGGCGCGCTAACCCGGCCAGCACGTCCCCCGTGGCGCCCATGCCCGCGGCATTGGCCGCGCCACGGATGCCGCCCGCGAGCATCCCGCCTGCACTCCGGGTGAACGCCTGGGCGATATGGTTGCCCAGGACCGTCCCCCACCTATCCTGCTGCGTGGTGTCGTTGCCGCCGGTCCCGCCGTTGCCGCCATTACCGCCGCTCCCGCCGTTACCGCTGCCGTTGTTCAGTCCGGGCAGGCCCGAGCGTTGGCGTGCATCATGGGTGTCCGTCTCCTGAGCCGCGTCGTAGCCGAAGCGGGCCAGACGCTCCATGCCGGGAGGCACGAACGGGCCGGAACGCGCGCTCTGCCGGTAGTATGTCGCGCCGCCTGGGTTGGGCAATGCCTCGTCATCGCCGCCGCCCTGTCCCTGCCCCGTCGCGGCCTGCTGTTGCGCGTTGTGCTGGCGCAGCAACTCTTGCCAGCGCGTGAGCATGTCCTGTTGCGCGGGCAGGGGTTCAGCAGCGGCCTCGGGGTTATCGGCGGCGAAGTGGCTGACCTGCGCGGTGAGTTCGCCCCGTCGGGCGTTAATCGCGCCCTACGTCTGCGCGATGTCGGGGTGCAACTCCTGCACGATGGACGGGTCCAGCGCGCCCAGGCGCGTCGCCGCCTCGTTATAGGACGCCGCCGCCGGTTGCGACCCACGCGGAATCGCGTTGAAGGCATCAAGTAGCTGCTGCTTGAGGGACTGGAGTTGGGTGTCGGCGGTGCGCGCCGCTGCCGCCAATTCCTCGAAGGTCTGCGGCAATGGCCCCGTGGCGTCAGCCGTGGCTCCTGTGGCCGCATCAGGCGTCGTCGTCGTGGCGGGCGGGTTTTGGGTTGTTAGCGCCTGTGCCAGGCGCTCATCGCCCGTCGTGGCAAGAGGCGTGACGGGGGGGCGTTCACGGGCGACGGCAGGGATGGTGGCGCATTCGTCGGTGAGACGGGGGGGCCACCCGTGGGCGGTGTCTGCGGCGCTGGTCCCACGGTCGCGGCTGGTGGCGCGAGAACGGGGGCCGTCTCGCTCCCATAGCGCGCAGGGGGAATGACACCCGCCGCTTGTTGTTGCGCCTGCCGCTCCCGCTGGGCCTGCTGCTGCTGCTCCCGCTGGGCCATAGCGTCTTGGAATTGGGCCAGCGTGTCGGGCAGCGGTTGCGCGGTGACCTGGGGGTTACCTCCCACGAAATCGAGGGCCTGGGCGCGTATGTCAGTGCGCCGTACCATCATTTCATTCTGCGTCTGCGCTATCTCGGGCGATGCGTCGCGGATGAGGGCAGGGTCCATCCACTGGAAGCGGTCCGCTGCCTCGTTATACGACGACACCTGGGGATTGCCCGGGATGGCGTTAGACAGGTCAACGAGATGCTGCCTGAGCTGCTGACTGGCGGCGTCGGCCAAGAGCGCCGCCGCCGTCAGTTCCTGGAACGTACTGAGCGCGGCGTCGGCGTCTACGCCAAGCTCGATGCCCACATTTTCGTTTTCGCTCATCGGTCACTCTTCGTGGATGCGGCGAGCGCGTAGGGTGCGCTCGGCATGTCTAGGGGATCTAGCTACTGTGCGGGATAGTGCGCCGCCTGCGCCGCGAGAGCGTTGGTCCGCGCGTCGACCAGGAGTTCGGCGCGCTGCTCTATTTCACTCTCAGTCACCGCGAGCAATGGCGCCATCTGGCCGATAACCTGGCCGGCCAGGTCCATCACCGGCGCCAGCGTCCGTCGATACTCACCCATGGCGTCAAGGGCCGTCGCGATAGTGGCCTCGATGTCCGCCCACGACACCGCCGCCTGGGTATTGTCGGGCACGCGTACCAGATTGGCCGTCACGACCAGGTCGCCCAGCGCCTCGGCGACCACCGCATCGGCGCAGGCCGCCAGGCGAGCCAACTGCTGTTGGAGGGCCAGGGCCTCGCGCGCCATCTCGCTTCGGCGCGCACTGATCGCCGCGACCCGCGCGGCGGCTTCGTTGTCTGCCATTTCGCTACTCCTTGCCTATGCCGCACACGACGGCCAGAACGGGGGGTTCTGCTTTACGTGGTGCTGGCAGCGGGTAAGAGAGCCTACAGGGAATCACCCAGCATGCCGATACACAACATAAGCACGTTAGCAGTGGCTAGGGCTACCCACTGCTGACAAAGCCATCAGAGAGCCGCTGAGGGCAGGTGGTCTCTCCCCCATCAGCGGCTCTCTTTTCATCCTGGCCTCATCATCCCGGCCTAATTCAATCCCTTATGCCGGTCCTACTCACACAGGTAGCCCATTTGGGCTATTGGCATCCTCGTCCACATGACCTACGATGAGCGTGCTAGCAGCGACAAGAGGGACGCGCCGGTGCTGGCAGGCTGTTAGAGGGCGCTAATCGGTGTTTCCGACCTTACACCGAATAGCGCCCGTCTTTTTTCTGTCGCACCCGCTCACGCAGCCGAACGCGGCTCACCGCCGAGAAGCTGGCGGCGAATGAACTCAGCGGCGCTAGTGTAACCGCCATCGAGCGCGCGGCGGTCCAACTCGTCACGCTCCTGGGGCGTCAAACTGAGGTTGTACTTCACGGGCCGTGGTGGAGTGAGCCGCGCCCGTTCACGCCCCTCCCGCATTGCTGTGACCATCTCGCCCTCCTTTGCTTGTGGGCATGAGAAAGCCCGGTACACCGCATTGGTATACCGGGCTTTCTCGTGTGGATGCTGCTGTCAATAACGCCGAAGGCGCACTACTACACCCCATGATACCATATTGGGGACACCCCCCGCAAGTTGGCACAATACACGGCATGGGTCGTGCGCGGCAGGTTGTCAGCCAGGCCCGCGCCCTTCAACCGGTTCTTCTGGGCGAGCATAGAGCGATTGGCGATCAAGTTGACAATGTAAACTTGATCGCCAAGAGCGGTGGGAATAACGCCGACTACCTCACCGCCCGCATCGCCCGCGACCGCCCCGACATCCTCGACCGCATGAAGGACGGGGAGTTTCCGAGTGTACGGCCGGCGACGCTGTTTGAGCACGGCGCGTCTGCCGCTCCGGTTAATAGAGGTGATGATATAACCTCTATTAGTGACGGGGGTATTGACGAGAGAAACAGTGGTGCGGTCCACACCACTGTTTCTACGAGGCGCGGAAGCGAGAGCGCCGACTACCTCACAGCCCGCATCGGGCGACCGCATGAAGGCGGGCGGCGGCGAGGGTCAACTCGCTTGCCGCTCGTCCTGACACCACGCGCGGATTAGGGCGATAGCCCGCCCGCGATGTTTTGTCACGGTGTGGTGGTCCATCCCCAGGTGCCGCCCGGTCGCCCGTAGAGACAAGCCCCGCATGTCGGTCAGGAACAAGACACCGAAGAGTCGGGCGTGCTCGACCTGGAGCCGCGCCAGCGCCGCCGCCTGCCGCTCCTCGTCGATGTCGGCCAGCTCGTCACACGCTACCTTCTCGGCGTCCGCGCTGTTGGCCTGGACCCTTACCCGATCGAGGTAGTTCTCCGCCGCTTCACTCCAGCGCGGGCCACCGTCAGGGCCATAGAGCAAGGGCGCGTGCGGCCTCTGCGGGACGAGTCGCCCCTGCGCATCGCGGAACGCCTTGCCTGTGTCGCGGGTCGTGAAGTTGCCGGGGATATGGTCGTCATCATCTCTCGCCATGGGACTGTCCTCCATTGTGGCTAAGGTCGGCTTTGCGCACGGCCTCGACGAGCTGTTGCAGGTCGCTCATAATGCCTCCTTCAGCGCCGCAACACCCGCCTCATCAAAGTGCCGCCGTATAATGCGCGCCGCCGCGACGGGATCGAGCGGGATGCTCACGCGCTTTTTCGCGATACCAGCCTCTAACGCTGCCGCCCGTACGCTCGGAAACTCGCCCGCTTTCATCCTGTCCAAAACGTCGGGACGGTCGCGCGCGATGCGGCCTGTTAAGTAGTCGGCATCGGTGCCATATGCAGAAACAGTCCTTATATCATCAGGGCTGTTTCTACCTGTAGAATCATCAATCAAGAACGCCTCTGTCACGCCCGGCGCGTCCTTGTCCTTGATCGCGTTCTTGTTCCCCTTCATGGCCTCTTCGAGGGTGCGTTGGGGTGTGGCGTCGTGGGCGCGGGCAGCAACATCTGCGGTAGATTCGGCCAGCGTCTTGCCGATCTCCGCTTTGAGCATGGCATCCAGGGAGCCGTAGGGGCGCTCCGGGGGGGTGTGGTCATAGATACGATGCGCCTCAGCTTCAGCGAGCGCCGCCTCCCATCTCTCAACCGACGCTTCCTTGAGGCCATACAGTGTCTTGAGATACGCGGTCGTTTGCCAGGCGTATTCCTCCGATGACGGGTCTTTGATGGTGCGCGGCCCGATGCGCGACCGCTCGCGGGGCGTCATGTCTTCGGTGGGACGTAGCGAGTGTGTCGTGTTCATCCGATTTCGCCGGCTCATGCTGCCCTCCCTGCTTGCTGCTGCGTCCGGTACACGCAGCACCGGTTGCGGAACGTGCTCCACAACATCGGGTGATCGTCGCAATAGTCCATCACGATTGCATCGACCTTGCCCGGAGCCGTGCGGCTCACACGGCCCAAATACTGCACCACACGGCCACCGTACGAGACCGGCGTCGTCAAAAAGAGCGTGTCCAGGCTCGGCGCGTCGAAGCCTTCGCCAACTAAAGAGCCCGTGGCCACGACCGCCCGCAGCGTCCCCGCGGCGAGGGCTGCCACCACCTCACCCCGCTTCTTCTTGCCCATCTGCCCATGCAGCGCGGCGGCCGTGACGCCGCTGGTCGTGAGCATCTCCGCGAGCTGCTCGACGTGGCCCACACGATCGCTCAGGATCAGGCACCGCCGGCCAGTGGCCACCGCCTGCGCGACATCCGCCACGATCAGGCGGTTACGCGCCGGGTCGGCCACGATGTCGCTGACGAGCCCTGTAAAGGTATCGCCGAACAGCCGTAGGCCCGTATCACGCTTGACGACACGCGGCGTAATGAGGCGATCCTGCAAGTCGGCCTTGTCGATCCTGGCGACGGTTGGCCCGAGGTACCACCCAATCACGGCGTCCAGCTTGTCGCGCCGGTACGGCGTCGCGGTCAAGCCCAGGACGTAGCGCGCGGGGATCTGTGCCACGACGGCCGCTAACTGCTCCGCTGGCGTGTGATGCGCCTCGTCAACGATTAGATGCCCGACGTCGAGCAGCGCCTCCGGCAGGGCACGGGCTAGGCTTTGTACAAGCGCCACCGTGAGGCGCGCGCCGACACGACACTCGCCATCGCCGATAAAGCCAATCTCGTCGGGGGTCAAGCCCAGCACCAGGCCGGCGCGCTCGACCGCCTGGCGGGCGAGTTCTTTGGTGTGCGTGACCCAAAGCGCCGGCTGACCACGCCGCGCCACGGCGACCAGGCCCATGATCGTCTTGCCCGCGCCAGCCGGCGCTTCTAGGACACCCATGCGCCGCCCCAGGACCGCGCCGACGGCCCTCTCCTGCGCCGCTGAGAGCGTGACGCGCTCCTCGAAGGCCACGGGTGCCCCGACGTGCGTGTCGTCCGTCCAGCGCACCGTCAGACCCAACGCCTGACAATCCTGGCAGAATAGCTCCAGCGCGCCGCGTGGAAGGATGAGCCCGCCACCGGGCGCCACGTCGTAGTACAGCAAGTGTTCGGGCAACTCACGCGTATCGCGGTCAAAGCGCACGGCGTCAGCGTAGAGCGGATTGTCGAGCATAAAACGGTCACGCACAGCCTCGCGCAACGCCGGCGGGTAGCCCGGCTCGACGATGATCTGACGCCCGATGTGGAGCGTGATGCTCGACGCCGTAGGCGCGGCCGTTTGGGGGGCGAGAGTTACGCTCATGAGCGCACCCCCTGCGCGGCTGCGGGCCGTGTCGCTATGTGAAGCGGCGGCCCTGGTGGCCGCGTGCGGCACGCCTTGCAGGTGTAGCCATGATCGGTCAGTGTCCCGCAGCCACCGTAGCACGGCTTCTTGAACGTGTCCGGCGGCACGGGTAGCTCAACGACCGTTTCATGTTTAGGGGCCTCGGTGAACTCCATCATGGCCGTTGTAGGAATCCTCCCTGCCCCCGTGATGATGTCGGTGAGAGGGGCGTTGTACTTTTCCTCCCCCCTTTCTTGGGTAATCAGGGGGGAGGAAAAGTACAACGGTGATTCGGGCTCTCCCTCGCCCCCCCAAGCCGAGTCATCGTCCTCCGTAGGAATCCTCCCGAGGTCTGCGCCGTCGTCCGTGGTAACGACATACTCATCCTCGTGCCAGAGGTCGTCACTGCCCCAGTGCTGTTTGCCGTTGTGCAGGACCTCGCCGTGCTCGTTGACCCACTGGCCGCCGTTCGTTTGCTTGATGGTCTCTCCCGCGTGCTCCGCTTCATCGCGTGTGCAGGTGCAGAGGCATGACTCACAGCGATACGCAACGGCGGTGAGCCGCTTGCTGCCGCACGCTGGGCAGCGCGGCTCTTTCCTCGCTGCATCAGCAGCGCGCCTGGTCGCCTTGGTCTGGACGGCCTTCTTGTCGAGTGAACGATCGGGGAGAGGGCCGGGCTTGACGTAGATGGCCGTCATGTACTTGTACGCCGTCGCAGGGACGGAGCCGTTGCGTGTGGGCGGGGGTGTAATATCGGGGTCGAGCGGGACCTGGACGGCCTCGGTCCGTGTCTGCGTTTTCAGCAATCCGATCGACGCTACATCATCAATCGTGCGGCCGAAGACGCGGGCGTTCATTCCGGCCTTCTTCTCGGCGGTCGATGTGATGTAGAGACGATTATAGCCGCGCTGCTCAAGTTCGTCAGGCGGCGCGGTATCATCGGTTGGATCGTCTTCAATGACTCCGTGCAGGTTCTTGGGTGGTCCATCGGTTTCGGCCCAGGCGAGCATGGTCGTTACCTTTTGCCCTGGCCTCAAGCGAGGATCACGCATAAGCCGCAAGTAGCCCTCAAGTTGACGTCGTGTTTCTTGGTGGGCGGCCATCTCTGCTCTTAGCCGTTGTAGGATTCCTCCCGATGCCTCATCAGTGTGTGGGGTGTTGTCTTCGGTCGTGGTGTGCTGAGCGCCGTCATTGCCCTGGGCGTCGGTCTCCTTGTGGCCGATGACTAACTGAAGCGGCTGCGCGGCGCCGTCATCCAGGCCGACGTCGATGGTCTCCTCGGCCTTGGCGTCGAGGGTATGCCCCGCACGCTTGAAGGCCCTTGCGATGCCGTCGCGGGCCTCGGTACGTGAGAGGTACCCGCCGCCGACGAAACGCCCTAGCGCGAAGCTCTGGCTGTTGAGGACGTCGCGGCGCTGTCCGGCCTTGATAGTGCTCACGGTATCCAAGGCGTTATCAAGTGCTGCCCACACGTAGGCCTCGGGGTCCGTGACGGTCCGTGATCGTGGCGCGCCTGCGTAGCCCGCCGGCCTGCTCTTGTAGGCGTAGGCTGTTCCCTTGGGGGAACTCTGCTCGATGGCCTCGCGCAACGCCGTGGGCATCTCTGCCATGGCGCACTCCCAGGGCGCATGACCCTCGACCCAGGTGTACGCCCCGCCCGTGCGGCGGCTGGGTGCGACGACGACGAAGCCCTTGTCGCTGGCGAGGAAGTCCACGCCCTCCAGGAAGCCCATCGCGCGCCGCAGGCCGGGCACGTCGCGGAAGAAGTAGTGCGGGCCGCCCGAGGCGCTGTGGGCGCGCACTGTGTTGGCCAGGTCGATGTTGTGCGCCGCGCATAACTGGTCTAGGTTGGCGGCCCCCCCGTGGCGTAGATCGGCGTCCACGACGCACCAGCCCGCGATAGCCACGCCGATCAGGTCGTGGGGCCAGCGGGTCCACCAGCGCGTGATGGTGGCCGGGTCCGTCGAGGCGAGGTGAAAGCCGCCTCCGCCTGCGGGAACGGCCACGCCGGGCATGACCTCCTCGCTTTTGTGGGGGACCTTGTCGTCGGGTTGAACAGGGAAGACGGGCCAGCCGAGCTCGACGGCATAATAGAGCGCCCAATCGCCGAGGGGCGCGTCAAGCGGGGGAGGGGCCGTGTGATTGTCGTGGGGGGAGGCGCTCATCGCACACCCCCGATTGTGGTACTAACTAGCGGCTGGGTGCCAAGACGTGGTACGATAGAGAAGGACATAGTCCATAGCTCCGTTTTCTCTGCGGGCCGGCTCACGAATCAACTTGGCGGGCGAATCGTGACCGGCCTTTTCTATGTCCTGCGATAGTCTCGCAGTGGCATTATCAGTTGTCCCCTTGTACGTGTGGTTGTCTATCATCTATGATGGAAAGCAACGACACAACGAGCGCTAGCCCGTACCTTTGCCAAATGAGGCGGCTCACTTCGAGCCTGTGTCGTGCTTCGGAGCGCGTATTCCCAGTTAGTCGCCAAACTGTTGCTGGGGTACGCGCTTTTCATTGGCCTGCCATCGACAACTCCTGCGCCGGCATCTTTTTCGGCTTGGCCTGTGCTCGTGTCAGCTTGTCCAGCTCGTCGAGGCGAATTATCCACGCCTTACGCACCTTGACGGCGGGCAGCACTCCGACCGAGCACCACATCCTGATTGTGGACGGGGCCGTGCCGACAAGCTTGGCTGCCTCTTGTACCTGGACCGCGATAGGCGCGTGTCCGTGTGACGTTACCATTTTGTCTGCCTCACTTTCCTTGCCTAAATCGCTAGTTTTATTGGTCCTATCCGCACTGTACCGCAAACATTTCCAATTAACTAGCCCAATCATTTAGCGGCTAAATGTTCTGCAACATTAATCACTTACCCTGGGCGCACCTAGCGTTTTGTGGGCCTCCCTGAGCGCGGGAGGGGCTCACCGCGGGCCAGTCGTCCCTCTTTGTGTAGCGCCCGTACGGTGCGCTCGGTGACGCCCACCTCCGCGCCGGGTACGCTGCACGCCGCGATGAAGTCGTCATGGCGTATGATGTTCCCGATAATCGCGCCGGAGGCTTTGCCGGATTGTCGACCTTCGTCGTAGAGCCGACAGACGACACGCGCGGCGTCCTGGCGCGCCCGTGCCACCTTGGCTTGGCGCTCGACAGCCGCCGGACTGGCGCCATAGACACGCGCTTGCTGCGCGTTCTTGAAAAGCCTGCGTTCAATGCGCTCCGCAATTTTCCACTGCCCATGACCAATGTCCTCCTGACGCTCGACGCGCGGCGTGGCCCCAGCGGACAGCACGATCACGAACGGCCATGGATAGGCGGGCTCGGGGATCTCGGCGGCCGTGTGGATGGGGTCGGGGCAGACGATTAAGTGGCCGATCAGCAGGCCATAATGTCTGTTGGCGCGCACTGTGGCGGGGTCGAAGACCTTGGCCTGTGCCCGCTGCGTATCGTGGACAACCTTGAAACCCGTGCGGCCCGTGGCGTCGAGCGCCGCCGGCGGCGGGATGAACGGCCAGAAGTCGACGGGGACGAAGTAGCCGGTCGCCTCCCACGCCATGGCAAGGACGGTTCCTAAGTAGGCGATCCACGCGTCCGTGCCCTCGACGCGGTAGCGCGGTGCTAATTGTCGGTGGGCATCCGCGATCTCGGGCTGGGCACGCCACCACGCGACGCCGCCCTCCGCGGCCCACGCATCGGCGATCACCGGTTGGAGGCGCGCGTCCTGATAGCGCCGCTCCTCGGGCGTGAAGGTAAACAGCGCCATGCCATCTTTGCCAGTGGCTATCACGTCTTGTTCCCTCCGTTACCCCGCGCGATGCACATAGCGACGACCGCACCTCCCATCGCACATAGGACGTCATCGCTGTATGTGGGGGCCGCGCTCATGTCCACTCGCCGACTGACTGATGTAACTCGGACCGATCGCGCTTTGCATATGTTCGTGACGTCTCGACGTGGGCGTGGCCTAACTGCGCGGCGACCTGGAGCAGGTCGTGCGTCTCTCCATACAAACGCGTCCCGGCCGTGTGCCGCAAGCTATGCAGCCCGCGCTCGGCGACGCCAGCCTCCGCGGCTATCCTCTTGATGCGATACCAGGCCGCCTGCCGCGTGCGGTAGGGCAAGACATACACACCCCACTGGTCACGCGAAACGCTCATCAGCGCCTGTTGTAGTCCCTTCGACAGCACAACCGTCCGGCGCTTGTCCCCTTTGCCGTGTGCGACGACAAGCTCTTTTGTGGTCATGTTCACGTCGCTCCACTGTAGTCCAAGCATCTCGCTAGCGCGTAGGGCGCCATGTGCCCCGAGTGGCACGAGCACACGATCGAGCCGCGCCATGGTCCGCTCGGCCGGCCCGCCCTCGGCCTCGTGGCGGGCGATGACGGCCAGGAGCGCGGACACTTCGCCCTCACTATAGGCGGCGCGTTTCTCCCAGCTTGCCGTACTATCACGCGGAGCGCGTGCGTCACCGAAGGGATCGGCCGTTGTGGCCCTGGCCCACCGGAGGGCGCGATAGAGCAGACGCCCCGCGGCGAGATGGACCTGCACCGTTGACGGCTGATACGCGCCCCGGCCGCTCGTGCCTGCTTGCAGCGTGGCGACCCATGCCTCGCCGGCATTGTCGGCGGGGTGGAGTAGGTCGACCGTGGGCCAGTCGGCGATGAGATGAGCGACCGCCTCGTGGTAGCGCGAACGCGTCCGGTCGGATGTGCCAATACCCGCGCGCCCCTTGAGCGATAGGTAGGCGTCGGCCAGGCTCCACAACGCGGTCGTGTCGTGCGCGAGCGCGGCGGCCATGGCGCGACGCCGGCGCGCATCGGGTAGCATCTCTGACCAGCCCGTCATGCGGTCAGCGGGAGCAGCTCCGCGCCCGTCGTGGAGCACCAGCGCCCGCGTGTGCTCGACCATCGTCCCTCCTTTCCCTGTCTCCCGCGTTCGCGTGTCCTGCCCTGTCTGGCGCTACCTGCGACAATGGGCGATTGTCTGGCGCCAAGGGCTCGTACACGAACTAGACAGAACACTACTTCGGTTAAAAGTCTCCTAGACGACCGCCGCTTCCTCTTCCCGCACTGGTGTCCGTAGCATCGCGCGATCTCGCGAGTCGCGCACCACGAACCGCCGTGGCCCGGCCCCCTCGTCCGCACGCAGTTTCTTGGCCGCCGCCTTGGCGTCCTTCTCGGTGCGGAAGGGGCCGGCGGCGATCTCCTCGATGCGCTCCATCCATTCCACGCCACGCGCCGTCGCCGCATGGTCGCCGCTCCCGAGGGCAAGCCCATCGGGCACGATACCCACGTCGTCGGGCTCGTAGCGATAGGCGATTACGTCGAACGTCTGGTCCCCGCCAGCGGGGACTAAACCCACACTCGTCAGCTCTGTGAAACTAAAACCCATGTAGGGCGGGTCAAACTCAAAACCCCCGTCCTCGTCCGCGTATTCCGAGGCCACACGCTCAACGGCGTCTACCACGGCGAACGCCTCCGCGAACGTGAGCAGGCGTAGGCGAGCGATAAGCACGTCAATATCGACCTCCGCATAGGGGAATGGCTCCATGCGCGCGCGCGCTTCCGCCGTTAAGCGCATCCCCATTCTCGAAAGGATGTCCGCCTTCCTCGTGCGGTCCTCGTCTATCGCGTCCTTAATGCGCGCGACGTACGCCCACAACATCAGCGGGTCAACACGGTATGCGCCCTCGTCGTCGCGGCCATGCCGTCCTGGGCCAGGCGCCGCCGCCTCCGTGACCGCGCGCACGATGACGCGCGCCGGCCCAATCGTGAACGTGGGCAAGGAACGACGTAGCACGCTGTAGTAGCGCCCGAGGTCACGCTTGGCCACGACCGATTCGCGTCCCTGCGTGGCCCGCGCCCCGATCTCGCCCTCTATGTCGCCCGCGCTGAACTGGATCTTTAACGCCATGTCCGACCCCCTCCCTGATACCTATTTATACGCTAGAATACTAACTCTGTAATAGTATCCAAAAAGATACTTTGTGTCAAGGGCGACGTGTTGCGTCTGCGGGAGGCCAGGGCGGCGACGGCGCGACGGTGTGAGGGGTCAGCTTAACCGCTGTCGCCCTGGTCATCGCCGTCTACGACCGCGGCGAACTGCTGGCCGGTCCCGTCGTTCTTCAAGATGTCACGCACACGCTGCGCGACGGCCCGTTGTATCACCGTGCGCGGCCCCAGGCCGAGCGGGACGAACGCAGGGCCCACATAGCCGCGCCACACGTCGGCCCCCGGCGTGACGGCGACGTAGCCGGCGTAAAGGTCCGCGCCGTCGGTGATGGTCACGCGCGCTTCGAGGAGGTAGGGCGACCGCACCATCCAGCGGATCACGGGCGATGCGCTCACAAACCTGTGCCCCTATCTCCCGCTCCGTCCACCGGGTCGGCATGCTGCTGGGCGTGCTGCTCCAGCGCCGTCCTGGCCTCATCGAACGACACGCGCTCGGCGATGGTCACATCGTCGTCAAGGCGGTGTGCGGTAACCGTCGCATCCCAGTCGGCGCCGGAGCGCCCGGACCCCTTGTACTGCCCGACATACCCATAGGGTCGCGGGGCGCCCACGAGGCGATACGTCCACAGAGCCGGACTCTTGCGCTCCCACTTACCCCTCATACGGTTCATCCTGGTTCCAGGAGATGCCCCAGTCCTCGCGAGACTAGTTCCTCTCTGTTTATTGTTTCTATCGCCCAGTCGTATTCTTTCACACACCCACTCGCCCAACTATGACCACACAGGTGGCATGTCACGGGCGCGTTGGCGTACCCACCGGGGCCATTGGCGGCATGTAGCGCCTTCTGACCGCAGTAGCGACACGACAGGCGAGGGAGAGGAACCATCCCCTTCCGTGGTGGCCGGAAGGCTAGCCGCAGCCGGGTAAAGCGTGCGGGTCTCCGGGCGCGATCTAGTGTGCGCCATGGTTGGTCGCGTGCCCATGTCGCCTGTGTTTTGCTCAGATAATAGACATACTGCGTCCAGTCCTCACGGATCGAGCCCTGCTCGTTACGTACGACGCCTTCAGCGAGCAGATTAAGGTCGCACACGGAGGTGATCTTGCCTCCGGTCCGCGCTAGAACGTAGAGACCGCCGGTGTCTGTATGTTCGACAAGCTCCCACCAAGATGCTTTTGCTATCCACTTCTCGTCAGTAGTCATCGTTCCTCCTCGCGTTCCTGTCGCCGCGCCTCCGCCGTGAGTTGGTCGGCGCGCTCTTTTACAAGCTGGCGGACGGCAATGGCCGGCGCTACGACCCGTTGTCGCGCTATCTCCCTAATCACCGGCTCCAGATCGCGGGGTAAACGAATCGTCAACTGCCATGATTGATCTTCCGCGCGCGGCATCTCGACTACTCCTGTTGCTGTCATTGCGATTACCTCCTTATTCTAGTCTATTCTTTTCCCTCTCCATTGTACCATATTTAACACTCTATACAGACCAATGTACATTGACAATAGAGTCTATAGTAAGGTACAATAGAAGAGTGAGGAGCAGATAGCTTCCACAAAGAAAAAGCCGAGGCGCTGGTATGAACAGCCCTCGGCACGACACAGCGAGGTATAGTCGCCATGCAACGCCATTCTACCGCAACGTACAAGCCCACCGTCCGCCTCACCGCTCACCGCGGCTGGTACAAGGTCCAGTCGGGCACGAATCCCAGCGTCTTTTACGAGACGACGGCGAACAGTTGCACATGCCCGGCTCGTAAACCTTGTCGTCACATGAAGTTCATCCGTTCCCTCAATATCGCGTTCTACGTCCGGCGCGACGAGAACCCCGACGCGGCCATGGACGCCGCCAGCGAGGCGCTCCATGACGCCGACCGCGCCGAAACGGCCATGCCGCTCGCGCCCGCCTATCGCGCGACCTTAGAGCGGATGGCGCGCGGGGACACCGCGGACACCCGGACGGACGCCGAGCGCCGCCTTGACCGCGCCCTGTCCGCCCTGAGCGATACGCACGTCATGAGCGACGAGCGCGCTTCTCTGCTGCGACGCGTAGACGAACTGGAACGCCAGGTCGCGGCCGACAACGCTAGCGCCATGCGTGTGGCGTAGATGGACACCACCACCACCACAGCGGCCGACATCACCATGTCGGCCGCCCCGCTCGCCGTGTCAGCGGACACCGACCGGCCCGCCTATCGTTATGCCGGCGACGGGCGTTGGTTCCCCAGTAACCAGGAGGCGCTCGATGAGTGCGCGGCGTGGAACCGCTGGGCAGACACTATCAACGCGCGGACAGCCGCCGCGAGGAGCGCCGTGCAATGATCATGCAAGAGATAGCCCCACTGCCGTGCCGCACGCCCTCAGCGTCCATGTGGGTACTCTACGTATATAACTCGATTGGCTACCTTACCTTTGACGGTCGGCTTATCGCCACCGCTAGCGTCGCCACCCCACGTCAGGAGGCCCGTATCCGGGGCATGCTGGCGCGGCTAACCGGCCAGCGAACGGGGTCCGCATGAGCCTGCCCCTTGGTTGGATTCGCGGCCCGCCCGCTCCCCGCGCCCGGCCCCCGCCGCGACCTGCGCGGCCAGTAGTAGGATTAGGATGGAAAAAGCGGGGCCACTCATGGCCCCACGAATAGAAGGAGATTGACAACACCATGACCACTACCATTCACCACACTCCGACGAACAGCATCATCTCGATGGACGATGCGGACCTAGCCGCCGACATCGCGCTCGTCCTGGACCTCAAATAC
>JAABUH010001173.1_pt1 | contig 31252 bp, 27 predicted proteins | sample 5559121 | NCBI WGS metagenome assembly JAABUH01 (sample SAMN10711871, study PRJNA513364) | rock metagenome | isolation source: Antarctica rocks | place: Antarctica: Victoria Land, Battleship Promontory nord | collected 2015-12-28
AGGAATATCGCCAGCCCCAGTACAGTCCACCAACGACGAATTGGACATTTCAAGTTCTCCGTCAGACCCTTTTGACCTAGCGATCTGGGTTGCTCAGGCAGTACGTCGTATCCATAATGGAGTACAAGCCACTGTGGAAACTGATGCTCGACATTCCGAAATGAAACGAAGATCATCGTCTCGTACGTCAGGGCTACATATGAATGGAACCGATAACGACGCAGAAGTCTCCGAACCTTTGAAGCGCGAAAAGGAACGGGATGAGCAGCGTCTAAGGAAGCAGAGATGGAGAAGTGAGCATAGAGAGGAGAGTACGACTACTCCAAGTCCTCATTCTTTGAGCGAGACTGATAGTGCATTCTCGTTTAGACTTCGACAATGACCTGCGTTGTCGCATCAACACACGTGCTAAAGCACTGTATGGGACTAACCCATCGGTTGAGAAAACGAAGTTTATGGAAAATGAATTTGAGAGGCGAAAGGCAAGGCGTAATAGTAAGGAAAGCCGTGAATCTGAGTCTTCGGGCTTCACTTTCGGTCCAGAAATTGTGGGCAACCTGTTCTCCGCACAGGGCACAGACGGTCCCATAGACGTCAACGCCGCCGGAATACTCCTCATCAATACTCTGCAGGGCATGCGTAGTAAAGTTTACGCGAAAAGCAACCACGAAGCAACAACAGCCTTGAACATTGCGCTTAGGGACAGCAACATCGGCGCAAGACCCTTCATCGAAGCTTTGCACATTCTAAGTGCAGATTCAGGGGTCATGGACGCTATCAATCTGGCTATGGAAGGCCATGACCATGCATCCGATGCTGAACCTGGTATCACAACTTTGGCAAATACAGCGATAACCAGTCCTACCAATGCTGATAGTCGTCGTACTTCTAAAACCGAACAGAGTCCTAATTCGTTCCTGCATGCGTCCGGACTTCGCGGTGGAGGTGCTAATGGATACTCCATAGACAACCACTATCAGTCAAATGATGCTATCAAAGCTCTCAACGCGGCGACGTTGATCTTGAGCGACATCGCCGAAGGTAGCTCAGGCCATTACGTAACGCCATATGGTAACCCACCGCCTACAAATACTGGTATGAACGGCTTGAACAACACGAACGGTGGCCAAACAAAGGAATCCATCGAGCTAAATACTGCGGACAAAGCAAACGCTGTTAAACCACTCACCAAATTTCAGATCGACGCTCTGTTAGAATTTGCAAACGGAGGATCCCTAATGGACAAGGATGATGATGAATCTGTCCCAGACGCACCAGACGATACTACTGAAACGGGGCAAGCAGAAATGACACCGCAGCCGGACATTGACATCAATGCCACCTTGCAACGTATCATAATGGAGCTGACAGCTGATGAGTCTGGCGACCGTGATAAACTTGGATTTCCCCTGGCTACTTCTCAAGTGGACAAGGCTGCTGCTCTCCAACGTCTCTTCGCAGAAGCAGGAATCTCCATCAATACAATTTTACCAGCGGCGCAGGCTCACGCAACCTCTCAGCTCTATGCTCATCTCTCCAGTCGTGCTCACAAATTTCCGACTTCTGGGGGCATCAACCCTATTCATGCCAGCGCCTACGGTAACACAGCTCAGATGACGCAGAGGATGCTGGCTCGGCCAGTCAATGGCAGCCAACCGCTACAAACTGCGCCATCAACTTCGGGAGGAAACGCTGTTGGAGCAACCGCTCGTGGGAAGAGTGGGAAAAGTGCTGAAGAGATTAGGAAGATTAGGGAGTACGGCTTTCCGCCGCTGCCAGGATGTCGGCCTGGTCTCAAGTGAGAGCAGTGACGATTTGATGACCGCAATTGACTGAGGTGGCGCAAGCTGGGGTGGACTTTACTATTCATTGCCAGGAGCGAGGGGGTACTTTTCTCTTCATAGAAGGGCGTTCAGGGATGTAACTATGATACCACCATTACATGCGAAGTCATCGTCATTTTACTACAGAGGGACAGGATTCAACGTCAGAGGTGGCTTGTAAGATACAGGGGCTCAAGAGGATGCTACGGCTTCACTATTCGGAGGATTGTTTGCTTTAGAGTATGTCTGAGGTTAGATGTACCCTATGTAACTCAATGCGCTCTTTCAAACTACAGTATAGCATTAAAGTAGTTTGATCATTTCTTAACAAAATTGAGCAAATTGTCCTACCTGCCAACTTAAAAGTCGTGGTGGCATCAACATTATCATAGTACAAAACAAACACACAATGACTATCACAATCAGCTTCCCTTTCTCAATGCTCCGCAAACTTCCACCACAACCCTCCTTACGCGCTCTCCGGACCCACTCCACCGTATCCGCCAAACCCCCTCCGCCCCTACCCTACCAACGCTCACGAGCCCCAAAACCCCGACTCCAACCCCCCAACAAACCCCCCCGCCCTTCACCCCGGCGCAACCCTCCCGCCAAACTTCCCGAGAACTACAAATCGACAGCTCGGAAGTGAGTCTAGGACGCCTTTGGTGATCTGGGCGGAAATGCGGCTAATGTGGGGTACAGGGTCACGTTCGCGATTGTAGGGACGCCGATAGCGCTTGTGACGAGCTATGTGCTGTATCAACGACGTGGGTTTCCTGGTGTTTGTATGCGTGTGGGAGGATGGGGTTGCTGATGTGGTGATGTAGTGGTTCTGGGGCAGGAACGGAAGAGTTTGGTGCCTGTTGTGAAGGAGGAGGAGGAGGAGGAGGAGGAGGAGGAGGAGGGTTGAGACGGGCAGAAGAGCAGCGAAAGATAGATCAGCCGATTTGGGGGGACAGGGGGTTAGGGGAGTCTGAGGGACGCTGGTGTTGCGAGGGGCCCGGAATTGGGGGGGACAGGACTGGAAATACCAGTGAGAGAGAGAGAGCAGCACCGCTCAACGAGTACGAGTGTTCAAACTTAGGCATCGGAGCCACGCTTGCGAAGGCATCACCACGATATGTCACGAAAAAAAGAAACATTCCGGAAGGGACATAGCTCTGGAACAAAAACGTTTGCAGAAGAGAGGTCTACCAAGTGGACCTCTCCAAGGCCATTCTCTCCCCGGACATTTCCTGATAGAAGAAGGAAATAACGCAACGACTACACAACGGCGGCCACACCCTCACATCGTCACATTTTCCAAATGTTCAAGCCAAGCCAGGGGAAGGATATGGGAAACGCCAACAAAAGTGGTCGGTCACCAGTATATAGCAACCATTTAACATCAATATCAAACACTGGGGGGCCAGAAGCAGGAGAAGCTGCAACGAAGGGCCCCAATGTACCTCACCGATGATAACTCTCGGCCGCATAGGTACCCGAAGCTGGACTTGGTGTGCGCAATCATGCTGGAATGGGATGGAGTATAAGAAGAGTCAGAGGATGCAGGGAGAGAGGAATTTGGAAGGCGATCGGGATGATAGCGCACAGCGGTGGTGGTGCAGATATCATAGAGCATATATAATCCTCCACCCAAATCCACGCTCCCATTTTCGCTCGAGCGTTCGTTCCTGTTCATGCACGAACAGCCTGTCAATAACATGACCAAACGCCATGGGTATCTTCGTATCACAACCGCAACCCCCCAAATCACCCCCCCACTTCCCCTTTAACCAAAAACCTCAGCACATCCTCCATCGCCATCGCCTCCCCCTTTCCCTCCTCCTCCTCTTCCTCCTCTTCCTCTTCCTCCTCTTCGTCCTCCTCTTCCTCTTTCAACCCCGTAACCACCCCCTCCACCCCCCCCTCCCTCTCCTCAACCGTAAACTCCCCCCCCCACTCATGCCTCCTCGCCTCCTGATTCGCCGCCATCCCCGCCCACTGCCACAACTCCTCAATCTCCCCCTTTCTCTCCTCCACCCCCGCATGCCCATCCCCGCCCCCGTAGCCTAAAACCTCCCCCCCAATCGCCCGCCCCTCATCCACCCAATCCTCCACCCCGGGCTCGAGCTTCTTGCGCATGAGCTGTAGGAGCACGGCTTCGTGGGTGCGGCCGGGGAAGGAGGGGAGGGGGTAGACGGTTAGGGCGGAGAGGAGGGGCTGGTTGGTTGTGAGATGGGTGGAGAGGGAGGTGAGGGAGTGAGCGAGGATGGTGGTTAGGGAGGTCAGGGAGGACCTGTTGCGTGGGGGGCGTTGTTAGTTTGGTTTGTTGGGGGTGGGGGTGAGGGGGAAGGGGTTATACCATGATGGGAGGGGATCGGATTGTAGGAGACTTTGTTGGAGGGAGGCGAGGGAGTTTGTGAGTTGGGAGAGGCGTTGGCGGGTTTGTTCGAGGGTTTTGATGTCAGTGGGGGTGAGGGTTGTCATGAATGTGGTGGTGTATGTGGGTTGTGGTTGAGAGGATGAAAGGTGTTGGGTAAGGAAGTCTACGTAGGGTGTGATTGTGATTGGTCCATGTTTAAATCTACTGATCATTCGAACATGGATATGGACGAGCCGTCTACGCGATATATCACTATATAGATAACGCAGGGCCGGAGCTGTGTTGAACTCGTATTTCATTTGATCCTATTGCTGTTGCCCATCCTTCATTGTCGACTGACTAACCACTTGCGCATAAAGTACAAGCAAGTGTTACAGAAAAATCCAAAAGCATGCAGTCTTCACAATTTCATACCCAGCGCTTTGTGCACCCTCAATGCCTGCCTTATGCTCAGATCCAGCATAATCTCCTCGCTGCCACCAGGGATAGCATAAGCTCGGACATCTCTGTAGAGTCTCTCAACCTGTCGAAACGAACTCTTAGTACGTGATAAAAGCTTCCATCAACTGATAGGAGAACGTACCTTTGCACCCTGACCGCCACGGCTGTAACTCAATCCTCCAAATATCTGACTAGCCTCCCTTGCACAAAATTCAAACGTAATGGTCGACTGTGCCTTCAAGCTTGCGATTGCGCCTCCAAGTTTCAACATTGCTTCGGTATCGCTCATCATTTGGCACTGGTAGATGACACTCTCCAGCCAGTTGTACGAAGCTTCGATTTGGCGAGCCATGTGTGCTAGCTTTAAACGGATGACAGGGTGATCGATGAGCTTCTTGCCAAAAGTACGGCGCTTGTGCGCGTACTTGACGGATTCTTCGTAGCAGACCCGAGAAAAGCGGATACATTGGATGATGATGCCAATGCGTTCATGGTTGAAGTTGGTCATGATGACTGGCGAGGAAATCAGTATACGCTCCTTTAGTAGTCGCAATAGTGGCTTGTCACAGTACCTTTGAAACCTTGGTTCTCCTTGCCAATCAAATTTCCAACGGGAACCTTGACGTCTTCAAAAGTTATGTATGTGGTTCCACTTGACCAGACGCCTTGGCAGTCCATTCTTCTCGTGCTGACACCACCATGCTCACGCTCGATGAGAAGACATGAAACCCCGTTCATACCCTCACCACCTGTCCGTACGGCAGTCGTAAAGTAATCACTCCAGATGCCGTTCGTAATCCATTTCTTCTCACCATTGACAATGTAGTGCTTTCCATCTTCAGAGAGCTTGGCTTCACAGGTTAGATTGGCGACATCACTGCCGGCATCGGGCTCGGTGATAGCGAGACATATCCTTTTGTCTCCGTTGAGAATACCTGGTAATATTCTATCCACCAAAGGCTTCTTCCCGAACTTCACTAAAGGGGGGCAGCCGATACCGAATCCTCCGAGCAGGTTCCAGACCAAACCACCGCTTCCTGCTCTCGAGATCTCGTCTGTCGTAAGTAATTCATGGAAAAGATCCCACTTCTCCGGCTGTACACTCTTAACTCTGTGGTCGGTGAGGTGGGTTGGGTACTTGTGAAGCCCCATGAGGCCGGCGAGGTAACCGCGCTCACCCATCTGCTTGTATATCGTGTCGGGCACTTTCTTCGCCTCTTCCCACTCACTGACATTGGGCTCAATCTCAGAGTCTACCCATTGACGCACCTCATCACGTAGCGCTGCGTGGGTCTCATTGAAGTAGGGTGAGTGGTGCTAGGAACGGTCTGTCAGTCCTGTAAGACGCACTATAGAACCACTTACGCCCTGGTACCACGACGGATCCGCATAGGGTATCATGTCTCCGTAAGAATCCATCGTCTCAGCCGCCTCATGAACTTCTTTGCCTGGCATAGGTGCTACATTTCCAGACTCAGCCTTGGGCTTAACGATCTCCTTCTCTTTCTCCGGCGCTGGTGGCGGAGTGGCTGGAGGCGTGGGAGGTGCAGCAGCTTGCTTTTTGCTGTCCAACGACCCGACTTGCAGCTGGCCCTTGAATTTCTTGAGAATACCTTCGTTGTGATACTTCCAGAATTGCTTTGAGGCATCCTTGCCGCCGACTCGTTGAAGGACTGGGAACATGTCAATCGATGCTTATTCTATTATGTGGTCCAGTCATGAGCTTACTCTTTTGCCCACCTAGTAACCGTCAGCTCAAAACCTAGAATCAAATAATCTGGGAGATACTGTACTTACCGGGATGTTCGGTCTGGAACTGAGTTAAATCATACACATCCTCATCAACGATGACCCATAAGTCATCCGGTTTTTTGTGGGCGGCAACATCGCTGGCAGCGAAGGTCTTAGACATGATGATAACCGCCAAGCAGAACTCCAAGGAACTATAATGTAAGTTATATTAAAGGAAAGAAGGTGAGCCAGGAGAAGTGTTGTAAGTAGGCGGGAAGTAGTATTTGAAGGAAGACAAAGCGAGATTCACATGTAAGACCTGTATAACAATCTCCGGTGTCCGCACAACTGGGTAGTCTATGGGGGGCTTTCCACGGGTCACACCTCGAATGCTATCCTGTCCAGCTGGTACTCAGCATGATGCTATTGGTTCGAGGGCGCCGATTCCCACTCCGTACCACTTGCGGCCGTTCTCTCCACGTCTGGAATTCGATTGTGCCTCGGCTGAGCGGAGAGCTCCGCCGGAACATGTCCCTCGGCCATAGGTACCTTAGGTAGCCTTGCCATAATAAGTGGCATACTTGACTACATACAGGTACCTTAACCTACCTGTTCTTAAAACTACTACAGTACAGTACATCTGAGTTGTTGCTAACATGTGGACGTTGACTCCAGGTGCGAATCATGTTTGGTTACTATTTTCCACTTGCGTGTAAAGTATCTTGTCTTCACCTACTTGAAAGCATACCTAGAGCATTGTGCGGTAAACCAAAAAGTGCATCTGACCCGTACGGAAATAGAAGACAAGAAGTCTCAATAGAAATGGCGATTATTTTAGCGGCTCTCTGGCGTGTGGCATGACTGCGACCGCGATTCCGAACCGCATTCCGTTAGCAATATGGATTTTGATGGATTTTGAAGAATCTTAGACTACCTATTACTTTATTCACTAACATCAATAGTCTAGCAAGCTCGTTTGCCTGTACATAAGCCTATGTGCAAACGCCTCCTACTCCATCTCATACCTAGGCCAACCTCGAGAAGATGACAGCTGAAGTACAAGTGATCAAGGCCTCAGACATCAAGACTAGCACTGGCCAGACTGAGGGCATGGTCCGCCAAGGTGCCATTATTGACAAGTCAGACAAAATCTGCGCCTCGAGTACGCTCTACCACCTGATAGCTTCATGATCTAGAATAGCTCAAGGCATGGCCAGTCATGATCGCAAAGCCCCACTCATCGTCAGCCATCCATCACCACGGCGATCAAGATACGATCGTGTATGCGGTTTGTGGTCGAGGAGTTGTTGTTTCAGAGGGTGGGAAAAGGCGCCAGATCTTGGAAGCCGGGGATTTTGCTCTCATACCTGCACATGCGGAGCATCAGGAGGAAAACGATGGAGATGAAGAGGTGACGTGGGTTATCACGAGAAGTGGTCGGACACCGGTGGTTCTAAACCTGACAGGATGGGGCTCTAGCTAGAGGACTTGGGTATAGGCATGGCGATGCTTGCTTTACGAGCACTTTTATAGTGCTGTGCTTCTCAAAGTCGCCCAAGGTGGTCCACAGCCCCAATTGTGCAGGCGTTTGGCATTCTCTCTTTTGATATAGCTATGCGAGCCATAGGTGTCCAAGGTAGCGAAAGTCGAACCCGCGTGGTGTACTTTAAGTTTACTGACCCCTAGCGTTGATGCCTAAAAATGCGGTCATCCATAGCTGGTAAGATTCCGAACCTCTTAGCACTTCATTGACCAGGGCTATGTTCTGGACATCGTCCAACGACCCATCGCTCCCACATCTTCCGTTGCTGATAATTCACAAAAAGTCCATTATCTCCCAAGTCCTCAGCTGTTGCAGGGTAAGAACTGCGAGAACACGTACAGAACGGTAGTGACGCTGGCGTATCAGGCGATAAGGCGATGTCATCGGCCTCTGGGCCATGATCAGTGTCTGCCTCGCTTCGTTCGTCCGAATCCTCGTCTTCACTTGCGGTGTCTGTGCCTTGAACACTCCAATGCGTTGCAAAATCGTCTTCGTCGTCGCTGTCACTAGCACCAGCTGGTGGATCATCAGGAACCTCCATACTGTTGGCCCACAGTTCGTCGAAATGCTTCGAGTAATCTACTCGTCGTAGACTGACCCAATCCAGTAGGTCCATTTCTACGCGAAGCATCGCAAGGACGTCTTTCCACATACTCCCTTCTTTTAGCTGTACATCGCGTAGGCGAAGACCCCTTAACGTTTTGCTATGGCGTCTTGCCAGATTGATAATCTCATCCGCCTCAAGACGCCAGGCCTGAATACCAAAGGCGCGCAGTTTTTCCCATTGTACATTATGGAATACATCTTCTAATCTTAAGTTCAGAGGTGAATGCGAAGGAAATCCGATATGCACTGCCTGTAAATTCCGAGCTGCGGAGAAAACCGTCCTGAATAAGTCTGAAAGCTCAGTCATCTTCTCATCTAGACCCACTCCGTCATCAAAATGAAGCTCTAGGCAGGTAAGGCGCGATGCAAGAAAGGAGACATTTGGTGGTATGCTTTTCTTCATGATAAGCGCGCTTTGTGGATTCATCATAGGCCCAGAGAAGCGACTAAAAGGCGATCGAGCATGTACAAGAGCCTCTCCAACTGTTTTAGTAGCGTGGATACAGGCAGGTGTCCATTTTAACTCGACTAATGATGTTCCGGCGGCTTCACTCTCTTGCAGAAAATCAAGGAGATGCCTGTCCGCTTCGTCCTGTAGCCTGAGAATTTGTACGTGTTGCAACGATGTGAAGGCGGACATCGCCTTCTTAAGCACGCGCACATCTTCTCCGGAGCGAACAATATTCCTTTGGTCCTCGGCTTTGGTTTTAAAATACGATGCGTCTAGACTCTGTAAGTCACCGTTGGCAGAATGCAATATGTCTTCGATCCTGCCCCTGCCTTCATCCTCGTCAGCCTGGAGCTGCCAAGCGCACTATAAAGCTCACCATACCCTCACCATAGAAAAATGGAACGAGATAACTGAATTTCCTCGTATGTTTTGCTAGATATCCCTTGCTACATATTCTATCCAAGCGCCGAAAGCCGCTGCGAGAGAACCTCGTAGCAATCTTTGTGAACTGATATGGCACAGCTAGTTCGGCAAATCTCTGACACACCAGTCTGAAGTTTCCGATGTCCTGCGCTCGCGAAGGCAATGGAGGACTTGGGAGTCGAAAGCTCTCGACTGACAGATAAGCCCGACGGTCGATATTCACAGATCTCTCGGGATCGGCCTCAATATGATCGAGGATATCCTTCAGCAACTCGTTTGAAAGCTTCTGGATAGCGGCAGTACTCGACATCATTCAATGAGTGACAAACGTAGCTTGTTTGACCGACGCACGTAATGGAACTTGGGTCCAAGAGCCAAACTACATTCTTGATTAATCTCGCAAAGTCTTGACAGAGGGAACGTTCTTCCAGTGCTGAGAGTAAAACAAGGAAAGGAAGGAAAAGGTGTCAGACGACGTCTTGCCAGCGCACTTCGGTTCAGGCACGGGAACACTTCTGAACCAGAGAAGACGCACAGCAACAGATGTAGCAGCACGGCGCTACATAACGATTAGGCCGTCGAGTAGGAAGAACAGAAGCGAGCTGTGCATCGAAGCCAATAAACAATCCGCAGCCAATTGAGGCTCGTGCTCACCCTCCATGAAGGAGGAAAAGTCACATGATTGATTCTTCACCGTCGGAAGGGCGGTCCCGCTGCCAACCGGCACACTATTGTGACATATTAAGGGCCAGGAGCTCTTCGAGTGGTGGATGGCCCCGGTCTGGTAGGAAAGGAAGCCACACGAGCGAATCCGCAGGGCATAGACGGGAACAAGCGTCAGAAGGTGCAGGTCAAGACCGTAAACCTGCATCAACGATGCCACTACCTTTGGCGTTTCGCTCTTCGGTCCCAAGAGCAGGGCATGTCCTCGCGACCAGATACAGCTAATGGGACTGGCTAAATATATAGAGTTACATGCAAGATCCTGTATCGTAGTACTCCGTACGGAATACGCTATTGTGTGGACCGAGTGAAATGGGCCCAGTCAAAGTGGTAGGCAATGATTGGCTCCCGCCTTCATGGCGACAAGAGTCTAACCTAGGAAAAACTAGGCCATCTCGCCGGCGCTTGCATTGCTAGCATGTATAGACGACGACACATCATCTCCTGAGCTGGGCACTCATCCAGGTGCTTCTGACCGTCAGTAATCATTCTAATATCCGAGACGCCATACGCGAGAGACACCCTTTCAATAGACGAGATGTCGCAAGAGAGATACATGGGTTTGAGGTATTATCTAGATAGGGCCGACTCTGCCAATGGCCGCTGCATGGTGCATACCGACTGCATTATATCCACACTGCTGCAGCATCCGATGGGCGCCAACGCTCCATCTGGAACTGGTAGGTCACACAAGCTCTTCTAGGGAGCCACGATATCCTAGCAGTGTGTTTTTAACACACTTGACCGATTTCCACTGTACATTCCGTCCCCAACTTGATATGTTATTGATTCACTAGATGGACTCTGACCAACGAGTACCTCAAGAATCTTAGACTCTTAACAATATTTGTCCGGCAGACTGGTACTTTAAGCACTTGACAAAATCTAGCTATGGATGATTTAGTACTTTAAGGTGAAGGCTTTGACTCGTGATAGGTCCTAGTCGTCTCGATATGTTGTTGCGGCGGAATGGAGATAATGCAGTCTCCGGCGGATCTCTGTACTACTGATTTTGTTGAGAAAGGCATCTTCATCGTTTGATTTCACATCATCCTTTTCTTCAGCGTCGAGCACGTCGACTTCGAAAACTTCCAAATCCGACCATCCTTTATCTTTACGTTTGTCATTCACAGCTTTTCCACCGGCCCTGGTTTCGCCAGAGACGACCAAGGCAGATATTTTCTGATCCGTAATAGTTGGCCCGAAAGCATCAAACAACTCAACGTATTTAATGGTCAAACCGGACTTCAACTCATCTTGGACTGCTTTGCCAAGAGTGTTCGAATCTGAGAGATCCTTAGTAGATGTTACAACCTGAGCCTGCGAGTTCAATTGAAGAAGCGCTAGGAGGAATTGCCTCACACAGGCTTGCCGCTGGTCCCAGCTCTGCAATACTTCGGCAAATTGCTTCTTCTTCAGGAGCTCGTCACCCGTAATCCCGATCGTGAGCGTTCTATTCTGTGGGATCTCAGATCTAGTAGCTGGTTCTAGCACAAGTGTAGTCATCGTCAATAGAAGCTTATGGCCCGCATGTAAATGATCAAAAGTTCCTCCAACGGCAACGGAGTAGTGGCGCTTTGATGAGGTTTGGGGTGTACAAATGCTTTGTGGCCAAGATTGATCGGACACCTCCACATCTGAGCCGCTCTGCAACCTTTCAATGGCTATACTTCGCCGCATATCACCTAGTGGAGACTTTTGAAGCCGCTGGAAGACGCCGAGCAAAACATTTCCGCCCTCACTATCGATCACGCACAGGCGTTGCCATTGTCGCTGGCATTGTGCCAGAGCTTGTAAGCTTAGAATTGGTCCCTCGAATAGGTAAGTATCTCCTGGGACTTCGACCTGCCCTACCCTGTTCTCGGCGTTTATATCGAGGAGGAGGATGCGAGCGTCAACATCGTTCTCATACTGGACGTCTATTGATTCTTCTGTGCAAATAATACAGATTAATTTGTACATTTGTCCTAGAAGAGTTTGTAGGTTTGCATATTGAAATGTTCTGGGGATATGCGGATCATTGGGTAGATTAGGACGAGCTATAGCAATGTCCAACAGTGTGACAGTAGAAAAGGCACGAGAGGTATTTGAAGCTTTCCGTAAGGCTTGAGTTAGAGGTGGGCCATACACGGCCCTTAACGTCTGGAGTGAAATGTCTGATGGAGAAGACGGAAGGAGGACTAGCCAAAGCGGCGAATGAGCCTCTGCGCCAGCCATAGGATAGTTGATAAAGATAACCCCTCCTACTACAAGCATATAAAGATGGTCTTTGAAGACTACTTTGATGCCGTACCATCAGTGTCAGTGATCGTGCCGATGATTACTGTAAATGGATAATAGATGGTGGTAAGTGAGAGCGAGACTGCCTCACGCGCTTACGGTTGTCGGTAGCGCAGCCCTACAGACACATCGAGGCATCCGAGGCCAAAAGGACTGTAGGCAAATCCTCGAATTTAGAGCTAGAGCTAGCAATTCATGCAGTGTTGAATCAAGCTGGCTCTCTCAACATTGGAATGCCTTACCAGGGCCATCACCATATCTCACAACAGGACCATACCGTAAGCCAGTCAGGCGACGCTCGTGGGCTGGATCAGGACACACAAGCATTGGGCTTAGGAGAAAGGGTGGGATCAAGTCAGCGAGGATCAAGACCGTCATCGATCTCAGCAGCTGGTGATACTTACTTCTTTCCGAGCGGAGACGTTCAAAGAATGAGTACGGGGAGCCAGACAGCCCAAGCTGTTGGCATGGGCTCGCCATCAGCTCCCGTATCGGCCATACCGAATCCGTCCCAGGCCTTTGAGACACCAAGGCGGACGCAGACGTCTGCTCGCCAACCAGAAGAACTACATATACCACCGTCTTACAATGCGATGGGCCAGCAGAGCCCAGGTGACCTTTCGCGGCATCACTCCCATAACTTGTCCCAAGAAGTAGCAAGTGGAACAGCACCAGGTATCCACGTTCAGAAAGCCACACCACAAGGATCTCACTATTCCAATGCTTCTACGGGGATGTCTCTGCCTGGGGCTCTCCAGTCAGGAAGACCTGGCCCCTTGTCATCGACTACGGCGCCCTCAAGTATACCCACATTGCCCCAAGCCTCGACTCACGCCCAGCAATATCCAAATAGTTCGCGATCGTCTCTGGCCAACCACTTGCATACATATTCAAGATCAAGCCCTACCGGAATCGAGCAACAGAAGTACGTTCCGTATGCTAATACTCCAGAGAATTCCAAGTTCGCGTCACCTCCAAATCAGAGATACACGTCCTCCCACACACCACAAGCGGGTGCATCATATTCACCACTAGGTTTGGCAGACATCAGACCTCTCGGAGAACCCGGCTTACCAGATGGTCCTATGAGCGCGAATCCGTATTCCAACGATGGCATTAATTCTGTGCCGACAAATAGCAATTACCTTGCTCCTTGGGCGGTTTACGCTTTTGATTGGTGTAAGTGGCCTGTACAGCAACAGAGCCTTGGTGATGCTGCAGGAAAAATGGCCATCGGCAGCTATGTGGAAGATGGACATAATTTCGTAAGCAGGAATTGCTGTCAAGAGCTGATTTGAGTAGAGTCCTAACTCTAGCAACAGATTCAAATTCTTGATACACAAGTTACACCAGAGCCTGACCTTAATCAAACCTCTGATGCTCCTCAGTATGGTCTTGAATTCGTCAAGACTGCCGAAGCCACACACTCCTACCCCGTAACGCGCATCTTATGGGAGCCCGCCTCTTCACAAAAACAATCTACCGATCTGCTCGCTACATCTGGAGATCATCTACGTTTATGGTCTCTACCATCCCAATCGTCCTACAATCCAGGCAATTCTATTACCCGCTCTTCGAATAATGCTCAGCCACCACCCCAAAAACTTACACCACTCGCCCTTCTCTCAAACTCAAAATCCCCCGAGCATACTGCACCACTTACCTCTCTAGATTGGAACAATTTATCTCCAAGCTTGATCATCACATCTAGCATCGACACGACATGTACGATATGGGACATCCCCACTTTGACAGCCAAAACGCAGCTGATAGCGCATGATAAAGAGGTTTTTGACGTGCGATTTTGCGCCAACAGTGTTGACGTCTTCGTGAGCTGTGGCGCTGATGGCAGTGTACGAATGTTTGATCTTAGAAGCCTGGAGCATAGTACAATAATTTACGAACCATCCGAAAAGAACGAAAAATGTATATATGCCCCTTCGTTCTATGGTAATCTCTTGTCTGACGTATCTTCCATTAGCATCAAGTCCCGGGAACATGAGTCCGACGACCGCACAGCAGACCATGTCTTACGCTCCCCCACTTTTGAGATTAGCTGGTGAGTTTCTTACACAGGCGTTAAAGATGGGAATCTCGAAATCTGGACTTATGATATCTAGCTTCACCACACGATGCCCATCTTCTTGCTACGTTCTCACAGGATTCTAACAGCATACGGATCCTTGATGTTCGGCAACCTGGCCAGGCTCTACTGGAGCTACGGGGACATGCCGCCGCAATCAATTGCATAGAATGGTCTCCATCTCGAAGAGGGATGTTAGCGTCCGGTGGTGACGATTCTCTTGTATTGATCTGGGATCTTTTGAACCAAGGGAATGCATTAACAATTCCTGGGACCAATGGGGCGCAACCTTCACATACCGGCTCAGGTGCAGAAAACTCACGCGGCCCAGCCGCAAGCTGGCAATGTGATTATGAGGTCGGGAACTTAAGCTGGGCACCACAGAGCGGTTTAACCAGCCAAGGCAGTGATTGGCTTGGGGTAAGTGGAGGTAGAGGCGTCTGGGGGGTTTGCATATGAATGATTCATTGAGGAGTCTCCAAATATTCACTGGCATACTGAAGCGTTCAAAGTTAGGGGCTAGCGAGGTGTTTGGCGTTGCGGAGCCTCAGCATCAATTGTGGGATACCAGGCACGCCAGGGAACGGCCCTTGGCTTTTGTGCAGTCCGCATTTCGCGTTCCGCACTTTATGTAAGAAAGATGTACGATTATTATGTTGAGAACCAGTCAATGAGAGCAAATTGCAAATTGCCTAATCTTCAAAGTATCTGGTGACTCAAACCATGAATATGTCACGCGTGAGGTAAATCACCTACCTTACATGACCTAAACATTGAGTGTGTCATGTAGATAAACCATGGTCAGATGGCATATAGATATCTATGCGCAGGCGGCGCTAGGTCGCAGTCTGTAGCGACCTTACAAAGGAATGGAAATCCAGAAACACCAAGTGCTACGCTCTTAAAGTCGATCATGGCGGTCAATGCTTTCATACGCCGAATTTCCAATAGTAATCAACAACCACTGCTTCCGCTGAATACGTCATACTCTGACGCAGCGCCTCGTGTCGACAATAACCTGGCACCAAAGGCTCGCAGCCAGTCGAGAATGGCAAGCCTGTCTGAGGACTGTCACGATACACTTATTGGACTCGCTCGTCAAGAGAGCTACCTGCAAAAAACTCTACAAAGTCTACTAGATGCTCAAAGTGAGGGACTTCTATCTGGTCTTGGCATTTCAACTGTGGGAGACGAGGCGTCGTCGGCCGGAGGTGAAACACCAACATCAGCCTCTTCAAATGGTGATTTCAAGCGAATGAAGGGTGTCATCCCTGTACGGCAAAATACGATTAAGAAGATTGGCCTTCAAGGCGCCAGACGAGGCATAGCAAGAGCTCTGAATGATTTGGCAGCATTGAAGAGTCGGGAAGGGGAAGTAATGGAGGCACAACTCGCAGAGACAGAGGAAGACTTAAGTGTGGCCCAGAGATTGGCAAGCAAGAAGAAAGGCCTGGAGCATCAGGTTCACAATATCGAAAATGAAGAAGCTAGTAGGCAAGTTGAAGAGTTCAAGCGGGAAGAGAAGTCATTGGACGCGGAGATCAAGGTAATTGAAAGTAAACTCTGGGAGATGAAGGCCAGGCAGCGCCGTTTACTTGGGCAGCTTGAAGGCCTGGACAACAGCATCCAGAGCAAATTGAGCTCATATAAAGCGGCATTGACATTGGCCGAGAAGGAAGCCAAGGCCTTTTTGGCAAGACCGAAGGGGAACTCGTCTAATTCACAGGGTGGGAGTGAGAGCATTTGGGCATTACCAGTTCAGAGAAGAACCTTAGAGATGGCAAACGAGCATTTCTACGAGGAGCGAGAAGAACTAAATCAGTGGTCTATGGACATCAGATTTGAGAAGAGTGCACTTGAGGAAGGGGCCGTAATGTGGGAAGACGTGGTCAGCAAGGTTACTGCAGTGGAGGAGATATTGCGAGAGGAAATGCAGCGACTACCAGCCCACCAGGTCCCTAAGCTGGCTAGCGAGAATGACGCTGCAGATGGCGTGCGAAAAATTTTGACGCGCATGGAAAGCGCCAAGTCACACATCGAAAGCCAACTGACCATTGCGGAAGAACGGAAATGGAAGCTGCTTGTGTGCTGTATCGGTGCAGAGCTTGAAGCAATCATTGAGGGATATGAAGTTCTACAAAATGCGCTCAACGCTTCTCGGATTTCTGACACAGTGGAAAAGGATGACGAAGGCAGTACTGGGGCCCATGGCAATGGCCATTTGCTTGATGAGGTTTTAACAGGTCCTCAAGATACACCGAAGCCTCAGGATAAATCTACTGAATCTCCACGATTCCTAGACAGATCTGAAGATGAGGATGACGAGCCCGGTCCGGAATTGTTGATATCCCATATGGAAGATGAGTAGCTAGACGTGCACAGAAGTCTCACAAGTAATATATACACATCTTTTATATCTGTTCCTCTTGTGATCAACCATATTAAGTATTGACCTAAACCTATCGGCCCTATTGGTGATTGGTGTACCGCAGCGCTTAAAGCACATTGGCGGTTAAAATCTGGAAGTGTCGATTTGTTTACTAAAACATATTCTCTAATGCTCCCTCCCTTACTCAATCATTTTGTCACAACAGCTTCCTCCTGGCTTGAACATTCTGGCTATCAGAGTTTGTCTTGATATCCAGAATGACCATTTCGTCGTTCAACGCTACCCATGCATTTACAGATGCCATGAAATCTACAGGAAGAGAGGGCGATAACAATGATCCCTGAGCCCACGTTCAGTTTCACAATCCCTTCAGTATACGATAATACAACCCTAGATTGTCGGATCTACCATCCACCAACGTCATGTAGAAGCGGGCCTGGGAAAGCGATGCCATGGCGGTCAAGAGGAGCCATTATTGCTCACCCGTACGCCACACTGGGTGGCTGCTATGACGATTACGTTGTCTTAAGTACCGTTGCAGGAGCTCTGCAAGAGGGTTATGTCGTTGGAACATTCAACTTTCGGTATATCCTAAACCATTTAGAGCATTATACATGGAAAGGAAGCTGACCATAGTAGTGGTGCAGGGTCTTCCAAAGGCAGAACTAGTTGGTCTGCCACACCAGAAACCCTGGACTACATATCCTTCATTGGCTTCTTCGTATATTATGTTAGCAGTCTTCATGCAACGAGCTCACCCGATGCCTCGCGAAAAGACTCAGGCACAATATTATCAACTATACCGTCTACACAAACGGCACCTTGCAGTCCTACAGACACCTCGTGTCAACCGCACATGATCCTCATATTCGGTGGCTACTCTTACGGCTCGCTCGTAACCACACTTTTGCCAGACACCGAGTCTATATTGAATCGATTCATGAATGTGACCATAGGTTCGGCGGAGGCAGAGATCAGACTCCGAGCTCTACATCTATCAGTGCAATGGAACCGAGATGCTCTAGCGCGTGACCGGTCTCAGCGAGACAAGATCGTGGGAGCTCAAGAGAAGGCCGTAGTCATGGGTGGTGAAGAATCAGAGCCGGGGACTCGACGCCCAAGCAAGGATTCGAGAAGAAGCATGGACAACATTCGACGCAGCGTGGATTTTTCAAGGAGAAAGCTAGGTCTACGACATACTAAAAGTGGGGAAGCGGAAGCTCTTTCACTCGAACCAGGCGTCCTATCTATCAAACTACCTTTGCTCAATAGCTATTATCTTCTTATCTCTCCTTTACGTCCACCAATATCTGCCTTAATGACGATGTTCTCCAAGGTCCGTCACCATGGGTCTGGGAATGATCCGTTGTCTACGAATCTACACGGCCTCAATGCGCCAGACACAGAACCAAATCTAGTTACCAATGCTACACTAGCGGTCTATGGGGATAAGGACTTCTTTACTTCACAGAGAAAGCTTCGAAAATGGGCCGAGGATCTGGCTGGGAGGCCACGTTCAACTTTTCGGTTTCGAGAGATTGCTGGAGCCGGACATTTTTGGCAAGAAGAAGGCGTTGAGGCGCAGCTCAGAACCACTATACGGGATTGGTTGAGGGATATTGTGAGCAGCTGAAAAATAGGAGTCAAAGCAGGGGTACGTCTTGCAATAACCTTCTTTTATGGGGTTAATTTTCAGAATCTACGGACATGTTTCAAATTTGGGCTATTCCAACCCAGACAACTTTCCAATACTCGCAGCTGATTATTTCACCAAGGTAAGAGTATAGTGCACTATCATCACCTCTCTTTTGAGTAACAAGGACGAGAACAAGCAGTGGAACAGAAACTTGACGATATGACTCATTGTCGATTTGGGTGGCCAGACAGTTTGAAACGTGCGGTGACTCCACCGCCTGGAAAAGCCGCTGACTGTGTGCTCGCCAGCTCTAGATCAGTCATGTAATGATTTGACGAATCTTCTTCACAGTTGCCTATCCAGAAGCACCACAAGAATTGATATCGACAGCATGCAGCGGGGCCTAAGCACTTCTTTGTTCCCGATCTGACGCATTTGATCACGTGTTTCTCGGTAATGACCCAGGTAGTCAGTACGGAGTATCGAGTGGAGAATTAGCAGGCAGCATCTGGTCAAGGTTCTCATTGCTAGCAGGCTCCTTGGCCCTGATCGTTATATGGTTTTCGTTGCATCTTCGGGATGGCTTCTGCGTAAACAATGGCCGAGACCGTGTAAGCGAAGAAGTGTGCCAGACGCGCAAATTTGCATCGAGGGTGGCAGGGGGGGCTTTTGGCTTTTGCGTCCAGCGCATCATGCGCAATGAAAATCCCCTGGCCGAATGGTAGGTAATTAATTACCTGATGGATTAACAAGCTTTGGCACACTTTACCCATTGATATCTACCTCTAGCCAACTAACAAGAATGATACCGGATGACCACCAAACACCCTACCTACTCTCACATGTCAAAAGGAAACTTGCTTTTCTTTGTGTAATGCAGGACCTGCAGTTTCCATAATCCATGCGATGTAGGAGGCCTGATGATTAGAGTCATCTGAATGTTTATGCTTATGTTTTGGGATCTGTCATACATACTTCCTGGCATTCCTGCTTTCACTTCCCGCAAAGGATTACCCTGACTCGAGCCATGGTACGTAGAGATGGAATTTGATATGGCCATGTACATGTATGTACCAAACGTGAAACCCGAGATGCCCAAACAAACCATTGTAGTGGACATCTCACAGAGTGCTGTTATTTTCCAAGATGTGTAATCAAGAGCCTTGGATCAAAGGTACTAAGATAGGTAGGTAGGTACCTACCTACCTACCTTACTGTACTGTACTCGTACTCGTACTAAGTAAAAGTACTCCGTACGTATGTAGAAGCTGTGGTTTGCAAATGGCAAACCCGTGAATAGATTACTTAAGGTACGTAAGGTGGTACGTAGACTGCCCGATAAGTACCTTACCGTACGTAAGGTACTGTAAGGTCCCAAAATAGGCCAATCAAAGTGGACGTCATCACCGGGACAAGGTCCGCACAAAGCGCGGGATGAATCTGGATGATCTCGCTTGTTTTGTTTCGTTGAAACGCGGTCGATCGGCTGACACCCTTCCCTTCAACATCCCCCACGCACCAGTCACTGACCAAGTCACCCACCCAGTCAGACAGTCACCCACCCTCCTTCACCGCCCACCCAAAGCCCGAAGTCCAAAACCCTACGAGTATCGTTCATCCATTCGTTCATTCGTTCATTCGTTCATTTCAATGCCACTTCCGCTACTTCTTCTGAACCGTGTGCCCGCACTAGCCCGTCTATGCTGCTCATCTCCAAGCTGATAAACCGTGCGAATCCGGCAACGACAGATTCCTTTCCCTAAGTATTGTCGGCAACAATCGACTGTATGGATGCCATGCGGGTCTTACAATGTCATTCTTACAAAACACGGCTCTACTCCAGAGCTTAAGCCTCAACCATGGCCACGGTTCGAAAACGACAGAGAACGGTGGAAAGCAGCAGGCCATAATCCAATCCAAAAGCTCCATAGCGAATCTCATACAATTCGTGCGAAATCCAGTAGAAAACGTTGGAGAAGCATTCGAGTACTGGTGTGATGGGTATACAACCGAAGAGCGAATCCAAAAGCAGGAGCAGGACGACAGGAAGCAGATCTTGTATTTAAGACTACGAACCGTATGCCCACATCTATACATGTACGTCGCTCCACCGCTGACTTCTTGGCCAAGGCCATAAAGTACGAGGACTGGCAGGTAGCAGCTACAGAACTCGACGAAATCGAAGGGAATAATAATTGGAAATCCATTTTCGATTCGACGGACTACGACGCTGCGCTCGTGGAATCCCGACTGAAGCAACTGGATGAAGCGAGGATCAGCTGCGACGTTGGGCGCATGCTTTTCTTGGTCCGAACGTCGTTGACTCGTAATCTGGGAGACATGGGCAACCTCAAGCTATACAGGCACACACATATCGGCACGAAGGACTTGATTGAACGATACATCACGTCAGCAATGGAAACACTCGATGCATTGCTGGATGTTTCTGCGAAGTGTAGATGTGACGGCCTTGAGTCAAAATATATACTCGAGCAGGTGCTGTCTACCAGACAAGCATTTGGAAGAAGTGCGTTGCTGCTGTCCGGGGGTGCGACATTCGGGATGAATCACATAGGAGTTCTCAAGGTCTTGTGGGAAGCACGTCTATTACCTCGGATCATATCTGGCGCTTCGGCAGGGAGCATCGTATGTGCGGTGCTTTGCACGAGAACGGATGAAGAAATCCCCGAGGTTCTAGCAAATCTATGCACAGGCGATCTCGCGGTCTTCGAGGAAGAGGGCAACGAGGATAGTGTGCTTCGGAAGGTCGCACGATTCCTGAAACATGGTTCACTGTTTGACATCTCCCACTTGACAAGAGTGATGAAAGACTTACTCGGCGAGATGACTTTCCAGGAGGCCTACAATCGGACGAGGAAGATTTTGAATATCTGTGTCTCCAGTGCCAGCCTGTATGAACTCCCTCGGCTGCTCAATTACATTACAGCACCCAACGTACTCATCTGGTCCGCGGTCGCTGCATCTTGTTCCGTGCCTTTCGTTTTCTCCGCTGCATCCATCTTGGCTAAAGATCCCAAAACAGGCGAGGCTGTCCCTTGGAACCCTTCCCCGCAGCGGTGGATTGACGGATCAGTCGACAACGATCTTCCCATGACTCGGCTAGCGGAAATGTTCAACGTCAATCATTTCATCGTTTCCCAGGTCAATCCGCATGTCATACCTTTCCTTGTCAAAGAAGAGGATTTCATTACTCAGGAAGCGCACCAGTCTACGCCCATGGTTGGTTCAGGTCCTACATGGCTTCACAGCTTTACGCAATTAGCAAAAGGCGAAGCGCTCCATCGGATGCATACCATGGCAGAAATAGGTATCTTTCCTAATACATTGACTAAAGCTGTCTCTATCCTTAACCAAAAGTACTCTGGAGACATTACCATCTTCCCTGAGATATCTTACGCGGATTTTCCCCGCATGCTTTCAAACCCGACACCCGAATTTATGCATCAAGCTATGCTCTGCGGTGAAAGAGCGACTTGGCCGAAGCTCAGCAGGATCAAGAACCACTGTGCTATTGAATTAGCGCTGGATGATGCGGTGCAGAAGCTCAGGGCCAGGGTAGTCTTCAGTCCAAGTCAAGTGGATTTGAGAATGGGCGCTCACTCAAGATCGAACTCCGACCTACGAAGAGGATCGAGGAGCAAAAACCGAGTCGGAAAGCGACCATTATCCCAAACCAGCGCCCCTGAGCCTCCTAACTCGAAGCATACCTACCTCCACGAAAGCAAAGCCGGCCGGCCGAAGTCGGAGCGCCACAAGAAAGCCCTCAGCATCAACACCCTCCTCGACCAACCTACCGTTTCCCCCTACTCTTCTTCGCCTCCGGAAGTCCCAAATCTCAACCGCGCCCACACTTCCGACGCCCTTGGACCCCACCACCACGATTTGACCTCCTCCGGGGCCGAAACATCCAACCTAACAACTTCCTCGTCGTCTTCGTCCCTCTCCCTTACCTCCTCTATGGAATCTCCCTCTTCCCCATCCCCTCCCTTAACCTCCGCCTCGCAACCCACCACCCCCTTCAATCACCACCCTTCCAGCCATACGCCTCCAATCAAAACCTCCACTACCTCCTTGTCCATGACGCCCAAAACAAGTATTCCCGCCATCGGCTCAGCAGAATCGAGATACAAACGCCTCTTTCATTCAAAGAGTCCGAGAGAGGGGAATGTGGTTGGTACGAAACCGAAAGGCGATAGAGGAAAAAAGGATGGAATGAGGAGGGGCTGGACATTGGATCTGAATATTTCGGACGCCAAAGGAATCATGAAAAGGAGGGGGAAGAGCGGCAGTGGAAGTGAGAGCGCAAAATAAAGCATAGCACGCTTAGAGTCTTCAGCATTTGCGTTTGATTCAGTCTTTTTAACGCGGATACACCATCAGTACTTTCTTTTGTCATGGCATGGAATGGCTTTGGGAAACAGTGGAATAGCAATTTTGCCCTATGAGGCGGTTAAGAGTCATGAGGTCTTAAACACACTGGCTGGGAACGGGCTTGGCACGGGCTAGGTGTGGGCTTCGGAGGGGCGAGGGAATAGAGAGAACATGTTAGATATACGCAGATGGGCTAGAGAAGACGAAAGCCTGATACAAGATAGCAAACCTGACGTGGCATTGAGCTCTTACCATTCCACCTTCCTACTTCTTCCTCTCGTGCCCTCCCCTCCCCTCAGTACCTCTTCCACCTTTTTCCCTTTTTCGCGAAATGGGGGTTTTTTTGGGTGTCAGAAATGTGGTAGGGACTTTTTTTTTTCGAGACAAGAGAAGAGAGAGAGAGAGAGAGAGAGAGAGAGAGAGAGACGGAGACCGGAAGGAGGGGGGAGTGAGTTGGAGCAAAGAGCTATGTAATAACGATGAATGGCACCCCCGCCAAAATAACCAGATAACCCGAAACCTCGAAATCAAACCTTCAAAAAAAACCATAATATCTATGTACCATGCCCTTCTCTATGGAATTTGCCTATCCAGATGCATAGACCGGGTCTCGATTCGAGGGATTCGCATGGCTACTTTCTAGGTTGTTAGGTTGTTAGGGGCTGAAAACGGGGCAACGGGGGGGTTGAGGTTTGTTTGGCGGAGGGATGAGATGGGATCATGAGAAGGGCCAAATCCTAAAGGGTGGGATCTTGGTTGCAGAGGAGCATGGTCTTTTGCCCATAACATTTCTAGTGAAATCCCCAGTCCAAGATACTCAATTAACTAAGTTCATCCTAACGACGTAGAGCTGATTCCTTGAAGACCTCTTCCCAATCAAAGGAGGCGTAAATTGTTTCTGCTCGTATACTAAACTCGCGGGGTATCATATATTGAAAATCTTATATTCAAAACAAGTTCGCTTGCGGTGAAAAACTCAAAAGAAAAAAGAGCAGACTGCCAGCGACTACCGGCAGTCAGACTCTCCCACTATTACCTCCAGCTATTTGCAATGCCTGACAAGAATCCTCACATTGTCTGCAAATCCTCGGATAAGGTCTTCGTACTGGCTGGTCTGGTTGTCTCGTAGCAGCAGGCCCTGCCGCTTCACTTCGTCGGCGGAAACTTCAATTTCCAGTTCGTGTTCTTTTTCGGTTTTGGAGGTTGCCTGTTCGGAGTATATGAGTCAAAATTGGCCCTCAAGTGGTGATTTACAAAAAGAGAGAAAGAAATTCGTGGGAGCATGCAAGTCAAAATCTGAGACACAGCGATAGAAAAATGTTTGCTCACATCCGTTGGCGTCACCTGAGTCAGATCAATCGTGTAGTACAAGTGCTTGTAGCTCACACGGTCCTTGTTCCGGTCCGGCCCCTTACCCTCCAACGAAGCCTGCTCCACCAAATCCCTCATATCACCCTCAAAATTCATTTCCAGATTGACGCTCACGCGCCAATCAAAAGCCGTGAAAGGGCTAAAAACGTCAATGTCCGCGACACGGACTTTGACAATCTTGGCCTTTACTTCGCCAGTCTTCTGGTCGGTTGTGATGCGGACTTTGGCTCTGTTGTGGCGGGGATTCATTTGGGCGCGGATGGAACTGGGGAGATTTAAAATACCGGCTTGGGAGAGCTCGTAGAAGGTGTCACACTCTCTTTTGTGTATGTAGTCCATAGGTATACGTGACTTCGTAGGTGTAGGTTTAGAGTCCACAAGGGCTCGGTTCAAGAATTGGTTCAACTTGCGGTGCTGGGCCTATTAATTACGGTAGAGTTAGCTGGACTGTGTCTGTTGATAGAACATATTAATGTGTCTTACCTCAGTCATAGAGCTTTGGAATTGTATCCGTAGATCCGGGTTACGTTTGTCAAGCACACACTCTGACATGACCGGTAGACGGAGGCGATCATTTGTATTCTTATCGATGAGATGCCCGATCTTGGCTTCGATTTCCAGAACAGCATCGGGGCCAGGTGCACTACCGGCCGGGCCAGTACCAACATCATCTCTCAAAACGACCTCTTGAAAGAGAAAATCCGAGATGCGCCTGGTCACCTCATCATAGGTGATTATATTCAGGAAGCTTGGCTCCCAAGGTCCAAGAGGCCCGCGATCTCCAAGTTGCGGCTGAGTTGGCAGCAATGATACGTCGCTGCTACAAACAGCATGCCCGTTCGTTTCCTCCTTGACTGGTTGAGCAGGGCCCTCGGAAGGTACTTTCTTCAGGTCAGCTGGTTCCCTCTTCACTCCGGAAACGCTTTTCACTGTCGGTTGTCGTCTGTTAGGTAACAAAGGATTGCCGCTTGGTCCACGACCCGCTTTACGAGCGGATTGTGCGAAGATTGGTATTTCATGTGGGCGGGGCCTCTTCCTGACCGGCCGCAGCGGCGACACCGTGGTACGTGCCGAAACCTCGGAATCTTCTGTTTTAATGGGGTTTTTTATCGCAGACTTCAGTGGCATTGTTGAAGCTGAACCTACACGGATTGGCGCAGAAGCAGGGGGATCAAAGGTGGTAAGTGGTGCGGGCGATTGTTGACTTGACGGATGCTGAGGTGTCAGCGATTGCTGCCCAACGAATGTGGCAGACGAGGAACCGGAGGTAGCCATCTCTCGGGACACTGGTCGACTTGAATTTGTTGGCATGTACCATATTCCTGGAGCTGATGTGGGCGTCTGTGAGGGCAAACGTTGACTTTGCTGTATTTGACCCGGAGATTCGTCGCTCGGTTCAGTTACAATATGTGCAAGCGAGTTTGCAGGCTGCCGCCCTTGAAGAGATGAATTCCTTGTTTCTTTATTCCATTCCTCCATAGGTGGCGCATTCAACATGCTATTCACTCCAACCGAAGATGTCCGAACTTCACGCCGGTCTTGCGGCTGCACATACGAATAACCATCCTCTGGCCTATCTTGCCCCATTTTGCGCTTTGCAGGAGTCACTTGGCCACTAAAAGAACGGTTTTGGTCCGGCTGCGGATATGGTGTTTCAATACTTGATTGACTAGGTACCCTTGTCTTTGGGCTGACACTTAAACTTCTATCACGGCCGTTGTGATTGATGTATGCCTGTGATGTAGATGGAGAACGCCGAGAGCCATACGATAGAGGTGGCGGGCCAGAAGACACATGCATTTCTGTTGATGGTGACGGCGCCGACCCTGATTGTTGTCCAAAAGATCCACCGGAGTGGCTTCGCTGATAATCATATGAAACTGATGACTCTTTGCGCATACCTAATGGAGACCTACCATATGTGGAAGGAGGGCCCAAGGGAGTCCCTGGTTGAGAAACATAGTGCTGATTCGAATGTGGTTGAGATGGCCCGCGTATTTGAGAGTATGAAGCTTGCGGACTATCTCTGAGGAGGCTTGAAACCTGGTGCTTCCCCGAATTGGGAGTGGATGTGGAATGTGAGGATTGAGGCCGTTGCTGATGGGAGTAGGAATGAGCACTGCCCGGTGTTGTGGCGGTTGGTGTCAAAGGTAATTGTGCTGTTTGACCGTACGCTTGATATCTAGTATCTATAGAAGGTACATTCATGTCCCGCTGTTGGTAAGGTGGAGGGTGGAAGCTGTGGGTAGGGCTCTGACTTAAATGTTGAGGAAATGGGTATTGTCCACTTCCCAGTGCAGACGAAGGGGTCTGCTGATATGGCGAAGGAACCGAACTGTATGACGACGAGCTAGGGGAACGTAAGTCGTTACTTGCTAGTGGTTGCAGAGGAGGGGGTTGTGGTGGCCTTGTCTCGCGGCGCCCATTATATGCTGGAGGCTGTGCATCGTAAGGGTTCTGGGAACCTTTTGCATGATGCCGATGTTCTATTCTCTGCTCTGGCTGTTGGTCCAATGCGTACCGATTCGGAGCGGGACTAGAGGTATCAGAGTCGATTATTGACCGTATATCCATAGCTCTCGTCTGACCAATCCCTCCACTGCAACGGTCTGTCGACCGCCACGACACCGATCTAGTAGGGTCCCTCCACGGTGTGAGCTTCGATTGGCCTTATGGTCCCGGAGAAATGCAGCCAGCTCCTTCCGCAATGCAACGTTGTGCAGTGATGCTGAATGAGCGGTTTCTTCAAGGGGTCTTGCCTAAACTTGCCCGTTGGCCTAATGCTTGAGTTTCACCTTGTAGTGGAATATGGGTTAGACGTATATCAAGTAACAGCATCAAGGAGTGTAGATATAGTGATGACCACTTGTGAATTCATCTGATATTGCTGAGCTGTGATTATCGTTGCTCTAAATCGTCTATCAAATTTGTTGCAACGCAAGCTTCCTTTGTGCCCTGTCATGCATTCCATGCATAATTGGTAGTCACGAGTCAGGGGTGGATGACTAAGTATCTACTAGCGACTTGACGTGGTTACGGAGCCTGAGCGTGTCGTGCAAGTTGAAAGCTTCGATAACTTCCAACAGCAACCCGATCTGGTCATCACCAACACAGACGAACCCTCGGAAGCTCGTCCAAACTCACTAAGTCCTTTTCGTATCGGTCATACTTACAACGCTTTCCTTTTCCGGTCAGCCAAGTACTTCCAAACCATATTCGTCCGTCCGGAGCTCGACCAACCTCCTCGATCAAGCTACTACGATAGTTCATCCACAGAACCTGAGCCGACCAGCAGATCATCAAGGTCAGCATGGTGGGCTTGACCTCAGCTGTAGGTGTAGTAGGTTTCCTATCGGAGCCAGATCATGAGCTACAAATATTCGCTCTGAGGAAGCTGAACGAGGAAATCGATTCATTATGGACCGAGGTCGCAGGATCAGTTGGAGAGATAGAGGCTCTGTACGAGGACCCGGCGTTTCCTGAGCGTGAGCTTGCAGCTCTAGTCGCTGCCAAAGTCTACTACAACTTACAGGAGTACAATGAGAGCATGGTGTTTGCCCTTGGTGCAGGGAAATTGTTTGACCTAGACCACGAAGGAGAGTTTGAAGATACGATAATATCGAAATGTATCGACTCCTATATCGCACTATCCGATACGGCCCCAGCTACAAGTACGAATCAAACTCCACAGCTCATAACTGCCTTTCCCTCCACGACAAATGGCGCTTCCAGTATTTCTGCAAGCCTTGCATCGCCGACAACTCCTTTCTCTCAATCCACACTTCCCTCGAAATCACTTCTCTCACGTCAAGATAGTTCCACGACCTTTGATCCGTCGTTACAGGGCGTCGCCAGTGCTCCCGGGTCGTTATCGAACTCACTTGCATCGCAGAGAGGAATACAAGAGCAATTACACAAGATCATAAACCAATTATTCGAGCGTTGCTTTCGTGATGGGAGGTATCGTCAGGTTGTGGGTATCGCTGTAGAGGCTCGAAATCTGGAGGTCCTCCGAAGAGCAATCCTGCGAGCAACTGAAGATGAGAGAAAGGAGAATAAGGCCGGTGGGGCTTCAGTAGGGCGAGGAGAAGAATTAATGGAGTATGTGCTTGAGATTTGCATGGATGTTGTGCAAGAGCGTGCACTGCGCAATGAGCTACTCCGACTTATCCTCAACCTGTTACACGACATACCTTCACCCGACTACTTTTCCATTGCGAAGTGCATAGTATACTTGAACGAACACTCGATGGCGTCTGAGATGCTGGCCAAGTTAGTTAAGAAAGGCGACCCGAAGTCCCTGTCTGTTGCATACCAAATCGCCTTTGATCTTTACGATAACAGTACGCAAGAGTTTTTGAAGAAAGTAAGGGAAGAGCTCCCAAAGGCTCCGGCGCCATCATCAGTTGCGGCTGCAGATCGCGGAGATCAAATGGATGAAGAAAATACGGAAAATGTCAAGGAAACGGACCACCTACTCTCAGCGCAGGATGACAATACCGGCGCTCCGGCTTCATCTCTTAAGGACTCGCCCGAAAAGCAAGAGCCTATGCCCGCAGAAGTCGAGAAAGCCTTTGACTCAATACGAGAAATCCTGCAAGGGACGAAGTCTATCGAGCTGGATCTGGAATTTTTATACCGAAACAATCATACCGATATGAGCATATTGAACAAGATCAAAGACAGCCTGGAAGCTAGGAATTCGATCTTTCACACTGCGGTAACTCTTGCCAACGCCTTTATGCACGCGGGAACTACGAACGACAAATTCTTCCGAGATAATTTGGAGTGGCTTGGCAAAGCGGTCAACTGGTCCAAATTCACAGCTACTGCTGCTCTTGGGGTGATCCATCGTGGCAATCTTGGGCAGGGACAGAAACTGTTGGAGCCATATTTACCAAAAGATCAGATTGCGGGGGCGAATACAGGATCAGCTTATAGCCAAGGTGGCTCGTTGTATGCTCTTGGTCTGATTTACGCAAACCACGAAACTCTTGCTCTAGAGGTTATTCGAGAGCACTTTAAGAAAGCCACAGAAGAAGTTGTGCAGCATGGTGGCGCACTCGGTTTGGGCGTTGCGGGTATGGCTACCGGCGATGAGGCCATCTACGAGGATCTCAAAGGTGTATTATACACGGACTCCGCACTCAATGGTGAAGCCATAGGCATTGCTATGGGTTTGATCATGCTTGGGACAGGCAACGTCAAGGCATTGGAGGACATGATTCAGTATGCGCATGATACCCAGCATGAGAAAATTGTGCGCGGACTCGCTCTAGGAATGGCTCTCATCATGTACGGCCGGCAAGAAGCTGCTGATGAGTTAGTCAACGGACTCTTGGACGACCCAGACCCTATCTTGCGGTATGGTGGTATTCAGACCCTCGCATTAGCATACTGTGGTACGGGAAGCAACAAAGCTGTGCGAAAGCTTTTGCATGTGGCAGTCAGCGATGTAAGCGACGACGTACGACGAGTGGCTGTGATGAGTCTCGGCTTCATTCTTTTCAGAAAACCCAATAGCGTGCCCCGCATGGTTGAGCTGCTGTCAGAATCATATAATCCCCACGTTCGGTACGGTGCAGCTATGGCGTTAGGTATCTCATGCGCAGGTACTGGCTTGGATGAAGCTATAGATCTATTGGAGCCCATGATCAAGGACCCGACGGACTTCGTACGCCAAGGGGCCCTAATTGCGCTTTCCATGATTATGGTACAGCAGAACGAAGCGATGAACCCGAAAGTTGGGACAATACGGAAGACCTTGCAGAAAGCGATCGGTGATCGCCATGAAGACGCCATGACCAAATTTGGCAGCGCCATTTCTCTAGGGATCATTGATGCAGGCGGCCGTAATTGCACCATCAGTCTGCTTACACAGACTGGCAATCTAAACATGGCTGGTATCGTTGGCATGACTGTCTTTACCCAGTACTGGTACTGGTTTCCGCTGACACATTTCCTATCTCTCAGCTTCACCCCAACGTCAGTTATCGGGCTAGATCAAGATTTGGAAGTGCCTAGCTTCAAATTCCACAGTGCGACCCGGCCAAGTTTGTTTGACTACCCTCCAGAGCAAGAACAAAAGACAGAAGACGCACCAGAAAAGGTCAAGACTGCCGTTTTGTCAACGACTGCACAAGCCAAGCGAAGGGCGCAAAAGAAAGAGAAGCTGCAAAGACGGGAAAGTATGGACATTGATCCCGCTCCTACGACGCCTAAAATAAGTCACACTGGTGACAGGATGGATACAGACGAGCCTGCGCCGAAGACCGATGAAGGCGAAGAATCAAAGGAAGCAGCGCCTCAAGCCGAAGGTCTGAAGAAGAAGATGGAGAGGGAGAAGGTTGGCTACAATATTGAAAACATGTCTCGAGTTCTCCCTGCGCAATTGAAGTTCATTAGTTTTCCTGACGGGAGGTACGAGCCGGTGAAAAAGGTTCGTTCCGCTGTTTATTCCTGGAGGCAAAAGCAGTCACTAACGAGCAAACAGCCGACAGGAGGGGTAATCCTTTTGAACGATACCACACCTTCGGAGCCTAAAACGCTCATGGAGCTCAAAGCTAGGAAGAACATCAAGGCAGCTGCCGCACCAGAAACGCTCCAAGACCGAGTCGATGCTGCTTTCAACCTACCAGGTGATGCAGGCGCTGAAGAGTCTGCGAGAGACACTGGGGGTGCAGCAGAGGCCGCTGGGGTATTGACTGCCATTGACGAGGATGGTGAGGGGTCGGAGGAGGCCGAATTGCCTAGGGAATTCGAATACCATTCGGACGGGGAAGCTGGCGACGATTGAGAGGGCTCCGTTCTACTTTTTGTTGTGTTACAACCAATACGTTTCTAATTCGAGTTACTGCTGCCAATGGAGAGGAGCACCGAAGCATTGACATGGTGGGCTTGCTTGGGCTTTATAGACACGCACCAAGTTGCGTTGTACCATAGAAATACCATGTAATTGTCACCTTGATATCTTCCAACGTGTAGCATGTGTTACA
>JAABUH010001174.1_pt1 | contig 31185 bp, 31 predicted proteins | sample 5559121 | NCBI WGS metagenome assembly JAABUH01 (sample SAMN10711871, study PRJNA513364) | rock metagenome | isolation source: Antarctica rocks | place: Antarctica: Victoria Land, Battleship Promontory nord | collected 2015-12-28
ATAACATGAACACTCTTGTGGTCACGAAGGCAAATTCCGGCCATGTTGTCTTTACAGCGAAGCAGTTCAGACGGGTTGGATTTGAGGTAGAAGAATGGTTACGAGATGAATAGTAGTTAAGAAGGAGGATGTATGAGCCTTTGACCCACCTTGCTTTCACCCGCTTCTGGTTTCCCTAGCCATCACCGCCATCTACTACCCTTACTCTTTTCCCACCCTCCCCATCGTTCGTCTCCACTCCACCCCAAACCTCCCGCTGTAAATCCTCACAGCCCATACCTCGCCACCCCACCACTTTCCCCTTAACCCCGCGATCTGAGCTTCTAGATCCCGCAGTGCGGATACGACGCTTTGCAGAATCAGGTCAGGGTCAGTGGTGATATGGGAGGGGGGGTTGCTTCTTGGATAGATGAGGTTATCATCAAAGGGAGACGACTGGGTGCGCAGATGGCGGGTTCGAAAGGAAGGCGAGGGAAATGTTTCTGTTGGATTTACATCTCGAGCAGAGTTTTGTATCTTGGGTGACGATAAGGAATTCTGAAATTCGTCTCAATTCATAGGTCGCAATAGGAACAACGATCACGGATCACTTACTGCTTCCACTCTCCCTGATCTCGCGTCATTGAGGTACTCATCAACGGAATGGCTTGGTGCCCAGGCGGTGTGCCTGCAATGGGCCGGCTCCGCCCCCCCCATCCCCAGCGGGAAGGGTTACCCAATGCCCAAGCGGTGATGGCGGCAGGTGGTGGATCGCCCAGTGCGCGAGAGAGGGAACCGGCCCACGGGGCGTGGCTCGGTGCCCACATGGTGGCGTCGTTCAAAAGGGTTTGTCGATGGGCAAGCGAGGATGCCGTCAAAGGAAGATGGCTTGGGCCCCAAGTGGAGCGACAAGTTGAGCGAGCGGCAAGACTGGACGGCTCAGTGCGTGGGGGAGGATACCGTTCAAGGGGGGTGGCTTGACGCCCACGTGGAGCTGCCGTCCAAGACGATCGGTCCGGTGGGTAGGTGACGATACCGTCGAAGAGGTTTGGTTCATGACCGTAGCATCAACCGTTGCGTATAGTTGCGTAGCAAGTAGGAGTGCTCATTCAGTACGGATTCGAATGGGAGAATGGGATGGTAGAAAGAGCACCACCGAGAAGGACACGGGCGCGCTGGCATATCTTGATGCATTCCTGTCTAATGATGAGAGAAATTTTACGGACGCGAGAACATCTTTGACCGCGCCAATGCACCCGTGTGTGCGGCTTCCAATCGACGGATCGGCTACCTAGCCACCCACTTCTTAGCAGAGACTGCTGCCCACCACATCCACCTGTACATAATCGCCCTCTGCCCTCAATAATGAGAAAAGCAACTCTCTCTACCCTCCGTTGCTCAAACCCGTGCTGTTTATCGTTGGATCGCATTCTCCATCGTTGAATGCCAACCCGCAGCATTGTCGTTGATGGCATTTTTATAGAAGTATAACCTAGTAAGAGGGAAGTGAGAAACGAGAGGGGTAGAGCACCAAGCGTTTAGGGCTACGCATGGAGCTGACGATTCTTAGGAAAGCCGGAGAGCTATCCTCGTCGTGATGAAGCCCCAAGCCGAGAGAAAACTCCCGCATGTCTTTGAGCAAAGGCGACAAGTCTTTCTCGTTTTGGTTCCGAGGGTTCAAGTTGGAACAGCAATCTGCGACTGCTATGAAGGGCGAAGAGGTTGGAAAGCTGAGAAGAATACGAGTCATCGGTTCTGGAACCTGGCTGCAGATCCACTGGATAAGTGTCGCTCAGGAAGGAGCATCTCGACTATGGTGAGAGGCTGAATCGAGAGACTGTAAAAACACATCTCAACATGAGCGGTGTCGCTACCAAATCTGGATGCCGCCAATTCGGGATTCTGAATGTGCCCGCCGTCCGTTGAGGGCTGTCAATTGCGGATGCCGTCAATTTTTGATGCCACCAGCTATGGATGCTGCCATTTCGTTCGCCTATTAAAACAATATAATCCACTAGTTACGCAAGTAGTCATCATTTCCTCCCAGGAATGCGGGGTTGGCTATGTCCTATTGTTCTTCAACTGCAGCAACGGCCCCGCCATCAACCCAAGATTCCTCCTCGATACCGGCCGGCGACAAACACGACGACAAGTAGGCTGGGCCGCGTGGCAGATTTGGCGTCGTTGGTAGCTCTGCGGATAATTAGCCGTTCATTATTGATGGAGCCAAGGGTCAATTCTTGCATTGCCTATTTTAGCACCCTTATATGCCTTCATCGTCTGGTGAGCTTGCAAAGGAACCCGGCAAAAGAGGAAGGACCAAATATTTCCGCCTTAAGCATGCGCTTGGCCAGCATGTGAGTACTGTTTGTGCAAGATCTTTAGCTCCTCCTCTCCGTAAAACGATGTTGTCAACGCTTTGTTAATCTTAGATGGTCCTGGTGAGTCTGCGTGAGCCAAAGTTGAGCAAGCTTGGTGCATCTGTTGTGAGGGATGAGGCGATGATACCGCCGGCGCCGTTAATGATAAGGACAGAGACGCTTGAGAGGCAGAGACGGAGGAAGTGACGGAGGCAGTGATGGAAATGGCGGACCTTGAGAACACAGATTGATCAGTCTCCCCGTCACTTATAGGCTTCTGCCTCTTCACTCGGCTGCAGAAATCCTTGGATAATTGGCGATTAGAGGAAATCTGTTTACTGTGTCAACGTCAACCGCGATTAATATTGTTAAAGGCATACCTTTAATGCTGGAACCGTTTTATCCCGTATGTTCCTATCATCTTTTGGTTGTTCTAAAGCGACTTTGGGGGAAGAGGATGGACTGGAGAATGGATCGATTTTGTCACTGTTATTATCGTAAAGTGTTCTTCCTGCTGCGTTCTTACTCTTGAAAGCTTCTGTTCTGTCGTTTGTATCGTCAAGAACTGTGAAAGAATCCGAGGCTCTGCGCCTAAGCAAAGGAGCCACAAGAATGGCAGAATCGGATATCTTGTCGAACTGCTTATAAAGCCACTCCGTCATCGGTTTCTTTGATTTGGAGTCCGTTGACAATCCCTCCTGGGGTGATAATAAAGAAGGCCCCTTCTTCTCTGCATCACTCGGGATAATACAGTGTGGCTTATCATCCTTGCTCTTCGCAAGTTTCTTGCCAGTAAATGTCTGCGCTTGACTTTCACCAATATGTCTTCTCCTCCGTTTGGCCGATGGGTCTATGAGAGATAACCGTGTTTGGGAGTCGGAATTCTGGTCTTCGTCGATACTGGTCCTTAGCCGTTTTCGCCCAGAAATTTTCACCTCGCACACACAGTTTTTCGGTATTATTAATGAACAGTGGATCATATCTCTTGCCGGCGGTGTCGAGATGTGCGCGGAGAGTGGTTCGGATGGGTTTATACGGGCCGAGGCTGGAGCTTGTGCGAGCGACTGCCTGCAGGCATCGCCACGCTCAGGTGCTTGTTTTTGGGTCCCTTCTATTGGCGCTTGTTCACAAGGATCGAGTGCGTCGTCGTAATCACTGTAAGGTGTCGCAGACCTGTGCTGGTTCGGCTTTGGAGTAGATCGCTCTCGGGTCATGTCCGTGGACAGGAAGGCGTAAAGGGAGGAGCAAAGGAAGTGAGAGAAGTACCAGTAAGAGCTTTAATTTGGTTGACAAGGACTTCGATTGTTTCTATAGACGTATTAGTATTCTATTGACATAGGACCGTAGCAGCTGTACCGGATTCTTGACCGACCATATCCTTTTTAGACTTCATGTTGGGAGTGACTTCACTGCCTCAATCGCCGGCCTAAATTCCAAAATCCGACAGCGGTAATATCAAGAGTAGCTCGACTGAATGCTTGGTGGCGCCAAACATCAGGGCGTAGCCTAAGAAGCGAGCTTTATGGTCTACCTTACAAAATAGTTTTAGTGGGGCTGACGGAGCGGCTCTTACATAAGCACATGATTGCCCCTCCATGTTATGCATGACATCTATCAAGATCTGGTCTAAGTATCACATATTTTTCCTTGCAAAGGCGGAACAGAGTCTTGCGTTACAGTAAGTAAATCCTATGACATACAAATGCGCAGCGTGCTTAGAACTAATGTATTGAAGCTACCTCTATTACACATCGCCTGACTACTATTTATCATGACTCAGGCGACAAGCAAAGCCCACCTCGATCAAGAGGAATTAAGCAAGGAGGATAAGGAGAAATTGAAGACATTTGGAGAATGGCTTTCCAAAAAGGAGACGAAATTCATAGAGTCTAAAGGTTTTCAAAAATGCATGGATCCGCAGCTGCGTGAGAAGCTTGTTCAACTCTTTACAGCTGTTAACTTTACAAAAGGGGTTGGTTCTTCTACTTCAACATCGAGTCTCTGTTAACAATCAAGCAGAGGGTCCCTTCCGCGATTGCAGTACTTCGACTATCAGGCTCTGAACCTACAAAAACCGAGCCTGGCAGCTTTCCTTGGCATCTCGTCCCAATTCAAGTCAATGATGAACACAAACCCCCCACATTATCCGATGTCGATCTAACTGGACGAATGACATACATCGATGGGTCGGGGGTGACATTGAAGGGGAATTTTGATTTCCTGAGCTTCCCTGTCCCAAAGTAAAGGGCCTCGTCTGTATTAAGATTAATATTACGACGGATCATGTACGGAATTAAAGGAACTCACTCTCTCTTTCACTCTCACATTTTATCGATAGGTCCCATTGAGAACGAAAGCGCCCATCAGGTTGGGATTCATTGGATCCCATTGAGACTCAATAGCACCCGCCCCGTTATGCATCCATACTGCGTTGGGATTCATTGGATCCCATTGAGACTCAATAGCACTCGCCCCGTTATGCACCCATAGTGCGTTGGGGTCCATTGAATCCCATTGAGAATCAATAGCATTCGCCGCGGTATGCATCCATCCTGTATCCAAATTTCCGCCGGTAGCATCATTGCTTGTATCCTGTTGTGGTAACTGAGCAGCCGATGCTCCATTACCCTCGTCAGATCCACGATGAATGTTACTCTGCGACTGGTCGATCGTAAGATCATTGTTCATTACTGGGTTGCGTCCATGGAGTGCAGGATATGTCGCGTTCTCTAGGGATAGATTTTGCATAAACCCTCTTGCTGGTTGTTGTGTATTTGCATCTGGTAATACCAATGGCGCCACCGAGCCGCAGGTCGCTCCGATATGATTGTTTGCTTCCAGTGATCCTTGCGGCGCTACATGAACATTCTGCACAACTGGCTGACTGCTAGCAAACGAATAGTGTTGGTCAGGATTTCCGAACCTGACATCCGGTCCGTCATTGACATTATCGCTGCTTGTGTCATACGCTTGACCCAAGACCAGCTCATATCTTCCAACGGGCGCAGTATCTAGGTCTCTAGTAGAAACGTTGGCCCCCTGGATAATGTTTGTCGATGCCAATTGTAGTGGTGACTCTCCTTGCAACTGATCCTGTTGTGGTAGCTGAGCAGCCGATGCCCCATTACCCTCGCCAAGTCCATTGACTGTGTTAGAAGAGTCCGGACTGCTTGCAGCAATGTAGTATGGCGTTGCACCATTTAGTTGGTCCGCGCGACTTGGATTTGCGCGAATGCGTTTGGCGAATTGCTCAGGTGGATTGCGCAATAGTATCAATGCAGCGGCAGCGGGATTAGGACTCCTCGTAAGGACTCGTTGCCTACTACTTTGCTCAGTTTCGAACTGTTGCACTGTATTATGGACCGCGGGTTGCAGCTCGTCTATATTTGCGGTAGAAGATTGCTGTGGGTTGATAAAGTGCGGATTCGGTCGGCCTTCAGTCTCTTGTGGCTGAGGCTCAGGGTTCGACGATACGATGTCGATCTCAGTTCGTCGATGATTGTAGAGCGTTGGATCCTCGGCCATGAAAAAGAATGGGGTTAAAGCTGTCTTGCGAATCTCTTTGGCAAGTTCATTCGATCCATTTTCTTCTGCTTGCTTTTTGAGATTCAAGTCGGCAATACCTTTCACTACATTATTGTACGCATTCTCGTCGTCAAGTGGTAATCTCGTTTCCACTCTGTTAATATTAGTATCGAATTCTCACTTAAACAATTGATCTCTTACACGGAACGAGAAACATCAACCGGAAGTTCCACTATTATTCCAGGACCGAAAGTCTCCGTTAATTTATTGTACCTGCGGCCTCTTCCAACCAACTCACTCAAAGTAGAAGCAACAGCTTTCAGCGGTTCATTCCTAGAGCTGTGATTCTTGATAACCTTGGCGAACCTTTCATAGATCGATGGTGGAGCACTTCTGGAATGCTGAGGATAAAGGAAGCAAAGTAGGTCGTAAAAAAATAGTACGGAAAATCTTGCTCGCAAAACATCTTCACCTTGACGAATTGCAAGATCGAAATAGCTATCATACACGTATGCAAGCTGACCATGATGGAATCTTGCCGTCCAGGCGGGAGAGGTCCAGAATGTCGAAATATTTGCGGACCACCTTTCAATCATTTCCTTATCTGGTTTCCATACTAATGGGTCTATCTTTAGGTGTCGTAGCGTTAGCCTTACATCCGTTTGCTTTGTTGGTTTGACTAGTATGCTAAGTTCAGCTGACTTTGAGCCTTCTATGAGGCTTGATGAAAGCTGTATACGAAGTTAGAATATGACCCTCTAAGTTTTGCATACTCACTTGCTGATCTCGCAGTAAACGACGAAGCTCATCTAATCTCTCTTCCTCTTGAAGAGGATAAAGACGTTCAACGATGAGAGAAAGGCTATTTCCCATGATTGATGAATGATGAAGCAAAGAGGCGACGATTCACAAACTGATGGCTAAAGGCATCCTGTGACGCTAACCCAATCGCGCCGATAGCTGTCCAAAGAGAGCTATTGGCGCGATCCGGTTAGCGGAAACGCATCTTCTTAGATCGTAATCGCGTCCACCGTAGTATAACCTTACGCGCGTTTTATCTTTCCGAATTCTATGGCTTGCGCGGACTCCGGATTGCCTGTAAGTGGATTTTGTGGATCCTCGTATTCAAAAACCTTTCATTCTTTGCTTCTCCGATCTCGATGGCGTGGCGACTATCAGCATCGCTTATTATGCAGGCCTTACGAACCTGGTACCAGCACATCCGACTTCCGGCTTGATGGCATGCCGCGTATTAGAGGTAAAATCCATGGGCCTTAGAATTGCTGGTCAGTTTCAAACAATCGAAGCGAGTCGACTCCGGTTGTTAAATTCCCGTCGATCAAGGAAGTCTTCCGCCCTCCCCGCCATCAATCCCAACACGATATCAAGGAGGCGTCGGCTCATATGGAGTCAATCTGTTCTTGGTCGATCAGGGGAGCGGTGGCATCCAAACCTCTCACCCAGCTATATAGTTAGGGCCTTGTCATGCAGAGTTGCCTTGCGCCTGCCTCGTTTCAAACTCAACCGCCGGAGAGGACTGGACACCTCAGCTAGGCCTGGACTTTTGACATGGTTATGTCATTGAACCGCTCTATCGCTTGTGGCTCCGACACGACCTTGATCAATTCACCATCAACTCCAGGGGCTGACTTAACCAAATGGGAATCTGTAGCAAAACACATCCTCCGTGGCTATGACATTCATGATATCCAGCTTCTCTGTGGTTTCTTTTCGTTCGAAGACACAGATATTCTTTATGCATTGCTGCGGAATCGATGGGTACCCTTTCTGAACGCCTTCGTCATCCACATAGGAGGTGGAACGTACAGTCGGAAGTTCGTGGATGCATTGAGCGTTGATCAAAAGATTCAATATATATTCAAGTCGCTTGCAATACCCTTCTCTCCTCCAGAATCTCGATGGGAATGGGCATGGACGCCGCAGGTAGCTTTGAACGAGACAGCAAGCACAATTGCATTCAACATTGACAAGGACAGTTGCTCGCATTTTGCAAAGATTCCTTTCAAGGATTTGGTCAAGCAAGCACTTGGCGATGACGTCAAATCATTGCTGGAATTCATCGCCCAGCACGTCCGTCTAAGCATCCAAATATCCCGACACTTGCGAGAATTCCCGCATGTGAGATTAAAGTATATCCGAGTCGAGAAGGTCAGTCGTCTTCTCGAATACACCTATACAAATATAGTTTGCTGAATGTGATGGCAGGAGCTAGAAACGCAAAGTCCATTCGCGCATCGGGCATTGTCTTACGCTCTCCAGCCTGGCCTCCCAACTCCATTCTCCGAATTTTATAAAATTCTGGATTTCTTGATCAAGCCAGTCCAGAAACTGTTCAAGGAGCGCAATACCAGGGAAGCATTAAGACTACTAGACATACTAGCGGTGCGCCATCAACATGCTTATCAACGTCCAGGAGAGATCGATTGGAGGCAGGATTTTCAAACGGACACGGAGTTTTTCGACCTTATCACCAGTATGAGTCTCATCGAATTGGCCGATTTGCTCAACGACAACGATTACATCGAGTTTCTCCAGCTCTCCCCGCAGGATACCGTGAAGAATGGTCATACCTTACAACTTTTGCACCGACGATGGAACCATCTGTGCGAAAGGGTCAAAGAGTGCGTCATTGCTGATAGAAACCTAGGTCTTCGTATTAGAGAACTTGCGCAGGTGAGCTTGATCTAACCTTCTCCCTTTAAGTCGCTGAACCATGGTAGCATTTATACACTCTGTCGAACTTCTATTCTTCGCTTGCTCTGGTTTCAGGTCTTCGAGCGGCCAACTACGTCGAATCATCATTCCTCTTCCAGCTCAGCGACCCTGAAAATGGTTATGCAGCTTACTTGGAAGAGTTTACACTACGTGGAGGACTTCCGTTTCTGATCCCTCATTTCTTGAAGCACCAGATGAATCGGAACAAGGCGATGGCAGAAATATTTGCTTTTGCGACACACACAAGAGTACCTCCGCTAGGGCGTTGCGTCATGCCTTTGAGCCCTCGTACTCCTGCCGAGGATATTGAGGAACAACGTGATCCACCGAGCTGGACAAATCGTGGGTCTTGGATCTTGACGGCTCTCACATCTTGTTTTGGTGGTCTATAGATTCACTAATTGTATAATACATATGTAATTATAGGGTTCGCTCGCTTGCTCTCCCCAAACTGAATTTCCATCATCTCATCAATGCGTTTCCTGTTCTCTCGCGTCGCCCCTGGGATGGAGATATTCATGGGTTCGATCTCCTTTATCTCTTATGGTCGGCGATTGATGCTCAAGGCGAAAGACGATACTGAGAAAGATCGCAGGTATTTCTATTATTCTGCGCTGGCCTTTTCCCGCTACGTCTGCAATCTCGGACAAGCCCCCAATACAAACTCCTACAACTTCGGGTGATCTGGAATCGGATATTGCTCTCTACAAGAAAAGCAGACAGGAGCAAGCGGCCAAGGCCAGAAGCCACTATGTCAAGAATATTGCTGCGTGGATTTGTTATCTTCACCAGCAGATTGGCATCGGGCATCGAAAGTATCAATTAGAACATACATGGCGTGTAATTTTGAGTTCATTTGTCTACTCTGACGCACACCGCCCCCTCTACAATTGCATAATCGTTAACGTTGGCCATCCTTGTGTCTGCTGTCTGAATAATGGGATCATTGAGGCTTGTCGATATTATTGGATCTAGTGCAGATGGGGAACTCTGACAGTCCCTACGTCGCTTGGCGCTTCGTCGCCATTTCTGCCAGCCTCCTCCTGTCAAACATGTGAGTCCCTGCAGTCTTGGCTTCGGTTGTGTGAGAATTGGCCCATGCGCGCTATTCCATTTTTGCGACTCCATTGGAGTCACGAAAATGGAATAGCGCAACAACCGAAGCCAAGACTGCAACTGGCAGGCTTTGGGAGCACAACTTTTTTCCAATTAAACCGGCCAATTGGCTAGAAAATTACTCCAGGTTCCACGCATGTCGCTCGTTGGATGATGTCGAGTTCTCAATGAGGTAGAAAGGCCAGAGCTTCTAGGCCGTTGGAAGCCTGTTTGTCAAGACAAGACGTCTCTCACGTAAAATACTCTATCTATAGTGAGAGTATGCCATAAAGGAAAGGATAATTCTTCTGCCCATAACAGAGGATAAAGGGATTCAGTATATAAATCTCCAGCCATCCTCCACATGACTACGACTTTGATCTCCATTCGTTCATGAAATATCCAGACTGCCTTCGTATTCAATAGCTACTCAAATTTCGACATGTCGCACATAGGGCCTTTATGGGCAAATGTTCTTCTATTTCCTGGCGGAATTGAAGACATAGGCGTTGAGGCTATGCGCGAGGTGGAAGAAAGAAGGACCGTGCAATTCACCTCGCAGAATACCTTAAGCCCTTCGTGGAACCAAAACTTGAGTTTCACAGATTTAGATGAATTGTGTTCCGGATTTGCTCAGGAGGCACAACCCGAACCACGGCTGCCACTACCTAACGCACTGGCTGGGCAAATACCCAAGTGGCACCCAAGGGAACCAATGGGTTCTGGAAATACAGAGCTCAGGTACACCACTATCGATGGAGCTTCGGCATTGCAGCAGCCTCCAGACCGAGAAGATTCTCAACGCTGGGGCTTTGCTGCTGAGATGCCGCATGACTCCGCTCTCTCTTTTCCCCGCGGCGGAAGAAATCAGCATTGCCAGTTTTCAAAAGAATTTTCGCAAGAATTTTCCGCCACCGCCTCAAAGAACTTCATCGCTCAACCAGCGCTGGCCAGCACATCGCCTGGGAATGAAGAGAATGACGGGAACAAAAAGCCTACCTGTATAAAATCTACTTCTCAACATGAAAAGACTAGTGACCAGCAGAAAAGACATGGGAATCTAAACTTGGACCTTAACGCTTTCCACCTTGGAGCATGTGATGGATGTGCAACTGCACGAGCGAAATGCGAGAAAATCGAAAAGCCTGCATGTCAAAGGTGTAAACGTATGAAAGTTACTTGTACCTTTTCTCGAACAGTCAGTTTCAAACCCTTCCCTACCATATAACAATTGGTTTAATTACATACAGTTGCAATGCTCCGGCATGCGCAAGTCAGTTTGGAGCGACAGCGAAAAGGATTCCATACCCGAAGGTCAGAGACACCGTCAGTATAAGTGGGTACCTTACTCGCCAAACCTCGCGTAGCAAAATCTCAGTTATCTCTTAAAGTTCGAGAGATTATCCGTGGTGGTGGTGTCGTGGGATGAAGTCTTGGTTACTAGAGTTCGATTCGTGTGGTTTGGGGCCCAAAACAACCTATACCGAACCACTGAGATATTGGTTAATCGAAAACATTAAGAAGTAGAAGTTGACGGAATCAACAAGAACAATGATAGCAACACGACCAATGGTGCCGGAGCAGGGTGAGCAGCACTCTCTGCGGTGGTGAGCAGAGCAGCGGGAGCGGGAGCTGACTAACCCGACCTGGAGGGAAATGTGGGCGCGTCTATCCGAATTTTTAGTTCTACAGTACCCCGCATAAAGTCACAGTCGCGCTCCCCCATCAATTCAACCACCCACATACATTAAATCATGGAACCCTCAAATTAAGCTGGGGAACTTCAATATTTGAACTAACTATTTGGTAGTATATGAGTTATAATTCCCCAATCAATATTTGGTATGCCAGCCCTTCGCTATGATTACAGCTGCACACCTGTCGGGCATACTGGATATTAGCCCCTCCATTACCTCCTCTCGTAGATTCGCCCAGGCTTTCTGTAAAATCTGGAACAGTTGGGTTTCAGCTTCGTCGCCTTTACCCTTCAGCGAATCCAAATCCGGATAGACTTTATAGGTCTCCTTCTTTAGTAGGGCCCAGAGATTTTCGATTGGGTTCAAATCGGGGCTGTACGGAGGCCACTCCATGACTTCTATACCATTTCCCTGAAACCAAAGCTTCGATTTTCTGGCTCTATGTATCGGAGCGTTATCCTGCATGAACACTAGTTCTGGCTCCCATATGCCAGCCAAATTGTGATCCAAAATCTGAATGTAGGAGGCTGCTGAATAGCCGTGTTTTTTGGATTCGAAGTCCCGATCGAGCAGGTATAAATCCGATCTTCCAGAATCCCAAAAAGCTCCCCAAACCATATTGGAAAAAGCCTTTCCATTGGGAACTTCCATCACTTTATCTCTATCCCATTTCTCTTTGGGAGTCCCAAACACCCATTCTCGTGTTTTATCTGATCCCCGAGCCACGGATGCCTCGTCCGACCAAATGACTTTCCTCCATTGATTCACGGTCCAATCTTTATGAGTTTTAGCCCATATTAACCGAAGTCGAGCAGCTTCAGATGTTAATTTCGGTCGCTTAAGAGCTAGCCAGTGAGAAATTCCGTGGGCCCGTAGTGTTGCGTTGAGAGTTCTCGCGTCCAAATCAATCCCGGTGTTCGTTTTCAGCTGTCTCCAGGTGATTTTAGGCTCCGATCGTAACTGACGTAACAGTATCCTAACTGCACGGGGGGTAATTGATAATGGCCTTCCTGATCTGGGTTTATTGACTCCGAAGGATGTTGTTTGAAGCCTGCTCAGAACTTCATGTACGGTGGTGCGGGGAACGTTCAAATTTCGACTAATTTGGGTGAATGTAGCTCCTAGCTCAGCTTGCCCAGCAATTTTTCCTTTGATCAGTAAATCCAGCTCCTTTCTGACTGTTTTGTTACCAGAAATGGGAGTTAACGGAGCCCTTCTGAGCATGGTGAATGTGGTTGAAGAAGGTTGGTTGTTTTGAAGGGCGATTTTACGTGTTTTCACTTAAGTGACCGTGACTTTTTGCAGGGTACAATTGTTTTCTATCTTATGCCCAACCCCGAACCTCAAACATGCTACCATGCGTTCGACTGGACCCGATTCGACGTACACGCACCCTTTTCATAGTAATGAACTTCCCTCTCGCCCATTCCCTACTGTTGACGCCAACCTGCTTGAGAGCATTTTCTGTGCTAAACAGACCGCCACCAAGTTATGATGGCCATGTTCCCCTCACGCGAACCGAGAGGGGCGCGCTCGCCGTTGGCTCGGCTCTCGGGGCCTTTGTGGACCCGCGACGCGCAGGTACGTTTCTACAAGCTTCCCTCTAGGCAATCATGCATAGCAAACTCGATCAAAATTAAATCAAGGAGAGCGAAGAAGCCCTAGCACCACGGGGAAAAGGGAGACAGGCCGAAAAGGGGGTGTAAGGAAGTCCAAATTGGGGACTGTATCAACCCAATGAGCTCTGACGACTGCCGGGTTGAAGCTAGGCCCACGTCAAGCTTTAACTCGTGCAGCAGATGACCGGATTTCTGCCATTCTTGCAGGTGACAGAGTCGAGGCAAAAAAGCCCCTAGTCTTCGTCCTTATTGAAAGAGTAGAATTTATGACGCTTATTGAGAGAATTCTGACGGAAACCTGAAGTTCTTGTGCGAGTTCGCCACAGGATCCCAAATTCTTGGACCTCACCCAATTTCTTTTTCCGTCCTTTGTGTGGCTCTGTGCAACGCCGAGCCGTGATTGCGTCAAGGACGGAGACAGCTTGATTCTGCTGAAAGATCATCACTTGCCGCTAGTCCTCAGCCTGCAAGCTATTTATTTACGGGATATGGATTTACAGTTTCTCCAGTCCGAGTTTGGAGATGTACCTTGTCGCCCTCGATTGGATCCTTCACAAGATCCCAGAAATCCATTCACAGGATTGAGTGTCGAGTTCACACTCTCAGACGTCTCTACCACGACCATTGGCTCTCTGAAATCATTGAAATATCTGGCCTAAGTCGTTCCGTTAGCATCGGGCCTCCTATTCCAAGTTCCATGACGTTAGATGTGTCGAAACGAACATAAGCTCATAGTTTTTAAAAGCCAGGTCTGAATTTTTAGGCGTTGTAAATTTTATACATCCCTGCAGTTGCAAGGCCATGTAAAATTTTATACAGCTCTGCATTGTATGGATGTTTTATCTAAATCTCCGGTCAAGCGCAGGAACTTAACCAAGTCTTCCCGCTAGCTCAGCACACTAAACCCTAATCCCTAGCCATTGCGAATGTCATATCAATCTCGTGCTTCAATTTTGACCGCAGCACCTGGCACAGCCATTATCTATTCACCCTAACATTCACCCAATTTCCACTACGCAGCCTACACTTCTCTGCTTATTAGTCTAGCCCTATACTGTCTGCTTTCCATCTACTGTGGTCTTCTTGAGAATTAGACCTCCATCACTGTCGCTCACTGTACAATCTCACGTGTTTTCTTCCACTGTCGCTGCAACGCCATATTCATAGTCCTTACTGATTCCATTGGCTACCCTGGTTCTCGAGTTGTCAATGCTCCACTCTTTCGCTGCTGCTTTCCAATCTTCATGCCTCCGGATGAATACTATGGTAGCTCCGAAGCCAATCTTCTCCACCCAAGTCACATGAGGAACAGCGATTACTTCTTAGAACCGGAATCGAACACAACTTCTTTTGTACGTCCCCGGATCTTCTCTTGAACGTCCTCTGCTTTCTAGAGATCCCATGCTTATGGTTCCAGATACAACTGCGACCACAAGAATATGAGTCTCCGTATTCAGCACCAGGGGTACCACAGGCCATGCAGATTTCTCCGCTCCCAGGGCATGTAATGCCGTTTTCCAGATCCAAGAGCAGTTCGAGCGCTTTCCCACGAAATGTGGAGGATCAGCTATTCCCAGTGAATCCCTACGGTATCGAGAATAAGCAGTATGCGCCACCAGTGTCTAGTATTCCACCTCAGTCCATGCCGTCAATAAAGGCCGTGAGCCCTTCTTGCTACCCAGGAGACTATACCGTTTCTAATCCGAGCGCGTCGCCCACCGGGCATGCTCCAATTCCGATTGCTCCACATCCAGTTGGACTCCGACAGATCACGGCTCTGAAACGTATGCGTGACGAAGAAGAGTACTCAGAGTACCGTTCGAAGAACCAACTCCCGCAATAACCTCCGTGTGCTTCCTAATTCACTTCTGGGTAGCCATGTACTCTTCCAGCGTACCTTGTACTCCGTTCCCGACCTGGTCTCTCTCTTGTCGAGAATCTTTATGACTTCCCACTCCTGCTCCTCAACCTCTGCTTGGCCACCTTGGCCCTGAGATTACTCGGGAGCAAAGGGTCTGGTGGCGGTAGCGCTGGCGGAACCGACGGTCGCTGACGTTCTCCCATTGTGGTCATTTGCGTGGACGGTTCTCCTTTCTTGATCCTCAAATGGAGTGACGCTGAGAGAGCATAGGCGATCAAAAGGCTCGGCGGTTGCATTAGGATCCGAGCAATGATGTGTCTTTGGCTCTTTTGTTGAACAAGGTGTGTTGAGCTGGGTGTCTGCAGTATTAATCTCAGACAGATTGCTTCCTATCTCAGCAGAAGTGCCCTCGTCGCCAGTCTTGATGTCGTCGTCCTGCACCACGAACGGGTTATCTGTGGAATGTCAAACACCGTTTCCTTTTGGGTTAGAGGTCCACGTTCTGTACCCACCTTGACTGCCACCAACCTCACTTGACCGATTTGAGCTTGCAGTGTTCTCGTGGTCTTGGAGCGCTCGGTTGTAGTAAAGTCCGAGTCCAGGAGGAACTTTGAATACAGGTTGTAGAGTCGCTTTCTCCGGTCCCCTATGCTTCTTCAATGGAGGGAGATCATGGTCATCGATGTCGGTTCTGTCCGCGTCGGTATCGTCGATCACTATCGAGTCTTTTAGAATTATCAGACGTGCCCACAACAATCGAGACATCCGCACTGACCTGAACGCTCACCCTGCGTCTCACGCTTCGGATTGTGCCCACTCAGTCCCGGAAAAGCCAATACCTGTTTGCTTGGTAGCTTGAAGTGCGTCCTGGTCGGCATGATATCTGAGTTCTTGTTCCACCCATCGCTAGGTCCGAAGGTTGGTTTGATGGTGTTATTGAGAACTCCGGGTGAGTGTTCTGTAAGACTATTAGACACGTCGAAGTTGAAGTGAATATAGCCTTACCATGAATTCTGACTATGCCGCTTTCGTTCAAATCGACTGTGTCTGCCTTGCGCTTGGGGGAATTACAAATCTCTGGTATGACCGTTGCCGACATAGGTTCGTCATCGATAGGGAGCGTTGGGTTCGGCATTTCCCAGACGGGACGAAGAAATCCGTCAATGTCGAGGAAATCGTCATCAGACAGAGTTTGAGCAATCTTCTCTAGTGGAAGAGATGTATTCTCGTCGGCTTCGGACGAAAGGTTTTGGGAGCTTCCGAAAGGCTCGATGGATGGAAGGCAAAGGTCTTCCTTGTTATTGGTGTCACTGTCGCCGCCGCCGCCGTCTCGATTGTTCCCAGCCCTTTCCGAGTTTTCTGCATCCATTAGATAAGTTTCTCATGACGCTGGATTCCAACAATACCTCCATCCCCGGCTCTGGTATCTCTAGTCAACTTGCTTTGGAGCGGAGGTTCCATTTCGCGATTCGTCTTGAACAGATTGTCCAAGCTGTCGCGCTGTATGGTCGCCGTGCGTTTTCCGCCAGCATTGCCCAAACTTGGTGGCTACATATTTCCCATGTCGTACAACTCGACAGTTCTGCATTGCTCCTTCCATCCACGACCTCGTCGACAATCAGATACATGGTTCGTTGCTCAATTAAGACACCCTGCCAGATCTTCCGAAATCATTCACTCGGGTGTTTCTCATTATCCGGTACATCCCAGGCGGACATGTCATACTGCATGTCGTCGGCATTTAGGAAGTCAAGGACTTCGTGATCAACCGGCTGGGAGCTTAGCATCGTGGCTGCGGAGCCCTTGGGACGTTTGGAGGGGTTCGAGACGCAGATCTGGCATTGCTTAAGTAGGAATATAACGTCCGACCGTAGAATGCCGTAATATGAAGTGCTAACTTCCTTCCAGGTAGCATCCCACCCGGCATGGCCATTGCCTTTATGCACGATTTCCACTATGTCCGGGATCATGTCGTCAGTAATCACCATACGGTTCTTGGCTTCATTCGTCTTTGCGGCTGCGACCAGATTTCGCGTCTTTTCGTCCCAAGCGAAGGTCTTCCAGACATAGTTTCTTCGGCTGAACTCCTTCTGGGATGAAGGTCGTTTGTGAGGATTTGTCAACCAGTCGATTAGGATCTCTTTGTCGGTTTGGGATACGCGGCGGTTGTTCGGATTATCACGCAGATATTGTAGAAAGGCCGATTTAGTACTCGAAGTCAATATGACAAGATCATTCAAAGAAGTACTTGTCATGACGACCCTTCGCAGTCTGATATGGTTTACTTGACCAGTTTCTGCAACCACATGACGTTTTTGCACAGGCGTACGCCTTCAGTCGAGAGTAGTCTCGACTGCAGGCGTACGCCTAAGCAAGCTAAACGATGAGCCTCTCCATGAAGTTCAAGCGTCGTCTGCCACGACGGTCGAGTCTAGCACGATAGCTGGGCAAAGGAATAGTCATCAGTTGGGCGACTCTTATATCGTTTGCGCTGGAACACGTTGTCTTTGCTTTCGTTCACCACAATGGCGACACTTCAATTGCCTGTCGAGTCGAAAGCAGATGCCACCATTGAGTTTGGCGCAATATGGAGAGTAGCGATAGATCGCTATGAGGAGATCACTATGGTCAAGATTCAATCTCTAGCCGAAGCCAACAATGTTAACGAGATCTTGAACGATATACACGAGAGAGAGACAAAGTTCAAAGCCTATCGCCATGACGGCTCTAAGTTGGATAAGTTTAGGACGCTCGTGGGTAGGAGTTTGAATCCCATCGAAAAGCTGGGCGATATGGTCGCGTCGGCCGCTTCGACGGTAAGGAAAGAGTCTTTGCCTGCTCGTTGATTGGGGTTAACTTATGTCTGTATTACGAAAGTCCTTCCCTCCCAGCATTGCCATCTTTACAGCTGTCCGTTATCTTATCAACGTATTATATCTATATTCTTATAAAGTATGATTCTTAACAAGTCTTAGAGTGCGAACGCCGTGTCAGCCGATTACGATAAGATTGCCGGGTTCTTCGAGGACTTGGATCTATACCTCAGTCGACTCAAGATCTTGGAGAAATGGGTCCCGCCTGTACCAGAGCTGAAGGTAGCTCTAGCACAGGTCCTCACCTCCGTGCTAGTCCTCTGCGGGATTTGTGCAAAATATGTCTTGATGAAGCGATTTGGTAATTGCACCTTCTCCAGCGCGGCCTTTCTAGAAAGCTTTTTTTGAAAATTGTCTGGCGCACATATTCCGTACTTAACCGTATGATGTTCTTTCCCAGGTACTTTACAACGCCACCTATGCAAAAGAATCTGCCTGAAAGATATGTCGCTCACATCCATATGCTTGAAAACTCTCCACATCCGCCTCCGCTCATTATATTCTAAACCAAGCAATCATTCAGCAACTGATATGGGTGTTCCCTTAGTGAAAGCTTTTCGAAACCTAGTCTCTGGGGAAGACGACGAACTTACCGCCGCCTATGCACACTTCCATAAAATGGTCGAGCAAGAACAAGGTGCAGTTAGAAATGCAACTCTGGCAGCTATAGAGCAAGTCAAAAAGGAAACTAGCTCTATGCGTACAGATGTTAGCGTAGTTTTAGCTACGACGAAACGCACGGAGGCGGACACCAAGACCCTGGTGGCTAGCACTGGGCGCATGCATATATATTTAGAGAGTAAGACTGTTTCTGGCCATTCCTCGTTTTGACGTCTAAGGCGATTTGAAGGTCGAGAAGCTGCTCTCGAACGCGACGAAATTCTGAAAGGGCTGTCATCGCTCAACTTTCATGATAAGCAAAGGGACGTGTTCCAAAAACATCATCAGGGCACTGGTCAGTGGCTGTTGAAGACCGACGAGTTTCAACAGTGGTTCATGGGCGAACAGAACTCGACTCTTTGGTGCCCCGGGATTCGTATGTCTATCTTCTGAAAACCCCCAACCTTAGCATCTTGATCCGCTTGCTAACATGTGAGAAAGCCGGTGCGGGAAAGACTGTCATGACGTAAGAATCGCACATGGAGTGGTTGCTGCAACCCATCACCACTCGTTGCATAATCCACAAGCTTATATAGCTAATAGATCTATCGTTGTTAATCATGTCGGGGAAGCGACTCAAGGGAGGAAAGCTGCGATTGCATATATATATTGCGACTATAAAGATGCGAAGACTCAGTCCGAAGTCGAAATCCTGTCTAGTATAACCCGGCAGTTAGCCGAGCAAACCAGCCCCATGCCTCCAGAGGTGAAGGCATTCCGTGATAAGGATACCCAAAAAAGGAGGAATCCAACAGACGATGAGTGGATCTCACTTCTTAGGTCTCTTTGTCTCCTCTTTCAGACAACCTACGTCTTTATCGATGCCCTGGTAACATTCTCTTATCTGATTGACCCCTTTAATAATTTCCAAAGTGGTAATTTTGCGAACTAGGATATATGCCCTGAATCGAATAGGGAAAAGTTCCTCTTTTTCATTAAGAGGATGAAGCCTTTCGCCCGAGTGTTTGTCACCTCTCGTCCACACGTTGACCTTCAAGTGAAACTTACTAACGTATATCGAATCGACATTCTGGCCAGTTCCTCTGACATCAAGGCATTCTTGATTTCCGAAATCAACACAAACAATAGATTGTCTATGTTCACTGCTAAAGATTCCAAGCTGCAGGAGGAAATCGTCAAAAGTGTGAATGAAAAAGCGGCTGGCATGTGAGTCGGCACAAAGGTGTCCACCTTTAGACTGTCTATCCGCAAATATTAACTCAAAATGGCTCAGGTTCCTGCTTGCCCATCTACAGATTGGCCACCTCTGTAGACAAACGAACCTCAAGACGGTTCGAAAGAATATAAATGCACTACCAACAGGAGTATATGCAACATATGAAGACGCCATTAAGAGGATCGAGGAGCAACCAGAGGAAGACAGCCAATTAGCGAAGAGAGCACTTTCCTACATATTCTGTGCAAGAAGACCACTAAAAGTGGAAGAGCTACGTCATGCCTTGGCTGTTGAAGCCGAAGATACCGAATTAGACGAGACCGCTTTCCCAGAGACTGAGATTCTACTCAACATTTCTGCCGGTCTGATCAGCGTTGATGAGAAGAGCAGCACCACACGGTTAGTTCATTATACCTTACAGGAGTATCTAGAAAAGAACCGTGGGAAACTTCTGCCAGACCCCGAAGTTGAGCTTGCAACGGCATGCCTCACATACTTATCGTTCGATGTCTTCGGCAGCGGACCTTGCAGTGATGGAGAAGCACTAGACCAACGCTTGCAAGCGTATCAGTTCCTTGACTATGCTTCTCATTGTTGGGGTCATCATGTAATTGAGAATCAGCTTCGGATGGACTCGGTCTTAACATATTTGGAGAATGATCAAAAGCTGTCTTCTTTTGTCCAGGTTTTGCACCTAGCTCCACATCGGACGACCGACTGGCAGGACCGTTTTCCTAAGGACTTTGGTCCTCTTCATGTTTTAGCGTACTGGGGTTTGGACGAGATTCTTCCTCTTTTCTTTGGAAAAGGCATAGATATTAACAGTCAAGACAGCTACGGAGCGACGGCACTACAGCTAGCTGCCAAGCATGGTCACAAGCGGGTAGTGCTGCTACTGCTGAAGAACGAGGCTAACATCAACATGGGAAATAAAAGCGGAGAGACAGCTTTATACTGGGCAGCTAGGAATGGGCACAAGACCGTAGTAGAGCTGCTCCTTATGAATAAAGCCAACGTCATGACGAAGGATAACGAAGGATGGAGTGCACTAGACTGGGCAGTTATTGGAGGAAAAAATGATGTGGTGAAGGTGCTATTGGAATATGGCGTCGATGCCGAAAATGATGGAAGAAATAAGGCGCTCTGTCTAGCGGCTGGGGAAGGGCATGAGGTAACGGTGCAAATGCTACTAGACAACGGAGCCAATGTCAATGCGAAGGATTGGCTTGGGAGTACGGCACTAGACTGGGCAGCGCCGGGGGGGCACGAGATGACAGTACGGGTACTTCTACGAAATGGGTCCAACTTGAATTTAAGAGATGCGTATGAAAATACTGCACTGCATTGGGCGGTCCCGCATGAGGCAATAGTACAGCTACTGCTAGAAAACGGGGCGAACGTTAATGCCAAGAACGACTGTGGACAGACGGCACTTTGCTGGGCTGCTCGGGATGGTTCAGTGGCAGTTGCGCAACTGCTCCTTGAATATACCGCCGACGTCAATATAGAGGACAAGTACGGATGTACAGCGCTACACGGAGCAGCCTTGAGAGGGCGTGAAGCAATGCTACGAGTATTATTGGAGCATGGGGCTAACCCCAATGCGAAGGATAAGGATGGATGGACAGCTCTGCACATGACAGCTCTGAAACGGCACGAGGGATTAGTGCAAGTGCTGTTCGAGAAGGTTAACAATGGAAGGGCGATACTAGATTGGGTGGCATTACAACAGCAGGATACAAAAAAGCATGCATTATTAGAGAAGATTGCAGAGAAGAAGGCGGAGGGGAGTACTGTAATTACGGGCCTGCGCTTGGCCGTTCAGGAACGAAACATTTCGAGGTTGCAGGTGCTGCTGGAGAAGGGAGCAGACGTTAATGCGAAAGATATTGGAGGATGGACGGCTCTAATGATAGCGGCCGAGTACGGACACAAGGAAGCCGTGCAGCTCCTGCTGCAGAACGGGGCTGACGTTAATATGAGTGGACGTAGTGAATGGCCGGCGCTGCACTGGGCGTCCAAGAGCGGAGAAGAGGCAGTAGTACAGCTATTGATTGAGAATGGGGCTGATGTTAACGCGAGTAAGCATGGATGGACATCAATGCTCCTAGCGGCAAAGAATGGGTACATGGCGATTGTGCAGTCCCTGGTTAAGAATGGGGCTGATGTCAATACGGAGGATTACTACGGACGAAGAGCGCTGCATTGGGCTGCCAGGTACGGTCACAAACCGATGGTGTGGCTGCTGGTAAATAAGGGGGCCGACTTCAACGCGGTGGATCGTTGGGGAAGGTCAGCACTGATATGGGCGATCGAGAACATGCAACTAGCAGTAGTGAAGTTACTGCTAGAGATTGGGGCCGACGTTGAAGCAAAGGCACGGGATGGATCTACCGCGCTCCATCTGGCGGCCTTAAAGCGGGAGGAAGTAGTGGTGCAGCAGCTGCTTGAGAGAGGGGCTAGCGTTGAAGCAAAGACTCAAGCCAAGTTTACCGCACTACACATAGCGGCTTTCATGGGGTGTGAGGCAGTGGTACAGCTGCTTCTGGGGAGAGAAGCCGACGTCGAGGCAGAAGCTCAATGGCGAGGGCTTGAGGATGGTGATGATGAGGATGGTGAGGATGGTGATGAATATGACGATGGCGTGGCAGATACGGCGGGGGCGAAGTCCTTGAGTAAGCTCCTACGCCAATTGCTTCTCGAGCAAGGGACCGTTACCAACGAGGCGAAAGCACAGCATGGATTGACGGCGCGACAGCTTGCAGCTAGCGGCGGACATGTAGCAGTACAACGGCTGCTAGGATAACCATGTGCAAGCCCTAGATATGCAGTACTAGGCTATATTGTGCGCCATGAAACCAAGCTGAGCGTTGGTAACATATATATAGAAGTGATTGCTGAAGTAATTGTTTGCCTAAAACGTCTACTGATGAATGCAATATCCGCCGCGAATTGATAGGATTTGCTCTCCACCAATTTGCATTACGACAGTATCTTATGAATAACCTGTGATCATGCGTGATCTGGATCTGGTTGGGATTTGGCATTGAGCCACGCATTTACGCCCGCAGGTCAGACAGCTTGGCAGCACCAGATAGATGAGATCCCAAGCCCCTTGCAGTAGCGTGACTAATAAATGGTCTTTGGTATATTTGAAGCGGAATGCCGCGCGTAAGAAGCCTGATGCATTACGAGGTAGATCTGCCATTGCTACCGGTTACCGCTGGAGTGGCCCTGAAGGGATGAGTCACGCGCATTCTTGCCCAAATCTGTGAATTACAGTTCGAATCTTTAAGCTAGCGAATTTCCTTTTAGTGGTACAGCCAGCGCAATGCTACGACAGGTGATGCCCAGGAATGCACTTTAGACGTCTTCATCAACAACCTGATCTGAGAAATGGCGCAGGGAAGATGGGTGCTTCTGACTCGTCTCGTCTCAGTAATATGCAGAACACTATATTTGAGGGTACCAAAGCTGGGCCTAAATTGTAAGAGAGCAGGTTTGGCTGGATCGGATGTGAGGAGGATATCTGTTATTCTCATTAGCCAAATCTGTTGCTGCTGCGAGAGCCCAGAGGCCATACTGCTAGGAAAAGCACTGACGATTCGCGATCCGGCGTCGGCATGCAAGCGAGGAAGGGACGTGTAGAGGGCTGTATTATATGCAAATATTAAGAGAGGGGTTCCTTTGAAAGCTTTGAAAGTACACTCTGCGCTTGTTCGCGCCTGACACGTGTCGTTCCCTTCCATATTGTGTCATTGCATGCCTTGCAGAACCGCTCCTCTTTGTGTCATCTCAAAATTGGTGGTATGGCGTGTTGCAGCCGTCCAAGTAGAACGATCTGGTTGTCTAGCGAGCTATGGCAGCGCTGGCAGGTCTTGCGGGCGGTGACTTCAGGAGTCTCCCGCGTGATCTTGCGGCAATTTTGGTTCTTGTTCAGAGAAGGGAGCATCCGAGCGAATTTGATGGAGTTGGCTATCCTATGACCCTCTCTTGTTTGCGCAGAGGAGTTAAGCAGTCAAAGTTCTTGCAACTGTCCTGTGAATCACTCAAGTTAGTCCAGATACTCTAATGTCTAATGCAGACACATGTCTTACTCTCGCTGGCGTTGTCTTCGACTTCGCTCCAATCGTGTCCTCTTACCTCCTTGACAGCATATTCGACCTCGGCCCCTTTCTCTGCCACGCACTCTGAACCTAGTATGGCTTTCCTCGCCTACTCTTGAATCTCTGTTCATGATATGAAAACGGTTTACGTTATCTGGCAAAGCCGAAGAAGCAGAGGCCTCCGTGAAGACGGATACTTCGAAAGGTATTTCAGACGCGGTACGAGACAGATGCAGCCATTATTTTTAAGTCCGAGGTTCACAAAGGTCTGCAACGTTTCATTTGGGATAGTTTCCCGGAAGGGGTCTGGAAGAGGAACTGTTACTGTCGATGTGGGAGAACGTACGCTTTCTGCGCTACTAGATGCTAAAGCCAGATAGCATCTCCGAGGTTCAAGGTGCCAAGAGTGAGTAGTCATCCGATCCAGCGCCAGTCCAACTATCCCTGTTTTACAGAGAGCAAATAACATGAGACGAAAAGACACCATATATCGTCAGCATCCCCAAATATCATACGAAAAAGACTGATTGGTCCAATCAATCCACATGGCCAAAGCTAAACCGTCGCTGACGATTGTGGAGATGGAAAGCAAGTTGGGATACAAAGTCGATTCCTTGACTTATCCCGAAGAGAACGCGAAGCGCTTCTATTCCAATCTCAGACCGGTTCCTAACAGTACCTACGAGAAAACTAAAGAAGAATTCGAAGTGTACGAAAAGAAGAGGTATCATAAAGACTATATAACCATCTCCGAGAAAGTCCTTCCAGAGCTGGGTGTAGTCCAAGTAAGCAGACCTCGACCCTAGATTCATCAAGCTGACACAGCCATAGACGATTGCGTATGGTGAAGACACAATAACAATCACGCGTAGGAGTCATGTTGTATTCTACAGTTTTACTGTGAATATTAAACTTGATTTCGGGTTTGACTTGCCGCTGCTAGTTACCAACGATGAAGCATTTAGAACCATATCCGTTGCAAAGGTACGTCAGCGTTGAACCGAAACTTCTCAGAGATAAATTGAGTCGATGCATAGCTGCAATCCAATACACCTTACAGCGTAACTTCGATGTTTTACAAGCTCCCTAGAGAACTTCGCAACAGAATTTATATCTTCGCACTCCCAAAAGGAGAATGGAAAATAGAAGACATGAGCACTTTTGATGAGCTCAACTTTACTGGAGGCATGGGCGATCCTAGCGGTTTCTATTTCCCGCTGAGCAAGGAACTTACTGTCCTTAGAGTTAACAGACAGATGCGTCAAGAGGCACTGCCCCTCGCGTATCGCAGGACGGTTTTCCATTTGAATGATATGGACGACCTCATTAAGCTTCTCATTGCAGTTGGCAAGATTGGCCGCGACAGCATTGAGTCACTGGAGCTTACTTGGGAAAGCAGAGCCGATTCTGAGTGTAAATGGGACGAAGCTCCGGACTCTGAAGACCCATCTTTAACGTTGCCAACCCTTCATGTTGTGAAATGTGTCCAGCTGCTTAAGCAGTGCAAGAGGCTCACATCATTGCGTCTATATTTTGAGAGAGATCTCATAAATAACATATCCCCAAACGTCTTTAAAGCCGATCCTGGAATCCGTGAGCTTTGCTTCGTTCGAGGAATTGAAAGGGTGGAAATCTGGGGATTGGATTATGAGCCACTAGAGCAGCGTGGCCTAGTAAAATGGCTGAAAGAAGAGATGAAGTCTTCTGAGGAGGAAGGAGAGGACGAGAAGGGAGTTGGCAAGCAAGATACTGATCATTAAGCTGAAGTTTCGCTAGTAGAACGTAACCTGAATTAAAGGACATAATGACTGTCATATCTGCAGAGCTTTCATACGATGCATTGAAAATGACTTTCTGCAACAGTGTTAACGTTATATCATTGAATAATTGCAGTAAAAGACAGTCTTCATCGGCGGTTTGAGAACTCGAGGGACCGGCCCGAGAGAAGTGGTTTGACCCAGCAGGCCCCTAAGCTCCCAAGGTCAGTCTAGTATAACCCTGGGCTCTCAGGGTCTTCAGGGTTAAGCATTTTATTTATGGATCGGTCTTCGCTACCAGAGCCAGAGCTTCCAGTTCCTCCTCGATGATGATAAACTCCGATGTATTCTCCAACTCATGCTGCGTCGCCGCCGGTAAAGACTGCCACAGCTCAGGATTGCGAGACAGAGTCATTCCACGAAAGGCATCACTGACACTGCTGCGCAGCTCTCCGCCAAAGCGGCTACCTTGACCGTCGGCTCCGCTATTAATTGGTGCGTAGGAGTCAGCATAAGTACGCTCATCTCTGTGCCCACCATACTTCATCCTCTGAGCCGTCGAATAGAGCTTGTCTTCACTATGAATCAGCCCAAGAAAGGAAACCGGATTAATCAGAGATGCGATGGCAACATACCAATGAGGTACAGACCCTCTGCTCTAAAGTCATGAATGGTGGGAGGATGAAGATATCCTGCGCAAAGGCCCAGTGCTCTCAGACGCTTGCTGAATGTGCTGGCCTTTTCCATCTGCCCGATGGATATCGCTTGGAAAAAAGGTTTGTCATGAACTCTGTCACTCTGCTGAAGACAATACATCTCATCCTTCGAAGGTTCGATCGCAAGGAGTTCTTCCATAGTACTATAGTCTTTGAATGCGTTGTCTGCGATGGCTCTGGCGAGCAATGTGAGCACTGGAGTGCACATAAGTCGTCCAGGCTGTAAGCCCTGGTGCACGAAGTGTTCTGGCCTGTTCATGTCAAACCAGTCAGTAGAATAAAGGCGTGCGACTCTGATCTCGTGGACTGTTTATGATCAACCTTTTCTCCGACGTCCGTGTCATGTACTTTGCATCTCGCACGACTTGTATAGCGAACTCTGCTTTTCCGTGTTCGTTTCGAAAGACTCCAAAGGTCATATCCTATTGAAGACGATCTGAGTTCATGGTGTTCGTCGTTTGAGGGTCATCTCACTCCGAAGAGCGTACTTACCGAGTAATAGAGGCCTCGACCAGAACCTGCGCGGCAGCTGGACTCTATATACTCACCCACCCTGGCTGAACTGAAGACATCGAGCTGGATCTTTGCCCACGTATCCACTCTTATTCGTGGCTTACCATGTGTGTGCCAGTCCTTCTCCCAGAGCTGCGTTCCCAAATGGAGGAAGTGGTTCGTCGTACCAAAGCTTCTCAATCGCTTTCTGAGAGGAACGCCGACCACTTTTGCAAAGGGATCCTGTATGAACTGTAGCAACATTAGGCTCCTCGATGATTAGAGCAAAGGGATCAAAGAACACCACTGTGTACCAACATTTTTGATAGAAGCTACCGTGGAGGGAGGTATAGGTGCATTGTGCCTCCGCCAGCCGGCCGTGAACTCCCTCCAGTACTGAAGGACGGTTCTGGCGCCTGGCCTAGAATCGCCATGGGCGCCATCAATCCCGTACGCCATTATCCTCGTACAATCCTGCAGTGTCTGCATATCGTATGGGTCGGCGCCGGGATGTTCTTGAGCATATCTGTTTGCCGTAGGAATGAGTGTCAGATAAGAGAGCTTCTAGCCAGAAGTGCAGGAGCCTTTCGCACGGGCTCGCTGCTGGAAGGTTTTGGCGGACTTCTTCTGCGGCATTGTCAATCTTGAAAGGACGAAAAGAAGGTAAGGTGAAGCAGAAGACAGAGGAAGGGAGATATTTAGTGGAGATATGGTCTCGAAGACGTGTTGTTAAGACAATTTGGACAAAGCGATGGCATCAAGGGTAAATTGGGTAGGAAGAAGAAAGCAGAAAGAAGGTGGGCATCAGCAGAGGCACTACATGGCGAGGAAGGAGTAGATAGCTGTGCCAACGCGGTGTGGAGGACATAACTTTTTTCCACTGCAAACTGAGATAGCACATGGGGAGCAAGGGTAGAAAACCATGTGTGCAGGAGAAATTCAGAGAATTGCGTGGATGTTCTGCTCTGACAGTCACAGGAACGCGAACGGGTGATCGTGTAAATGTTCCACCCACAGAGTTCAGTACAATTTGTCTGCATTGAAACTGACGCCTAGAAAGACGACGGACGAAGTACTGTCAAAACAAAAACATTGAACGTGCCTGCCGCCCGTCAAGGAATCTTGCAGAGGCCTGCAATCTCCCCAGCCTTCCTCAGTATCAGGCAAAAAGACGAATTGGTTCCTCCATCGGTCTTTTGCACACCGCACAGCTCACGCTCATAGCTCTCCACTCCTGCTGACACTCTCTGCAGAAACCGTGACCACAGAGCCCCACGACCTCAATGTCGTCTTCGAAGCAAATGGGGCATAGAAAACGGCGGCCCTCGGCAGCGGGCAAGCCGAAAACGGCAGAGTCCGTTCTAGCCGTTCTCGTCCTGCGCCTTGTAACTGCTTTCCTCCGCCCCTCAGCCCGTTGTGTCCTCTTCTCTTCCGGACCCGCTTGTCTTGCTCTTTTCTTGCATCGTTGCGCTTTTGCTGTACGGGAGAGCTGCCGAGGGTTGGGGGGGTGTGCGAGCCTGTGATTTGATATGTCCGTGGAGGAGATATGGTCGTTCTCTTCACGCTTGTCGAGAGGGGCTCTGGGTTTGGGCCGGGAGGTCGTCACGTTTCCGATAGGATTTCCGAGATCAATGCGTACTTCGGGGCCGGCCGTATACTCTGAATAGCTAATCAAATCGCCCTCACCATTGACATCGTCGACGATGATGATCGGTGATTCTATGGCGAACGTTAGACCGCGTGTAAACACAGGAGCGGCATTGTTCACCTCGAGATCCACTTCCACCGAGGAACCCTGGGGGATAGCGAAAGCGCGGACGAGATGGCCCGGACATCGCAGGAATGGCGGTGTTCACCGGTGAAGCTTGAAATGCTTAGCAGTAATTGCGAGTGTTCGTGTGGTCTTGGGAAGGTTCTGCTTTGACGGGGCAAAAGGTCGAGGTCATATAGAATTGCCCTCGAGGGCGAGATCCTGGAGACAGAACAAAGGCGGCTCAGTTGGATCCTTCTGCCCAACCTCCTCGAAGGCATAATTCATTACCACGCCGACGCTAAAGGGGCGGACACCAATCAACATTTCCGGACTAGAAGATGTTCGATGCGCGTTCTGTTCCTAAATTCCCCAACCACCCCCGACGGACGAATACGAGGGCATGCCCTGTCTGATCATCGCGCTGAGGGCCAGCACAGCCCCCTTATCCCCCTCACTCATCAGAGGTTGTGACCAATCGAGTGAGCGGCGAAGATGAGGATGCAGGATTCCAGACCGGCGATATGACGGGAATGGCAAAGCGCATCCCTCAACCCTTCGATGTGGGTCCAACATGATCAATCGGCCTCGACGAGGGCTTGACATGCGCTGGCTCGATCACAGGCCCTCGGCGCCAAAGGCTGGATTTCCATTCCAGACCATTAGTGTCCAGATAGCACGCCCGAGGTGTGAATGCCTTCCTACACAGCTCGCCAGATGTTTTCCCGGCTCAGATACCGTCGCAAACGGCCAGCTTCGAGGCATCTCAGCGTGCAACCGGTACGATACGAAGAGAAGCGCAACGGCTGGCGCTCGTAACAGATATAATCTGAAGGGTGAAGAGGACAGAAATCCCAGTGTCAGTCGCGGCGCTGGAAGGCGAGGCTTCGCTGAGCCTTGATCCCGGACATGCTGATGGCGCAGTGCATGAATCAATCGTCTGGCATACCCTCTGGTAAATGAATTGGGTAAGACTCCTCCGGGATGACAGGCCGTGATGCTCGATCTGTAACCCAAACCGCGATCGCCGGATGGAACGGTGATGCGGGTTGAAAGGGGTGCCAAGAGCGGTCTGATCCCCGGGTTCGAGATAAGGCAGCGTGTCCAGTGCGACAGTGATCGAGGTTAACAGAATGGCAGGAAACCGGCGAGGGGATGGGAGGAGTTTATATGTGGAAGATGGAAAAGTAAACAAAAGCGGCACCGGGCGAAGTAACGGGGTCCTTCAGGGCGCCTTCCCCGTTCGGGGGATCACTAGGCCGGGCGGGGCAATTCGCCGACGCGTACGATACCAGGGAGAGTCGGTAATCAATAGTCGATAGCCGAATTGACCGACTGTATATCAGCCTTTCGGTAATGTAAAATCGCTATCCCGATGCTCGGTTCTCCTCATCGCATAATAGAACCCTAGTTGACGGCTAATACTTCTTTGAAGAAAAAGCAAGTCGATTTAGATGTCCCGACTTGTCTTTATGCATCTTTGGTATGCCAAGTAATGTCATGGTGCCAGGTCACCAGTCAAGCCTAGGGCATAGATAGGTCGCCAAGACCTTGGGTTCATTGAACTTGTATCGCAGTTCAATGAACCAAGCCATCAACCTAGCCACCGTCATCTTAATCTAGCCACAGCAACCTTAAGTCATAGGACTACTGTCTAGCCTTGGTTCTGCCCGGTTCATGTATATAGAAGCCGGGCCCTCGTTCTTTCCTTTCGCTCTTTGTCTTTCGTCTTGTACATTACCTGGTGTATTATCTTGTACCTAGATCCTGTTAGGGGCCGGCATAGAGCGAGTCATATGGGTGTAATATAACTAATAGATAAATACTAAGGAAGGAAGGAAAGTATGTACAGGAAAGAACGTCTTATAGGTGTTCTTCTCAGCTCTATGCTAGGCCCGATAAGGACGGAACCAGGCGAAGGCTAGGCGAAGGCTGAGCGAAGACTAGGCGAAGGCTGAGCGAAGACTAGGCGAAGGCTGAGCGAGAAGGATAGACGAAGGCTAGGATCGTAACAGATCCTATCAAGTAATAATAATACCAGTCTTCTATATTGATAGTACCTCTAGCCTAGCCCAGTCCCTGACAACTCTACTCGCTTCAAAACATGCTTCATGCGACATGTTCAAATAAGCGTCATTCGCTTCATGACCTACTTCATAGTATGCTTCATATATGCTTCATAGCACATGCTAATTAGCTCAATAGAAAGCACCCTTCATAATTCCCTATCAAACTTCCGATCAAATTCTCTACCAAACGCTCTATCAAATTCCCTACCAAATTCTCTATCAAACGCTCTACCAAATTCTCTACTGAGCTTTCTACTGAGCTTTCTGCCAAGCTTTCTACCAAACTCCCTATCAAACGCTCTACCAAACTTCATATCAAATTCCCTATCAAATTCTCTATCGAACTCCCTATCAAACTTTCTACCGAAACGACTTAGCGCGCTTTCTCGATCATCAAAAAGAACGTTCGAATCAAATCTTCATCACACAACACGATACAAGTTCAACTAAGTTCAGTCGATGATATGATCATGAGATATCTGACGGCGAGAGCAAAAAACCGAAGCTAGCATATTCTTGATCGCGCTGCCCGATTACTCGGATTATCGCACGCAGTCGACTCGATGATGCGACGACGCAACTTATCAATCTCGCAGAATTTTATTGATACTTAAATTAGACGCATCAGATAGAGCATATGTGAAAGTACTATCGCAAGTTCACATACATTATGATTTACATGTTGTGCATTGATGATCGCGTCGCAAACAAGA
>JAABUH010001176.1_pt1 | contig 31092 bp, 30 predicted proteins | sample 5559121 | NCBI WGS metagenome assembly JAABUH01 (sample SAMN10711871, study PRJNA513364) | rock metagenome | isolation source: Antarctica rocks | place: Antarctica: Victoria Land, Battleship Promontory nord | collected 2015-12-28
GGTGTAGCATGGCAGGCGGTAGGGTCAGCATCGTTACCTCCTCCGGCAAGAGTGGTTGGCGATGCTGACCCTACCATACCTTCAACGGCAAAAGGCCAAAGTCGAGCTAACATGACAACGTGACTTTCACGAACTGTCGAGCAGGCGGAGCCTACGGCGTCGGTGGGCGCGATAGGCCGCATAGTTGTGGTGCTGCGCATAGCGGACGAGGGCCAGGGCGGTGGCCGCGTCGAGGTGACGGCGCGGCAGACCGACTTGCAGCAGGAGTCGCGCCTGCGGCAGCGTGAGCGCGGCGGCGCGGTGCCCGAGCTGGCAGCGTAGCCGCACCAGGAAATGATGCGCTAGCAGTGTCATGGTGGTGTGGTGGTGCCAGCCCGTCCAGCCACGAACCTCGTACTGATCAAAGCCGAGTTCGCTCTTGCATTCGAGGATGGCCGACTCGATGGGCCAACGTCGCCCGCTCAGCCAGACCAGCGTCGCGAAGTCGGTGGCAGCGGGCGCATTCGTGAGGTAGGCCTTCAGTTCCGGCTCCTCCTGCAGCTGGCGGCGGAGGACGACCCACACGTCTGGCCCCGGCAACTGCTCGCGCACCGCCACCGCGCGGAGGACCGCGAACTCGGCGACGAGCGGCCCGCGCGCCCCTTCGAGGATCGTCCGGCGCTGCCATGCCTGCGGCGGCAGTTGCGCGGCGAGGGCATCGACGCGGAGCGGGGGCGGCGCGCCGGGGGCTACGCGCAGGCGGTGCGTCGGGCGACCATGTTTCTTCGGCGGCGGCACCGCCGTCCCCGGCCGCTGCCGCCAGACGCGCGTATCGTGCGGCACCTCCGCAAAATAGCGGAGCCCAAGCGCCGCGATCTGGTCGAGGAACGGCGTGCTGACGCCGAACGATTCGTCGCCGAGCACCCAGCTGAAGGGCAAGGCACCGCGCTCGTGCAGCGCGCTGACCATCGCGACCGCGAGCATCGGGCGAGTCTGGAATACGGCGTCTGCCGGGACACCGCAAGCCGCGCGTTGTGGGCAGAAGTCCTCGGTGAACCAGCGATCAGGGAGATACAGCCGTCGGTCCACGAGCGTGTAGCCCTTGGCGCTGGCGTAGCAGGCCAGCACGCTCGCCTGGCAGTTGGCCACCTTGCCGAGCGCCCCGCACCACTGGCGCGCGACGCCGACGGAGTGGCGACCCTGCTTCGGGAAGTCGCAGCCGTCGACGATGAGCACGCCCGTCTCTCTGTCGCCGAGCGTCTCGGCGACCAGCGCCTGATGCTGCGCGAGGATCGCGTCGTCGTCCCAGGCACCGACGCCGATGAACTGCTGCAGCGCTTGCACCTTGCCACCCACCAGCGCGAGGGCCATCGGCTCGATGGATTTCCGCTGCACCTCGAGCAGTTGTCCTGCGAGATAATGCTTGGCCCAGTGACGCTGCTCAGCACGGCGGAACAACGGCGCGAACGCAGCGTGGTACGCGCTGAGTTGGTCGGCAAAACCGGCAACATCGCGGGGGCGAAGCGTATTGGCGGGTCGGCGGGCCGATGGTGGCGGCAGCGACGGTCGAGTATGATACGCAGCGGCCATCGCACACCTCTTCCACCCGGTGCCGCAGGATCCTTGCGCAGCCACCTTGTCACGGCGTCGGTTGCAAGACCGCTGGTGAACAGCCATGGCGGACCCGTGCTACGCACACACGTCGCTCCCGAACTGGTTCGCCATCCAGGTCTACGTCGCGGACGGCATCGCGTGGTGCTGGGACTACGTCGCCTGTATCCTGCCAACCGACTACCGGAACCAGCCGAATACCCGACGCCTTGTCGACCACACCGAGGAAGAAGCGCGGCAACTCCTCGCCACCGCCCGGCGCTACGTCGACACAATCGGGGACATCCGGCGCGCGCAGTTCCTCGATTACCATGAAGGGCCGGTGTTCAGCTATTTCGCCGGCCCTCGCCCCGATGGTCTGCTGCCGGATACCGTTATCGGCCTCCATAATACCTTCATCGCGGCGTTGATTGGGCCACACGATGCCGTATTGGCCGTCCATGTCGAACACATCCCATACGTGCTCGTTGTCCGCGCGACAACGGTCACCGCGGTCATCCGGGCGCAGTTAGAACCGCCAGTCTTAGAGCCGATCGCAGCGCTACTGATCGGGATCTAGTCGGTAGCCAGCAAGCAAAGTCACGTTGTCATGCTAATACTACAGTTGTAGTTAGCGAGCGGGCCAACTGCGCGACCAGTACGAACGCTACCTCGGCACGTATCGCCACGTGACAGGAGATCAGCACGAACGTCGAACTACAACTGTAGTACTAACCGTCACTATCCTCGCGAATAGAAGCTAGTCGAAGGGGGCACCGCCTATGGCGGTGCCCCCTTCATTGTATTTCCCTTTTGGGCGGCGGTAATCGGTCCCTCGGTGCGGCTGCCTATTCGTCGGTGCCCACCCCTACGCGCGTACAACCACCCCGACGCACACCTCCTACGCGCATGGTAGTAACCGTCCACACAGCGGCATCCCACCCATACCGGGCTGAAAGTACCAGGTCAATTTGGCTACCTGAAAAGTTCTTTTGTTTTCTTCTCTAGCCCTATTGACTTCTGAAAAGTAGTACCGTATAGTACTTCCAGGAGATACAATCAACAAAAGTACCAAACAGACCTGACGAAAGTACCGATTCCTAAAGAGGGGAGGTTACTGTAATGTCCTGGAGTTAATCGTTAGCGTGATAAGCAACAGCGGATACGCTTGTGCAGATGTATAAAAATAGTAGTGGGGCGATGTTACACAACGTTACCCCACTACTATTTTTTATGCGTTCGTGGTAGAATTATTCTCACACAACTAATATATCGCGAAGAGGATGTAGCCGGTTGCTCGGCACGCTGCGCCAGTATGGCTCCCTATTGCAGAACCAGAACTATCGCCTGCTGTTCATCGGGCAGGCGCTCTCGCAGCTTGGCGACTGGATGAACCGCGTCGCGCTGCTGGTGCTCGCCTATCGCCTCACCGGCTCGCCGATCGCCGTCGCCCTCCTCCAACTCGCCACGCTCCTCCCGCGCGTGCTCGTCAGCCCGTTCGGTGGCGTCCTCGCCGATCGCTACCCGAAGCGCCTGCTGATGATCGCGCTCGATCTCTTACGCGCGCTCCTGGCGGTCAGCCTGATCTTCGCCGGGAGCAGCGGCCAACTCTGGCTGGCGGGCGTGACGCTGCTGCTGATGCATAGCTTCGCCGCCATCTTCAATCCGGCGCGCGGCGCGGTCCTGCCCGCGCTGGTCCCGCGCGAACAGCTCGGCACGGCCAACGCCCTCAATGACATCACCGGGCAATCGGCATTCTTCATCGGCCCGGCGATCGGCGGCTGGATCATCGCGACCGGGGGGACCAACGCGGTCTTCCTGATCAATGGGGCGACGTTCGTCGTCTCGGCGCTGCTGATCGCGCTGATGCGGGTGGAGGAGCCCGCGCGGCGGGGGGTCGCGCAGGGCGCACTCTTCCGGGAACTGCGCGAGGGGTGGCAGGCGCTCTACGCCCACTCCCCCCTCCGCTTCCTCCTCGGGGCGCTCTTCCTCGAAGCATTGGTCGCGCTCGCCCTGACGGTGCTGCTCTTGCCGATCCTCACCGGGCCACTCGGCGGGCGCGATGAGCAACTGGGGCTGCTCCTGGCGATGGTCGGGGTCGGGACGATGATCGGTGCGCCGCTCGGAGCCTGGCTCTTCGGGCGCTTTCGCCCCCTCCCCCTGATCGCGATCGCCGCCCTCGGTATCGTGGCGACGATGGCGGCGATCGGCCTCTCGCGCAGCTTCCTGTTCGTCATACTCGCCCTCTTCGTCAACGGCGTGCTGACCGGGATCACCGACATCGCGGTGATCACCACCGTGCAACGAACGGTCGCGGAGGACAAGATCGGGCGGGCGTTCGGGTTGATGTTCTGGATTCTCGCGTTGGGACAGATAACCGGGGCGCTCGGTGGCAGCATCCTGATCCGCTACGCCACACCGGCGATCGCGGTGCTCGCCCTCAGCGGCCTATGTGTGGCGATCATCGCCGGGCTGGTCTACGCCACGCGCCGGGATTTTCGCGCCGCAACGCCGGGTGTCTCGACCGCTGATTGATCGGCCACCACCCTTGCGGTGTGCCGATCAGCCGCGTCCGATCCCGGTGCTGTCGAGCGCACGGACCTGTTCGAGCAATGAGGCGAGATCGGGATCGTCGCCGCTGATCGGCACGCCGCTGCGGATGCGCGCGGCGACGATGTGCGCCATCACCACCGCCGCGCGCGCCGCGCCCGCATCGTAGGCGGGGGCCGGGGTGGCGGTGGTGAGGCGCATCGGCTCGGGCGAGAAGGGTTCCAGATCGTCCTCATCGAAAATCGGGACGTCCGGGACGACATCGCTCGCGTGCGCCAGGCCATGCGGCACCTCGTCGCGCGCGGGCAGGGGATCGTCCAGCAAGTCATCGAAGTTGGGCAGGGGCGGCAGATCCTGCTCCACCGGTGGGGGCGGGGTGGCCGGGCGCGGCTCGCGCGATTGCGACATCAGCACGGCGAGGCGCTCTTCCACCAACTTGCTCGGCGTGGGTGGACCGCTCGGCGGGGCGGGCACTGCGGGAGTCGGGGGCACCTCCGGCTCCGCCGTCATGGCGCGTTGCTTCTTCTTGCGGCGCAGGATCGCGTCCCGCAGGATCCGCTCCAGGTCGCCATCGGTCAGCAGGTAGGTCTCCAGGCGCGGCGTCACCTCGCGCGCGGTCGGCTTGACCAGGACTTGCAGGATCACCCCCTCATCGACCTCGCTCAGGCTGATGTTGGACCACTCACGCTCGTCGATCAGCGCACCGACCGCCCGGAAGACATCTTCGTAATCGGTCCGACTGAGGCCCGCGAACAGTTTCATCGCTCTCTGACCTTCCCCCTGCGCGCCCTACGGGGCGGCCCCCTGTCGCGGGCGGCGTATCATCGACCGAGATGATCGAGTTCGACCAGCACTTCATCGACGGTGATGGTATCGCTGCTCATCTGGATGGTGCGCTGCTCGATCGCGCGCAAGCCACGCACGACAAAGCCACCATCGACTTCGATCAGCGTGAGTCCTTGCGGCTCGAAGCCCCGGCGCAACAGCAGCCGCACGACCGCGCGATAGCGATCCTCCACCGAGGAGGGATCGCCACGCCGTTTCCGCCCCCAGGCCATCTCCACCCCTCTTGTCGCTCCCATACGCGCTCGAGCGGACGGCCAGTGGGGAGCGAAACACGGCCCAGCCATTCCTTCTAAGGATAACGACAGGGGCGGTGCAGCGGAATGGCCCAAGGGTAGGACTTTGCTCCCAAATGCCGCCCGGTGGCGGCAGAGCCACCACCGGACTCGCGGCCTACGTGAAGCTGGCGGGGATGAGGTAGTTCCCCAGGATCGTCTGGAGCGGCCCGGCGATCGCGCCGAAGAGGTTGATATGGAGGAAACTCGGCACGAAGAGGAGGACGAGCAAGATCGCGAAGCCGTAGCGCTCCAGCGGCGCGAGGATCCCGTACCAGAAGTTCGGTAGCAACCCGGTCAGGATCTTGTGCCCGTCGAGCGGCGGGACCGGGATCATGTTGAAGGTCGCCAGGAGGATATTGAGGGTGATGCCGCTGTAGATGAGCTGCTGCACGAACGGCGGCCAGCCATCGAACGCGGCGGGCGCGACCCAGAGCGGCAGGGCGAAGAGCGCCGCCTGCACCACGTTCGAGAGCGGCCCCGCCGCCGCCACCAGCAGCATCCCGCGCTTGGGATCGCGGAAGTTGTTCGGGTTGACCGGCACCGGCTTCCCCCAAGCGATCGGGGCGAAGCCGATGATCAGCAGCAGCGTGAAAAGGAAGCCGAGCGGATCGAAGTGCGCGACCGGGTTCAGCGTCACTCGGCCCAGGCGCGCGGCGGTCGGGTCGCCGAGGCGGTAGGCGGTGAAGGCGTGCATGAACTCGTGGATCGTGATCGCCAGCACGAAGACAAGCAGGCTGGAGAGGATCGTTTCCGGGTTCAAGTTGCCGAGCATGGTGTTCTCTCTGCGGTCGCCGGGGCGGCCAGGCCGCACGTCCGCCCGCGCTAGGGGATGAACCGCCGCATCACGCGGCGATCGACCTGGATATCGGTATCGTAGGACCCTTCATCGCGGCCATGCGGCAGGGCATTCCACTCGTCGCCGACCGGGTCGATCTCCAGGCTCAGCATCCAGGTGATGCCGAGGTGGAAGAACATCGCCTTATCCTTGCCCTCGAAGTGCCCGCCGAGATTGACCACATCCTGCGCGTTCAGGATCCGCCCGAGCATCCGGCGCGGGAATTCGTCGGACGCCTGCTCCGTCGGGTAGAGGGGCTTGACCTCGGCGATCCGATAGCTGACGATAGCGCTCACGTCCGAATCCTCACCTGATCGTCGTCTGCCGCCGACGCGGGCAGCTACGGTAGCAAGTATAGCATCGTGGCCGCGACAGAACCGGGCACAGGACCACACCACAATGAGGAGACGACGATGCAGAAGCCACCGCGTTTACGGGCGGGGATGACGCTGGGGATCGTCGCCCCGAGCAGCCCGGTCCTCGACTCGCACGATATCGCGCGCGGGGTCGCGGGGCTCGAACGCCTCGGCTTCGCCACGGTCTTCGGCGAGCACGCGCGCGACAGTCGCGGCTATCTGGCCGGGCGGGATGACGACCGCGCCGACGATCTGCTGACGATGCTCGAACGGGACGACATCGACGCGATCATCTGCCTGCGCGGCGGGTATGGCGCGGGGCGCACCCTCAACGCCCTGCGCGCGCCCGCGCGCCTCGCGCGGCTGCGGGCGCTGGCCGGACGACCGGCCAAGGCGGTGATCGGCTTCTCGGACAGCACCATGATCCACGCGCTGCTCGCGCGCGAACTCGGCTGGGTCAGCTTCTACGGCCCGGTCATCACCTCCTTCAAGGAGGCGAGCGACTACACGGTCGCGGCCTTCCGGCGCGCGCTGATGGAGACGGGGCCGTTCGACATCCTCCCCGCCCCGGATGACGCCTACGTGGCGACGATCGCGCCGGGCGTGGTCGAGGCTCCGCTGCACGGGGGCTGCCTCTCGCTCCTCACCACCCTGATCGGCACCCGCTGGGAGCCCGACCTGCGCGGCGCGATCTGCTTCTTCGAGGATGTCCACGAGGAACCCTACCTGATCGATCGGCAGTTGACGCATCTCCTCGCCGCCGGGAAACTCCAGGGGTGCGCCGGGATCGTGATCGGCGAGCTCGCCGATTGCCGCCCGCGTTCGGCGATCAATACCCTCGGCCTCGGCGACATCTTCGACGAACTCTTGCGCCCGCTCGGCATCCCGATCCTCTATAATCTGCCGATCGGCCACGGCAAGCACCTGGCGACCCTGCCGCTCGGCGTGCGCGCCCGCCTCGATGCGAGCGCTGGTACTCTCCGCATCCTCGAATCGGGAGTGGCGTAGCTATCTCTTTGGGGCGCTTGACGCGCCCGCCGTCGCCCCGTATACTGCGGCTATTGTCGTGACAAGTGCGTGGTGACGGGCCAAGCCCTCAGCCGGGAGGGGCGCGGGATGTCCTGGTGGTCGAAGCTGCGGGCACCGCTCGGCGGCACACTCCTGGGCGTGCTCCTTGTGGTGTTGATCGTTAACGTGCATGGTCGGCTAACCGACGAGACGCTGATCGCTGTCGCCCCGCTCGCCTCGCCGACGAGCGGGAACGTGACCGTGTTCGTCGGCGGCGCGGTGCGACAACCGGGCCTCTATACCCTGCCGCAGGGTGAACGGATCGAGGCGGCGCTCGCGGCGGCGGGGGGACTGACGGACGACGCCGACCCCGAGGGGCTCAATCGTGCGTTGCGCCTGCGCGATGAGGCGCAGATCGTCGTCCCCCGACGGGGCGAGCCGACCGCGACCCCGCCCCGCGCCAGCGCCGCGCCGGGCAGCACCGCGCCGGTGACCCTCGCGTCGCCGCGCCCGGTGGGAACCCCGGCCCCTGTCGGGCCGCTCGATATCAACAGCGCCAGCGCCACCGATTTGGAGCGCCTCCCCGGCGTGGGGCCGAAGCTCGCCCAGGCGATCGTGGAGTACCGTGCCGAGCACGGCCCGTTCGCCGGACCGGCTCAACTCGCCGCGGTGAAAGGGATCTCCGAACGCCTGATCGCGACTTGGGGCGAGGCCATCAGCTACGGCCCCTGACACCCGCAGAAGCGTGGGCGCAAGGCTTGACGCGCCACTTTGCGCTTGCTATACTTCGCACCGTCGTCATCGCGACAGCAGGCCGAAGTGGCGGAACCGGCAGACGCGCTACGTTCAGGGCGTAGTGCCCGTAAGGGCGTGGGAGTTCAAATCTCCCCTTCGGCACCCGACTTCTTGCCCGTACTCAGGTAGCTGAATGCGGGCTGTACTTTGACAAGCGATAGCACCAATAAGCGCGCATACGTGCGTGTATGTGGAAGAAGAAGAATGGTCGCTAGCCTCGCTGAGGTTAGAGGAAAGTCCGGGCTACATAGAGCGGGGTGCCTGGTGAAAACCAGGGAGGTGGGCGTAAGCCCATCGACAGTCCAGAGCGGCACGGTGGTTCGCCGCCGTGAGAGCAACAGCGACGAAGGCCGACCGGCTCGTCCGGGCGGAGTGAAAAGGGCAATCCTCCCTGTAGCAATCTCCGATGCAGCCGATCAAGACGGTGGCTCGCCGAGGCTGGAAGTCGAGAGCAGTCACGAAGGCGACGACGTGACCGGTGGTGCCTCGGCACCCCGAGAGAGATGACCATTAGAACAGAACCCGGCTTACTCCCTTCTTTCCCGGGGTGTGCTATCGCGGAAGTGCATGGTGCCCATAGCTCAATTGGTTAGAGCGCTGGTCTGTGGATCCAGAGGTTACGGGTTCAATTCCCGTTGGGCACCCCAAGCGATTCCCTGGTACGAATGACGCTGGCGAGGATAGGATCCTTACCAGCGTCATTTTTGCTTACCGTTCCACGCCACCCACCGCCAGGACTCTCGCCCGTCCTGCCCCCACACCATCCGCTCCCCTACACAGCGGTGTGGCGTGCGGAAGATCACCATGCCATTTGTGATCGCCGTCACAGCGTCCTGAAGCGTCCTGCCCTATCCTGGAATCAATGAACCGACCGAGACAAACGGGTCGCGGCGGGCATCGGGAAGAAGCAATAGGGTAGGGAACAGGAATGACTTTCACGAATGCGAACGCACCATCCGATGGCATCACGAACGAGAAGCGGCGGCTGCCGGGCAGCGCCTTGCTGCGCCGGGCGGGGCTGGGGCTGGCGACCGGACTGCTGGCCCTCGGCCTCTTCGCCGGGCCGCTCGGAGCCTCCGCCGCCCCGCTGAGTCCGGCCCCCGCCCCGGCGATCCAGTCCGCCGTCACCGCCGCCGCGTATTACAACCCCACCGTCACCGTGCCGCGCTACGTCGCCTCGGGCGACGCGCTCGCCATCGAAGGCTATAGCTTCGCCGCCTATGACGCCGTGAGCGTCGGCTTGGTGGATGGCTACAACGACATCGTGAGCAGCGGCACCGCCTACACCGACAAGTACGGCTCCTTCTCCGGCTCGCTCAACGTCCCCTACCTGGAGCCCGGCGCGTACACCATCATCGCGGTGGACGGCTATGGCACCGTCGTCCCGGTCGGCTTCTGGATCACCTATCCGTAGGCGATGGCACCTTGCCGCGCTGCCCGCTCCGGCAGCGGCGCGGTATCCCGGCAACAACGGCGTCAGAAACCGCGCACCGCACTGTTTTTCGAGGGCAACGATCATTCGCGCACGATGGCGATCCGAGAGACCCAGCCCCTACCGATAGCGACACCACAGTTTTTCCGTTTTCTTACCGATCGTCCAATCGATCGTCCAATTTCAGCCGCTTTTCCCCGCCATGAGAGCGGCCCCGCGCGAATATCGCGCGGGGCCGCTCTCGCTTCGTGTTGCCCGACTGGGATGGGGCTGCGGGGCGTTGTGGCGAGACCACGCTACCGTTGTTGCGTGGACGCGGCATTCGCCTGTCGCACGGCGTCATCCAGGAGGTCGCGCGGGGTCCGACGCGGGTCGGTGACCGCGATGAACAGCGCATCCTCGATGAACTTGCGCGTCTCGGTGGTGCCACGGATCGCGGGCTCGGGGCGCGCGGTCGGCGGCAGGACGGTGGCAGCGACGCGATACGCGGGCTGCGCGGCGAGCTGGCTCACCATCGCCGGGGCCTGCAACCCCGATTGCCGCACCGGGAGGTAGCCGGTCGCCGCCGCCCAGCCGGCGGTCGCGTCCCGCGAGGTGGCGTACTTGATGAAGAGCCAGGTCGCTAGTTGGCGCGCGGGGGTCGAGCGCAGGATCGTCAGGTTGCTACCGGAGAGGACCGTGGCCGGGGCCGCGCCGGTCGCGTGCGGCAGCGCGGCGATACCCCACCTGAAGCGCCCGCCCTGATCGACCAGATCGCTGTAGTAGCTGAAGCCGCTGCTGGCGTCGATCGTGAAGACCGCGCGCCCCGCGCCGAAATCGCTCTGATCGGCGTACGGCTTGTCCACGAGGTAGGCGCAGCCGCTGGCGACGAGATCCTGCAAGAGGGCCAATTGGTCCTGTCCCGGCTGCTCGTTGAAGCGCCAACTTGTCTGCCCGTCGTCGAGGAGCCGCCCGCCGCGCGAATAGACCATCGCCATGAAGGTCGAGGCGCTGATGCCGATCGCGTAGCCCTTCGTGTCGCCGGTGAACTTCTTGCAGACGGCGGCGAAGTCGTCCCAGGTCTCCGGGACACCGACCCCCGCCTCGCGCAGCTCGTCTTCGTTGTAGTAGAGCCCGAGGACACTCTTGGCGAAGGGCAGTGCCAGGAGTTGGCCGTCCGTCTGGTTGGCGGCGAGGTAGGCCGAGTAGAAGTCGGCGAGGTCGGCGGCGCTGAAGCCGTAGCGCGCCGAGTTGGCGTAGTCGTTGAGCGGCGCGACGAGATCGGCGGCGCGATACTCCGTCAACTGCCCCTCGGTGGCGGTGATCAGATCGGGCGTGCCCCCGGCGGTCGCGGCGGCGCGCACTTTGTTGAACAGGGTGCTCCCCTGATACTCCGAGGTGATCGTGATGTTCGGGTACTGCGCCTGGAAGCCGCTGATCAAGCGCTGCAACTCCTGCTCGCGCACGCCGGGTGGTTGGGAATGCCAGAACGTGAGCTTGATCGGCCCGGTCAGTTGCACGTTATCCACCGCGCTCCCCGCGCCCGGTGCGAGGCCGAAGGGACTGCGGGTGGCGGTAGCGACCGGCGAGGCCGCGCCGCTGGGGCGACTTGCGGTGGCGGCGGCGCGCGTGGCGGTGGCCGCTGCCGGGGTCGCGCCGCTCGCGGCGGTTCCTGACGCGGCAGTCCGTGCCGCCCCGGCGGTCGCGGTCGCGCCGACCGTCGCACCGGGCGCGGGGATAACGGTCGGTGCGGAGCCGCCACAAGCGGCGAGCACGAGGAGGCCGATGAGGGTGAGTGCGCGCGCGATTTGCCCGCGCTGCGGGCGAGGCCAACGAATCCCCGAATACATCCTGTCCTCTCCGTACGAGCGCGACCGCACAGCCGAGCACAACCTGGCGGCACGACAACGCAAGCAAATCGCCGCATCCCCGCAGGGATGTGCGCTGCCGCTGGACACCTGAACTGTGATGGGGGGTGGCCCTACATAGCGCGAGGACCGGCAGCGGGTATAGTGCGACCGCCGCTTCGGCGTGTGACGATCGCCACACACCGCGATACTCTGCCTAACTCTCGTCGCCGCGCGCCTATTCCCGTCACGGTCACGGCAATATCATCGCCCGCGCGTCGCTCCGCAGTCGAGGTCTGGCTGCACCCGACCTTATCCAGGCGCTGCTCGGCAACGCGCTCCGCTGGTGCGGCGCTGGGGAGCAGGGCTGACATGCGCCGCCGACCGCTGCCAGAGCACGAGAGGAGGGCCGGGCGAATCGCCCGGCCCTCCTGCTCGACAGTGCATCGTCACGGTGGCGGGAAGGATCAGTCCGCCGGTTCCAATTGCAGCGACTTCGCTTCCTTCAGCACGGTCTTGTTCCGCAAGTTGTCCAATACCTCGTCGCGCAGGAAGAGGGAGAGGACGATGCCGACGACCGCCATCGCCGCCATCACCAGGAAGGCGACATTGAACGCCGAAGAAAGAAACGCGACCGGCGTGTTCGGGTCGGTGATGGTGCTCCCCGCCGGGGCGCCATTGGAGCGCAAACTCACCAGCAGGATCGTCGTCAGCGCGGCGGTGCTCACCGCGCCGTAGATGCGAAAGAGGACGTTCGAGATCGCGGTTGCCCGCGTCATCTGGTCGCGCGCCACGGTGTTGAAGGCAGCGGTCTGCACCGGCATGTTACAGAGCCCCATCGCCAGGCCGCGCAGCGAGGCCAGCGCGCCGATCAAGGTCAGGCTGGTGCCGGGCGTGGTGCGACTCAACATTGCCGTGGTGAAGAGCAGGATCAGCAACCCACCGATCGCCAGCGGCTTCGGCCCGACACGGTTGTAGACCCGCCCGCTGAAGTTCATCGCCAGGAAGGTCGCGATCCCACTCGGGAAGAGGATCAGGCCAGTCGCCGCCGCGCCGAGGCGGTGGACCTGCTGCAACATCAGCGGCAGGACGAATTGCATCCCGAAGAGGGAGAACTGCGTCACGAAGTTGAGGAGCATCCCGAGCCGGAAGACCGGCTTCTCGAAGAGGCGCAGTTGCAGGAGCGGCTCGCGCTGTCGCAACTCGACCCGAATGAAGGCGATCAAGGATGCCACGCCGATGGTGAGCAGGCCCAGTACGAGCGGCGAGGTCCAGCCACGTTCCTCGCCCTCGCTGAGCGCCAAGAGCAACGGCGGGAAGGCGAAGAGGGCCAGGAAGAAGCCGGGTACGTCCAACCGTGCCTCGGGGCGGCGCGTCGTCTCCTTCAGCAGCCAGATCGCCAGGACGAGGTTGATCAGCCCGATCGGCAGATTGATCAGGAAGATCGTGCGCCAACTGGCGTACTCGACGAGGTAGCCGCCGAGGGTCGGCCCCATGATCGGCGCGAGGAGCATCGGCAGGCCGAGCATCCCCATGAAGCGCCCGCGTTCGAGCGGCGTGATCATCGTGAAGACGATCGCCATGCCGAGCGGCTGTAGCAGGCCACCACCGAGCCCTTGCAACGCCCGGAAGACGATGAGACTTGGCAGATTCCAGGCGAAGCCACAGAGGAGCGACCCGGCGACGAAGCAGATCAAGGTGACGATATAGAGGCGCTTCATCCCGACCCGGTCGGCCAGGAAACCGCTGAGCGGGATAATTACCGCTAACGCCAGGAGATAGATCGTCAGGACCAACTGCCCTTGCCGGATATCGGCATGGAAATCACGCAGGATGCTCGGCAGGGCGATGTTGACGATCGTGCTATCGAGGATCGACATGAACGAGCCGATCGTCGTCACGCTCAGCGCCAGCCACCGCGGATCCATATTCTTGAACCGTTGCAAGGCCATCCCCGAATTTCCCCTTCCCCTGACCGCCCTCCCCCGGGCGACCACACGCGCCCGCCGTCCCCAGTGCGGCGGGCGCTCCCACATTCCTCATCTGCGGCAGGGCGGGATTAGCCGGACTCGGCGCGCGTCCCGTCGGGGACGTTGGGCAGGGCGGGCGCGAGGAGCGTCGCGAGTTCGCCGAACGCGCCACTGAGCCGCGCGCGCGCGACGGCGGACAACGGGGCCAGCAGGGCGTTCAGTTGCGCGTCGATCAGCGCCCGATAACGCGCGAGCGTGGCCGTACCATCCTCGGTCAGGCTGACCTGGATCTGGCGGCGGCTGGCCGGATCGGGCTGGCGACGCACCAGGTTCCGCTCCACCAGCCCATCGATTCGGCTCGTCATCGTCGGCACCGTCACCCCCAGTTCGCGCGCGAGCTGGGTGGTCAGCGCCACGTCACGCGCGTCGATCGCCTGGAGGCAACGGTACTGCGGCAGGGTCAGCGGCTCCGGGTCGCCGTTTTCCTCGACCGTCCGGCGCATCACCTGGATGTAGCGCGGGACGACCAGTTCCAGCGCCGCGAGGAGTTCGGCAGACTGTTGCGCCTCTTCGACCGCCTCCGCCACCATCGCCCGTACTCCTCACACGCCGTACAATGCGTCAGTCAAACAGTTCAATCAGCAAATAGTACGAAATTCGGTATCATTTAGCAACCTCCAAGGTCGGCAACGTTGCACGCGGGATCGTACGGCTTGGAAAAAGCGCCACCCCGCCGGGGTAGTCGCCCGATGGGGTGGCGGCGGTTTCATTGCGGAGCGGGTTAGTCGCGGAGCGCCGCGTAGACGGCGGCGGTGATGAAGCCGTAGATCAGGTGCGGCACCAGATCGGAGAGCCAATCGCTCGCCGACCACTCCTTCGGGTCGCTGACGCCAGTCTGGGCGATCGGCAGATCGCTCGCGGCCATCGCCGCCAGACCGAGCGCCACCCCGGCGAGCGGCGCGGGCCAGCGGCGCTCGCCCCGATCGAGCGCGCCATAGACGACGCCGACGCCGACGCCGGTCACGTAGCCGAGCAACGCGCCGATCCCCTGCTGCCGATTCTGCGCGGCGTCTTTCCCATCGCCGCCGCTCAGATCGACCCCGGCCTTGTCGGCCAGCACCCCCGCCATCTTCGACGGGGTCTCGCTCGACGGTCGCGCGCGTGCGACCATGTCGACATACGTCGCGACATCGAGGGCGATCGTCCCGACCGCCCCCGCCACCAGCCCGAGCCCGATACCACGCGCCATGTCAACCCTCCCCCAATTCATTCCGTAACGCCCAATTGCCCATAGCGCCTAAATGCGCCTCGTCACGTCGCTCCGTAAGGCAAGCCACACGCCACCATACGGAGATTAATCGGCGGCGAGTGATTCTGGCTCGCGCGTCAACTCGCCCAGGGCACGCCGGATCAGCGCCTGTGCCAGTGGCACCTTGTAGGCGTTGTGGGCCAGCGGCGCGGCATCGGCCAGCGCCGCCTCCGCCGCGCGTGCGAAGGTCGCCTCATCGGGCGCGGCACCGCGCAACGCGCGCTCTGCTGCCTCGACGCGCCACGGCACATTCGCCACGCCGCTGAGGACGAGTCGCGCCGCCGCGATCTGCCCCCGCTCCACCCGGATCGCCGCCGCGACCCCGACGAGCGCGAACGCCCACGCCTTGCGATCCATCGCCTTGAGGTAGGTGCTCCGCGTCCCGGCTGCCGGGGTCGGGATCGTCACCGCGAGGATTAACTCGTCCGCAGCGAGCACGTTCTCCGTGCGGCGTTCGGTGGATGGCGCTGCGAAGAAGTCGGCCAGGGCCACGGTACGCTCACCGCGCGGGCCACGGAGTCGCACCGCCGCGTCGAGCGCCACGAGCGCGGCGGCGGGATCGGAGGGCTGCACGGCGACACAGGGGCTCGTATCGAAGAGCGCATGGCGCTCGTTCTCGCCCTCGCGCGCCTGGCACTCGCTCCCGCCCTTCAACCAGCAGTCGAAGAGCGCGTTGCGGAAGTACCAGCAGCGCGGGCGCTGCAACAGATTGCCGCCGAGGGTCGCCATGTTGCGGAGTTGCGGGGTCGCCGCCACCGCAGCGGCTTCGGACAGGGCGCTATAGCGCGCCAGCAACGTGGGGTCCGACTCGATGGCGGAGAGCGAAGTCAGCGCCCCGATCGCTACCCCCGCGTCGGTTTCGGCGATGCCGCGCGGCAGATCGGACAGCCGCTTGATGTCCACCAGTTGCGTCGGCGCGGCCAGATCGGCCTTCATCAGCGTCAGCAGATCGGTCCCACCGGCCAACGGACGCACCGCGCCCGCTTGCCCCCGACCGAGCAGATCGAAGGCTTCGGCGAGCGAAGCCGCGCTCGTATACTCGAAGCTTCTCATACCCGCACCGTCCCCCCATTCGCCGCCGTATCACCCTGCCGCGCCGCGAGGGCCGCGAGTACCCGCTCGCGGGTCAACGGCAATCCATAGATTCGCACCCCGATCGCATCGAAGAGCGCGTTGGCGATGGCCGGCGCGGTCGCCACCAGCGGCGACTCGCCGATCCCCCACGCGCCGGTCGGATTCGCCGCCGGATCGGCGATATCGACCTTCGTCGCCTCGATCGCCGGGATATCGACGACCGTCGGCACCTTGTACTCCTCCAGATTGGCGTTCAGCACAATGCCGGTCCGGCTATCCACGACGCGCTCCTCCATCAGCGCGTACCCCACCCCCTGCGTCACGCCGCCGACCACCTGGCTCTCGACCATCTTCGGATTGATGATGCGCCCGCAGTCGTCCGCCGAGACGACGCGCAGTACCGTCACCTCGCCGGTCGCGGTATCGACCGCGACCTCGGCGCATTGGACACCGAACGAGCGTATCGCCTTATCGGTCGGGTTCGCGCTGCGTACCCCCTGACCCATGATCATGTGCGGGGCGATCTGCCCGGTCACGTCCTCGACGGTCGTGGCCGCCTCCGCCACACCGGCGATCCAGATCTTGCCATCGCGCACGGAGAGATCAGCGGCGGACACCTCCAGGATGGTCGCCGCGACGCCCAGCAATTGCCGCTTGGCCTCGGCGGCGGCGGCCTGGATGGCGGGGCCGATCGTGGACTGAGTCGCACTGCCCGAACTGACCGGCGCATACGGCCCATTGGCGGTGTCGCCCAACAGGAGATTCACGCGCGACAACGGGAACCCGAGCTCCTCGGCGGCGACCTGCGAGAGGCCGGTGCGCGTGCCGGTGCCGATATCCTGCGTGCCGGTGACCACATCGGCGGAGCCATCCGCGTTGAGCTTGACCCAGGCGTAGCCGGGAGGCTGGCCGGCCCCGCCCATCCAGTTATGCGCGGCCATCCCGATGCCGCGCCGCTTCGTCCCCTCCTGCGGCGGGCGCTGATAGTCGTCCCAATCGAACGCCGCCGTCGCCCGCTCGTAGCAGACGCGCAGGCCATCCGGCATGGTATAGGGCAACCCCTTCTGCTGATCGGTCGGCGCGTAGTTCTTCAGCCGGATCGCGACCGGGTCCAACCCGAGTTCGCGCGCCAGTTCATCCATCGCCTGTTCGATCGCGAAGGCGGCCTCGACATAGCCGGGCGCGCGGAAGGCGACGGTCGGGCCGAAGTTGGTGTACCAGCCGACTTGTCTGGTGCGGACATTCGGGCAGCGATAGATACTTTGGTACATCCCGGCCACGTCGGACGCCTCGCCCCCGGTCTGGTACGCGCCGGTTTCGAGGGCGATGTCGGCGTCGATCGCGGTCAGGGTGCCGTCGCGGCGTGCCCCGATGCGGACCCGCTGCAACGTGGCGTTGCGATTGCCCACCGCCAGATTCTCGGCATTACGATCGAGCATCAGTTGGACCGGGCGACCCGATTCGCGCGAGAGGAGCGATGCGATCACATCCTGCTTCCAGGCGATCTGCTTCGCCCCGAACCCGCCGCCCATATATTGCTTGATGACGCGCACCCGGCTCGCCTTGAGGCCGACGCTCTGCGCCACCTGCTCCCGCACCGTGAAGATCGATTGGGTGGACGACCACAGGGTCAGGTTCTCCCCTTCCCAGGATGCCGTGCAGCCGTGCGGCTCCAGCGCGTTATGCAGCGCCGTCTGCGTCGTGTAGGTCCGCTCCAGCACGGTGTCCGCCTCGCGCAATCCCGCCTCGACATCCCCACGGCTGTAGGGCTTCTCATCCGAGACATTGCCCTGCTCGCGCAGCTTCGGTGCATCCGGGCGTTGCGCGGCGACCAGGCCCATGACGAACGGCAGGACTTCGTACTCGACCTCGATCAGGCGCAGGGCATCGTCCGCGAGCTCCTCCGACTCCGCCGCGACCGCCGCGACCTCGTCGCCGACGAAGCGGACGGTACGATCGAAGATCGCGCTATCCTTGTACCAGGTGATCGGCGGCGCATTGTTCACGCTAAGGATCGCATAGACGCCCGGTAGCGCCTCCGCGCGACTGGTATCGATGCTGACGATCCGCGCGTGCGCGTGCGGGCTGCGAAGCACGCGCGCGTAGAGTTGGCCCGGCAGGCGAATATCGTAGGAATAGCGTGCGCGCCCGGTGACCTTCTCCACCCCTTCGACACGCGGCACCCCGCGCCCGACGACGGAAAAGGTCGCATCGCGCTCCCACGGCGCGACTTGGGCCTCCTCAACGACCTGAATCTGCTCTTTCCCATCCTCGCCACGGCTTTTCTCGATATGCAGGGCTGGCATGGCTCACTCCTTCCCCTGGGCTTGCAACTCGGCGACCCGCTGCCCCACCCCCTGGGCTTGCAACTCGGCGGCCCGCTGCCCCGCGTGGACGATATTCTGGTAGGCACCACAGCGACAGAGGTTGCCGCTGACCGCCCGCGCGATCTCCTCGTTGGACGGCTGCGCCGTCCGATCGAGCAGGCCACGCAGGCTCATGATCTGCCCCGAGGTGCAGAAGCCGCACTGGAACGCATCGGCCTCGATGAAGGCCCGCTGCACCGGATCGAGTTCCCCGCCCGCGCCGAGTCCTTCGATCGTCGTGATCGCGCGATCGGCGCAGTCGACCGCGAGGAGCAAGCAAGCGTACATCGCCTCGCCATCCACAAGCACGGTGCAGGCACCGCAGTTGCCCATGTCGCATACTTTCTTCGTGCCGGTGAGTTGGAGATCGTGGCGGAGGGTATCGAGCAGTGTTCGCCGTGGTTCTACCGCCACTGCGTGCTCAGTAGCATTGACCTTAAGGGTGATTTGCATCGCTGGCTCCTCAATCTGGGACTCGCACACTGACGGCTATTTTGCACAAACTATGCCAGCTATCGGCTACCATTCTTTCGTCGGCGCGATCCGCATCGCAGCGGGCCGCGCACCCCTGTCACAAAGTGCGCGATGGCGGTGTTCAATGGGTGTAAGGTCGGGGCAACCCGATCGCGAGGCGGCGGGACGAGACACGGGGGTAGCGGGAAGCGTGGGTAGCGATTCGCTCGCACACGGCTTTGCCAGGCAGGATGGGAAGGCGGCCACGGGCGGCCCGCGCGGGGTCCGTTTCGAGACCCTTTTCCTCCGCCACTACGGTCGTGTGTTCGGCATCTTGCGCCGCCTGCTCGGCTCGGAGGAAGCGGCGGAAGACGCCGCGCAGGAAGTTTTCTTGCGGCTCTACCGTCAGGAGGCTCCGCCGACCGACGATACCGGACTGAGTCGCTGGTTGGCACGGGTGGCGACCAACGTAGGATTGAATCTCCTGCGCGCCGACCGACGCCAGCGCGAGCGGCTCCAGCGGAATGCGAGTCTCGAACGGGTCGAGGAGCGCGGGCGCGAGGAATACCAGGATCCGGCGCGCGAGGCGATCAGCCAGGAGGAGACCACCCTGGTGGGCGCGATCCTCGACGGCATGAACGAGCGGGCGCGCAACATCCTGATCCTCCGCAACAGCGGCCTCGCCTACGCCGAGATCGCCGACGCGCTCGGTATGGCCCCCAGCTCGGTCGGCACGCTCCTGGCGCGGGCCGAGCGAGAATTCAAACGGCGCTACGAAGCGCGCACCGCCACCACCACCGCTGGTGGCGCGGCACAGGGAGGAGGTGATGATGGGCTGCGTGGGTGATGGTCGGTTACGCGCCTATCTCGACACGGAGGACGAGCGCGCCGAGCGCACCGCCATCGCGGCACATCTGGCCGCATGTCCGGTATGCGCGGCACAGGCCGAGACCTTGCGCGCCGAGGCGGCGCGGGCCACCCGGGTGCTCGCCGCCTGGCTCCCGGTGCGGGCCGAGCCCGGTGTTCCTACCCCCGACGAGCGACGGGCCAGCGCCGCCCTCGCCCGTTTCCAGGCGACAGTCCAGGAGCAGGAGCGCGCCGCTTCGCGCGCCCCACAGGGTTTGTTCGTGCAATTCAAGGAGCAGGTGACACAGATGTTCAACAAGCTTCGCGCCCCCCGGTTGCGCCCGGCCTTGCTGGCCGTGACGGCGCTGGTGATCCTCGGGCTCTTCATGACCCTCACCCCGGTCAGTTCGCTGGCCGACCAGCTCTTCAAGACCTTCCGCGTGCAGCAGTTCGCGGCGGTAACGGTGCGCGTACCGGGGATGAAGATGCTGCCGCAGGCGCAGCAGATCACCCCCGAGCAGCAGCAGCAGCTTCTCCAGTTGCTCGCACCACTCGGCACGCCGCAGACGGACGCGACCAAGGACACCGTGGCGCAGGTGCCGGACGCCGCCACGGCGAAGGCATTCCTGGCGCAATACGGCGCGACCTTCCAGGTGCCGGGCCGGCTCCCCGCCGCGTTCAGCGGTCAGACCGCGCAGTATGGCACCGCCAAGCCGACCTCGTCGAGTTATACCCTTAACGTGGACGTCGCGAAGCAGTACCTGGCGATGGCGAATCAGCCTCAGTTGAGCAGCCTGCCGTGGCCGGATGGCGTCACGCAGCTGACCTTCGGCCTCGATACCCCGGCTGCCGTGGCGACCTTCTACGGCGACAAGCAGCAGGGCTTCGGCATCGTGCAGATGGCGAACCTGCCCAACGCGGGTGCCGGTGCCGGTCCGGCGCTGAAGCTCCCTGCGGAGCTCGATGTCAACGCCTTCCGTGCCGCCCTGCTAGCCCTGCCGGGCCTGCCGCAGGACACGGTCGACCAGCTGAAGAACGTCAAGGATTGGGACCGCACCCTGATCATCCCGGTCCCCGAGGACGCAACGACCAAGAACGTGACCATCAACGGCAACGCGGGGCTGCTGATCCTCGACGGGCAGGGGCGTGGCTCGCTCCTTCTGTGGCAGGCGAACGGTAACCTCTACGCGGTCGGCGGCACGCTCAACGAGGCGGACGTGACCCTGGTGGCGACGAGCCTTACCAGCGCCAAGTAAGGCGACGAACACCCTTTTCCAACAGACACCCGAAACGAGGGGCACGCGGCTTGGCCGCGTGCCCCTCGCCCATTCCTGGCGAATGAGGAGGTCTGGCCGATGGTGACGGCACTGCGCGCCAACATCGGGATCGCGCACACTTGGGGGAGCACCGCAGCGGAGCGCGCCGCCCCCTTCCCCTGCGATGCCCGGTTCCCCGACACCGACGAAGCCCTCTTCCGCGCGCTCGATGTGGCCGCGCCCGCGCCGCTCGTCTTCCGTTGGCTCTGCCAACTTCGCGCCGCACCTTATAGCTACGATTGGCTCGACAATGGTGGGCGACGGAGTCCGCGCCGCCTCACGCCCGGATCAGACAAACTCGCACCCGGCCAACGCTTCATGTTCATCTTCCGGCTGGTCGCCTTCGCGCGCGACGAGCACCTGACGCTGATGTTGGGCGGACCGGGCGCGGTCCTCTTCGGCGAGGCGGCGATCACGTACAGGGTCATCGCCGTTGACGACGCGCGGAGCCGCATTGTCGTCAAACTGCTGCTCCGCTACCCCTTCTGGGGCCGTTGGCGCGTGCTCCGCACGCTTTTCGCCTGGGGCGACCTGATCATGATGCGGAAGCAGTTGCGGACCCTCGGCGGGCTGGCCGAACGGATGGCGCGGCGTGAGGCTTCCGCTCGGCGGTGAGCCGCCCCACGCCGCAACGCACACTCTTCACCAGCCGTTTAGAGCGGTGCTCGATCTGATTGGCCGTGTCGTCCGGTGGCCTGGGGTCCGGGGGGTTGAAATACCCCACAAGAGGGTAGCCACCCCCCGGCTGGGGTAGCCATAGGCGGCACCGCCGCGCCCTCGTACCATTGACACCACACCGCCCGCCCGCGTACCGTCTCCTGTAGCTGTGGGGTGAGGCCCACTTCTGAACCACCACCAATGGGAGGGGCGTGTGACAGCGACGCAAGAACATTGGTCACTCGCCGGGTGCCGCGCGGTCACGCCGGGCGGGATGGTGGACGACAGTGCGATCGTGATCGCAGGCGGGCGCATCGCGGCGATCGGGGTAATGGCGGCACCCGCCGGGATGACACGCGATCTGCGCGGCCTCACGGTCCTCCCTGGCTTCATCGATCTGCACATCCACGGTGCGGGCGGCGTGGACGCCCACGCGGGTGAGATCGACGCGCTGGCCGCGTTCCTGCCGCGCTGCGGCGTCACCAGCTTCCTCCCTACCCTCGCGGCGGACGCGGAGGCGCGCACCGTCGCCGCCCTACGCGCGATCGGCGCGACGATGGCGGCGCAACGGACGGGCGCGAGCGGCGCGACGGTGCTGGGGGCGCATCTCGAAGGGCCGTTCCTCAACCCGGCGCGGGCGGGCGCGATCGCCCCGGAGCATCTGCACCCCGCCGAGCCGGACCGCCTCGCCCGCCTCCTCGACGCCGCGCCGGGGGCGGTGCGCCTGATGACCCTTGCGCCGGATGCACCCGGTGTGCTCGACCTGATCCCGGCGCTCGTGGCGGCGGGGATCGTGGTCAGTCTGGGGCATACCGCCGCCGACTACGATCTCTTCCGGCGCGCGATCGACGCGGGCGGGCGCCACACCACCCACCTCTTCAATGCGATGACCGGGATCAACCACCGCGCGCCGGGTGCTGCCGGGGCGGCGCTGACCGACGAGCGGATCACGGTCGAGCTGATCGCCGACGGCGAGCATATCCACCCCGCGATCCTGGCGCTGACCCTGCGCGCGAAGGGGGCCGCGAACGTGGCGATCGTCAGCGATGCGGTGGGGCCAGCGGGCCTCCCACCGGGCGACTACACCTGGTTCGGGCGGCAGGTCCATTCCGACGGGCGGACGGTGCGCCTCCCCGATGGCACCCTCGCGGGGAGCCTCGGCACCCTCGATCGGGGACTGCGGACGATCCTCGCGCCCATGCCGCACGGGGCCGGGCTGCCGCTCGCGGAGGCGGCGCAATGCCTTGCCACGGTCCCGGCGCGCATCCTCGGCCTGACAGAGCGCGGCACGATCGCGCCGGGCCAGATCGCCGATCTCGTCGCCATCGACGACGCGGGCACGATCCGCCTGACGATCGTCGGCGGGCGGATCGCATACGAAGGCTGAGCAGCAAGCAATCACAATGAGCGAGGCCGGACACGTGTCCGGCCTCGCTCGTTTTATGTCACCCACACGTGTCCTGCGGTACGGTCCTGTTGCGCTGGTCGCGCCAAGAACCTCTGGCGACAGATATCGGCGCGATCAATCGTCGCCCGGCGCGAGCGCGCTCGTGCGGGCCGGGGCATCCTCCGTCGCCTTGCCGCGATCGAACATCCGCCAGACCCAGACGATCAGCAGCAGATAGAGGACCGCATCGACGATGAAGATCGCGCTGAGGCTCGCCCACTTCGAGAGCGCCCCGGTGACGAATGGGGCCGCCGCGCCGCCGATCTGCCCCACCCCCGCCAGGGTGCCGAACGCGCCCATCTTCGCGCCCGCCGGGAGGTCGCGCCCACCGATGGCGTAGACCAGGGTCAGGGTGCCGCCGGTGAAGAACCCCAGGAAGAAGCGAAGCACCAGCAGCTGCCACCAGTGGGCCACGAAGGCGATCGGCAGGCAGAGGAGCGCCCCCCCGACCAGCGAGATGAAGAGGAGTCGGCGCGGCTCGACCTTCACCGAGATCCGTCCCACCACGACCGCCGCGATACTCCCGGTCAGCGCGCCGAGGGTCATCACGATGCCGGTGATCGTGCCGATCCGCGCCGCAGGGGCATCGAGCGTGGCGATGTACAGGGGGAGCAACGGGCCGAACGATTTATCGACGAACTGGATCGTGAACGCCGCCACCAGCAAACCGACGAAGAGCGGGAGATGCAGGTAATTGCGCACCGAGTCGCGCTGTTTCGCCTTCGCCGCGACCGATGTATTGGCCTCCCCGGTCACCGCGCCATACTCCCGCTCCTCGCTGTAGGCGAAGGTGATGATCAGGAACGCGACCACGCAGAGGGCCGAGGCGAGGAAGAAGGAGCTGTGCAGCCCGAACGCATCGACGACCACCCCGCCGATGAAGGGCGCGGCGACCCCGCTGGCGAGTTGGGTCGCCTGGATCATCCCCACCGCCTCGCCGACCCGGTGGCGCGGCGCGATCGTCGAGGCGAGCGCCACCGACATGGCGCTGACGCCGCCGAAGAGGCCGATCCCCAGGCGCAGCACCAGGAGTTGATAGACGTTGGCCACGAACGCCATCAGGCCGATCAGGATCACGAAGGCGGCGAGGGAGCGCTGGAGCATCACCTTCCGCCCGCGCCGCTCGGCCAGGATCGACCAGAAGGGCGCGAGCACCCCGGAGAGGAGCGGGCTGATCCCGAAGAGGAGCCCGGACCAGAGGGCGGCATCACCCTGATTGGTGATGCCGAGTTGCGTGATGTAAAGCGGCAGGAAGGGGAGGACGAAGGTGAAGCCGGTGAAGGAGACGAAGACCGCGAACATCACGACGTAGAGGTTACGCTTCCAGGCATCCTCCGGCGCGAGTTCCCAGAAGAGTCGCCGCCCGGTGCCGATCGTGCCGCTGCCCTCACCCCTCGCCATCGTCACCCCTTTCCGTCGCTGCTTATTCGCGCATTGTAGCACCGCGCGACCAGCCACGACGGGGGACGCGCCCCGACGACTACCCCTGTGCGATCAAGCCGCGTAGGAAGGCCATGTTCTCGCGGTCCTCCGCCAGGTCGTCCCCCTTCGGCGTTTCGAGGAGGTGGATGCGGTCGCGCAGGAGCGGATCGTTCATGATCAGGCGGAAACCGGTCTCGCCGATGTGCCCCTTCCCGATCCCCTCGTGGCGATCGGTGTGGCTGCCGAGCGGTTTCTTGGCGTCGTTGAGGTGCAGGACGCGCAGGCGGTCCCGCCCGATCTCGCGGTCGAACTCCACCCAGGTCTCGGCGTATCCTTCCGGGGTGCTGATGTCATACCCGGCGACGAAGACGTGGCAGGTATCGAGGCAGATGCCGACGCGGTCGAGCAGCGCGGGCGGGGTCAGTTCAAGCAGGCGGGCGAGATGGGCGAAGCGCCCGCCCAGGTAGGTGCCCTGCCCCGCCGTCGTCTCCAGCAGCACCGTCGCGCGCTCGGTCGCCTCCAGCGCGCGGATCATCCCCGCCGCGACCCGCTCCAGGCCGACCTCCTCACCAGAACCCATGTGCGCGCCGGGGTGGGTGACGAGATAGGGGACGCCGAGTTGGTCGCAGCGCCGCAACTCTTCCGCGAAGGCCGCGACCGACTGCTCCCACTTCGCATCGTCCGGCGAGCCGAGGTTGATCAGGTAGGAATCGTGCGCCACGACCGCGCCCGGCGCGATCGTCGAGGCGGCGAGCGTCTCGGTGAAGCGGGCGATGTCCTCATCGCTCAACGGCTTCGCGCGCCACTGATTCGCGTTCTTGGTGAAGATCTGGAGGGCGGTACAGCCGACACTCTCGCCGCGCCCGATGGCCTTGTCGAGCCCCCCCGCGACCGACATGTGCGCGCCAAGGAGCAGTTCAGCGGTCATGGAACCTCCGTGTTGCGAGTCGTCAGTCGTCAGTAGTCGGTAGTACAGCCGCGCAGGCAGAAAGCACGCAAGCGCCCTAATCAGGGCGAAGGAAAGGGTATTAGTGGCGCAGGAGGAGGTCGAAAAGGGCGAGGACGCTGATGGAGAGGATAACGATCGCGCCGAGGAGAAAGGCTCCCGCATGGGCGCGTCGACCGAGATGGCCGAGGCGTCGCTTCATCAGGTAATGGCGCTCGCCCGAAAGGGTCGCCAGTTCCCGCCGCGACCAGCGCAGCAGCCAGACGCCGACCGCCAGCCCGACGAGGCAGGAGACGAAGGAGATGCTATTGATCGTCGTCATATCCATCGGCGGGCGATCCCTCATCATGCGCGATCCGGCGACGCGATGCAGGAAAGTATAGCAGCGCGGCGGCGGGCGCGGTATGCTGCACGGCTCAACGCGCACGATGAGCGGCGGCGTACAAGCCAGCGCGGGCACAACGTTACCCTATACCGTACCTGATCACGCCGCACCGCCGACCACTAGCTGACGACCGACGACCGACGACCGACGATTCGCATCCCGGAGGAGCGCATGACCGCAGCTCGGGCCGACACGACGCCGATCCCGGCGCTCCTGCCACGGGCGGGGGCGGGGCATCAGTTCGTCCTCTACGCCGATGCCTGCTCCGGGGTGCCAGGTGTGCCGCACGAGGCGACCTTCGCGGCGGTCAATGCGACGGTCGCGCGCCTGCGCCCACGGCCGGAGTTCATCTGCTTCCCCGGCGACGAGATTCAGGGCTTGCTCGCTGACGACACGGCGTTGCGCGCGCAGTGGCACCACTGGCTGGCTCGCGAGATGTCCTGGCTCGATCCGGCGATCCCCCGCTACCACGCCACCGGCAACCACACGACCTACGACGCCGCGAGCGAGGCGATCTTCCGCGAGGCATTGCCCCATTTGCCGCGCAACGGTCCGCCGGGACAGGAAGGGCTCGCCTACTGGACCCGGCGGGGCGATCTCCTGCTCATCGTCGTCAACACCCTCTGGTCGGGCGGGGGCGGCGAAGGGCGCGTGGAGACGGACTGGCTCGATCGCACGCTGGCCGCGCACGCGGACGCGCGCCACAAGCTCGTGATGGGGCACCACCCGATCTTCCCGGTCAACGGCTTCGCTGGAGCCTACCAGCGCGAGGTCGCCCCGGCGGACGGCGCGGCGTTCTGGCGCACCCTGGCCCGGCACGGCGTCATCGCCTACCTCTGTAGCCACATGCTCGCGTTCGATGTGCAGGTCCACGAGGGCGTCTTGCAGATCCTGACAGCGGGCGCGGGGACGGCCCACCTGATGCCGCCGGAGACAGAGTACCCGCACTGCGTCCAGGTCGCGCTCGACGCCGCCGGGCTGCGCTATCAGACCCTCGACACCGCTGGCGCGATCCGCGAGTGGTTGGGCTGGCCCCTCCCCGAACCGCCCCCGCTGGCCTGGCAGGCGCTGCCCACAGGCGCGACGACCGCCCCGGCGCTCCCGCAGCCCGACGATTCCGCGCCGGGCGCGCAATTCGTCAGTTGGCGTTTCGCGGGGATCACCGCGCCCGCCGGGTCGGGCGAGGCGCAAACCCTGCTCGCGGGCTGGGACGACGGCCCCGGCCTCGCGACGCTCTGGATCGGGCTGCTGGGGCCGGAGAATCGGCTCGGCGTCCTGCTCAGCCCGCAACCGGGACGCAGCCCCCACCTCTGGCACGGCCCGCCGCTCGACCCCGACGCGCCATTCGCGATCGAGGTGGCGATCCACACCGGCATGGGGCCGGGCGGCCTCCTCTGGCGGCGCGATGAGCACGCCCCCTGGTCCTCGCTGACAGGTGCCTCATCGTGGGGTGCCGAACACCTCCCCTGGCCGCAACACTGGGCGCTCGGCCACGACCGGCGCGGCCCCGACGCTCGCCCATTCCGGGGACAACAGTTGCAGGGGTGGTGGCGGGCGGAGGCGCTGAGATTGGACTGAGTCGATCGGGCCGGGTCGCGCGCTCAGGCGTCGTACTGCGCGAGCAGCGCGGTCGCGTGGGGCGTGCCGCTCGCCGCGATGATCGCCCGGTACGCCGCCACATCGAACGGGACGCGCCGGAACGCGAGTTCCACGCGACCATCGGCGATGTCGAGCACGGCGTATTCGGCCCACGGATCGGCGTACAAAATGCCTTCCGGCTGCCCGTGCCGCCACGCCAGCCCCACGCTGCCGGGATTGACGAAGAAGGTCCGGTCCGGGAAGTGTCGCACGAACTGGACGTGCGTATGCCCGCCCGCGTACAGCGTGCGCCCGTCCGGGGCGAGCGGGGCGACAAACGCCTCATCGGGCGAGGTCGGCAGGAGGATCTCGTCGAAGGAACGCGGCGTGCCGTGGGCGCAGCGCAGGCGCAAATCGTCCGACAGCGCGAGCGTGATCTCCATCGGGAAAGCGTCGATGAAGACGCGATCGGCGTCCGAGAGATGGGCGAGCGACCAGGAGCGCGTCTCGGCCAGGCGGCGGCGACGCGCATCGTCCGCTGGTTCAGCGTCGGTCTCCGCGCTGGTGAGAAGGTAGGCGTCGGCGTTGCCCAGCACGGTCGGGCAGCCGAGCGCCCGCAGCCGTGCGACGACCTCGGCGGGCTGGGGGCCGCCCTGGATCGCGTCACCCAGACAGACGAGTTGATCGTAGCCACCGCGCCCGAGATCGGTGAGCACCGCGTCGAGGGCCAGGGCGTTGCCATGCATATCGGCGATGATCGCGACCCGCATTCTCGGACCTCCGCGATATATGACCGGGCAACGTCCCAATCCGGTAGACACCGGCACGAGTGCCGCGCCGACGGTGGTCCTCACTACCACGGCACCCGGCCAAAACCGAAACCCCTGCCGCCCCTCGTCCTCACCCTACAGCCAATGTCCGCTCATATAATCGGTCCGAGCATAGCACGAAAGGCTGGCGGACCCGCCAAGGCACTGCACGACCACGCCGATCGCGGCGACTACCTTGTTACCTGTGCGTCGGCGACGGGCCATCAGCGAGCGCGCACGGCCCGATAGTAGTGCGTCGCGCACTGTCGCCGCAACTGCATATCGGCCAGGGCGAAGGGGCCGTCCTCGTCGGTGATCGGCTCGCCACAGGCGCGGCAATGCGGCACGACCTCGGCGGTGTACGCGCGCTGCGCCACGGACGTGCCACCGATCTGCGCCTCCCGGCGCAGGCGCGTCCGGTGACAGTCGAGGCACGCGCCCGCCGCGATCAGCTCGTTCAGGTGGAAATCATCGCCGCCCGTACAGTACGGCTCCCCGCAGAAACGACAGAAGAACGTGCGGCCCTCGGCGTGCTTCACAATATCCCGCTGACACTCCTCGCGCAAATAGGCCGCGATCGCCGCGTGCAGCTCGTCCATGATCTCTCCCTCCCTCGCCATCGCTCGCGGCGGGCGCGCGCCGCGTCCGCCGACATGCCTTTTCGTGAGTTAGAGCAGGGTGCAAAAAGGTTGGCCTGGTGGTAGGCTTGAGGGATGAGAGCATACAGCATGGACCTGCGGTAGCGGGTCGCGCGGGCGGTCGCGAACGGGATGAGCAAGGCCGAGGCGGCGCGGCGGTATGAGCTCGAGCTCAGCACAGTGAAGCGCTACGTGCGCCTCGGGGCAGGCGGGGCGCTGGAGCCGCGGGTGAGCCCGGGGCGGCCCCGCGCGCTCGACGCGACGGGGACCGCCGCCCTGCGGGCGCAGGTGGCGACGCACCCGGACGCGACGCTGGCGGAGCACCGGCGCCTGTGGGGGCGGCCGGGGGCGCGGCGGTGAGCGCGGCGACGCTGGGGCGCGCGCTCGTGCGGGCGGGCTGGACGCGCAAAAAAAGTCGCTGATCGCCGCCGAGCGGGACGAGGCCAAGCGCGCCGCGTGGCGGGCGGACACGGCGGGGCTAGACCCGGCGACGCTCGTGTTCCTGGACGAGAGCGGCACGCACGTCGCGATGACCCCGCGCTACGCCCGCGCCCCGCGCGGCGAGCGGGCCTACGGGCGGGTGCCGCACAACTGGGGCGACAACATCACCCTGGTGGCGACCCTCACCCCGACCGGCCCCGGCCCGGCGATGACCCTCGCGGGGGCGCTCGACGGCCCCGCCTTCCTCGTCTACGTCCGCGAACTCCTCGCGCCCGCCCTCGTGCCCGGCCAGACCGTGATCCTCGACAACCTCGCCGTCCACAAGCGCGCCGCCGACCGGCGGCTGATCGAGGCGCGCGGCTGTCGCCTGCTCTTCCTCCCGCCCTATTCGCCCGATTGCAACCCGATCGAGCTCGCCTTCGCCAAGCTGAAGACTACCCTGCGCCGCGCACGCGCGACGACCTGGAACGCGCCACCGCCGCCGCCTTGGACGCCATCACCCCGCTGGAGTCGGCCAACTGGTTCCGCCACTGCGGCTACCCGCTCCCGGGTCAGCCATTATGAGTACCGCCCTAGTACAGGGTCGCGGAAGTTCCTGAAGGGTTGTGCGAGAATAGGGCGGTGGCGTGACGTTGCCGCTGCGGCGGCTGCTCCCCAGGAGGCGCGATGTCCCCCGGCCCCGCCCCGCTCCCCATCACGGTCTCCCCGGCCCAGCACGCGGTGCTGACCGCGCTGCTCCGGCGGTCGTCCTGCCCGCAAGCGCTGGCGCTGCGGGTCCAGCTCGTCCTCGGCGCGGCGGCCGGCCGGCGCAACGAGCCGCTCGCCCGGCAGGTGGGCTGCACGCCGAACACCGCCCGCAAGTGGCGGTCCCGCTGGGCCGCCGCCGCAACGCCCCTGGCCGTCGCCGACGCTGACCGCCCCGCCCTGGAGCGCGCCATCGCCGCCGCCTTGGCCGATGCCCCGCGCCCCGGCGCCCCCGCGACCTTCACCGCCGAGCAGATCATCCACATTATTAACCTCGCTTGCCACCCTCCGGCGCAGTTCGCGCGCCCCGTCACGGCCTGGACGCCACGCGAACTGGCGGACGAGGCGGTCAAGCAGGGCCTCGTCACCCGCATCTCGGCCCGCTCGGTCGAGCGTTTCTTAAATGGAGGCCGATCTGCAGCCGCATCGCAGCCGCTACTGGCTCAATGCCAAGGCCAAGCAGGCCGATCCTGAGACCTTCGCGGCGCAGGTGGAGACGGTGTGCACGGCCTACGCCTACGCGCCGATGTTGGAAGCGCTCGGCTGCCACATCGCCAGCACCGACGAGCTGACCGGCATCCAGGCGCTCGAACGCGCCGCGCCAACGAAACCGATGCGCCCCGGTTGCCCCGAGCGCCGCGAGCACGAGTACATCCGCCACGGCACCCTCAGCCTGATCGCCACCTTCAACGTCGCCACCGGCGAAATCCTGGCCCCGGCGCTGGGACCGACCCGCACCGAGGCCGACTTCGCCGCGCATATCGCCCAGGTCATCGACACCGACCCGGACGCCCCCTGGCTCTTCCTCGCCGATAACCTGAACACGCACCACTCCGAGGCGCTGGTGCGCCTGGTCGCCACCCGCTGCGACCACACCGACGACCTGGGCGTGAAGGGCCAAGCGGGCGTCTTGCAGTCTCAGGCCAGCCGCGCCGCCTTCCTCGGCGACCCCGCCCATCGCATCCAGTTCCTCCACACCCCGAAACATGCCTCCTGGCTGAACCAGATCGAACTCTGGTTCAGCATCCTCGCCCGCCGCGTGCTCAAACGCGGCAACTTCGCCTCGCTCGACGCCCTCCGCGACCGCATCCGCGAGTTCATCGCCTATTTCAACCAGACGGCGGCCCCGTTCAAATGGACCTACAAAGGCCGCCCGCTGTGCCGCTAACCACGCACGTATTTCCGCGACCCTGTACTAG
>JAABUH010001178.1_pt1 | contig 31085 bp, 29 predicted proteins | sample 5559121 | NCBI WGS metagenome assembly JAABUH01 (sample SAMN10711871, study PRJNA513364) | rock metagenome | isolation source: Antarctica rocks | place: Antarctica: Victoria Land, Battleship Promontory nord | collected 2015-12-28
ACTCTGCATCATATGTGTAAGACGTCAATTCAATCGAGTCTAGCACAGAGCTGAGAAACACACATATAAGAATCGAGTTCTTTTCTGTAGATACTTTTCTCTCTTAGCATTTATCTATTAGTTAAATAACACTCATATGACTCGCTCTATGCTGACTTCTAACAGTAGATAAATGCTCATCAACTACTCTGCTATCGACGTGTAGACGATACGAAATAACCTACTTCGTTTATTCAGAAAATTCGCAAGAGATTCTTTGAATTACTTTCATCAAAACATACATTCAAATTTACTTAAATTTATCAAATCAATCACTCAATCTTATCACAATTAAATCTATCTATCTATCTTTATCTTTCTCACAATGACACGCGACTCTGAGTCAGTCGAGTCATGAACAGCTCACTTGCTTAGAAACATTGCAAATAAACGAGTTTCTTTACTATCTTTCAATATCTCAACTGAAGCTAAGAACGTCGAGATCTCATGAAACATTAAGATTGAAAAACAACTACGTCAGTGAGCTCTTAATCAGTCAAACAAGATCATCAAGATGTTAAATGAGCTAAGAGATCAATGAGACATGACTCTGAAATGCAATGAACACTGAATCGTTTTACAAATCAATCACATCAAGAGACTTGATGAGCTAAAGATAAATCAAACGACAATAGACACTCAAGAAGAGACTATCATTGAACTACGAGAGAAAGTATTGAGTCTAAAAAAGAAACAGCGTTCAACGAATCAGTCTCGATCTCGACAGTCTACGAAGTCTCGAGCTTCTATCGAGAATCATACTCGACGAAAGTCATTCACTCTATTCGACAACAATCATCACAAGTTCTTCCAGTTTTTGAACTCATTTATATTCATTAATGAAGATAAATCGACATGAGACAGCTGAAGAGTCAAGATAGACGATAAGCTTCAGACAAATGTTGATTACTTCGATAATGAGAATATCTGTATTATCTATGTGATATCTAGACTAGAAGATAATGCTGCTGAGCACATCTTCGTTCAACGTTGACATGATGCTTTGCATTCATACATCTTGATCAACGAGCTATTTGAGCATCTGAAAGAAATATACGATGAACTGAATAAGAATCGAAAGTGTCGTCGCGAGTACAACGCTCTGAAGCAGACAGACAAGTCTTTCAATGTCTTTTACTTCGACTTTATGAAGCTATTCAGCTATCTCGAATACGACGATCGCATTCTGATGAACGATCTTCAGAATAAAATCAATAATCGCTTGCAGAACGCTCTATCAGTCTGTTCAAAGAACTTTACTTCACTCACTCGCTTAAGAATCTTTCTTCAAGATGTGAATAGTAAACAACGAGTCAATTATCAGCTTCGCAGCGAACGTCACACTGTCATCGTCAAAGTCACTGTCGTACCTGATAAACGCGCTACTTCTCTGTCAGTAACAACTTCGATAATCAATTATGTTAAGTCGACTATCTCTTCTATCTCTGAGTCAGCAAGATCATTAATCATCTGCTACATCTGCAAGACTCTCGATCATTTGTTCAAGAATTGCTTTCAGCTGAACAAGATCAACACTTCTGCATCTCATGCATTCATTCTTCGTCTACATGAGATTGTCATTTCGAAGAATAAAGAGAATGAGAAAATGTCTTTCAAGAATAGCGAGACAAAAAACTAAAGACTTTCATCAAAGACGTGATGAAAGATGTGTTAATTTCTTCAACTATAAGCATGTCAAATGACTCTTTTGCTTCTGAATCTTTGACTACTGAATGTGTACTTTCTAGCAATGAAATTAATTACTCATTGAAGTCATTGATTGACATCGAAGCTGCTGACTATTCGTTCATTGATAAAGTGATCGCGCAGATTGTTTGTGATCAGTTGCAAATCAAGTCTCTGACTTTGATCAAAGCGAAGTCAATTCGAGAATTCAACGATCATTATGCTAAGAAACTCATTGTTACGAGCGTATCAAGGCTGAACAAGACTGAAGCTCTAATCAATTCGCAGTGAACGCTAGCGAGTTCTCTGCGTAATGATTAAAGCTAGTCAAGATCTAGTCAAGATCTGATCTAAATCTGACTCAGGTTTGACTCAGATATGACGCAGCATCTTTTTTCTTTTTCAGCATCTTCTAAATCAGCTTCTATTGCCTTCTAGGCAAACACACTTCTTTGTGTTATGAGTAGTTAACAGATGTCTATGACAAACACATTTCTTTGTGTCGCAAACATCTTTCGAACTAACATCTTTCTTGTGTTTCAACACGTTCTCTTTGAGACTAGCGTCAATCTGAGTAACTACTATATAGAGCGTGTTCTTCTTGCTTTTTGTATCTTCTTTCTTCTGTATTCTTAAAGTCTTAGTTATAGCTATCTCTATAGATCAAACATTCTAGTCACGCACGCACTCTGATTAGTTTCTAGACACGATTTCAACATTACTTTAAGAATTCATTAATCACACGATACTGGTTTCTATATTCATTCAAATTCACTCGACTGACAACGAAATGAGTATAAAGAAATTTGTGTACCTGATGATTGATGACATCGAAAGACAGAACAACATCAAGAAATCAATAGAATCAACGAGAACATACGATCATGTGATTGCTAGAGAATCTATCGCTCAGTCAGTAGCATCAGTTCAGATCGATTGATAGAATCAAGAGATTAAGATCTTGATTGCTTGAGAATCATCAAAAAATCCTTTCAAATCAGCAACACTCTTCTCTGAAAACTAAACACTTTAGCAAACGATCTCACTACATACTATCGAGCATCGTTCTTCGCTCGATCGTCAACTCTTCGCTATGACTTGATCATCTGTGAACAATCTCTTCAAGAATAATCAAAGCTCTTATTCTTCTGACACTACAGATTCAGTCATTTATTCTGAGCTATCATTTCGCATATCGAAGTATCTTAGAATCGATGCCGTACGAAAACATCGATACTCTTTGCCTCATTCTCAGACTCTTGATAAATCTCATGAAGCTTCTACTTTCTGAAATATAAAAAATGTAGAGCAGCTACAACACTGAGTCGAACAAGATTCAGAAGTTTTTCTAGAAGATTTGAACAGTCTTCGAACTCAACGAGACCTAGGCGTGAAAGCTTGTGAGCTATTTGACAAGATATCAAGCGAACAAATATGAAAGACTCGTTTCGAGAAAATGAATAAAGTCAAAGAACGCTCGAATCAATTAAATCAGACGTTTTGAAATCAAGTGACTGAATTGCAACATCAACTGCAATCATCTAAAGAAGTCACTTTTTTCTCTTCTATTCTGTTCAATTTCTTCAAACGATCTCAAAAGCTTTCGAATTCATCTCTGTTTACTGATGAAAAAGAATCTATCTGAAATGATTGACAAGAAAAGATTCGTAACAAGCTAGAAATCAACGTCGATTATTTCGATATCAATAGAGCTATTCTGATCTACGTTCACTCAAGAATCGAAGAAGACGCAGTCAAGACTATTCTAGCTCGACGTCAACAAGATTCACTGAATCTCTATGTCACAGTTGATGATCTGTTAAATGAACTTGCTCAGCTTTACGATGATTTCGACAAAGAGGCAAACTTTCGAAGAGAATATGCTAATCTCTCTCAAGAAAAGAGCAAATTCAGCGACTTCTATTTGATGTTTCAACGTCTGTTCTTCTATCTAGAGTATCATGAAAAGCAATTGATCGTTGATCTACGAGACAAGATAGTCTATCGTCTTCGTGCACGTAGTTATCTGATTCGTTTGAACAATGAGCATCGAGTCATGAATGACATCAAAGAAAAGAAATCTCTGATCAAAGTTTGAAAGCAAGTCATCTTTGCTGAGGAACGAGATTCATTGAATCTCTATAGAAAGATCGAAGTCATCACACTCGTCGATCATTCAAAATCGCGCGACGCGATTTTGACTAACGTCAAAGACTTCGATCTACAAGCTGAAATCTGTTTCATCTGTCACAAATCAGATCATACTTTTAGAGAGTGTTCTGATCGAACTTCGAGAGTCAATGCATTAGAAGATGACGAGTTTGATCGATCTACATTGAACTCTGAGTCAGATTCTGATTCAAAAAACTAATTATCTCTTTCAGAGTTATCGAAGAAATAGAGATCATATCTTTGTGCAGTCAAACCGAAGTTCTATCGAAAGAAAACTATTTTGAAAAGTTATTTCTGATTAATGCTTCTCTTATCTCTCAGAGCAATTCTTTCAGCCTTCGCTCTTTGATAGATAGTGATTTCGTCGTCTACACGCTGATACATGACAAGCTAGTCGATAAGATATGTCAGAAACTTGAAATACAATCTATATTGCTAGCAAAAGAGAAGTTAATACGAGACTATGATGAGAAGCTAGCTAGAAAGACTATTACTCATAAGATTCTACTCAATCTCACGATTGAAAGTCATAAGAAATTGACTGTGTCAATGCTGATAGCTGATATTGAGCATCATGAAGCTATATTGAACAAACTCTGAATGAACAAAAATGAAATATTATTGAACATGAGGCATGATATCATCGTATTCTCTGATCAATTAGATATTTCTATTTCGATTTTTTCGATCTCGTCAAATACGAAGCACTCAAGTTGATTGCGATCAACTTCGATCTCTTCAGCAGCTCACAGCAAGATCTCTAGAATGCTCAAGCGCTCAGTTTCATTCGTTCAGAAAGAGTCATTCTCGATTCAAAACATAGACGTCGCTTCTTTTCAAGCACTAGTAAAACGAAAAAAGAAGAATCAGACAGAGATTTTTGCTATGTTCGTCGAAGACATCGATAGGAAAATCGCCTACAATACTCAATGCGAACTAGATGTCATAAACGTCTTCTCTACTGATGAAACGACTCAGAATCTAGAGAATATTAAAGTCAAGCTATCATCGAAATATCAGAATTTTCTAGACATCTTTGATCGAGCTCAGACAGACAAGCTATCGTCTCATCATTCATATGATCATAAGATAAAGCTTACTAGTGACGCAACGTCATCTCGCTGTCGAGCATATCGAATGTCTTTCTACAAGCTTCAGAAAGTAAAGAAATATCTGAACGAGAATCTTTTCAAAGAATTTATAATCTCTAGCAAAGCTTCGTATTTCTCACTCGTTCTGTTCGTCTTAAAAGCAAATGAAGATCTACGATTCTGCGTTGACTATCGAAAGCTCAATGCTATTATCAAAAGAAATCGCTACTTTCTATCGCTCATAGATGAGATGATCAACAAAATAGTTGATTGCAAGCATCTGACTCGATTAAATATTATTTCAACTTTCAACAAACTGCGAATGCATTCTGATAGTGAGAACTACACTATCTTTATCATCGCTTTAGAAGCGTACAAATCAAAGATGCTATCTTTCGAACTTATCAATGATTCTGCCTCGTTTCAGCAGTATATGAATTACGTTCTTTGAGACTTTCTAAATGACTTTTGTCAAGTCTATCTAGACGACATTCTGATCTACAGCAAAACTCAACGAGAACATCGACAACATGTCAAGATGATATTAGACCGTCTACGAGAAGCTGATTTACAAGTAGATATTTGAAAGTGCAAATTCGACGTAGAAGAAACTGTCTTCTTAAAAGTCATAGTTTCAGAACAAGATCTTCGTATGAATTCTATCAAAGTGAAAGTCATAGTAAACTGAACTACGTCGATCAATCTAAAAGAAGTTCAAAGCTTCGTGAGATTTGTTAACTTCTATCGTCATTTCATTAAGAACTTCTCGAAGCTAGTCAAATCATTCACTCAGCTGACTAGAAAGAACACATCTTTTGTTTGAAATGAAGTCTGTGTTCAAGCTTTTGACGATCTAAAGAAACAGATCAGCTCGATCTCAGTTCTACGACACTTCGATTCAAAACGACAGACTATTCTGAAAATCAATGTCTTTGACTACGTCAAAGATGAAATACTATCTCAGTACGATGATGAGAGTGTTCTTCACTCAGTAGCATTCTACAGCAAGAGCATGATTCTCGCTGAATGCAATTACCACATTTATGACAAGAAATTGCTAGTCATTATTCGATGTTTTGAACACTGAAGATTCAACCTAGAATGCACGAAGCTGTTTATTCAGATGTTCATCGATCATCAGACTTTGAAGATCTTCATGAAAAACAAACAGTTAACTCGATGTCAAGTCAATTATCTAGACATTCTATTCGAGTTTAACTTTCAGATCATTTTTCGATCAGGTAAAATGAACACTAAAGTCGATGCTCTAATCAGAATGTCTCTGATCGACGTCTCTGAATCAACTCAGCGTACTGAAGATCGCTATCAGATCATTCTGACATTTGATAGAATAGATATTCTAGCTATCGAATCTGAAGTTGATCTTTATCAGCAAGTAAAAGATGTCAACAAGACGAATGAGCTTTGCAATGAGTATAGACAAGTCATAAGCGAAAATAAGCTCAAGCTACATAGCACTGAATTGAAGCTCTGTGAGATCGTTGACGACGTTCTGTTCAGAAAAGATCTACTGTGAGTTTCTGAGAATATGCATACGAAATTGCTAAAGAAAATTCATGATTAGCCTTTCACCTCTCACTCTGACAATCGAAGAACTATCGATCTAGTTCAACGTTTCTACTATTGATCAGATCATCAAGCAACGATTAGACATTACATTCAAAACTGTCATGTCTGTCAACGAAGCAAGACATCTAGAAATAGCATCAATGAACTTCTTCATTCTCTATCAATTTCACAGAAACGCTGAAAAGATATAGCTATGAACTTCATCACTGAGCTACTTCTATCGAAAGATTATAACGTCATTTGCACAATCATATGTCGTCTCACCAAGATATGTCACTATGTCTTCTGTCATTGAGAAGACGATGACATCTCAGTCGAAGAAACGGTTTGAATCATGCTATGAAACGTCTATCGACTTCATGATCTACCTAGTTCTATTGTTTCGAACAGAGACTTTCAGTTCATATCAATCATGTAACAAAGTCTTTGCAAGTGACTAAAGATCACAGTTAGTCTATCAACAGCTTATCATTCTGAGATCAATGATCAATTGAAACAAGCTAATCAAGATGTTGAACGCGAACTAAGAATCTACTGCAATTACATGCAGAACGACTGAACAAAATGACTATCAATGATAGAATTCAGCGAGAATTTCAATATCTTCTCGATCATCTCAATGACTTCGTTCTACTTCAATAAGAGTTTTCATTCACGAATGAGTTTCGATTCAGATACGACTGACTACAAAACTACTTGTGAACGTCTTGAAGCTAGAAAAGCAGATGATATTGTCATTCAAATGAAAGAGCTTCTTACTTTCGATCATCAGCAATTGAAAAAGATGAAGCAGATCATCGAAGCTCAGATCAATAAACATAGACGAGACGTCATTTATGAAGTAAACGACTGAGTTTGATTATTCTCTAGAAATATAAAGACAACTAAATCATGTAAGAATTTGAAAAACAAACAGTTAAAACTCTATCAAATCACTGTCAAAGTTGAAATCTTCTATCATCTTCGTCTATCGATAAGCATGAAGCAGCTGCATTCGATGTTCAGTTCAAAGCTATTACATTCTTATCTCGACGATCTCTTATCAGAACAGCATTCAGAATCATTTAGATCTCTCACTATTGAAAACGATGAGCACTGAGAGATAGATGATATTTTGAACTCTAGACGCTATTGAGATCGAATACAATACAAGATTAAATGAATGAGACTAGATCGAGACGACGAATGATACTATGTCGATAAAGAAGAATTCGAGAACTCGAAAGAAGTTCTAGTCGAATTTCATAAGCTCTACTCAGACAAGTCATACTAAATTGAAAAAACAGTGAAAATTTTTGCGTTTCATTTGTTCTATTCATGCGAACATGAATTTTCGAAGAGAGAGATAATGTTACGAGCGTATCAAGGCTGAACAAGGCTGAAGCTTTAATCAATTCGCAGTGAACGCTAGCGAGTTCTCTGCGTAATGATTAGAACTAGTCAAGATCTAGTCGAGATCTGGTCTGAATCTGGCTCAGGTTTGACTCAGATATGACTCAGCATCTTTTTTCTTTTCTAGCATCTTTTAAATCAGCTTCTATTGCCTTCTAGGCAAACAGACTTCTTTGTGTTATGAGTAGTTAACAGATGTCTATGACAAACACATTTCTTTGTGTCACAAACATCTTTTGAATCAACATCTTTCTTGTGTTTCAACACGTTCTCTTTGAGACTAGCGTCGATCTGAGTAACTACTATATAGAGCGTGTTCTTCTTGCTTTTTGTACCTTCTTTCTTCTGTATTCTTAAAGTCTTAGTTATAGCTATCTTTATAGATCAAACATTCTAGTCACGCACGCACTCTGATTAGTTTCTAGACACGATCTCAACACTCATTACTCATGTCATTTATTTGAATCTGACTGTTCAAGATCATACAATTGACACAGCTTCTATGTTGATCACTCGATTAAATCAACATTAAATGATTCTTGAAAAAACATGAATGAACAAAATCAATCTAGTGATAGATATGTGAATCGATTTTCTTCGATTTTCGAATTTCATCTTTAGTCAAAAATCAATTGTTCTATTCTCAAGTAACAAGACAATCATGAAGCAGAAGAGTTTAACTTCTACTCATATATTGAAGAGATCTTTCACTACATCTCAACTCAGTCTGAAATCACTCTCTTTCAATCAGTTCAATGAGAAGTCAGTTAAACTAATTGAACAGTTAAAATCGCGCGACGCGACTTTAACTAACGTCAAAAATTCTAAGTCAACGTTCAGTTTGAAATCATTCTCTTTCAGTTCAATGAACATAGCAATGATAAAGACAACGACATATAAAATGTTAATCAAACGATCAGACGTCAAGATCTTTGTTGTTATCATCTTGTAAATCGATTGATTCATAACTATAGTTGAAAATAAGTTTGAAGAAGTAAATCTGCATGAGCTTTTTCACGTCAAGACTCTTGAGAAGATCAAAGTCAAGCTCTTTCTCAAGTATCATGACTATCTAGACGTGTTCAATCGAGCTATGATCGATTAGCTATCATCTCATCGTTTCTATGATCACAAAATTGAGTTGATCAATGAAGAAATACTCTCTAGAAGCAGACTTTATCAGATGTTCAATCACAAACTTCAGAAGATAAAGAAATATCTGATCAATCATTTAAACAAAGAATTTATTTTCTTCAGCTTCGCACTCTACGTCTCGCTCATCTTGTTCATTAAAAAGAAAGACGATAGTCTGCATTTCTGCGTCGATTACAGAAAGCTTAACGCTTTGATCAAATGAGATTGCTACTTTTTGTCATTGATAGACGAGACTCTCACTCATATACAAGAAAGCAAGTATCTGACTCGATTGAACATCATTGTCACGTTCAACAAACTACGCATGCATTCAGATAGCGAAGATTTGACTATCTTTATTATCTTCTTCGACTCATACAAATATCATGTAATGTTCTTCAAATTAATCAATGAATCTGCGTTCTATCAACATTATATGAACGACGTTGTCGAGAAATAGAGTACAGATGCGATATAGAAAGTTGTATCGAAGCAACAGAGAAAGCAAACAATGAACACGTGCAATGATCGTGCTAGTAGAAAGATACTGTAAAACGTGTATGTTTCTGTGTCTATCTACAAGTCGCAATGACATCTATATGTACACTTGAAAAACGCTCTTCGACTCTTTTATCATTGACTCAGACCTCGATCTCTTCTCTCTTACTAACTATCTCGTGAGAATGATGCGAGCAGCTTCACGACATTCGTTTCTCATCTAATTAGTGATCGTCTCTTGATCACTACAGAAAGAAACAAGAAGAAAACAGAAAGAAAACAGTAAGAAAACAATCTATTTATCAACGTTCGAGAAAACAGAAAGAATACAACCTATCATTAACGTTCGAGCAATTGCTCTCAAACGCTTTCATTCATTATCTTTCATCGACTTAATATCATTCTTGACGCAGTAGAAATAGAATTTAGACTCATAGACTGCAATCTCTGTCTCTTTCATTCTTTCGTAAGTTCTTCTCACCTGATTCAGTGCAGATTTTCGATGAAATTCAACAAACTCTTTCACTTACTTCAGATTCTGATCAAACAAAAGACTTCTCTCTTTCAACATCTTCATCGAATTTCAGCTTCGAAGATCTATCAGCGCATTCGAAGTCAAACATACTTCTCGAATTTTCACGATGGCAGAATGATGAAACGATACTCTCTCTTGTTTATCATTTTCTAGTTCAGAAGAAGTCGCGTCAATGAGTTTTTGATCTTGTAGTGCGACGATCACTTCATTCTTAGTTTCACATTTTACAATTTTCATGTTGACTTCATCTTTGAAGATCGCTGTGTGATAGATGAACACTGCAATGCGTTGTTCATCAGATTTATCTCTATTATCATGTGATAAATGTGACATTCAGAAATGAACATTGTCTGCGAAGCAAGACTGATTCACTCATTTCAGATCTGATCTTCGCGAATCATTCTCATTGAACATCTCGAGTACTATGCAGTGAGTATACTCATTTGTTGCTAGATTTCGCTTGATCGCTTCTTTTCATCATTTTTTCATGCGAAGATGTAGATCAAGAATGAATTCATCATCTTTGTCAATCGACTTGTTTGCAAACACTGCTGTGCTCTGAATTCGACTTTGTTCTCTATCACTCATCAAATCATTAACATTCAGATTCACATGTCTTATGAGTTCTGAATTGTTCTTGAAAGTGATCTTCATGAAATATGAGAAAGTCAGAAGATCGATTTCATGATTTGATCAAAGAATCACAGTAATGAGATAGTACATTATATTCTGATGTACTAGTTGTTGCAACGTGATGTACATAGTCGTTCTCAATCAGTCGTGATTTGTAAGATCTAAGTCATTTCTCTGATGTCATAAGTACATGTTTAGTTTCTCTCTTATCAAGATTCATGTATTGTCATTCAATATTCAATCAAACACATTTGATAGCATTATTGCATCGTTTTTCTTTCACTTCTGATACTTGATCTTCTTTATGAACATGTTATGAATCAGAGACGTATCAATCTTGTAGTTCTGTGACATATGCGATCGTAGTCGAAATAGTTGTAGTGAGTCAGTGAAGCGAAAGAAACGATTATCTCGACGAAATCAGTCTGCGAAAGTGACATCGATTTTCACGAAATCTAGTTGAAATCTATAGTCGTATATGATATTTATATGATCAATAAGTATTTCAAACGACAGCTAATTCGTCAGTAGCTTGAGTCTATTTCTCAGTCTCTGAAGATGTGAATGATACACAAACGTTTCTTCATTCTTAGTTTCGAAGCGATATTCTCTCAGCAACTTCATTGTCACGATTGAAGATATCGAATCAAGATAATCGAGTCTTTGCTTTCATGTATGAGACACTCGTATGCAAAAGCATGCTCTACTCTCTCTCATCTTTCAGATATTTTCGACGATTTGATAACGCGATCGTTGAACTTTCGATCGTACGCTTTCTATCGCTGTTGCAATGATAGCTTCTTCGCAGACACTCGCAGTATCATTCATTTCTGTTTCTAAGCTGTACTGTAGAAGAATCTTTTCGTTATTCATGATTACATTTAGCGAAAGAGCAAGTCTTTGCTCATCATATTCTGCTAGCTTCGAGAACGTTGAAGCGATCGAGATAAGAAAATGAAAAGACATAAGAAGATGTACGCGTGATGTTCTTGAAGAATTTAACGACGTGAACGAAGCGATCATGTCAGAAGAGATTGATGTGACAACTTTTGATGATTGATGAGATCTTATCATCAGACTTCGCATCGCTGACATCGATGAATTAAGATCTGAAGTCATTACTACATCGCTTGCAGTCAACATGAAGTGTGAGTCTTCGTTTTTTGACACTACTGACGAGCGTCTTGATTGCAACGACAGTATTGATGATCTTGATCTTCTTTCGAAATTGAATTGCAAAACTGCTGATGAGTCAAAAACAGTCTCGACATGATTTGTTTTCAAGATCATGTCGCTGATATGCTCACATAGCAAGCCAGATTCTACTCGTCTTCAGTTCATGTGATTTAGCTTCTCGTTCGTTAACATAACTTCAATCTGATTCGCGATCAATTTGTTGAAGTCTGTGAGTTGTGAGAATGAGAAGATCGAAACTCGATCTCTGCTGACAGTTATTTGCATCGCTCTATGATATATTATCTGCTTTATCATCACTCTGATCAGATGCTCATTCTGAACTCTTGTGATTGCAGCATGCATTTTATTCATTGCTTCTCTTTTTACTGAATACAATGAAGAATCTTTCTTTGAAATTCAAAGATTCAGTAGCTTCAAGTCTCATCTGTTCATCATGATTCTTTTTGTCTCAGCTATATCTCTTCTCTCTTTTTCAATTCTTTCATGCTCAATATTCATCATCTTTCATTCTTCTTTCTCGCTAGTCATTCTTGAATAAAGTGAGTTGTTATCAAGAAATTTCACGAAGCTGTACATCAGATTCTCTACATTGACGTGTAATTGCATAATCTGATCTCGAAATTGATGAATTGCTGTCTGTCGTTCTTGTTCTGTGCACAGAGAGTTCAAGTAATTGACTAGTTCTTTTTGATCATTTATGAAGTGTTTCAGATGATGCAGCGTTATCACAGAGCTTGCTTTAGTGAGTGTCATTGAAATGATGAAAGTAAAGATAGTTGAAGAATTCGAATGAGATTCTTCTGAGAAAATGCATAAGAGCTTTCGTTGACGAAAGCTTCGATGTGAGCTTTTAATGTCTGAGAAAACAAATGTCGAGTGAAGAATTATGTAAAATGTTTAATCGTTTTAATGTGAATTCAAATAACAGAGATGATGAAATACGTGAGGTTTTTAGATGTTCTAGTGCGAGTTCGAATAAAAGAGATGATAACTATGTTGAAAGATAGAAAATACGTGCTGAGTCTTCTAGAACTCAGCGCTAGTAGAAATTGCTTGCAGTTTTGCAAATAATTCTTCTGCGACTTACGCTTGTCATAGCTGAGAGAGATGTTGATGACTCGATATTAGTAACAAATTTCTTAGCTGACTGATTGACTATTTTTCTACGCTATCTGCTGCGCATCACATGAATTAAATCAACTTGATGTAGCATCATGTTGTCTTGTCGTGTATCATTTGAGTCGATCTTGATATATCTTCAATCTTCAATCTTGATATATTCTCTGATATACAATCATCGATTGATTTTGATTCTTGCTCTAAGTTTTAGCTTTAATCATTACGCAGTGAACTTTAGCGCGTACTCTGCGAATTAATTAGAATTTCGCTTTGTTCATTCAAGACTAGAGCATTTTGAAACTTTTAATCTTCAGTACTGAAGTAATTCAGTACTGACATTGCAGACGTCTGCATCTTCACTCTCATTCTTCTTTTCATATGCTTAAGCAACTCAAAGCGACTTTATGACATTCTTAACAACTCATGATCTTCTTGCATCAACTTCGCTTCTTGACGATTTGACAAAGAAAGAGCTAATACGAGTGACGCTGTACAAGACAGTGCTATCGAAGCTGCATTCTTGAGTGTGAATAATCTTATCTCAACTCAACAGAAGTCTCAGTGACAGATGCTCTTTTCAAGTTTACAGAGACTTTCAGTTAATAGTGAATAAAATTCAGCGACGCATTTGAATTTCTGATTGAAACATTGATCGCAATTTCTGACACAATTTTCTCAATGAGCGTTGTCATCGATAGATTCTGATCTTCATTCTTCTGTTCATTGCTGATCTCACTTTTCAATGTTCAATTCACACGCTTCTTCAATCTATTTTCTGCAATCGTTTCTTTCAAGATTGCTTCGTCGAGCTCTGCAATTTTATATCATTCTTTTTCAGTGTTCATCTTCACTACTTGAAAAGATCTCAGTCATCTTCATGTCAATTTCAGCGTATGCATGTTGTTCAATTTGATGTCATGCAGCAGTACAAGATCATTCTTCAGAATTGAACTAGTATGAACATGTCTGTGATCATTTCATACATCTTTGTCGATCTCTCTCATTCTTCTCAAATGCAGCGTGATCTTCTTCAAATTCTCGTCTCTGCATTCGAGTTGTTGAGCACGAAGAGTCAGTAGCTCATCAGTCGTGTGAACATTGTTTCATGAAAGAATCTGTCAGATTGAAACATCCAGTTCTATAGAAAGAACGACATCGCAGTCATACAAGACACGATATGAAGTCATTTCAGTGAAAGTTCTCACGATGATTCTGTCTGCTCATAGCACACTGACAAAGCTTCTGATTCATTTCATGCTTTCATCAACTGTCATCTTGATTAAGACATTCACAACAGCTGTATGATCTCTCTTCACAAGATCATTCATCTGTGAATGATAAGTCGACATCATCACTCGCTTTATCTTATATTTCTCGATCAGCGTTTCTACAATTTCTTTGTTCTTCGATTCTTCGTTCATGACAAATCTCTTTGAACAGTCGTGTCTGCAAATCACATCTTCTCACAGAAATTTCGCTATCGCTTTCAAAGTTGCTGCTTTCAGAACTCTTTCTTTTATTCATCTTGAAAAGTCATTTCTTGTCAAGACAATATAGCGTTTTTCTTCGTTTGAAGACATGTGAATGACATTCATCTCAATCTTCTTTCAGACTTTTGAGATTCAGATAGAATGCAGAATCTTCTTCTTTCGTCTTGATGCTTGCAACTGACATTCTTCACAGAATTTTACATATGTGCATGTATTCTTTCATATCTTCTTTCATCAATATCTGTCGATCATCTTTCGATATGTTTTCTTTCTTTCACGATGATCACTTTCATCATGCAGTTTCTGCAGAATATTACTGCGTTCTTCTTGAAGATTCATCATTCTTCACACAGAAGCAGTCTTGTTGAATCTTTTAAACAAATGTTTATCTTGAATCATGAATTTCAGCGCTTCATGTTTGAATTTTCGAAATTCTTTTGTTGACATTTCGAACGAACGCGATAAGAAGATTAGATAACAAGCTATTTTCTTGAAGTATTCTGAATATGAATCTTTCAATATTGACATGTCTTCTTCAACAATTATACTGACTGAGCAAAGATGAATGAAATTTAACTGAGCATTAATGAAGTCATCTATGTCTTTCTCGTGAGTTTCATCTTCATCGTCTGAAGATTCTCTGAATCTGCGCAAGAGTTCATTAAGAGCATTATGCTTGCGATTGAAAACGTAATGAACATCAAAATCAAACAAGCGAATTCAAGCAAGTCATCGTGTCATTAATGCTTCTGATAAGTCTGATGCAGATTGATTCAATTGTGTCATCAGAATGTTGACGTCTATTTCAATAATGAACTTCGTGTCATATAGTCAGTAATGAATCTTCTTCAGTGTCTTCATCAGATCTTTGCATTCTCTCTTTTCAGCATCATATCTTGTCTCTTGCTTGTTTCATAATTCACTTTCGTATCATACAAAGTGTTGATTCTTAGAATTCAATGTTGTCTGCTGTAACATTGCTTTTCATTCTTGAAAACTTGCATTCACGATGAGAACAATTTCTTCTGTCTGCTCAAAGTAGTTCAGACTTCTCATGATCGATGCAGTGATCAGTGTCAGCTTCAGCTTGTTCATGACTTTCTCTTGTTTTCTTTCTCACACGAATTTGATCTTCTTTTTGAAGAGCTGAAATATTGATGCTGCGATCAAGACGAAATTCTCTATTCACATTCGATAATACACGCATACTTCAATGAACACTCAAGCAGATGTGACATCATGACAGAAACATTATTCTAGAATCTTGATAATTTTGAAATCTTCTGATCTGCGATCATGAAAGTCACAAACAAATTTCACAATCTTTATGCTCGACATGCAGAATTGCAACTTTTCGTCAGATATGATGCAATCGATGAGTTCAAAGTTCAAGAATACGAAGTCAAGATTCTTAATGTGCTTCAGCACAAACTGATGCACTTCTGAAGCAATCTCTGCATTATCATAGATTGTCTTCGATTTCTTTACTTCAATATCATCGAGAAAACATCTGCATATCTCAAGAAGATTCTTCAATATCTTGATTATGATTCTGACAAACTGAGCAACAAAGTTGATGACATCTTGTGATAACGTCGTCTGTCGCAATAATCTCAGAGATGTCATGAATGCTGTGAGATCTTGATATATTTTTGTCAGCGTAATCTGATCGTACTCAGAAAACAGGTCTATCAGAAAGATTATAATCATATCGACGAATTCTTTGAAGAATTCATTCACATCTGAAAACAGATTAACGTCTCTGATGATAATCTTGTTCATATTCATCGCTGCATTGATCATGTGATACTGATTGAACTTTTTCTTGATCAGAAATCAGAGATTTCGATACAAATCATGACAAGATTTCAGTATGTCATGCTTTATTCAATTCTTAAGCATGTCTATGATGATCTGATGAAGTGTCTTAGAAACTGGGAAATTGAGTGTCTGTCATGCATCATGCGATATCATTCGAATTTGCTGCAAGAATGAAACTATGTCTTTTATCTTTTTCATTTCTGAGAAGTTTTAGATCATTGTCACTTCTCTGTTAAACAACATCTTTAGTAGTAAATTCTTCTCTTGCAAAGTTAAAGCATCGTCGCATATCATTCTCTTCGCTCGCTTCGAAGTCAATCTGAATTCTCGAGCAATTTTGAAGAATTTGAAAAACAGTCAATGATCGTACTTTTCTGACTTCATCTCTGTCATATTCAATTTGACCTGAGTCAGTAAGATTTGTTTTCAGTTTGTCAAACCTTCTGATATTGAGTCGTTCAACTCTGATGAATTCACAGATTGAATCTTCTGAGCTTTTCTTTTGTATGCTGTCACTACTTTGACATGATCTATCTTCTCATGCTGACGAATTGAATTCAGGTCAAATCTTCATGTCATTCGCATCGCAAGTCTGTTCGAACAACATCATAACATCTGTGCACATCGCATGTTATCATTCGAGCAAAATCGTTGAACGAAGCTTTGATCTTTCTTTTTCTTTTCTTCTTCGATTTCAACAAACATTTCAGAGCTTTTCAAGCGCGCTAAATCGACAGTCTTCAAGCTTACACTTCTCATTGCAGATACGCTTTCAACAGAGCATTCATCTACTCATTTAAAGAGTTTTTCGCTTTTTCAAGAAATATTTTCAACACATCTCGATTGACAGAATTGTGTGTTAAAATCAATTTAAAGAACATCATTCTTTCATCATCATCAATGACTGTCATTTCACAAGTTTCTTTCGAAGTATTGTTGATGTATAGACACGTCTTTCGCTCATATGATCTGCTCAGTATCAGAATGTACTCGTCGCTTTGAATTACAAATATTGAAATCACTGATTTTGCTTCGTCAATATCGATCTTCACGTCGTTGCAGCATTCAATGATGTTAGTCTTTGCTTCGCTGACTTCTATCATATTTAAATGAATGTCTCGTCGCATAGACAACTGAGCTCTTGCGACAAGAGTTTCAGACATAACGTTGATTTCAGCATCACTATCAAGTAGTGTTTTAACGTAAATCTCATCGCTCATCAGCACTCATGTTCTTGAACACGTCACTGCATACAGAATCATGTTCAACTTTTCGAGTGAAGAATCTTCAAATTTTACTGCTGTTACTTGCACGTCGTCAGTCTTTTCTGTTTTCTTTTTCTTATGTTGTTTTACTTGAGTGTAGAGAGCTCGAAGAAGAATAGACGAATGTGTAAGCATTTGTTCAATGCTCACGTCTTGCATCTTCTGATTCGCTATAATATGCATCACGTCTTCTGTATCTATGCATTTCTTTACTATGTTTTGCGTTCTTTTGTTTCGATTGTCTGACTTTATCTTGCTGTCATTTGAATTCTTTCTCGTTGATTTCTTCATTGTTTTTATCATTCTTTCAAAGACAGCTGCATTCTGCATGATCACATTCTTACTTGTTCACTTCTTCAAGAATGATTTCAAAATCAACAGATACTCTTCAGAGTGCAAATTCTTCATGCTCGACAGATGTTCTTCTTTTCTTACTTTTTTTCTTCAAGTTCAATTTGAACTCGTTCTCTGTTGTGTCACTGTTTTCGTCACATTCTCATCTGACTTATAGTCATGTCAAGCTGTGACAATCATTACTTCTTCATCTCATTTCTGTTTCTCATCTGTGTTTTCTGCTTTCTTCGTGATCGTTGCTCTTACACTTGTCAGTTTGATGACATCAACATGTTCTGCTCTCATTTGCTGATCTTGTTTCTTCAAAGCATTGTCAATCAGCTTTTTCTGAGAATGACTCAATATAAAAAATGTCAATCTATCATCTCTTTCAGCGAGTCTCATTCAAAGTCTGTTTATTTCATTCACATGTATTTTCTCTTCTATCTTATAGATATTCAGTTAACAACATCTGATCTTCTAACATTTTATTTCTTCATAAAAGAAGCATTCTTTCATTCTAAACATCAAAGACGCTCGTTCACTTCTTGAAAGCAAAAATGATGATAACATCAACATTGTTGAATGAGCAGACGTGATGGATTCACGTGAGATATAGACGTTAAGCATTGAGACAGATGCTGTCATGTTTTGCATGAAAGATTCAATCTTCTTTGTTGCTGTTTATATAGAAAGCATCATCGTTTCAAACTTATTTATCATCTTATTCATTGTTATATTGCTGAGCTATGCTACTATTGAAGAATCGAAGAACTTGTCTGACATCGTTGATCATTTAATCTGATATTCGTTCACAAGCTTGCTGAGATAATCGAAATTCTTGATTATGATTAAGAATTTCAACAGTGCTTTGACAAAGTCGCAGTAAATCATTATCGCGTCATTAGCTTTCTTGAAGTTCATGAAACTGAGATCTTCAGAATTGAATGCACACTTTCATACGATCTTTTTACTTAGTATAAATAAAAGACTCTTGACAAATCAGCAACATCTGATATACTCATTCATTTGCTTGCGTTTTATCAATGAATGCAATATGCTTTTGTATTGTTGACTGTACAGCTTCAGATCATTCTTCATGATACAAGACTTATTCTTGAAAATTTTTAGAAAAATTTGAGAATTCAGCTATTGATCAATGTCATCTTTCTTGTACTTCTTCTTCATTGTCTTCTTCAGTTCTTGTCAGTTGAAGTCGATATATTCGATTTTAGTCTTGATGTTATCATCAATGATCTTGTCGCAGTATCTTGACAGCTTGCGAAATCGATTGATCTGATTCAGCTCATAATTATCACAGAAGTCTTCATATCTTTCTAGAAAATCAGTCATGTTCTTCTCTTCAAAATACGAGACTTTCGAAGTTTTGAGCAATGACATGAGTATCAGATATTTCAAAAACGACATTGTGATCATGTTTATTTCTGAGCTGACTTGAGAGCTGATGAGCGTAGCACTTGTGTTTACAACGGATGTTTTCAATGAGCTTGTCATTTTGTCGCTGTGAGTTGATATTGAGAGCTGTGAGAATGAAATACAGAATAGCAAAAATAATAGAGCAGTCAAAAAGATCTTGTTATTTTGTTTTTGCTTCTCAACTCATCGAAGTTCTTCTTTCTTTCTTTTGCAGTTGTTACAACTGATCAAGATGCTTTTCTTTTTTCTTCTTTTATTTAATGAACAACGTTCAATCTTATGCTTCTGCTGAAACATGATTCACTGTTGAAATTGACGTCATTTCTCGTACTTCTGTCTACATCGCTTCGAATTCATTCTTTGATTCTCACTTTCGCTGTCTGTTTCTTGCAAGTCTTGAGATCAGACGAACTCTTCTTCTGATCAGAGCGTCTCTTCTGAGTGTCAATCATTCGCGAAAGTCAGTTTCTCTCTTCTTCGCTGTTGCATCTTCGCTCAAAGAGAAACAGTTTTCATCAGCTGAAGATACACATCTCTTCTAGTTTCAACTGTGAGAATTCTGTGACTTGAATAGCTTTCGTCAATATCTTTAAGCGAAATAAAGTCGCTATATCAATTTCTCGTATTTCAGAGTCAAATTGATTTTCACTTCAAATCTTTCGTAAATTCTCTGATCACTGTAGAGATGTCGTGTCATTCTTTGCTGTTCAGTCAACTGTTCTACTCAAGATATCATAAAAATGATATTTTTGCGTTGAGCTTCAATGTCGAGAGATAGAGTACAGATGCAATATAAAAAGTCGTATTGAAGCAACAGAGAAAGTAAACAATGAACATGTGCAATAATCATGCTAGTAGAAAGATACTGTAAAACGTGTATATTTTCTGTCTTTATCTACAAGTCATAATGACATCTATATGTACACTCGAGAAACGTTCTTCAACTCTTTTATCATTGACTCAGATCTTGATCTCTTCTCTCTTATCAACTATCTCGTGAGAATGATGCAATCAGTTTCATGACAACGTTGACATGAAAAATAAACAGCTGATTGATTAAAAGATTGATTTACTGACGTGATAACTTTTGATGCAGCTTCTGCAAGCTGACTGCTGCATGAAGAAATTTATTCTTATCAACATCATGATATTTCATTGAAGTTGCATCATTCAAATTGATAAAATTATCATAATATTTAATCTGTCAATTACTTAATGCTATAAAAGATTCATTCAATCATTAATGAGAATGAAAAAGCAATATTGAGATTGAAAATTCTTGTATGCAAATGCATAAGAAATAATGTCTGCAAAGAAGTTCATATTTAATGTAAATATCACAGTCACATGAATCTGCAGTGATTAACTGAGTAGCGAACTTCTTGACTGCTATTCATTCAGAATTGATCTTTTCTAAAGTTCAGATAATCACATGACTCACAAGTAATTGAAATGCTTCAAAATCAACAACTTGAGATTTATTTATATGAGATTTCTCATCAATTTCATGAATGAAGTAATATCATAGTTTTAGCTTGAACTTCATAAATTTAATGATATTTTCTAGAAACATTTGAAAGTTCATGATCTTGAAAATAGAATGAAGATTTTCATTTTGCTGTAAAATCATTGTTTCAAGATTATGATATCATCATGTATAACATAAAATCATCTGTTTTTTCTTGAAGTATCAATTGATTCAGAAGTAATCTCGATCAGATGAATGTAATAACATCAATAATGCTGCTCAATTAACTTGCAGTTCAGTAGTAATACTGAATTTCACTCACTGTCATGTAACATTCTTGATATTTTCATGATGTTCAAAGAAGTAGTTGACTTTGAATTTAATTATTTGTGCTTAAATATTTTTGCAAATATGTCAATTGCATAGCTGAAGCTGAATCTCAAACATAGATATAAATAACGAAGTCATCATTTTCTTGATTTGATTGACTATAATGATTCATGAAAACAAGCAATCATTAAATAGTTTTTCATGCATATATTGAATGAAGAAATTGAATATTTCTTCAAATTCTGATATGACAAATGAGAAGCAGATTGAAAAAATCATTGTCATGTTAATGACATTTATAGTCATGAAAAGAAGCATCTTCAATGCGTTGATATTAAAGATAGCATCTGTTTTCATCATAAAGTTGCTTATAAATCTTTTAAATAATTCTCACTGATAATTATTTAATAAAAATATTTGCTCAATATTTTTTTGAATTAAAATGTTAATGTCATTTAACATGTAGAAATATTGAATTTGAATGATGAACATTGAATTATCAAGATATTAAAGTAGTTTCATAATGATTTTCTCTTTGAATTGAATAATAGAAAATATCAAATTGTAGTACTGATTTTTAAATAAATGAAATTTCTGATCATTATTCTTGAGAATATTTTCTAGCATACACTCAAAAGCTTGATAAATGAGCTTGCTTAAGCAATTTGTTTTGATCAATTTGATTGTTTTTATTTGTTTCAACTGATGCTTTTTATGAATATTATAGAAAAGAAAATTGACAACAACATCATGACTATGAGTTTGATCTTGTATTCTCAGTATTCATGTTTTATTCTCAGCATCGCGATCAAAAGATTAATAGTTGATAAAGTAACATCATTTGCAATCTTTGACTTTGATCTTAGTGAGTTTCTGCTTGTAATTCATACTTTCGTCTTTGCTAGCATGATCATCGAGTTTTCAATAATTTTTGATATTGATCTTGTGATATATGCATGAATAATTTCTTCTGTTTACTTTGCAGAATTCAATGACTATTTGAATTCTCTGACTGAAAGCGTAGTTTTGTAATCTTTTGTATGTTTCATTAGATATGTCAAAAAGCTCATCATCAGCAGAAAATTCTAAATGAATCGAAAATATTCTATTGATTGTTCGCTGAATGATGAGTATGAGACTAGAATTCAGATTGAGATGAGATTGTCATACGATAGACATGACGATGAGGTCGATGACGACGTGAATGTAGATAGATAGATAGATAAATAGATAGATAGAGCGTAGATTGTTTGAGAAGAAGATTGTTTGAAAGAAAGATTGTTTGAGAGAGAAGATTGACGAAGCTCGAAAGTCATACTGAATGAGCGATGTGATGAAGAGTTTATGGTGAGGAATCTACATGTATTTGTTAGCAAACTACATCTAAATGAAGGTAGATCTCGTCTTTAGCGAAAGTGACGCTACTCGTAATGTGCGTCGTTAAGTTGCGCCCCCAAGACCTCTCGCGACATGATGGTACGTTAAGAGCGTTATGTAACTCTCAATGCTTTTCACTATTTCTTCCACCTTCTTATCTTGCACTATGCTCGATATTGCCTTCAGACCACGCTTCCATCTGAAAGATCCTTCTACAGGAACTACTTTGTCCAAAATGTCGTTCAAATCTTCCAGCGTCTTTCCACACTGCTGGATAACTGGTACTAATGCTTTGCATGTCGTTTCGCCCAATTCTCTAGCACGTGCTTGTTGCTCTGTTTTATGTAAGGTGCTCACAACTAAGGATACCAGAGTCTGAAGGGTTCGAAACGCTTTCGGCAAGTCCTGAGTATTTTCAAGTGCTTCTTTGACACGGTCGATCGCCTTATTGCTGAATTCGACGACGGAGAAAACGTTAGCTAGTATTCCAAGGACGACAAGAGCTTCGGTGCCGCTCATGGCCGATCGTGGAGATTAGATGGAGCTTCGCTGGTGGTAGTGACAATGTCGCAGATGGCTTCTTTTGACTTGTAGAGACGTTGGCAGTGCTTTGATGTTCGGTGCAATAGAACGTCGCTCTTCAGTGGCATAAATCGTAAGCATGGCTGCCTTGACCTACTGTAAGCCACCTCATCGGATGCCTGCAGCGAGACACGTCACGCCTCGCACAACGGAACTCCTAGGGCGATATCCAAGGCTATGGGGCCAAGCTGTAAGAGAATACATCGAAGCACGTGCCGCTGAAACCTAGCATTACATCCCAAAATGACCACAGTCCTACTGTGTACTACTAAGTTGGTGGCAGCGACAAAGAAACGTTAGCTACTGGTAGCCCGTACATATTAAATCTATGAGTGATGTACCTCCTCTCCTTCTTTTACGCTGCTGCCAAAGATGTGATCTAACGTTCTCTGTAGTCATAAAATGGTGTCCGGTCCACGCAGTACTCTAAACCCTGTCTTTACTTTGTTTCGCCATGGCCAGTCCTTTGGCGTTCTGGGAGTATGTCAAACGTGCCAATACCTCGTCCTGTTACAGTCGGTTGACTCCCCTTGATCGTGGCCATGGAACGTCATGTTTGCTTGTTTGGAAGCAGCGAAAGTTGAGGTAAACGGCCACAGACCCTCATGCCAGAGAGCACTATAACTGGGATTGGCAAGCAGTGCCTTGGGATCTGCTACCCGTAAATGTCACCAACTGCGTCCTATACAATCATACTAATTTTCAACCTCTACAGTGAGTGCAACACAAACGCTTCAGTGGACAGTACTATAATGACGCTACGTCTGGGCACGATGGATACTACGCCTATCCTGAAGACGGCAGTGGTAGGATCTGGGTACCGCCAAAGAATGCAACAACATGCTCTAGCTTCGACAACTGCGCGGAGCAACACGACTTTATAGATTGGACACATCACAGGCCTTTCGTTGAGTTGGTGGGCTGTGCTTTCACCTGGCTAGCGTTGTATGTTCAGCTCTGCGGGCACCGAGGTGTTACTCTAGCTAATGAGTCTTCTCTGCTACAGCATGTGTCACTTCGTTATCTTCTTTATGGCTTGCATCGACCTGTCGAAAGATCGACGAGAACATCCATGCGACTCCGCTAGCTCACCAATATGCATTCGCCGCCGCAGAGAAGGGCCCGCTACAACCAACAAGATATGCATAGCGGCTTCGAGAGGCAAATAAGGTATAAGCACAAACCGAGACAGCATAGAGCGCTGTCGGTCGAGCATCATAGCAGAATACGCTTGGATTCCATCAAGCCGCCAGGCAATCAATAAATGGCTACCTGCAACGGAAAAATACTCTTAAGCGACAGCGCTATGTAAGCCGATTTGGCGTTTGTGTCTCGGTACTGGTGTGGATTTCACCAATGGTAGTGGAAGGCTGGCGTGGAAGATGAGGGATAAACATTCGAATTTACGTGTTTGGTGATGCCAGGGGAGAGGGCAGAAGCGACTGGCAAGCCGAGAGGGCAGTGTGGCACTAGGCGCAGACGGAAACAGGGGAGTGGGGATGGGGCGTAATGATGATCCGAGAATCAGGGCTGGTTTTCAACGGCTGTGCTCTGTGGGTTGGTGATGAGGTAGGGTAGTGATCCGTTGGAGACTATAAAACTATCTATGCTCACGATCTTGGAGTCGAAGTTCCACCGCCGATGGCAGCAATGATCTGTCTGCTTTTCCGGTTATACCTCTCCAGTCTTCAAATCCATCAACAAGGTCACATTGTACCTGAACCGAATCAACATCGCTTTCCAAGACCGAGGACTAGGTACGACTTGACATTGAAATGACACGAGTGTTTCTCGACTTTACTAGTTGGACTTCATGAGATTGATAGTCCTGGTCGAAGTGTTACTTTTCTTGAATAGTTCGTGGTGGAAAAGTCTTCCAAAGCTTTAATGTACAAGCCTTAATAAACATTCCTCCAAGAACGACTTCTCTTTTGGTGCGTATATATATCATATCGTATCGTTCGACAGACTCTTCATTCAATTGTAGGTATTCAAGCATCATCTGTTTTGCTGTGGTGAAAGAGAGAAGTGTCCTTGCCTAAAACCAAATATCGATCTGTATTGCTATGATAGATCTAGTGCTCTACGTAGAGACGATATTGAAAGTAAGCCAAATAGAGATCTAGACGCTTCATGAAACGCCATCCCTCTAGAAGCCCCCCCATCTAAAACTCCATCCATCACCTTCACCCCCCCACCTCCTTTCTTCTTACCTCAAAACTTCTTTCCCATAACCGCAGCCCACTCCACCAACCCCGCAATCCCCTCACTAACATCTTTTCGTCTCGGCACATCATGCCCACCCCCATGGTCAAACATCCGCCTAACCCTCTCATCGCAAAACCACGCCAACTGCGTACTCGCTGGGAACCGCGGATCCATACTCCCAAACACATGCACCGTCGGGATCCGAATCTTCAGTCCCTTGGGCATACGCGTGAAATCAAGCCCAAACACATCCCCAGCCTTGATCTCGGCATTGGGATCGAAGGCGTTGACGTGCGGGCCCGTGGTCCAGCGATCCGCGCCCCGGGACACGATGGCCTCGGTGCCGGCCATTTCCTGTAAACCCTTCTTCGACCGCTCGTCCCACTCCCGCGCCTCCGGGGTGACATCCACGCCCAGATCCTCCAGTATAGCCGGCTGCACTCCCCCGCAAATGAAAATCGCGCACTTGAACGGCGGCGGCACCTCCGGCGCTTCGGCAGCGTGGCACAGTAGCATACTAGCCACCAGCGCGCAGCCCTGCGAGAACATCATCACGCCATCGTAGGGGCCGTCGCGGGCGAGGATGTCGGAGAGCCAGGTGTGCGCGGCGCGGATCTCGGAGGCGGAGGTGCCTTCGTAGAGGGAGTAGAAGGGGGGTGGGTAGAAGAGGTCGATGCCGGCGGCGGGGGTGGAGGGGAAGGGGCCGTCGATGAAGTCGAAGGTGTGGGCGTTTGGGGGAAGTTTGTGGCGGAAGGAGGCTGGAGAAGGGGGATTAGTTGCGGTCTTGAGGAGGTCTGGAGGAGGCGGATGGGGAACTGAATTGGGGGGTTACCGGTTTGGGATTGAAAGATTGAGGCGCTGGTGCCTTTGCCGTGAAGGCAGAGGAATCTCATGACTGGAAGGGGAAGCCTTTCCCTCAGATCATCGCGAAGTGCTTGGATGGATTCTATGGTTTGATGACTTGAACAAGGGCTAGAATCTAATGTCTGGAGAATGTGGCGCTTTCAACGGGGACATAGGATTATTTGCTGGGAAAGGAAATGAAGATATACAATTCTTTAGTAGACATAAATCATTTCTATAAGAGAGATAGTAAAGAGAATGAAGGAAAGACAGCAGAGGTAAAGAAGATGTTGAACGTCGCCGTCGATGTTCGGGGACCGAGGAGCGGCGGTCGGAACCGTCGGATCAAGGCTAGTGCCATTGCAAATTAGCCATGTCGGCTAGTTGAGAGGTCATTATGGTGGGAGTTATTATACGCAAAGGCAGATAGTGAGTTGCTGACGAGGTGTATATTGAGAGAAGAAGCAGACATGGATAATCGTCTAGATCTATGATATATATGTACATTTCGGAGCTGAAAGGATTAGAATTCTAGCTACAACATGCAACTGCCATTTCTGTATCCCATGCCGGTACTTGAAGAAACCTGGTTCCGATTCTGTGAAGAGTAATGTCGCAATGGTAAATCGTTGTGGCAAGTTTCAAGATTACACGATGTGGGACCTGAAACCCAGTTGATGGCCAGAAGCTGATAAAGGAAGGCGCGATTGTTGAGCAAGCAGTCGCGCCCCTTTAGTAAATGGTTCGAGCCCTTGATCCCAACATAGATAGAAAAGAAAACCGAGACCATTATCTTCAAGCTCTCTCGGCTGGAGGTGCTTGCCTCGCTTTCTTGACACTTTTCCATTCCATTACTAGGGCTCCAACAATAGACGCGCAAGACACTGCTAGTGCCACATCGAATGCGTGCGCCAATGCCTCGTTGTATATTGCAAGGACACCGCTCAACTGATCCGAAGTTACAACAGCCCTGAGATTGGTAGCCCCGGTGGTGATTACAGTCTTGGGGTTCAGTCCTGCGACTTTGGCAAGCCCAGAAACGAGGTCGTTGTCGAAGATGTTTTGGCTGACGGATACAAAGATAGCGCCACCAAGCGATTGCGCAAAGAACATCAAAGAAGCGCCAACTGGGATATCTTGCCTTGGGAGAACTGTTTGTGTACCAATGGCTGATTGCTGCATGCCAAGTCCGAGACCGCATCCGTAAACAACCTGGTAGCCGATTCACTCCGCATGACCCGTGTTTTGCTTGAACGTAGTGATAAGCGCAGCTCCAGCAGACATTATAATTGAGGAGGCAATCATAAACGGAGTATAATACCCAAGCTTAGAAACTAGACCTCCGCTGAAGATGCTAGCGACGACGAGGGCAATGACAAGAGGGATATTGTCGATTCCAGATTTGACGGGACTTACACCTTTGATAGCCTGAAACCAGATTGGTAAGGTGAAAACCATTACCTGCAAGGAGGCCCCAATGCAAATGGAATACCAGACGGCGCCGGCTATGCTCCGCTGTTTGATGATACGAGGAGGGACGGTGGCTGATTCCTGTTTCCATATTTGAATGGCGACAAAGGTGATGCTCAAGACGCCGAAGAGGACTAACAGAGCAATGATACGTTCATCACTCCAAGCATAAGTTGAGCCGCCCCATTGCAACGCCAACAGGAGACACACTGTGCTTGGGAGGAAGAACAAAGTTCCCAGTGGATCGAGTTGGATGAGTTGCTGTCGAAGGGATTGATTGCCTTTTTCGGGACTGGGTAGCTTGAGTATGACGAAGATAATGGCAACAGTAGCAGCACCTATTGGAAGGTTAATATAGAAGCACCATCTCCACGACACATTGGCTGTGAAAGCTCCACCAAGAACCGGTCCAACGACAGATGCTATTCCAAAGCATGCGCCAACGATGCCTTGGAATATTGGTCGTTTGTGAAGGGGAACAAGATAAACGATGATGATGATAGCTCCGGAGAAGACGCCAGCGGAACCTAGGCCAGCGATGGCTCGCCCGACGATAAAGGATTTGGAGTTCGGTGCAGCGCCGCACACAACCGACCCGATCTCGAACAGTCCAATGGCACTCAAGAAGACCCATTTGGGTGAGTAGAAAGTGTAGATTTTGCCGAAGAGAAGTTGAAAGGCACAACTAGTTATCAAATAGGAGCTACCGTACCACCCTACATCACCCAAAGAGTGGAACTGATCGGTGATGGTAGGCACAGCGGTTCCAATGATGGTTCGGTCCTAGGAACTGGTTAGCCCAAATCTAAAAGGCAAGGCAAAGGGAGATGGAGAGACGAACAAGAGCAACGAGAAATACAGCGAGGTACAGGGCTACCGATACCAGCACAACTTCTCTGAGAGGTGGGTATTGCGTCTCATCCGCCGCTGTAGGTATTTTGATGGACAGTTCTTCGGGTGTCTTCCCTGGGTCGACAACAGGCGACTGTTGGTCTTTTTCTGAGCTCATGGCGATTTTATCGGAATAATTCTACTAAGGAACGTGATGGTGGAAATATCAAAAGGTAAATATATTGGCGCTTCTAATGAATTCTAATGGACTGTGAAAGATATAACATAATGAGAGAAAGGGGGTCAGCGATGAAACCCACCTGTACGCGATGCTGGCTACGAACCTACTGTCTAGCTACAGTAGAGCCTAGAGGTTATCAAAAGTTTGAACGACATCGGGGCGCTGCGTGATGATGAAGCGCTGTGCGTTGACCGCGTGCAGAGTTTTCGCGATCGCGCAGACTTCGATAACCTCAATGCGCATGTTACAAAGCAATCTGCACGCAGATGAGAAAGTCAAATAGAACGCAGAACTACGAGGGAAATCGCTTATGAAAATCATTCGATTCAGCATCTCGTCGTCGCGATGACAAGAACTGAGACAGAACATTCTTGTGTTTGATCTGTTGAGAATGATTAGCAGAAAGAACTCGAATCATGAACATTCTTTAAATCTACGTGCTAACTACGTATAAATCTTGTTAAGACTGCGTGCCTGTTACTACGATACAAGCAACTCACGAGTCTCGTTAAGTTCGACATGAGCAAACTCGAGAATCTCGTTAATATCATTTAACAGATGTTCAGATACAGACATTCTATATGTAGATGATATGCTGATGAGAAGACTTCGTTAAAAGAAGAGAAACACAAGCGAATTAATAAAGAATGATCGAACTACGCTGTCTGATTAAAAGTGTAACATACAAACATCTTTGCAAGACATGATCGATCTGCATGAGAAAGATTTCTACAGATAACGCGAAACAGATGAATTGCACGCTTTACAAACGAAGCGAGCATCTGCAAGATGTGATATACAATGATGATGACTGTTGATCTCAAGAATCTCATCTCTTCACTGAACTCTGACTCTTGAATGTCTTGATGATAAAGTCAATCTTTAATTGAAAACATTATTTGTATAGTTTGAAAGAACAGTAACGCATGTTGATGTGAATAGAGAAGAAATCGATTGTGATATGCATGCGTATCACAGACGAAATGTCTGCGATTCATGCTTAAGAAGTAAACTGTCAAAATCTGAGCAGTGAGAGATTTCATTCATTTTGAACTGTAAATCTATCACAAGAAAACTCTCTGAGTAATTTCTTGAGTCTAAGAAGAAAATCAGCATAAAGATTGCACTTTATGTATGTTGCATGCAATGTATACAACATATTTTTGATAAATCGTCGTGCAGAATTTTCATTTACGTGACAACATTTCTTCTAACAATCACAATTAATTTATGAAGAAGTTGAATGACATATCAATGTCAATAAGAAATGAAAAGATACTACTAGTGAAATAAACAACTCAGATGAAGAATCTATGAGTTGTGATTACAAGTGATCGAGAAATTTGCAACTCTTCAACTGCATCGATATTGAAATGTCTTCATCACATCAACAGTGTCATCAAGTAATTGATGAAAAGATATCAGATAAAATAATCATTTCATATGATGAGTTTGAAAGTCGTGATTACAGTGCTTGAAGAAGTAGTGACTCGTCAATCATGCTGATATATTAAAAGAGTTTGAGTTCATCTTTTTTACTTGACATCAAGTCATACATTTATCTACGTGCGATCTACAAAGAAAACTAATGACATGTCGATGTCAGTAAAAGATGAGAAGATACTAAGTGAAATAAACAACTCAGATGAAGAGTCTGAGAGTTGTGATTACAAGTGATCGAAGAATTCATGATTCATCAACTACATTGATATTGAAACGTCTTTGTCACATCAATAATATCATCGAGTAATTGATGAAAAGATATCAGATAAAATAATCATTTCAAATGATGAGTCTGAAAGTCGTGACTACAATGTTCGAGAAAGTAGTGACTTGTCAATCACGCTGATATATTGAAAGAGCTTGAGTTCATCTTCTTTACTTGATGTCAAGTCATACATTTATCTATGTGAAAAATTGAGAGTTCATGAGAATGATCAGAATGCATTCTTTACTATTGATCAGAATCATGCATTGTGTCACGATTCTAGCCTTGCCAGGCTCAGTCTTCTAGTCTTATCAGATCTATTCTCGCTTCGTCACCTTGACTAGTTTCTATTGAGCCTAGCGTCGGCTGAGAAACACACATATGTAGTCAGCTTCTTTTTCGTAGCTATCTTTCTTTCTTAGCATTTATCTTCTAGTTAAATGACATCTCTATCTGACTCGCTCTAGACAGATCTCTAACATTAGATAAATGCTCATCATCTACTATTCTGCTATCGACGAATAGACGATATGAAACAATCTATTCAGTAAGGAAAATTTGCAAGAGATTCTTCAAATTTGCATCATCATTTTAG